>Ga0315273_10002052_pt1 | contig 23518 bp, 25 predicted proteins | sample YL17G02_0_MG_FD_205753 | JGI IMG/M metagenome (GOLD analysis project Ga0315273, IMG submission 205753) | Sediment microbial communities from Yellowstone Lake, YNP, Wyoming, USA - YL17G02_0 | ecosystem: Environmental > Aquatic > Freshwater > Lake > Sediment | place: USA: Wyoming | collected...
TATCGTTGACGCTGTGGTTGACCAGATCTTCGCCGACGGTATCGAGACGCCCCATTTCCCGGGCCACCAGCACCTTGGTGCCGACCCCGTCCGTGCTCATCACCAGCACCGGCTGCCGCATGCCGGCAGGGACGCGCACCATCCCGCCAAAGGCGCCGACCGCGCCGATCGTGAGCGGCGTGCGGGTCCCGGCCACCAGCCGCCCGATCCGTTGTTTCGACGCTTCGGCCGCCCGCAGGTCGACGCCGGCCGCGGCGTACTGGCTCTCCGTCATTCGATCCGCTCCGCCAGGGGCACGTGAGTGAAATCGGCGAACATCTGCACGCGGGCCAGGACGTCGCCGAGGTCAATGGCGTCGAATCCCTTGACGCCGAACCCCGCCACCGCGAAGGATCCCATGGTGGAGCCGTAGACCATCGCCCGCCGCATCGAGTCCGGTGACGTCTGCCGGCTGCGGGCCAGATAGCCCATGAAGCCGCCCGCGAAGGCGTCGCCGGCGCCGGTCGGGTCGAAGACTTCCTCGAGCGGGAAGGCCGGCACGTAGAAGGTGCGGTCGGGCTCCATCAGCAGGGCGCCGTGCTCCCCCTGCTTGATGACGACCCGCTTGGGCCCCCGCGCCAGGATCCAGCGGGCGGCCCGATGGATATTCCAGTCGCCGCTCAGTTCGCGCGCCTCGGTGTCGTTCACCATGAGGATATCGACCCGCGCCAGCAGCTCCATCAACTGGGGCCGTTTGCCCTGGATCCAGTAGTTCATGGTATCGCAGGCGATCAGTTTCGGCGCCCGCATCTGCGACAGCACCCCCAGCTGGAGCTCGGGGTCGATGTTGCCGAGGAAGACGTACTCGGCGTCGCGGTGCGACTCCGGCAGCTTGGGGTCGAAGGTCGCGAAGACGCCGAGCCTGGTTTCCAGCGTCTCCCGGCTCTGCAGGTCGTAGGAGTACTTGCCCTTCCAGCGGAAGCTCTCGCCGGTGGCGCGCTCGACGCCGCTCCAGTCGATGCCCCTCGCCGCGAGCTGCTCGAGCTCCTTGACCGGGTAGTCCTGGCCGATGACACCGACCACCTTGACCGGGTTGAGCAGCGAGCCGGCCACGCTGAAATACACGGCCGAGCCGCCCAGCGCATCGGCCGTCTCGCCGAAGGGCGTGTAGATCGAGTCGAGCGCGACACTGCCGACGACGAGAAGACTCATGAGGTCACATCCGGTCCGGGGCGGTAAGGCCAAGCAGGGCGAGGCCGTTGGCGAGCACGGATCGCGCCGCGGCGGCGAGCGCCAGCCGGTTCTTCTCCACGGCGGGCGCTTCTCCGAGGACGCGGCAATGGTGATACCAGGCGTGGGTGACTCGGGCCAGGTCCTCGAGATAGGAGGTGACCCGGTGGGGTTCCAGCTCCCGCGCGGCCCGCGCCACGACGGCGGGAAACAGCGGCAGCGCCTTGGCAAGATCGGCATCCTCGGCCGCCGGCAGCGCCGTGAGGTCGATCTCCGGGCCGGCGTCCCCGGGCGCGACCCCCGCCACGCGGAAGATGCCGCTCATCCGCGCATGCGCCATCTGGACGTAGAAGACCGGATTTTCCTCGGTCTGCCGCTTGGCCAGGTCCACGTCGAAGTTGAAGGCGGTGTCGCCGCGACGCATCAGGAAGAAATACCGGGCGGCATCGACACCGACCTCGTCGGCCAGCTCGCGCAGGGCAACGAAGTCGCCGGCCCGCTTCGACATCTTTACCTCTTCACCGCCCTTCAGCACCTTCACCAGCTGAACCAGGGCGACGTCGAAGAAGTCGGCCGGGTACCCCAGGGCGCTCAGCACCGAGCGCAAGCGCGCGATGTAGCCGTGGTGGTCGGCACCCCAGACGTTGATGACGCGGTCGTAGCCGCGCTCCCGCTTGTCGATATGGTAGGCGATATCGGGCGCCAGGTAGGTATAGGTACCGTCGGACTTCCGGAGGACACGGTCCTTGTCGTCGCCATGGGCGGTGGTCCGCAGCCAGAGGGCGTTCTCGCGTTCGTAGGTCAAGTCCCGGGCGGCCAGCAGTTCCAGCGCGTGCCCCACCTTGCCGCTGTCGTAGAGCGCCTGCTCCGAGGTCCACGCGGCGAAATAGACCCGCAGGTCCCTGAGCAGCTGGTCCTGCTCGTGCCGCTGTGTCTCCAGGGCCACCTGGCGGCAGGCGGCGACGGCCTCGGCTTCCGGCAGATCGGCGAAGCCTCGGCCCCGCGCCGCCAGCAGCTCCGCCGCGGTTTCCCTGAGGTACTCGCCGTGATAGCCACCCTCCGGGATCTCGGCGTCGCGGCCGACGGCCTGATGGACTCGCGCCCAGAGGCTCCAGGCCAGCTTGTCGATCTGGGCACCGGCATCGTTGATGTAGAACTCGCGGGTGACGACGTGGCCGGTCCACTCCAGCAGCGCCGCGATCCCGTCACCCAGCGCGGCGCCGCGCCCGTGGCCGACGTGCAGCGGCCCGGTCGGATTGGCGGAGACGAACTCCACGTTGACCCGGCGGCCGCCGCCAAAGGTGCTGCGCCCAAAGGCCGGCCCCAGCTCCAGCACCTCGCGCACCGCGCTGGAGAGCTGGTCGCGGGGAAGCCAGAAGTTGATGAAGCCCGGCCCGGCGATCTCGGTCCTGGAGACCACTCCGGTGGTCAGGGAGAGTTCCGAAACGATCCGTTCGGCCAGGGCGCGCGGATTGGTCTTGAGCGGCTTGGCCAGCACCATCGCCAGGTTGGTGGCCAGATCCCCGTGGCCCGAATCACGAGGCCGCTCGAGCACGAAGACGGCGTCGCTGGCACCGAACGAGGCGGCGATCCGTTCCAATTCCCGCCGCAGGGCATCGCTCACTCCGCGGTCTTCTTCCCTGAGGGCTTGGTCTCGGTTCGCGGGCGCTCGGTCTTGGGCTCCGACTTGGCGGGCTCGGCTTTGGCGGGCTCGGACTTGGCCGGCTCGGACTTGGCGTCGGCCGACTCGGTGGGAACCTTGCGGGGACCCTTGCCATCCTTGCCGTAGTCGGTGATGTAGAAGCCGGTTCCCTTGAAATGGAGGCCAGCCCCCCCCGAAATCTTGCGACGGGACACCTGGCCGCACTCGGGACACTTCACCCGGGTCCGGTCAGCCATCTTGTGGAACTTCTCGAAATCGTGCCCCTCGGGGCAGACGTACTCGTAAGTCGGCATGGCCTCGATGATCCAAACGCAAATAACTGTTAAACTTACGTGTCCGACACTCGCCGTTCAAGCCGAGCGCCGGCCGGCATCGTCCCGGCACCGGGCCTGAGGGCAGATCTCAACTACCCGACATCTTCAGGGCAGCATCGAGCGATTTCGGGGGGGGGGGCGATGATGCGCAGGTATCAAGCCCTGATTCCGGCCATCTCCTCCAGCAGAGGCCCCGGAACAACGTGACCGCCGCGGAAGCGGCGCAGGTCGAATCGGATCCCGGCGACCGACAGTCGGGCGGCCTGTTCCGACACCGCCTCCTCCGAAATGAATTCGTCCCGATCGCCGATCGCCAACGCCAGGTTGGCCCGCTCCAGCGCCGGCCCGTGCCTGGCCAGGTCCAGATCAGGAGGCAGGCCTCCGCCCCAGAGCACCAGCCTCGCCGGACGGACCTCGCCGAAGGCGACCCAGCGGCAGGCGGTTGCCGCTCCCTGCGAAAAACCGTGAATCTCGATCCGCGGTGATGGCTGCACACCGGCGCGGGCCAGGACGTCGGCAACGACAAGGTCCAGATACCGAACGTAGTCGGCGATCTCGGCGAGCCGATCCTCGCTGGTCATCCAGGTCGCCCCGACCCTGCGGGCGGCGTGATCGGTGTAATAGCGCGACAACGCCTCGGGCGCGACGATGAGCCGCTCCGCCGATGCGGCCGGAGCGAACCACGGCAGGAAGCGCTCGGCCAGTTGCCCGAAGCCGTGGAGTACGACCCAGACATCGCGGGCGCCGGACTCGCCCCCCAGCGTGTAGTACCGGGCGGTCCGTGGCACCGTGATCCGATGCTCGCGGGGATCGCTCACCGACCCCGCTCCTCTCGGCTCGCCGGCCGTACCGCCAGGTCGAGTGCCAGGAAGAGGGTCTTGGAGAACGGGTAGAACAGGATCGGCGTGAGGAGAGCCAGGGCCGGCAGCCCGTACTGCAGCAGGGTCCATGGCGGGTCCGGCCAGGTCCTCAACAGGGTGACGACGAAGAGGGTGATCGTCACCAGCTCGGCGAACAGCAGGTTCAGCCAGAACCCGCCGAGGCTGTAACCGCTCTCCTTCCGGTTCAGCGCCAGACCGCACGACGGGCAGGACTCGACCATCTCGGTCCACTTCCGGAAGATCGGCCGGCCGCCGCACGAGGGACAGCGGAGCCGCAGAGCGCGAAGAAACAGGGTGGCCGGGTCCGAGCTGGTCGCGGTCACGGCCGGTACACTCCCCAGCAGGTACGGAGGATGTCGCTGATCTCGCCGAGCGTCGCCCGAGCCCGCACCGCCTCGAGGATCGGGGGCATCAGGGACGCGGTCCCACGGGCCGCCGCTTCGACGGCGGCCAGCGCCCGCCGCACCGATTCGCCATCCCGCTTGCGGCGAACCTCGGCGAGCCGCTGCCGTTGCCGGGCGGCGAGTGCGGAATAGTCGGGTCCGGGCATGATCGGCGCCGGGGAGTCGTCGGTGAAGCGGTTGACACCCACCACGACCTGCCGCTCCGCCTCCACCGCCTGTTGCTGCTCGTAGGCACTCCGCGCGATGGCATCCTGGAACCAGCCGCGCTCCACCGCCCGGGCGGCTCCACCGAGACCGTCCACCTGCTCGATGAGGGCCCGGGCCTCGGCCTCGATCCGGTCAGTCAGCGACTCGACGTACCAGCTCCCGCCCAGCGGGTCTACCGCCCGGGCAACACCGCTCTCGTAGCCGAGGATCTGCTGGGTCCGCAGGGCCAGGGTGGTGGCTTCGGCCGACGGCAGGGCGAGGGCCTCGTCGTAGCCGTTGGTGTGCAGCGACTGGGTGCCCCCCAGCACCGCCGCCAGGGCCTGGACCGTGACCCGCGCCACGTTGTTGAGCGGTTGCTGCGCCTGCAGCGTGACGCCGCCGGTCTGGGTGTGGAAGCGGAGGCGGCAGGTGGCGTCGTCGGCCTGGAACCGCTCGCGCATCAGGGTCGCCCAGAGCCTCCGGGCCGCACGGAACTTGGCGGCCTCCTCGAAGAGATCGTTGTGGGCAGCGAAGAAGAAGGACAGGCGCGGACCGAACTGCTCGAGCCGGATCCCGGCCGCGAGAGCGCGGCGCACGTACTCGAGCGCGTTGGCCAGGGTGAAGGCCACCTCCTGCACCGCGGTCGCACCGGCTTCGCGCATGTGGTAACCGCTGATCGAGATGGGATTGAAGTTCATCCCCTCGTCGGCCACGAAGCGGAACACGTCGGTGACCAGCCGCAAGGACGGATCGGCGGGATAGATGTAGGTGCCCCGCGCGACGTACTCCTTGAGGATGTCGTTCTGGACGGTGCCACCCAACCGGCCGCGCGCCACCCCCTGCTCCTCCCCGACCACGACGTACATCGCCAGCAGGATCGGGGCGGTGGCATTGATCGTCATGGACGTCGTGACGCGGTCGAGCGGGATCTCACGGAACAGGTCGGCCAGGTCATCGGCCGAGTCGATGGCCACGCCCACCCGCCCCACTTCGCCTACTGCCATCGGATGGTCGGAGTCGTAGCCCATCTGGGTGGGCAGGTCGAAGGCCGTCGAGAGCCCGGTCTGCCCGGCCGCGAGCAGGTCCCGGAAGCGGCGATTGGTCTCCTCGGCGGTGCCGAAACCGGCATACTGGCGCATCGTCCAGAGCCGGCCCTGGTACATCGTGGAATGGATCCCACGGGTGAAGGGAAACTCCCCAGGGGCCTCGGTCACGATGGGAACTTCCGCATGGTCTCGGTGACGAACTCGACGTCCTTCCGCGAACCGATCACCAGCGGCACCCGCTGATGGAGCTCAGCCGGCTGGATATCCATGATTCGCATGAAGCCGTTGGTGGCCGCGCCGCCGGCCTGCTCGGCGATGAAGGCCATCGGGTTGGCCTCGTAGGAGAGCCGCAGCTTGCCCATGGGGTTCTTGGTGTCGCTGGGGTACAGGAAGATCCCGCCGGAGATGAGGTTCCGGTGGAAATCGGCGACCAGGGAACCGATGTAGCGGCTGTTCTTGCTCTTCATGACCTCGGGGGTTTCTCCGTGGAAGGCGCGCACGACCGCCTGGGCCCCCTTGGTCCAACGGGGGAAGTTGCTCTCGTTGACGCTCAGGTAGGTGCCGTTTTCGGGAATGCAGATCTGTTCGTGGGAGAGGAGGAACTCGCCGATGGTCGGGTCGAGGGTGAAGCCGTGGACCCCGGCACCCGTGGTATAGACCAGCATCACACTCGACCCGTACATCACGTAACCGGCGGCCACCTGCTGGTTGCCGGGCTGGAGCACGTCACGGACGTCAGCGACGCCGCCCGAGGTCACCCGCCGGTAGATGCTGAAGATCGTCCCGACGGCGCCGTTCACGTCGATATTCGACGACCCGTCCAGCGGGTCCATCAGCACGGCGTACTTGGCCTCGGGGTGCGCCTCGATCGGGGTGGCCTCGTCATCCTCCTCGGACGCCATGACGCAGACACGCCCCGCCTGGGACAAGGCGTTCTTCATGCAGTCGTTGGCGAAGACGTCGAGCTTCTGCTGCTCCTCCCCCTGGACGTTGACGACGCCGGCCGACCCGAGGATGTCGACCAGCCCGGCGCGCCGGATCGCGGCGGCCACGAGCTTGGTCCCCAGGCAGATGTCGTAGAGCAGGTTGGTCAACTCGCCCGTCGCCTCGGGGCGCTGGTGCTGCTGCTCCAGGATGAAGGTCTCGATGGTGGTGACGGCCGTGCGCGCCATGCTCACCTCTGCGGAATTCCGGGGGACTGCCCACTGCCAATGTCATACTCCTGCGTCCTGCCCTTGGCCCAGACCGCGACGTGATGCCCGTCGGTCCGGACGCTCACCGTGCCGTCGCGATCGGTGCGCCAGAGCTCGGCCCCGGCTGCCGCAATCCGGGCCAGCGTCGGCGGAGACGGATGACCGTATCGGTTGTGCAGACCCACGCTGATCAGCACCGCCCGCGGGGTCAACTCGGCCAGCCAGGCGGCGCCTGTCGCGGCGCGGGCCCCGTGGTGCCCGGCCTTGAGCAGGTCGACATGACCGACCCGGCCGCGGAGCCGCGCCTCCACCGGCAGTCCGGCATCACCTGCGAAGACGGCCCGGAAAGAACCGTACTCAACCAGGAGCACCAGCGAGTCCTCGTTGAGGTCCTCCCGCCATCCGGCCCAGGTCGTGTCCGGATGGAGCAGCCGGAAACGCACGCCATCCACCTCCCACCGATCCCCGGCCCGGCCAGGATGCCAGCGGACGCCGCCGGCGTCGGCGCGATCGAGCAGGGCGAGGTAGAGCGAATCCGGGACCGGCACGGCCGGCTCGATCAGGTCGTCCGCCGGCAGCCGGTCGAGGACACTGCCGACCCCGCCCAGGTGATCGGCGTGGGCATGAGACACCAGCAGCACCGACAGGCGCCTCACCCCGTTGCGCGCCAGGAAGGGCGCCACGACTCGACGGCCCGCGTCGCGCCCTTCGCCCACCGGCCCCGCGTCCAGAACCAGCCAGTGGCCACCAGGCGTGGCCAGGACCGCGGCGTCGCCCTGACCGACATCCAGCACGAATAACCTAAGCTCCCGCTGGCCCCCTCCCAAGCCACGGACCTGCTGGGCCGCAAGCGCTATCCAGAGCCCCACGGCGACAACCCGGAGGGCTCTGTGCAGTGCCTCGCGGCCACTGGTCCGGTCGGCCATCACCCAGGAGGCGACGACCAGCACGGCGACCCACGGCAGGGCACTCGGCCAGCCGGGCTCCACCAGCAGGGCGCCACCGGGCAGGTGGCTGCCGACCAGCGCGAGCCGCTCGAGGCCGGCCAGCGCCAGGCCGCTGCCGGAGGCGAACGCCGCCGCCAATGGTTCCGCAACGGACGCGGCCAGCAGCGCAGCCAGGATCCCCGGGACGGCGAGCGCCGCCAGGGGAATGGCCAGGAAGTTGAGCGCCAGGCCGGCCAGCGCCACCGTGCCCAGTGCCGCGGCGGTGAGCGGTGCCGTCGCCAGCGTCGCGCCCAGGGAGGCGAAGAAGGTCTGGGCCAGACGGCCTCGGCCGATGGCATGGTCACTCCACCGGGTGAAGCTCGTGGCACCCCAGAGCGCGGAGGCGGACAGCCACCCGCCCAGGTCGAAGATGGCCCACGGGTCCAGCAGCAGAACCATCAGGCAGGTCATGGCCAGGAGCGGGGTCGGCTGCACCCGCCGCTGCCGGATCAGGCTCCACGCCGCCACCGCGCCCAAGGCGGCCGCGCGCACCGCCGGGGCCTGCCACCCCAGGAACGCGACGTAGCCCGTGGCCACCAGAGCCGCGATCACCAGCGCCGCCTCCCGTCGGACCCGGCCAAGCCGGAGCAGCAGCACCACCCAGGCGGACAGGAGCCCGACGTGGAAGCCGCTGATCGACAGGAGGTGCACCAGGCCGGACCGGGCGAAGGCGTCACGCAGCTCGGGGTCGATGCCACCGCGCGTGCCCAGCACCAGGGCATCGACGATCGCCGACCGGGCCCCGAACAGGCGCTGGACCACCGCGCTGATCCAGCCCCGAAGCCGGGCGGCGAGTCCGGGCACGCCGGTCGCGACGCCAGCCTCCTTCACTACCAGGATGCCGTCCGGCCGGCCGCCGAACTGCTGGCGCGGAATCCAGCGTCCCTCGACCCTGACCAGGCGGCCCGCTTCCCGGTTCTGTCCGTCGGGCCAGCGGAGCAGCACCGGGCCGTGACACTTCAACCCGACCGGCTCCGCGCTGACCATGCCCGATGCCGCTGGGTCGACGAGGCGTACGGTCACCGCGACCGACCCCGGGGGCAGCCTGGCCGCGCAGCTGTGGCCGGCATAGGAGAGCGCCACGGCACCGTGGGCCAGGCCCAGCAAGGCGCCCAGAGGCAGCAGTACCGAGTCGCGGCGCCACAGCCATACTGCGCACGCGCCGCATCCAAAGGCGACGGCCAGGGGCTGGAAATGCGCGAGGCCGGTCGCGAGACCGGCCCCGAAGGCGAGCACGAAGAGGACGACCGGCCGCGGCCTCATGGCCGCCCCGATGTCAGGGCACGCGGCTGCTCCGGCCGCAGCGCGGCGCGACCGCCACGCGGCGGATCCCGTCGATGACGGCGACATCGATGGCGGCCCGGTTCTGGTCGCGATCGAGATTCAGGTCGCTGACCACCTTGCCCTCCGGCGTGGTGACATAGCGGGGCGGGATCCGGTTGAGGGCGTAGACCAGCACGTCCTCGCGGCAGACCTCGCAACCGCAGAATTCGGGGAAACGCGGTCGTACCCCCGCGTACGACTCGCGCACATGCGCCTCGACGAGGTTCCGGATCACAACACCACCAGTCCAGCGCCCGCGGGCGCCCCTGTGAAGGTCGAGCCCGTCGTGCCGGTGAGACGGACCTGATGGTACTCGCCCACGGCGCTCTCCGGCAGCTCGAGCAGCACCATGTGGTTGGTGCGCGTCCGCCCGAGCATGAGGTCGCCGCGCCGGGCGGGACGCTCGACCAGGACCTCGTGGACGGCGCCGACCCGCGCCAGATTCCGGCGGCGCGCCTGGTCGCGAATGACCTCGATGAGCCGTTCCAGCCGACCGGCCGCCACCTCGTCGGCGACATGATCCTTGAAGCGCACGGCCGGCGTGCCTTCCCGGACCGAGTAGCGGAAGGTGTAGGCGTCGTCGAACCCGGCCTCGCCGACCAGCGACAGGGTTTCCTCGAACTGCGCCTCGGTCTCCCCCGGGAAGCCCACGATGAGATCGGTCGAGAAGGTGATCCCGGCCATCGCCGCCCGGAGCCGGGCCACCACCTCGAGGTACTCGGCGCGGGTATACCGTCGCAGCATCCGCTTGAGCACGGCGTTGGAACCGCTCTGGACCGGCAGGTGGACGTGCTCGCAGACGGCCGGGGTTTCGGCCATCGCCGCGATGACCCGGTCGGTGAAGTCGGAGGGATAGGGACTGGTGAAGCGGATCCGTCGGATCCCGTCCACCCGCCCGACGGCCCGGAGCAGTTCAGCGAAGTCGTGGGTTCCATCATGATAGGAGTTCACCGTCTGGCCGAGGAGCGTGACCTCGGAGGCCCCCTGCTCCGTCAGGCCGGCGACCTCGAGCACCACGTCCTCCAGCTTACGGCTGCGCTCCGGCCCGCGGGTATACGGAACGATGCAGAAGGTGCACCGGTAATCGCAGCCGCGCTGTACCGTCACGAATTGCGCCGGGCCGGGTGTCCGAACCGGGGGCACGTCCTCGTAGTGTTCCCACGACCGGAAGCCGGTATCGGTGACGCGCTCGCCCGCTGTCGCGTGCCGCAGCAGCTCGGGCAGGTTGCGATAGGCATCGGGACCGACCACCAGGTCCACCTTGGTTGACCGCTCCAGCAGCAGCGGGCCCAGCCGCTGGGCCATGCAGCCGACCACCCCGAGGACCCGGCCCGGCCGCTTGAAGCGCTGCAGCTCGCCGACCCGCCCGACCACCCGCTGCTCGGCGTTGTCCCGCACCGCGCAGGTATTCACCAGCATGACGTCGGCGTCAACGGGAGTGTCGGTGGACAGGTAGCCCGCCCCAGTCAGGACCCCGAGCATGAGCTCGGTGTCGGCCACGTTCATCTGACAGCCGTAGGTCTCTATGTAGACGCGCTTCACGGCCGGATACCGACCCCGATGGCAAAGCTGAAGGCCCGCTCCTGGTAGCCGCCGGCCTGGCTGCGCCAGGCGCGCTGCAGCGCCAGGTCCACGCTGCCCCGACCCGCGGTGAACCGGAAGCCTGTGCCCAGCGAGGCGATCGTCTCGTGACCACCGGGACCGGCCACCAGCGGGAACGGCAGCTCGGCGTAGCGGACACCGACGCGGAGCGGAAATTTGGAAGTGGTGTATTCCAACCCGGTAGCGAACTCCACCGTGTTCACGGCCCCGACGCCGCCGCGCGCCTTGATCTGGGAATCGGCCACGGACCAGTTCCGGGCGAGCGCATGCCCCGACACCATCAGCCGCCGCGACTGCCACTGCAGCCCGCCGCCGTAGGTGAGCGGCATCCGCAGGCTCGAGAGCCGGACCGAGTCCTTGTTGAAGCCGATGTTGCCATCCCAGCGGAAGATCCCCGAAATCCGGAGCCCTTTGGCCACTTCGGCCAGGACGCCGGCCGAAACACCGGGCCCGGCGAACGACAGTTCGGTCCGCTCGCGCAGCGTCGCGTAGGCGCTGTCGGAGAAGGTCCGCCGGTACTCGATGCGGTTGGTGCCGGTGAGCGCGTGGAGCGCCCCGGCCACCACGAACTTCGGGGTGATGAAGCGAGAGACCGCCAGGCGGATGTCGTTGATGCCGCCGCTCGAAAAGAGCGTGTCGCGCACGCCCACCGGCAGGCCGCGGATCTCGACCGTGTCCGCATAGGTCAGGGCGAAGGTGCGGTCGGTGTAGGCCGCGACGCTCACGGCCAGGTTGAATTTGGGCCCCACCGGCCCACCCACCAGCACCAACGGGAACTGGGTATCGTTGCCAGAGGCGCTGCCGAACGGGTTCTCGGAGGTCCGCCAGAACTGCCTCACGTTGAACGCCGCCGTGGTGCGCCGGAGGCCGCTGATCGAGGTGGGGTTGAGGGCGGACTCGGGGTCGAAGAACCCGAACCCACCCGCCATGCCGTCACTCCGGACGGACACAGGAAGGACCGGCAGACCCAGGGCCCGCACGCCGAACTGCGAGGCCTGCGCCGCCAGCACGGCGGGGACCAGCCAGAGGAAGCCGAGACCCAGCAGCCGTCTGATCATGGCGTCTCCACCGCGGCCGGCCGGCTGTAGGTGATCCTCAGCAGCGGCGCGCCCGCCGCGGACCGCGATGTGAAGAACACCGGCTGGTGGAAGGAGCCGCCCTCGGGCAGCTGTGAGACGAGGAAGGCCTGCGGCAGCGGAGTGGCCCCCTTCCACAGCAACACCAGGTTCATGACGTCGATGCCGACGACCTCGCTCCCGCCGAACGCCAGCGTCTGGAAGCCCCGCACCAGAAAGGACGGCGTGGACTTGGCGCCAATGTCCTTGATGATGTCCCGGACCTCGATCCCCGCCGGATCGGTCAGGAGCCCGAAGAGCGGCTGGGCGGGCGTGAGCTCGAGGGTAACGCGGAGCAGCTTCGAGGAATCGAGGATAGCCCGCGGCACCGCGAACCGGATCAGGCTCCGGGCACTCGGGGTCCGGCCCACCCAGAGCAGGTCGGGATCTTGAGGCGGGGCGCCGTTCTCACGCACGTACCCGTTGCCGTCGGCGGTCAGGGACAGCGTCTGCTTGCGCCGAGTGCTATCCTGGGCCTCGGCGGTGACGAAGGTCGCATACGACGCCGTGCCGGTCGCGCTGGCGAGGGTGCCGAGCCGGACGCCGGTTGCCGCAGCGTCGCGGAGCCGCACCGCGATCGCCAGCCGGCCGCTGTCTTCGGGCGCGAAGACCAACCGGTCGAGCGCGCTGCCCTTGAGGGTGAGCTTTACCGGCCCCCGCTTGACAGAATCCGGGACCACAATGCTGTCAATCAGAGTCTCGGCGGTGAGGTATCCGTCCAGCGTCGCGAAGTCCGTGAGGGTGTCGACGCTGACGGGGATCCGGTGCAGGAACAGCACCAGTCCCGGCAGGGTCGTGTCGCGGGCCACGAGGCTCACGCTGATGGCCACCGAATCGATGGTATAGGGCTTCAGCGAGTCTGCCACGGCCGAGACGGACACGGAGTCCGGCCGCCGGGGAAACCGGTACCACGCCCGGGTCTCACCGGCCGGCAGGCCGGCAGAGGCCAGCGCCGCGGGAAGGTCGGCCCAGCCGGTGTACCCGACGTAGGTCGAGTCGCTTCCCGGCGATGCCATGATGACGGTGTCGTGGACCTGTGACAGGCCACCAACACAGAATTCCGGGCAATGTCCCGGGACTGTCAGCTGCTCTTCGCAGCCACTGAGGAGCAGGACCAGACCCACCGCGAGGGCGAGCACCTTCATGGCAGCTGATCACGGCTGAAGGCAGCCGGCAGCAACTCGGCCACGCGCCAGCGCAGCGTTGCGCGCGAGCCGACAGCCACCACCTCGGCGTCGGGAGCGAATTCGGACAGCACCTGACGACAGGCCCCACACGGCGCTGCCGGCGGGTCGGCATCGGTGACCACGGCAACCCGGGTGAACGACCGCACCCCGGCCGCCACCGCCGCCGCCACCGCCACCCGCTCGGCGCACATGGCCAGACCGTACGAGGCGTTCTCGACGTTGCAGCCGACGTGAATGGAGCCGTCCACCCCCTCCAGCGCCGCGCCCACGCGGAACCGGGAATAGGGAGCGTAGGCCCGTTCCTGGGCACGTCGCGCCGCATCGACGAGCAAATCAGCCACGCCAGACCTCATCAAGAAAGGACGTGCCCGCAGGCAGCGGATCGAGTTCGAGGAACTCAGCCACCGTCTGGCCGATATCGGCCAAGGTGGCCCGCTCGCCCAAGGGCACCGGTCGGACCCGGGGACCGAACACCAGCAACGGCACCGCTTCCCGCGAATGATCGGTGGATGGCGTCGTCGGGTCGTTCCCGTGATCTGCCGTAAAGATAATCAGGTCTTCCGGTTGCGCCTTCGCGAGCAGCCTGGGCAGGGCCCGGTCGAGTTCGGCCAGGCCCTTCAGGTATCCCGGCACATCGTTCCGGTGGCCCCAGGTCTGGTCGAACTCGATGACGTTGGCGAACAGCAACCCGCGCCGCATGGCATCGAGCGCGCCCTCGAGCAGAACGTAGGCATCGGAGTTGGTCGGGGTGTGAATGCTGGTGATGCCGCGTCCGGCAAACAGGTCGTCCACCTTCCCCACCCCCACTCGGGGCAGAAAGGCCGCCGCCGCCACATCCAGCAGGGTCGTCCCGGTCGGCTCCAGGCTGAAGTCCTTGCGCCGGGAGGTCCGGATCCAGCTCCCCGCCGACCCGACGAACGGCCGCGCGATGACCCGCGAGACACCGTGGCTGCCCTGCAGCATCTCGCGGGCCCGGGCGCAGGCCTGGTACAGCTCGGCGATCGGGACCACCTCTTCGTGAGCCGCCACCTGGAAGACGCTGTCGGCCGAGGTGTAGACGATCCACTTGCCGGTCCGCACCTGCTCCGGACCGAACTCGTCCAGCACCCTGGTGCCCGAGGCCGGCCGGTTGCAGAGCCAGCCGCGACCGGTGCGGCGGGAGAACTCGTCCACCACTTCCACCGGGAAGCCGGACGGATACGTGGGGAACGGCTTCTCCAGCACCACGCCACACAGTTCCCAGTGCCCCGCGGTGCTGTCCTTGCCGGCGCTCATCGGGTGGCAGATCCCGTAGGCCGCCAGCGGCTGGTCCACGGCGGCGAGGCCGGCGATCGGCCGGCAGCGACCCAGACCCAGGCGCTCGAGGTTGGGCAGGTGAAGGCCACCGGCCTGACGCGCGACGTTGCCCAGGCTGTCGCTGCCGGCGTCGCCGTACGCGTCCGTGTCGTGGGTGGGCCCGATGCCCATCCCGTCGAGGACGATGATGGCGGCCCTACGCATGACGGATGGTGGCAGGGTCGGGTGGTCGGACGGTCGGACGGTCTGATGGTCGGACGGGCAGTGACCCGATCACCTGCCCTCCTGGACAAAGCGGATTCTCAGGTTCGTCAGCACCTCGGTCAGGAGGCGTTGTTCGTCAGCATCCAGATTTCCCCTGGTCTTCTCTTCCAGCACGCCGAGCGTGTCGATGAGGGCCCTGGCCACGTCGCGTGGATTGGCGCCGGCCGCCTCCGCGGGGAGCTTGCCCTCGAGCGCTGCGGTGGCCTGGGTTCCCAGTCCCAGGATCAGCGATGCAAAATGGGGATTCATCCGGTGCCGTCCGTCCGTCTGTCCGTTGGCCCGCTGCCATACCGTCGCACCACCCGGGCGTGCACCGCAAGCAGTTCGTTTGCGATCGTTCCCGCCGTGGCCGCCTGCGCGTCCAGGGAAACGAGTCCGCCGAAGAGTGTCGCCACATCGCCCGGGCTGACCGGCGCGTCACCCACGTCCACCATCGTCATGTCCATGGCGACGCGGCCGGCAATCGAGTAGATGCGGCCACCAATTTCCACTCGGCCGACGTTGCTCAAAGCCCGTGGCAGCCCGTCGCCGTAGCCGATCCCGAGGGTTGCGATGGTGGTGGCGCGTTCCGCCCGCCAGGTCGCGCCGTAGCTCACGGTGTCGTCCCGCGCGATCCGGCGGGTGGCTACGACCCGGGCCCGGAGCGCGGCAACGGGGCGGGGCCGGTGCGGCCCGACGCCGCCGCCGTAGAGATAGATGCCCGGCCGGGCGAAATCGGCATCCAGGCCAAGATCGGCGACGCCGGCGCCGCTGTTGATCGCGTGGACGAACCGGGGCCGTCTCGGCAGCCCGTCGAGTACGCCCTGGAACAGGGCCCACTGGACCTGGGTCGCCGCCGGGTCGGAGTCGGACGAATGGAAGTGGGTGAAGATGCCCTCCCATCCCGGGGCCGCAGCGGCCAGTTCGACGACGCGGGCCAGGAGGGGGGCATTGTTCCACGGCACCCCGGCGCGGCGCATCCCGGTATCGATTTCGAGGTGGAAAGGCTCGGTGCTCGTGGCCAGCCAGGCCTCGAGGGCCGGCAGATCTCCGATGGCTGGCCGCAGGCGGGCAGCGGCATATCTGGGGGCGTGCGGACCAAACAACGGCGTGAAGACGATGATCGGTCGAGTCATGCCGATCGGTCGCAGCTCCTCGCCCTCCTCGACGGTCGCCACGCCGTAGCCCCAGGGCTGGACCCGCTCAAGCGCACGCACCACGGCCACGGCACCGAGTCCGTAGGCATTGGCCTTCACCATGGGCAGGAGGGGAGCCCGGACGAGGGCCTGAAAGGCCCGGGCATTCGCGACGAGGGCGTCGAGGTCCACATCGAGCCACGCCCGCGAGGTCTCGACGACGATTGACTCGCTCACGGCGGGGAGTAGAATACGGAACGAGGAGGCTAAATGCAAGAAAAATCAGCTCTTGAACGCGCCATGGCGATGGTAGCCGATCTCCGTGTCCGTTGTCCCTGGGACCGGGCCCAGACCCGGGAAACGCTTCGGCCGTACCTGGTCGAGGAGGTCATGGAGCTTGACCACGCCCTCGGTGAGGGCGACCTGGCCGACATCCGGGAGGAAATGAGCGACCTGCTCCTCCACCTGGCCTGGCAGCTGGCGCTCGCCGAAGAGCGAGGCGAGTTCACGGCGGACGACGCGGCCGGCGACCTCGAGTGGAAGATGAAGCGGCGCCACCCGCACCTCTTCGACCTGGGTCCCAAGCAGCCGTGGGAACTCCTCAAGAAATCCGAGAACGGCCGAGGCATCCTGGATGGGCTCCCGCCAACTCTGCCCGACCTGCTGATGGCGTACCGGCTGCAGGAGCGGGCGGCGTCGGTGGGGTTCGACTGGCCGGACGCGACCGGGCCGATCGCCAAGGTGCGGGAAGAGCTGGCGGAGATCGAGGCCGAGGTCGGAGCGACCGATTCCGGGGGGGAAGCGGTCGGACGGCCGGACGGTCAGATCGCCGAGGAGGTCGGAGACCTCCTGTTCTCCGTCGTCAACCTGGCGCGGAAACTGGGTGTCCAGCCGGGCAACGCGCTCGACCGGGCCAACCGGAAATTCCGCGAGCGGTTCCAGGGGGTCGAACGGCTCGCCGCCGAGCGGGGGATCGACATGCACGCCGTGGGACTGGTGGAGCTGGATCGATTGTGGGATGAGGTAAAAGAAGGCGGCCCCGGCTAGCCACGGACCTGCCACAGGTCGATCTGGGGCGGCTGGAGCGGCAGCCCCATCTTGAGCAGGACCGCTTCCAGCCAGCCTTCCCGATCGGCCGGGTCGAGCCGATGGCAGGGTACCCCGAACGCCTCCACCAGCCCGTCGATGGCCTCGTCGATCTCCGCCTGGAAGGTGCCGCTGACGTCCCGCATTCCGTCGAAGGACGGGAGCTGGAGCACGGGCACCTTGAAGAGGCCGTCGTAGGTCCGCAGCCACGCTGTCACCAGCGCATCGTATTCGGCGCGCCGACCGGCCCGCTGGACCAGGTAGGCGTAGTTGTCCAGCACGGACCGGTCGCAGATCACCACTTCATACTGGTTCGCCGCGGCGAGCTCGTGGGCAATCTGAGTGTGGAGGATCCACGCCTGGGCTTCGAGGGTAGTGTCCCGGTTGATCGGGAGGGGGCAGGCGCGGGCGACTTCCCTGACGATGTCCACCGCCATGTCATGCCGCTTGAGCCGCGATGCGAGATCGAAACACAGCGTGGTCTTGCCGACGCCGTGCGATCCGATGAAGGCAATCTTCACGTGACGTTCTCCTGCGCACCGGACGCTGCCGCGGTGAGAGCCGCCGCCGGCATGAGGGAAAGTATAGCCGCTCCCCGCGGGGTCGTGGTGAGGGCCAGATCCCCGAGGTACTGGCGGATCTTCCAGATCGAGATCATCATGATCTGATGCGAGCTACTCCCCTGGCGCTCTGCGGCCTCCTGCTGACTGCCACCTGCGGCGGCCCCGAGCCAACCACCGACGCGCCACGCCCCACCCGCTACCAGGATCTGGCTATCCTCTTCGGTGAATGGCGCGCCTTCCAGCGACCTCGCCTGGTGAATGGCCTGCCCGACTACACCGCCACCGCCATGGCCTCCCAGCACCGCGAGTTGGCCACCTGGCAGCGGCGACTGGCCACGATCGACACCACCGGCTGGCCGGTGTCGCAGCAGGTTGACTACCAGGTGGTCCGCGCCGAGATGAACGGGCTGGATTTCGACCACCGGGTGCTCAGGCCGTGGGCCAACAACCCGGCGTTCTATGTGACGGTCTTCCCGGATCAGAGCGATCAGCCGGCGCGAGAGGGGCCGTTCGCGTACGGCGGCGTCGAACTCTGGACCCATACGTTCCCCCTCTCGCCGGCGCAGGCCGTCCAGATCGACTCGGGCATCCGAGTGATCCCCGGGCTGCTGGAGCAGGCCAGGACCAACCTCACCGGTAACGGCCGGGATCTCTGGGTCTTCGGCACGAAGAGTATCCGGGAGCAGAGCACCGCCCTGGCGCATCTGGCCGCGCAGGTGGCCGACGCGCCGGGCGATCTCGGGACGGACGTCCAGCGCGCCCAGGAGGCCACCGACGGGTTCGCTGCCTGGCTCGACGGGCAGGCGCCGTCGAAGAGCGGGCCCTCCGGAATCGGCGTCGACAACTACAACTGGTACTTGAAGAACGTCCAGCTGGCGCCCTACACCTGGCAGGATGAGGTCGCGCTCATGGAGCGTGAACTGGCGCGGGCCCACGCCTCCCTCGCGCTCGAGGAACAGCGCAACGCCCGGCTGCCGCTCCAGCTGCCGGTCGCCAGCGCCGAGGAACACACCCGCCGCTTCAATGCCGCAGTCACGGAGTACCTGGCCTTTCTGAAAGACCACGACCTCCTCACCATCCGTGACTACATGGACCCCGCCCTGCGTGCCCGGATCGGGCAGTTCACGCCGGGGCCACGGGAGTTCTTCACGGAAGTGGACTATCGCGATCCCGAGGTAATGCGAACCCACGGATATCACTGGTTCGACCTGGCCCGGATGGCCAGCGAGCCGCACCCCAGCCCGATTCGCCGGGGGCCGCTGCTCTACAACATCTTCGACACGCGTACCGAGGGGCACGCGACCGGCTGGGAAGAGATGATGCTGCAGGCGGGGATGTTCGACGCCAGGCCGCGCTCGCGCGAGCTGATCTACGTCCTCCTCGGCCAGCGGGCCGCCCGCGCTCTGGGCGACCTCCGGATGCAGAGCAACGAATTCACGATCGAGCAGGCCGCGCAGTTCGCCTCCGCCAACACACCGCGCGGCTGGCTGCGCCTGGACGCCACCACCGTGCGCGGGGAGCAGCACCTCTATCTCCAGCAGCCGGCCTATGGCACCAGCTACCTCATCGGTAAGATCGAGGTCGAGCAGATCCTGGCCGACCGGAGGCGCCAGCTCGGCGACAGTTTCACCCTGAAGCGGTTCATGGTAGAGCTCGACGCCGCCGGGCTGGTACCTGCTTCGCTGCTCCGCTGGGAGCTCACAGGCAAGCTGCCGGAGGAAGTGCAGCGGATGCTGTCCTCACATTAGGTCTGACGCGACACCGGAGGAACAGGCATGCCACAGTCTCTGCCCCGCCAGGCACCTGTCGGCGAATCGCTCCACACGGGCATCACCTCATGGGCCGCGCACGCGCCGCGCCGACTGCTGGCCGTCATCACCGCCGTGGCAGCGGTAGGCGCGCCGATCGCCCTGCGGATCGCCACGGAAGGCTGGCTGGTCGCTGGATTCCTGATCACGGGCAGCTGCATCGGAGCCTGGGGACTTCTCGAACAGCACGGGCCGGCCCCGCACCGGCGCTGGCTCGTGGCCGCGCAATGGCTGCTGGTGGCGATTGGGACCCTCACCATCATCGTGTCGGGCTTGGGCCTCTTCTTCCGGATGATGGGGCCGGCACCGATCCTCTGATCAGCCCGACGGCCATCGGACATTTCCCGCCCGCGCCGGCTAGCGGCGCAGGCTGGCGCAGGGATCGGTGCGCACCGCCGGCGGTGTCACGATGACCAGATCATAGCCGCGGCGGTCCGCCTGCCCGGGCAGCCCGCCGCCCGCCTCGCGCTCGAGCAGCCCCACCACCAGGATCCTCCGTCCGGGAGCGGCGTTCCGCAGCAGGCGCGGCACCGCGACGTCGCTGCGCACGTGGCCGTTGCCCGCGATCAGCCAGGCCGGTCCCGTGACGCTCGCCAGGAGGAGCGCCCGCGTCATCGAGGCATCACGGACTTCCTGCGCCGTCCGCATGCCCGGGATCATGGCCTCAGGCAGTTGGCCGCAGTGCCCCACCACCAGCTCGCTGTCGATGGCGGCCCGCGCCGCGTCGTCGAGTGGTGACTGCTCCATGAGGCGACGCAGATCCTCGGGCGCAGCGCTCGGGCCATCCCGCACCACGGACCGGAGCGCCTCGCGAGGCACCCCGCTGCCCCAGATCGCCCGCCCGCTGGCGAGGGCTGCTGCGACGACCGGCGCATGCAGGGGCCACTTCCACCCGGTGCGGTCGAATCCATGGGCATCAAGCCAGCTCTCCAGGCTCTCGCCGGCGGCCGGCAAGGAGATCGGTCCGCCGGAGGCGGCGAACTGCTCGAAGACGATCGCCGGGCGCCGTGACGCCGAGGCGGTGATGAGCGCGCCGCGGGTCTGGTGATGAATGGCGTTGTCGTGCAGCTCACCGAGCAGGACGAAATCAGCCGCGGCCAGGCGGCCGAGCAGTTCGGAGGTGCCGAGCGGCTTTCCGGATTCGGCGTCGAGGACGGCGACCGAGTCGGGGAGGATGAGCGGCGCGGGTACAGGGGTGGAGGCGGGTCCGCCGCAGGCGGCCAGGAGCAGGATCAGTGTCCAGCAGATGAGAGAGCGCATGGGGGGAAGAAAAGGGGGCCTCCCGGGAAACGGCAGGGGGCCATAGTTTGCCTGATCCCCTGCCGGATTTGAAGACGCCGATGCCGATCCCCGCGCTTCGCACTGAGCGCCTGGTGCTGCGACCCTTCACCCTCGCGGACGCCGCCGATGTCCAGCGCCTGGCGGGCGCGGCGGAGGTCGCGGACACCACCCTCAACATCCCCCACCCGTACGAGAACGGGATGGCGGAAGCCTGGATCGAGACGCACTGGCCCTCGTTCGAACGGAGGGAGCTGGCCGTCTTCGCCATCACCGAAGCCGATGGGCCACTGCTCGGCGCGGTCAGCCTGCGGCTCGAGCCCGCGCACCAGCGGGCCGAGCTCGGCTACTGGGTCGGCGTCCCGTATTGGGGCCGAGGCTACGCGACCGAGGCAGCCGTGGCGATCATCAGATATGGATTTGAGTTGCTCGACCTGCACCGGGTCTATGCCACCCACCTGGTCCGGAACCCGGCATCGGGACGGGTGCTACTGAAAGCCGGGATGACGTACGAGGGATGCCATCGGCAGCATGCGCGCAAGCAAGGGCGGTTCGAAGACCTTGCCGGCTATGCGATTCTCCGGACCGATCCCACCAGTGGCGCACCGACCGAGTCGGTCACCGCCGCGGGAGTGCGGCTCCGGGTCCAGGACGGTCTTCGCCAGTTGCCCGGTCCGGGTGGCGAGCGATTCGTCTCGCTCCTCAGGCACGGCACCCTGGAGGTGGAGCTGTATGCGCCCAGGAGTGCGGACCCGCAGACACCGCACCGGCGAGATGAGGTCTACGTAGTCGCCCGCGGGAGGGGAGAATTCGTGGTCGCCGGGACGCGCCAGCACTTCGACACCGGCGACCTGCTGTTCGTGCCCGCCGGGGTCGAGCATCGGTTCGAGACGTTTACCGATGACCTGGTGGTCTGGGTCCTCTTCTACGGGCCGGACGATGGCGAGTAGCCGGGCCGCAGTGGCACTGGGGACCGGAGGACTTCTGAGCCCGCCGCGACGATTCGAGCGCTACGTCGCCATCGGTGACAGCTCCACCGAGGGCCTCGACGACCCGGATGGGGTCGGTGGATTCCGGGGCTGGGCCAACCGGCTGGCCGAGCGGATCGCCACCGCTCAGGGATCGCTCCTCTACGCCAACCTGGCGGTCCGCGGACGGCGAACCCGCCAGATCCGGGAGGAGCAGCTGGCCCTCGCCACCGCGATGCGCCCCGATCTGGTCACGCTGTTCTCCGGCACCAACGACGTGGTGGCACTGCGCTTCGACCCGGATGCCTTTGAGACCGACATGGAACAGATGCAGCGTGCCCTGGTCGAGGGCGGGGCCACCGTCCTCACTTTCACCTTGCCGGACCTGACGCCGGTGATGCCCATGGCGCGGTGGCTGAGACCCCGCCTGCGTGCCCTGAATCAGTCACTCCGGATGGTGTCTGCACGCACCGGAGCCATCCTGGTTGATTTCGCGGCGCACCCGGTCGCATCGGACCCGCGTCTCTGGAGCGAGGACCGCCTCCATGCCAATGCCGTGGGCCACGCCCGGATCGCCGCCGCGCTGGCTGATGCGCTCGGCCTGCCCGACTCCGATGGCACCTGGACGCGTCCCCTGCCAGCCGCGGCTGTGAGGACCGGTCGCGAGCGGCTCGCCGCGGAGATCTCCTGGGCGCGAGGTTATCTGGTGCCCTGGGTCTGGCGACACCTGCGGGGCCGTTCGTCCGGTGATGGGCTGCACCCGAAGCGGCCGCTCCTCACCCCGTTCCGGCGCGACGGTGACGGCCTGACCTTCTCCTGACGCCCCCGAGACCACGGCATCCGGCCTCACCCCTGCTATCTTGGGCATGACCCGCTGGTCTGTTCAGACGGGGCGAAGGCGATCAATACCGGCACCCACCAGCCAGGAGCATTCCAGTTGCCCAAGCGTAATTATCAGTTCGAGAAGCGCCAGCTGGACCTGGAGAAGAAGCGGAAGAAAGAGGAGAAGCGGCTGCGGCGGCTGGAGCGCGCCAAGAACCCCGGCGAAGAGGGTTCGCCCGAGGAAGCCGCATCGGACGATCCGGCGATCATCGAGTGATGGCCGGCCATGGGCCAGTGTTCTGGCGCATGAATGCGCGTCTCGGGCCGGAGTCAGGTTAGATTGCAGGAAGCCTGGGCCAGCCATCGCGCCAGCCTCACTCTCCCCACGAGCCCGGAATGAGCCGCCACAAGATCCAGCAACGCCAGCTTCCCTACCGCGGCAGAGTCTTCCATTTCGTCTCGTACGAGGGCGAACCGGCCAACGCCTCGAAGCTGCTGCTGGCGACCGCCCCGGCCTGGTTCCTGATGACCGCCGGTAAGCGTTGGCCGGTGATGGACGAGGAACTCGGCCAGTCCGTGGAGGAAGTGGATCGTCTCCTGACGCAGTGGCTCGACGCCAACGTCTTCGCGCCAAGCCCGGCGTAGCGGCACCTGGTGGAGTACCGATCCAGATTCCCCTGAGCCCGCCCCTCTCCGTCGGCGAGGAGATCGCCAACGCCGTGACCCACGGCGTCGGCTTGGTAGCAAGCCTGATCGCCATGCCCCTGCTGATTCTGGCCGCCGTGGCCCGCGGAGACGCCTGGTACGTCGCCGGGTGCAGCGTCTTTGGCGCCACCCTGGTCGCGCTCTACGCTGCCTCGACCCTCTACCATGCCGTTCCCCACGGACGCGCCAAGCGGACCTTGCGGGTCGTGGATCACGCGGCCATCTACCTGCTGATCGCGGGGACCTATACTCCCTTCACGCTGGGCGTGCTGCGCGGGGCCTGGGGATGGACTCTCTTCGGCATCGTGTGGACGCTGGCCGGACTGGGCATCCTGTTCAAGCTGACGCGGGGCCTCCGCTTCCCGAAGGCGTCCACTCTCGTCTACGTGCTGATGGGCTGGATGGCCATCGTCGCGGTCCGTCCCCTGACAGCAGCCGTTCCCGCGGCCGGGCTGGGCTGGCTCCTGGCCGGGGGCCTGCTCTACACCGGCGGGGTGGCGTTCT
>Ga0315273_10002053_pt1 | contig 23515 bp, 18 predicted proteins | sample YL17G02_0_MG_FD_205753 | JGI IMG/M metagenome (GOLD analysis project Ga0315273, IMG submission 205753) | Sediment microbial communities from Yellowstone Lake, YNP, Wyoming, USA - YL17G02_0 | ecosystem: Environmental > Aquatic > Freshwater > Lake > Sediment | place: USA: Wyoming | collected...
TCGATATTGATACTATGGAAAAAACCACACGCGAGATACTGGCGCAGATGGGAAAACTGGAATTAGGCAGGGAAGTGCGGCATCAGATCAAGGAATTTATGGCTCAGGGTGATCTTGTGAAATTTGCCAGATTCGTTCCGACCGGTTCCCAGGCGAGGGAATCACTCGAAACCGCATATTACATAGTGGACGTTACGAGAGAGGAAAGTATCATTGCGCCGTCTTCAAGCCCTGCGGAAGAGAAGCATCCGGCGCCTGTCGTATAAGGTGATCATGAGATAAATATGATTATTCGTAGATTTTTGGAATTTTCAAATCCGTGGTTTCTCGTATTGCTGGCGCCTGTCGTTATGCTGGTTCTATACCGTATTTTTTCAAAGAAAGCGGACAAGGAAAGCTATATAGAGTATTCGGACATCTCCCCGATGCGCGATATCAAGCCGGGTTGGAAACACCGATTAAGAAAGTTCCTCAACTGGGTAAATATCTTTGCGATGTTCCTTTTTGTATTAGCGCTCGCCGGCCCACGCGCCGGAACGTATTACCGTGAGATCGAGATGAGCGGCGTTGATATAATGCTGACCCTCGATATCAGCAGCTCGATGTCTTCACTCGATTTCGAGCCTAATAACAGGCTGGAGATCGCAAAACAGGTGGTGGGCAGGTTCATCTCCGAACGAGAGAACGACCGGCTGGGATTGGTGATTTTTTCATCCGGAGCATTCACCCAATGCCCTCTAACTCTCGATCATGATCTATTAGTGGATCTTTTAAAGAAGGTGAAGATCGGTTTGATCGAAGATGGCACCGCGATAGGTAACGCCCTCGCCGTATCCGTAAGCAGGCTCAAAGACTCTGCGGCAAGGAGCAAGGTGATAGTGCTTCTCACCGACGGGATGAACAACCGGGGCGAGGTGCAGCCGCTCGATGCGGCGAAACTGGCGGCAGACAATAAAATCAAGGTTTATACGATTGGCGCGGGCAAGATGGGAACCGCGATGATGCCTGTTGAAGACCCGGTTTACGGAAAAAGGCTTGTCGAAGTGGAAGTCAAGATTGATGAAGACACCTTAAAGAAAATAGCTTCCATTACCGGCGGAGAATATTTCAGAGCGGAAAACACAAGATCTCTCGAAAACATCTACACCAGGATCAACAAAATGGAAAAGACGGTTATGAAACCCCGTTATTACGTGGATTATGAGCCTGAATACCGTCTGCCGATGATGCTGGGGCTTATCCTGCTTGTCGTTGCAGTCTTTCTCGATCTGTTTGTAGTCGCAAAGGTGCCTTAAGGAGGAATAGATATGCAATTTGCGCATCCTGAAATGTTCTGGTTGTTTCTTCCCGCGGTTCTGTTCGTTATAGGTTTTCTTGCCGGATTGAAGCGGCGGAAGCGATCCCTTATGTCTTTCGCAGGCAGCGAAAACATGAAGAAATTGACCGGAAGCTTCAGCTATGACAGGAAGGTATTCAAATTTCTCTTTCTCCTCGTATCTCTTGTTTTCCTTATCCTTGCTTCCGCGGGACCGCAATGGGGGAAGGAACTGCAGGAGATCAGCAGAAGCGGGATAGACGTTATTGTGGCTTTGGACGTCTCAAAAAGTATGCTTGCCCAGGATATCCAGCCAAGCCGTCTCGATAAAGCCGGGAGAGAGATCGAGGGTTTCCTCGATAAGCTCGAAGGGGACCGGGTTGGCCTGGTTTACTTCGCGGGTTCGAGTTTCGTTCAGTGCCCTCTGACTCTCGATTACGGTGCCGTCAGGATGTTCCTGGATTTGGCGGACCCCAACGCCAATCCGTTTCCCGGAACGGACCTCGCCGGCGCCATCGAGGACTCGATAAAGGCGTTTGAAACAAGCGGTAAAAGAAGCAAAGTACTTATTTTGATGACGGACGGTGAGACACATACATCCAACACCGAGGAAGCTGTGAAAAATGCCGCGGACAAAGGGATTATAATATTCACGGTCGGTTACGGCGGCGGAGCGGGCGTTCCGATTCCACTCAGAGATGAAAACGGGTACGTCATAGGCTACAAGAGGGATGACGATGGCAATCCCGTCCTCAGCAGCCTCAATCAACAGCTTTTAAAAGAAATAGCGGAAAAAACCGGCGGCGAATATTTTACCAGTTCTACTGAAGAAGGGGAATTGGACAAGATCGCAGACAGGATCGATTCGATGGAAAAGGAAAAATTTACGAGCCGCAAGGGAACAAAATACAAGGATCGCTATCAATATCCATTGACGGTGGTTTTTTTCGCGTTGATTGCTTATATATTGATAAATGATCGAAAAAAGGGATATTGATATGATCTCATCACGAAATTTTAATTCATCCTTCGGAATCGGCTTGAGCTCAGAGAGAGAAACAGTGAAGCTGCCAACCAGGATTATAATTTCATTTGTCGCGATTATTTTCTTTTTTTCTAACACGTGTCTTGCCGGAGTCAGCGCCAATAAAACGATAAACGGCCGCACTGCAAGCTACTCAGCGCCTCAACCGACGCAATCGAAACTGGATGCCCGCAAGATCAAAGATGCCAACGAACTCTACAAAAAGGGTAAATATAAAGACGCTCTGAGCGTATACACTGAGGCCGGGGCTGATAACCCTCAGCATCCCGTCTTGAATTATAATATAGGAAATGTTCTGTATAAAACCGGCAGATTCGAAAATGCCGTTGAGAAATACAATATAGCTTCCGCGCTCAATTCGTCCATCTACAACATCGGCAATTCGCTGTATAAAATGAACAAGCTTCAGGAAGCCCTCGCTGCTTATAAGCAAGCTATAATAAAAAATCCGGACGATCTGGATGCTAAATTCAACTATGAATATACGAACCGGCTGCTTCAGCAACAGGATCAAAAAGGAAATCAGAAACAGGATCAACAAAGAAAGGGCGATCAGGAAAAGAAAGACAAGCAGAAACAGGATCAACAGGATAAAAAGAAGGGCGACCAGCAGAAGGCTAAAGAAGAACAAAAACAGATTGACCCGAAGCAAGCGGAATCCATATTGCAGGCTCTTCAGCAGAAGGAAAAAGATTTGTTGAAGAAGCTTCAAAAAGAAAAACAAGTGAAAATGACCAAAACGAGAAAGGACTGGTAACTTCAACCTACAGCAAGAGGATGTTATAATTCAAATTGTATCAGGAATGGGTAATAGTTATGATTAAGCGTAACAAGCGCTTCGCCGGGGCGGGAGCAATAATAGTTTTTATGAGTCTTCTCGCACAGGTTTGTTTCAGCCAGGGAAACGAGATCGAGCTCACTGCTTCGGTGGATGCAGACAAGATAGGGCTCGATGATATTTTATATTTCACGGTGCAAGTAAAAGGGAAGGAGCTTTCGGATGTCCCTGTTCCAAGCCTTTCCGATATTGAAGGATTCTCCATCCTCGGAAGCAGCCGTTCAACCTCGCAGCAGTTCCAGATCATCGGGAACAAGGCCGAATCCAGCGTCAGCTATAATTATATCTATACCCTCAAGCCCCAGAAAAAAGGCATTTTTAACCTTCCCTCGGTCAAGATCGTATATAAGAACGTTTCATATTCGACGACTCCCATCAAGATCGAAGTGAAAGAAGGGTCTGTTAAAAAGACAGCTCCACAGCGCAGAAGATCCGTCTTTGATGATTTTTTCGATGACAATGACAGGAGCGCTTTCGATTTTCCAAGATCAAGAGCCAGCGATCAGCGGGAGATAACGGACGAGATCATTCTCGAGCGCTCACCCGCCGAAGCAGAGGTTTATGTTGGAGGCCAGATTATACTCAATACATATCTCTACGCCGCCGAGGTGGATATATTCAATCTGGCTCCTTCAAGCGATCCGTCACTGGATGGTTTCTGGATCGAGGAAACCACTTTGAATCCGCAGGAAACACGGACACAGGTTCAGAGGGGTGGAAGGCTTTATACCCGTTTCACCCTTAGAAGGCAGGTGCTGTTCCCGGCGAAAGCAGGCGACTTCTCAATACCTCCGATGTCGCTCGAGATGAATGCACGGCGCATCGGTTTCGGCACGCCCGGCTTCAGTCAGAAAATAACGCGTAAAAGCAATATTGTGAAAATCAGGGTTCTGCCTTTGCCGCGGGATACTATGCCGGGAGATTTTACCGGCGCAGTCGGTAATTTCGATATTGAGGCGAAATTGAATAAAGCTCAGGCTGCCGTTGGAGAAGCGGTGAACCTGGTTGTAACTTATAAAGGTACGGGCAATATGAAGGATATCCGGGCGCCGGAATTGAAGGAAAGCCCGGATTTCACGCTTTACGGACCCGAGCAGGCGCAGGATCTCGGATTAAGAGGTTCGGTCTGGGGCGGCGAGAAAACCTGGAAATATATCCTTGTACCTAAGGCTCCGGGCGAAACGGTATTCGGCCCGTTCAATGTAACGTTTTTCAATCCGGAGGCGAAAAAATATATAACCAGGTCTTCCGGGGCTCTGAAACTACGAGTGAAGGAAGGTGCTTTGCCCGATTCCACCCCGGCTTACACAGGTCAGATTCCTGAACTGCGGCAGAATGATATCAATTATATAAGCGATGTGAATGGTGAAATCGAGGATGAGTCGAAGCTCCTGTTACAGATGCCGGCTGTTTGGATTCTTTTGGCTCTTCCTGTATTGGTCAATCTGGGAATATTCACATTCGGTTTTGTTCAAGCCCGCAGAAAAGTCAACGTGGCCGCTTTCAGGCTCAGACGGGCATCATCGGAAGCGGTAAAGACTCTCAAAGAAGCCTCGCGCGCCGCGCAGAAGAAGGAAACGCAGAAATCGTATGACCTTATCATCAAAGCGTTTGCAGGGTACTTTGCCGATAAGTGGAATACGGCGGCAGGCGGGTTGACTCTCGAGCAGGTAAGGAAAAGGCTGGAAAATACGAATGCCGATATCGGAAAAAAGGTCATCGAATTTCTGGAGGAATGCGAATACTGCAGGTTTGCGGGTTCGAGGATGGAAGATAAATCAAAGATGGTAGCGATGGTTGCCACAAGCAGAAATCTTCTGCGCGAGCTGGAAAGGAAGTTGAAATGAGAATGCACGGATTTATGAGTCGCTTTGCCGGATTTGGATTATGTTCTGCGCTGCTTGTCGCTCTGGTGCTGCTTTTTTCAACAGCGTCGCCCTCCGCCGGACAACAAGATTCGAACATTCAAACTGACGCCGGAGTTACCGGCGCATCCGGTCTCTCCACACCGGCGCAGCGCGTACCCGATGAAATCAAAAACGGCAGTTCTTCGGTCGCCGCTTTCTTTAAAGCGGCAGGTGATGACTACAGGCAAAGCCGCTACGACGCTGCAGCGGCTAAATATCTGATGATATATCGCAGCGGGATCAACAACCATATTCTCTTCTATAATCTGGGCAATTGTTATTACAGGCTCAACAGGCTGGGGCCCGCGATGTTGATGTGGGAAAAAGGACTGAAGCTCGAGCCTAACCATCTGCTTCTCAAGGATAACGTCGAATTCGCATCGAAGAGGTTGTATGATAAATTCGAAGCCGAGGAGCAGCATTTTCTCGGAGCCGTCCTGGGAGCGATTGCAGGAATCTTCAACGCTGACGGCTGGACTTTGCTGACGATTATCCTCTTCTGGCTATCGGGAACCGCCCTCGCTTTTGCACAGCTGGCAAAAAGATCTGCAATAAAAAGAGTATCAGGCTATTTTACCGCTCTTTTTATTTTGCTTTTCCTGGTTTCCGGGATTTTCACTGCCGCGGGGTATTATTCTTTGAAGTATGATAAACAGGGGATACTCTTAAGCCCTGCGGTTCAGGTCAGAAGCGGTCCTGGAACGAACAACCCGATCCTCTTCGTTCTGCATGAAGCGACGAAGGTCAGGGTTGAGGGTGAGCAACCCGGCTGGCTTCATATCTCCGTCCCGAACGGATATAACGGCTGGCTACCTGCGCAAACGGTCGGGATTATCTGAAGTTACCAGGAACGTCCAACTTTTCAGGTAATCAATTATTTTCAGTAAGATTCATCTGAATACTATTGATTATTATCATAAATTCTGATTCTCCGAGAATTATGCAATAATCGAGCTGGATTTTTACCACTGATATGAACAGACATAATGAAGAAATGGCTATGCTACGAATCGAGAAAGTAGTTTACCGCGGGAACGGACTTGCCAGGATGAACGGACTTGCGGTTTTTGTTCCAGGAACCATTGCAGGAGAACTCGCAGAGATCAGGATCGAAGAGCGGAAGAAGAATTTTGCTAAGGCGGTTCTTGTCAGGATTCTGGAACCGTCGCCTTACCGGATCAAACCAATCTGTCCGCTTGCGGTTGTGCCCGCTGAAATGTGCGCTTCCGATAGCGGTTATTGCCCTGGCTGCTCTTACCAACATATTGCGTACGAAGAAGAGGTTCGGATAAAAAACGGCCAGTTCACCGAAATGATTAGTTATAAAACGAACGTTGAAAATGATGCCTTCCTTGCTCCGGCCGCATCGCCGGTTCCGCTCGGTTACAGGAACAAGATCACTCTGCATACATGGAGAAGGGACGCCAAGGTAAATTTAGGGTACCTCGGCCCCGATAACAGGACTGTCATTGATGTCATGGAGTGTCCGCTTGCGGTTCAGCCTATAAATGATTTGCTGAAAGACCTTCGGGGAAAGAGCGGTTTCATTGCATCGTTGATGAACGGCGAAAACATTATTCTGAGATATACGGATAATGACAGCGCGCACTATAAAACAGCTAGATCCTACCCAACCAGGAATATCCTGTCCGAAAAGACATCGCTTGGGATGCTCGAAGTCCCTTTTTCTTCTTTTTTTCAGGTCAATCCATCTATTGCAGACAACCTCGTCGCGGAGGTTTCAGAAATGATTCACAGCATAAATCCACGGTTTGTCGCCGACCTCTATTGCGGGGTTGGAGTTTTCGGTCTGGCCGCTTCGAAGGCAGGAGCCGGTCGCGTGATAGGGGTGGATAGTGAAACTGATGCGATCTCAGCGGCCATTCAAAATGCCCGGTCGGTTGGCATAGAGAACTCCGAATTTAAAGCTGTATCCGCCGAAGAAGGATTGAAAAAGATTAGGAGAGAATTTACAGGCGATGAAACCTGTATGATACTCGATCCGCCGCGCTCAGGTCTTGAGAAAACTGTGCTGGAAAAGATCCTTGACTTTGAACCATCGGACATAATCTACGTTTCGTGTGCGGCCGATACGCTCGCTCGCGATCTGCAAATTTTATGCTGCGGCAAATATAAAATAAACAGCGCCCGGCTATTCGATATGTTTCCGCGCACCCCATATTTCGAATCTGTCACGCGCCTTACGAGAATCTGATTTCAGTTCAGGAAATTCGGAAAAATACATTTTGACATCCAACGGTGTATTGAATAACCTGATACAGCTGTCCCTTAGAAGGCAATACAGAGTATTTAATATTTGGATTGAACCATTGGCAAACCCGGATAATATCAATAAAATCAGGCTCATCATAGTTCTCTCGGTGGTCGTGCTGATTTTGATGATTCTGAATCTTCTGTTCGGCAGAAATGGGGAAAGGCAAAGATCCGAGGCTTTCGAGACTCAGGCTTTGCGGGACCTCTCCGAGCTGGCGACGGTGGAATACAAGATAAACAAGATTATCCGCGTGAAGGATGACTCCATCCTCGGCTCCCGCAGGCTTCTTATCGAAGTCCCGGCGACCGTCAAGGCAGGCATTGACCTCAGCAAGATAACCACTCGGGATATAGTGAGAACGGACAAGACGATAACCGTATATCTGCCGGAGCCGGAACTTCTCGATCTTATCGTTGACCTGACGAATGTCCGCGAGGTGGTGAACGAGACGGGTGTTTTCCGCTCCGATTTTTCCCCCGGCGAGAAGAACACATACCTGAGAAACGGGGAGAAAGCGGTCCGGGAATATGTAAAAAACGGCAAGATAGATATCCTGAATGTCTCCGTCGTGAACGCAAGGCTGATCCTCGGCGCATGGCTCCGGCGGCTCGGCTATGAAAACGTTGAGATTGTTTTCCAGCAGCCGGGCATACGCGGCAGGGACGAGGCGATGAAAAGCGCAGGCGGTAAATGACCGGTGATGATTTGCGGGAAATTTTTATTATGTGCACAGAGATTACAAGATGAAATGGATTTCTAAGCTCCTCGTATTCGCCCTTACGGCGCTCATCGCCCTGCTTTCGTTCAACCTTCTAAGTAATTTTGGCATCCTCGACCGGATCGGGACTATCCTCGGCATCAAGAGCGTAACCGAACAGGAGACGGTTATAATCATAGAGGAAGTACGCAATATTGCGCAATTGCTTACTCAGAAATATTATGACGAGATATTCTTTGACAGCGGCATCATCGAAGGCAGCTTCCTGCAGCGCGACAAGCGAATAGCTGTCATTGCCGAGGGATATGTCAAAGCGGGTTTTGACCTGTCATCTTTAGACGAAAATGCCCTTCAGGTGGAGAAGGGGATTGCCATCCTCAAGGTCCCTGCTCCCAAAATTCTGAGCGTCGTCAGCAATCCGAGCAACCAGGAGGTATTCATCGCCCGCGGCTTTATTAGCCAGGACGAACAGAACTATGTGAACGAGATCATCAGGGAAACGCTGAAAGAAAACGCCGTCCGCGCAGGGATTCTTGAACGAAGCGCCGAACAGGGCAGGGCTGTCCTCGCGAAGCTCCTCAGCCTTTTCGGTTTTGACAACGTCCGCATCGAGATGGAAAAGCCGGAGTCGCAGCTGCACGGTGAGGCGTTGATCGAAAAGATATTCAAAAAAGTATATCGCGGATATGGCGGCATAAAATCCGAAACATTGACGATGGACATAAACTTCGAGAATACCGCGGGCGGAAGAGCGGTCAAGCTGCGTAAGGAGACAACGGATACGGGTAGAAGCGTCGTTACCTGTATGGGAGCTGAGGGTAGAATACTATACGAAGTCGAGAGTTATAAAGGATCTGTCAGACCCTTGCGAGGAGGAACGGAAGACCCGGCAGTACGCCAGATTGTGGAGTTTGCGAAGGCGTTCGATTTCTACGGAATCTTCAAGAACCGCGGATCATACATCTTTCATTATATCAGGACAGTTAACCTTGGTTCTCCTTACGATACTATCCTTATTTTCCCGGGCGGCAGGGATTGGCGGAAAATCTATATAAGCCGAAAGACCGGATTTATCGACTTTATGGAATGGCCCTTTGAATTCCTGGGACGGAAAGCGATCGCAAGATCCTTTTTCTCCGGCTACCGCAGATTGGGCAACGGTCCGATATTTGTGCCGCTCTGCTGTATAACATTCTTTGATAATAAAAAAATCTTTACCGCCTCCGTGACCAATGCCGGATATGACGCTCCACCTCGCAATTATAAGTGAGGCCGCAATGTCCCGGTATCCATTTGAGAAAGTTGCGTAATCTTTCGCCCGCGGATGATAACATCGTAGAAGATCAAGGCATAAGGTTTTAATGTAATGTAAATTCCGCGAGAAAAAAGAAGAATTTATACAGGTGTTGCATGAATGGGATTTTTATTATAGGGATTCTAATTAATATGCCAATCAACAATAGAAAGGGGGGCGGTTGGAATTCCACCCCCCGTAAATATATGACAGTTTTTATTTAGATATAGGGACTATAATCTCGGTCCTGAGGTCTTCGGGTTTTGTGGAGCTGGGATCGTCGAGGTAGCGTTCCATGACCGGGCCGGCGGGTTTGTAACTGTTTTCGCCGATGAACTTGAAGATCAATTCGTAGGCAGCGTTCGCTTTATCGAAGGGGCCTTTGTATAAATAATATGCGACCTTTTCGTATTTGAATTCACCTTTTTTCAGCGGTTCTTTTACTGCGGCGTCGTTTTGGACAGGGAAGCCGATCACCCATTTCAGGTCTGCTTCCTTAACCTCATCCGGGGAATTGAGATACAAACCAAAGAACGATCCCGCGGGGATCAGCCCCTGTTTGAAGAATTCTCCCATGAATTCGCCGATCTTTGCCGGGATCATGTTGTAGGAACCTGCACATTCAAGATAAGCATAAGTGAATGGCGTCTCGTCTTTGATTTGAACTTCCTGGGCGAAAGCCCCGGCCGATATCGCAAAGACAAACATCAAAGCGATCAGAATACGGTAGGTTTTCATTTTATCCTCCTTATGATAATTATTGGTTTTTTCATCCGCTTCCCTCATCGCGTTTTGCATCAAGAATCGTTAAAGGGAAGGCGGATCATCTCCAACCTTCGCATACATGATAATATTCCGTTATGACAGCTCTATGTCAGGTTTGTAAAAAAAGTGTATTTTTTTTATTTTTTCCAAAATTTCGTTGCGAATATGTTCAGGCGATACAACTTCCACGTTTTCACCGAAGCTTAAAATAAAACCGTATGTCCATTCATTCACGGGCATCCGGAAACGGACTATGGCGCTGCCGTCCGGTTGCGGTTCAACCTGTTCCTCTTCGAACGAGTCCTCGATGAATTGGCGGACACCGGCATTGAATCGCAGGATGAATTCCGTCGGTTCCAGGTTCTCGCCGAAGGGACCGAAGCAATCCCTGTAAGATTTTCCACGGCGGGTGAATGAGACAGGCAGCGTTTCGCAATCCTTGATCCGAGATAGCCGGAAGAAGCGGTAATCGTTTTTAAAAAGACAGAATCCAAAGAGGTACCAGGAGTAGCCTTTGAAAAGCAGGGTCATCGGTTCCACTTTCCGAATCGTTCTTTCGCCAAGGCTGTTTATGTATGCAAATTGCACAATGCGCCGTTGCGCGACAGCCTGATGAAGACATTTTATTTTTTCCCCGTGGCCCGGATTCTCGCCCCAGGGGAATATGTCTATTACCATCTGTTCCAGGTTTTGCATCACCTCTTCTCCCTGTCCTCGCGGGATGAGACTCGCGATCTTGTCCATCGCTTGTGAAAGGGATTTGTCCTCCAGTGTGCGGTTCACCCCATGTAGAGTGGTAAGAATGGCTTCTACATCCTGCGGCGTAAGAAGACGGCGATCGAGCCGGTAGTTTTCAAGGATTCCGAAGCCTCCATTGTTTCCGGAATATGAAATCACCGGGATACCCGCCATGTTCATCGCGTCGAAGTCGCGGTAGATCGTTCGGATTGAAACCTCGAACTTGTCGGCGAGTTCGCGCGCTGTAACACGCTCACGGTTTAGCATCAGAATCGTTATTGCCAGGAGACGATCTATCCTCATAATATTATTCCGATTTTGCCTTCTTCTTTGATTTTGACCCGAGCGGAAATGAAAGCAACTGTGGCAGCGGGGCAGGTTGTGCATCAAATGTGCTTACTCGGATAGAATACCGATTATCGCCGAAAGACGATAAAAACTGGTGAACGAAAGTCAATCGAGATTGTCCAACGCCTGTCTCGCCGCTTTCTCTCCGATCTTGAAGATTTTATCGAACTTGTCGAAGTTGTGGATTCGTATGCCTGAAAGATCAGCACGAATATAGAGATCCGGCTTGGTTGCGGTGATATTTGTTTCAGTTATTTTTTCAATCATTATATCGAGGGATTTCACCAAAATGTCGAACGGCAAGGTGGCTCTTTTCAAGCCCGCTTTTTTTCTCAGGCGGGACCACCAATGCGATTCGTCTTCCTCGATCACGGAATAATCGAGCGGAGCATTGACGCTCACGGCGATGGTTGCATCCACGCCAAAAGGTTCGAGCGCGGAAATGGGAACATTGTCCACCATGCCTCCGTCTATCAGAGTCATTCCGTTAAGTTCCACAGGTTGAAAAATTCCCGGAAAGCACGCAGATGCCCTTAAACCTTTTATCAGATCACCCGATGAGATTATGACCCGCTTGCCGGATTCAAGGTTCGTAGCCACGACGGAGAGCGGCTTTTCGAGTTCCTCGAACGTCGCCGGCAGATAGTCGGATAAAACCCTTCCGAGAGCATCCCCTTTCATCAACCCGCCGCTTAACGAGACGTCCACCATCTTGATCCATTTGACCTTTTTTTCAATCCGGACTATCTCCCTCCACGTGTAGCCGTTGCAATAGAAAGCCCCGACAATCGAGCCGAATGAAGTCCCGCTGACAACTTGAGGATAAATATCCATCTCGTTCAGGACTTTCAGAACACCGAGATGCGCGATTCCCCTTGCTCCGCCCCCGCCGAGCGCGATGCCCAGCATGCGGGCGTTTCTAAGTTTTTTTATTATCTCGCTATTTTTCGCCAAAATCCCTCGTCCTGTCACAACCGGGGTTTAGTTTACATCATTTTTTATAGGGTTCAAAGCGGGTCTCATCGCTCTTTGGATGATGCGCCGACGTCCAGGTATTGATTGGCTTGCCAAGCGGGAAGAACCTCCGCAGTTTGACAAGACACCGCCGATCTGATAATTTGATGCTCTGTGCGGCTGTAGCTCAGGTGGATAGAGCAGAGGTTTCCTAAACCTCGTGCCGGGGGTTCGAGTCCTCCCAGCCGCGCCATTTATTCTTAATAGAACAAACAATCAAATATTTTAATGCTTAGATTTTCCTGTATATTGTAATGCTTCGCGAAGTATCCGGAAAAAATTTAGATTTTAATCCACCCTATCTTTTTTAAAATCGTAATATATTATTCATTTGACCCGAGCATGTCCCGATTTTAGTTGAGGTTTCAGAGACGTTCCTTTCTCTTCATGTTAAAAATGGATTTGTAAGTCTTTAACAAATGCGAAGCATTCTGTAATTACAAGAGAAAGGAATCTAATGAAGGGACATTTTAAACGAAAAAAGCATTCAAGCCGAAAAAAAATAACGGAAGTAATCAAAGCGGATGTTTTCAATTGCCGTTGGCGCATGTTGATATTGAGAGGTTGTTGCGGGAGAACCTTCACGGTTTTGCAGTGGACTTTGCGCTCGTTCTTACGAGAGAGCTTCTTGAGGATGAACTCCGCGAAAGATGCGGCAGCCGGGCGATATGTGGCTGATATGGTGCACGGCGGAACTGCTGGAGGCCGAGCGCAGATTCAGGAGGGTCAGGGGATGCAAACAACTCAATCAGCTTGAAACGGCTCTCCAAACAGCTTTCACAAAGAAAAGCCTTGCTTCTGATACCTGGGTGGCTTAAGATGAAAACGAAAGGAACCATTCTAAAATTATAGAATGCTCCGAATTTACAGAATGCTCCGCATTTACAGAATGCTCCGCATTTCAACTTTAAGAGGGACATCCTCAAGACCTTGCGATAGTAAGATAGTTTGATCTTAAAGATAGGATATTTTGATGAGCGAGGATTTTGAGTTAAAGAAAAATATATATTCCAAACACCATCTTATAATACTATGCTTACTAATGCTCATAACAGGTTGCGCTAAAATATTTTGGAGCCAGAAACCTTTATTCTTGAAAATAGCTGCAGTGCGCACTATTCATTCTATTGTCATAACTCGTGATTTGGAGCGTCGTAATTTCGATATCTTCAATACTGAAGTATATTATAAAGGAAAGACGGCTAAGTATGTTCAGGCATTTCCCGCTTATAAAGTAATTGTTGGGTTACTTTATAAAGTATTCGGAGAGCATGAAATATTCGGTAGATATGTATCCATTGCAGCAATCTCTGTTGCACTGTATTTTATGTTTCATTTGCTTCTCTATTATCTAACAGCTCCTTGGGTTCTGTTTGCGTTGACATTGTTCAGTTTCAACCATCTCACACTGTATCATACATATATGTTCCAACCGACTTCATTCGAAATTATGCTCTTGATATTAACTTTATATCTTCTTCATAAGTATATTGAAAATCCTTCGAAAAGAATTTCATATGTATTATGGTTGGTATGTGTGATACTAACGATGCTCGTCAAGATCACATTCATTGTCTATCTCCTCCCAATACTTTACCTGTTTTATGTCAGATACGGAATTAAGTTTTTTTTAAAAAGGGATTTCATAATTTTTTCTGTTCTTTTGTTTGCCATATGCGGAAGCTGGTATTTTTACTGCATGACTGTTACTGAACCCGCATTCAGAGAAACTTTCATTTCATATTTCAAAGATCCCTTGTTATGGATAAAAGATAATCCCAAAGTTTTAATCGGATATTATGAAATAGCTTTAAAAGATACAACAATACTTCTTACAATTCCTGGGATTATATTTATAATAATAGGATTGTTTTTCACCTTACGAAAAAAGAAGTTTCATTTCTTACTATTTTCTTTTCTATCCGGATTCTTGATGTTGATATTCATTCCTCACAAATTTAGAGTGCATCCTTATAATTATATCAACTTATTGATTTGGGAATCGGCTATATTGACATTAGGTATTCTAATGACTTTTAGCAATAAACGCTTCACAATAGACTTCAGGAAAAGGGCTCTCCCCCTCATCGCAGTATTTTTTATGACATCATTCATTTTTAATGGATATCTTAATTTCAAATTGTACAATGATAAAGATCGTGCATACCTCGAACTTTTATGCAAGCGTGTGAAGGAGAATACGCCTGAAGAAGCCCGAATAGCTTTTTTTGATGATTCGATTAACTCTATGTGGACGCAGGAATGTTCATATGCCTCGGAAAGAAAAGGATGGGCAATCTGGCTTAAACTTTTAGATCGTAAAATAATTATGCATTATGTTCGGTTAGGAGCTACACATATAGCGGTATTTTCGCCTACTAAAAATTCATTTATCAGACAAAAGCCAAAAGAGATGGTCAAGAAGACGATAAATTACGATTATCTGTTTGCCAAATTCACTTTGATCGATTCGATTTATAATGATTATAAGCTTTTTAGTGTCTATCCTTATAATAACCGAGAAATAATAAGTAAGAGCGGTACGCTTACATCCATACAATTCGGTGATGAAATCAGACTCGAAAAATTTATACCGAAAAAAGAAAAAACCGGTTTTAGGATTAAATACCTGTGGTATTCTCTGAAAAAAAGAATTGATGGGAATTACATCCTATTGGGACTTAATTTAAAAGGAAATAGACTCTTTGATCATCGTCTCTTCGATAAATCATTTCCGACCAACAAATGGTACCGTCATAAGCTATATGCTGAAGAAGTAAAAAGCGCTGAAAACCAAATAAAGGAATCAAATAAGCTCGAAACCGAGTTCTTCCTTGTTTTATATGATCCGATGAAGAATAGGTTTCTATTACCTAAGCCAAACGACAAAGGTGAAATTCCCATAATCACAGCTTCCTATACCGGTAGCAAGATCATTTTTCTATGCAAATGGATTTCCGATATCGACAAACCGCAATTCATAAAAGATATAAAAAGTTTAAATAAAATGATATTATTTTCTGCTAACAAATTTATACTACATGAAAAAGCAAAATATGCTTTTATAATAGAAAAGTATCGTTTGTAATGGCTTTTCGGCTCGCTGGGCGAATTATATAATAAATAAAAAAGATTTAAAAAAATTATATAATTATTAGTGGTTCCTCTCACAAATCTGTGGGCAAAAAATCGATAAAAATAGGACTTATCATCAATATAATCTGACACTTACAAATTTTCAAAATGCCCTCGAATTTAATACTAAAATCGGAAAGATATTTTTCTCTCGCGGGAATCACTAATCCCGATTCCGTTAAGGAGGAGCGGACCGTAGCGGTCAATTCCTGAGAAATATGATCCGCGAAGAACGTAGCATCCTTGGCAGATGTGTTAGTATAATAAAATCAAGCGGATGAAAGGAAAGGGATATTGTTTAGCTTGTGGATATCACAAAATCTGAATCATCTTTCATTAATTTCCTTTCCTCCCTTAAGAGAATTATTCCCTTTTATATCTGATGAAAAATCACCCACAAATTTGTGCCAGGAACCACAAATTTAAATCCGTGTTTAACAACCCACCTTCATTTATAAAAAAATCCTGGTTGATATTAAGTTTTTAATTTATATAGCCTAGTTGTTTGAGCTGTTTCTCGAGATCTTTAGTGTCGATTGATATAGATCTTTTATGAATATGGAGTTTAGTATAGTTGGAAAGGATGCTTGATGTAATTCTTTTTAGATGTTTTTCTAAGATTTTAATTTGTTGTAGGTTTTTTAGGGTTATGTTTGTTGTCTCTAAAGGGTCTTTGGTTAGGTTATAATATTCATATTTATCGTAATTATTTTGCATACTTTTATCAATCGGGCTTGTATCCAAGATGAATTTGTATCTATTCGTGCGTAATGCCTTTTTATCATATTTGGTCATAAATAAACCCTCCGCTTTGGTCATAAACAAACCCTCCGCATATGCCACTGTTTCTTTAATCTTATTACCCTTGATCGATGGCAGGATACTTCTCCCCCTAACCGATATATCTCCTTCTTCACCGATTATGTCCATAATAGTGGGAAAAATATCCAACAAGCTTACCTGTTCCGTTTTTCTTTTTCCTGTACAAAAATATGGATGTCCTCCAATTATCAGCGGCACTTTTAACTCAACATCATAAAGGGTGCTTCCATGGCTTCCCCATGTTCCGAAATCATCGGTTTTTAGCTTGTCAAAATTTTCACCATGGTCACTAGTAATTATTACAATCGTTTTCTGTAAAAGACCGGTCGCCTCGAGTTCATCAAAAATTCTGCCAATATGCTCGTCTGTATACTTGATGCCACTGTCGTATTTGGAAATGATCATATTTTTTACATCGGTAGATTTATTTTGACTTTTAGTTTTACAGAAGTAATTGCGTGTATAAGGTTCGTGAATTTCGTAAGTATGGAAAAAAAGAAAAAACTTAGAGGTTTTGTTGCCTTTAATCCAACTGATAGCCCGGGTTACCTCCTCAGCTGCATCTTTATCTTTATAATAAGGTTTTTCATGGTAGTAATCGAAACCTCGGTCAAATCTATAAAAAGTGGAAAGATATGAGCCACCTGTCATACCCGCGGTTCTATATCCTTTATCCTTTAAATATTCAGCTAGAGTTTTAATCTCGTAAGCGATACGCGTATCAAAATACCAATCGGAAGAAAGTGAGGATGTATTCTGCTGAAAACCCGTTTCATATGGATAGCGAGAAGTAAAAAGACTTATATGAGAAGGCAAAGTCCACGGAGAGCCTGATATAGTATTCAGGAAGATAGTTCCCTTTTGTGCAAATTTGTCTATATTGGGAGTTGTGTCGCGGTGGTATCCATAACATCCAAGATGATCAGCTCTTAGTGTGTCTAAAGAAATTAAAATAATATTGGGTTCGTTCTTTTGATTTACTGTGTAAAGCAGGGGTGACGCCATGCAAATAAAGCTTTTTGCGTGAGTTGATATCTTGTGATTTTTCTTTTCATATTTGAATTCTAACAAGTAGTTTTTCCCTGAGAATTCAGAAAGGTCTATTTTAACCGGAACGAAGCCTGTATATATTTCACTTGAAAGAATTTGCTTTATCTCGAATTCCTTCAGTAGTAGAGCATTCGACTTGTAAATACTTACCTTGAACTCGGTATTATTAAAATTATTTATGATTTCAGGAGGAAGTGTTAAAAAGAATTCAAGTTTTCCTCCTTCGGGAATTGATACTTTGTACCGAACCCTGGCTCCTTCAGGGATGATTATGACTGGCATTGTGTCGGATCCCAGCTTCAATCTATGAAGATATGGATCATTAACCCCGTTCAAATTCAGATGATATTCCGGGTATAGATCGTTCCAGGGTTTAGCTACTTGCATATATTGAAAAGCGTGGTTTTTTGGAAACGACGGAAGAAGGTGAATGTTCTCAGCTATCTTTTTTTCATCAATATACTTAAGCTCGGTATATTTAAAAACATATTTTGTGTCAAAGTCTGTATTTAACAACGAAAATCGAAATTCTTCATCCTTAACCGGGTGTTCGTCTTTCCAAATGAACCGCAAATTAGTATCATCGAAGATAAAGATATGGTGCTGCAAGAAAAGAAAATTTAATCCATACTTGTGAATTGTGTTAAGTGAAAGTGGTATGGATACAACTTTGTAGATTTTATTATTTATAATATTATCGATTATTATGTGAGGATTCTTACCCTGGATAACCGTGAACTGTAGGTGCCGTTCGGATAAATTGTAAAAGATTTTAAATTTAAACTTCACGTTTCGATCATTATTTTGAAAGCTTAAACGAAACAATCCTCTGAGTATAGGTCCAAGGTTCTCGGAATAAGATTTAGTATCGCTGGCGATAATATCAGAATGTTTTTTATAAAGCTTAAGTAATGTTTGGCGAAACTTACTATACTTACCATTTTTCCAATTATACTTCAGGGGGGGCATTAAATAATTCAAGTAAGCAGGCTTATAAAAACCGATTTTTTCAGCTTTATGAAAATTAGCAACAAAATCATATACTTCGATATTATTAATAAATACATCTAATATTATAACGATAGCAATTGCCAAGAACAATACTAGAAAAAAGATCAAAAAAAATCTATGCTTCATATATCTGATTATGATCTAGACTTGTATGTTGTCAAGCATCGTAATTACTATCCCAGATAATTACATAAGAATATAGCAGCCCCCTTAAGTTTTTGATAATGTTAGATTTGTTAAAATCATATTATTATAGGAAGGGGGAGGCCCTGACCCCTTAAAGCCGGACTACCCTGAGTGGCAGTATTAACTTAAAGAGAGGTATATCCAATGAAGTAAATGCGGAGCATTCTGTAAATGTGTTTCAAAGTTGAGGAGATCATCAGGATTCTCCGTGGGCGTGAAGGGGGTTTGACTGGCATCGAGGTGTGCCGCAAGCATAATATAATGATAAACCCGTCTCAAAAAAGATGGGCCGCGCGCAATGGGAATACGTCCGCACCGGGCTTGAGAGCGACGAATATATTGAGATCATACCTCACCCGGAGATCGGAATACTCGGCTTCCACGAAGGAGACACCGTCATCCCTGACGGTCATTTTTCCCTCGCCCATGACGTGAAAGTGAGATATTGAAAAAATATAACGCGCTCGAGTTTTCGTCAGATCACTTTAAACAGGATCAGCTGCTCCGGCAACGGGAGATAAAAAAGTCCCCGGCATTTGCGGACTTGACCTTTGCCGGGGATTTGAACTGTTGCTATTTAATGAACGTATCCATTATCTTGACAAGGTAATCAGCGCTTGGGCGGTCGATAGTGTGTTGGCTCATATATTTAAAGATAACGTTTCCTTTCGTATCGAGCAGGATGATAGTCGGCTGATACTGGTCTATCTTCGCTCCACCCCATTCCGCTTTGTAAATGTCCAATCTCTTTCCAAGAGTAAATTTATCGTCCACGAGGAGTTTGAACGGTTGAGGGACTTTGCCCTTTTCGTAAACAATGCTCTTCAAATGAGTCTTCACCCATTCCCCCCATCGCTTCTCTCCCTCGCTGGCATTGGTCAGGTCCTTGTCCTTCCAGCTGTAATAATCCTTCATTTCACCGGGGATATCCCCGAACCATTTGTCTATAGTTTTCACATCGAACGGCATAACAAAAAGAACCTCAAGGTTGTATTTTTCCTTAAGCTTCAACTGCAGCTCGGCGTCAACCAGCTCGACATACTGATACATACAAATACCGCACCAGCCCTCCGCGCTATATTTGCCTCTCGGAAATACCATCAGAACGTTCTTGCCTCTGGCGTCTGAAAGCTTGAAATCTCCATCGCCGTAAACGGGCAACGTGAAATCATCAAGGGGCATTGTCATTACGGCAAGGTCTTTCGATTTTTGGGCGAAAATATCCGCTGTGAATACCGCCGTTAAAATAATGGTAAATGATAAAACAGTGAAAACAGTCTTTTTAAACATCCATACCTCCAGTTATACAAAGATTTACTTATTATAAACGAATGTTAAAAACTCTTTGTTCTATTATTATTAATGATTTAAAACCAGACGATCTGGCTTAAAGACAATCCGCTAATTACTACACAACGCTATGAGATTTGAACCAGCATCGGATTCTGTTTCTCAAAAATAAAAAATTGCCGGAGCAGACGCGGGAGCCTGCTCCAGCTCAACTACACATCAATGGTAAAAAGCTGTTTCTGTATTATTTTTCGCGTCCCCGAAGATTGTTGGCAAGGAAATAAGAAATTGCCAGGACTATCATCGCCCACAGGACGTTGCTGAGGAGCTGCAGCAACCCGGCGAGGAGATTCGTCCGCGCCTCCAAAAAGGGAATGACACTATCCCCGTCTCCGCCAAAAAGAAAAGCACTCAAAATCGCAGGAATCATCATACAGAGAATGAGAGAAGCCAACGATTCCCCTATCCCCCGGACATAGTATTCGGCAATGGGCAGCATTATCTGGTTGTTGCTTTTTAGATTGGCTATATTCTTTCCTTTGATCCACCAGATAAAGAAGACGATGATTGATGCTATAGTCAAACATAGCAAATAAACGATCTTCTGAATTGTCTGCTCAAAACTTGTTTGACCATAAGTGTCATTGACAAAGATTTTATCAATAATAGTCATAACACAATATACAAGGATAATGACCCCGATGATCCTCGCAAGCCAGGTAAAAATGATGCGCAGGATTGGATACCAATTCTTCATAATAAAACCCTCCATAGAAAATGGACTTTGACAAAATTTCACCTTCGTTGGATATAAACCTAAATGGATGTATATAATGTATAGAGAAAACAAGAAAAATGCAAAACTTTTTTATCGAGACTTTTGATTAATACCGCTTATGGACGCCTGTCTTTTTTCAAAAAAGTAAAAACCGGAGATATATAAATAAAACATAGTTATCAATACCTGGTGGGCGCCTGACTCTTTATCAGTATATTCTTACTCGATCTCGTTCTGGACAGGCTCGGAGCGCTTGCTCTCGTGTCCTCCGTATTCGACGGATGTAACGGCATAGCTGTATCTGTCTTTCAGAGGCAGGTTCCTATCAGTAAATTCAAGCAAACCGCCATCCGTATAGCCGATCTGCTGCCAGGAACTATCGGGAGATGACGCAGATTTCCTGTAAATCCGATATTGAGAAATGACAAGTCCATTATTGCGCGGATTTGCGCTCCACGATATTTTATGGAAAGCAGCGCCTTTGAACAGGCTACGGTCAATGAACCGCTCCAGCTTAATGAATTGCCCGTCGGGAGGATAGACGGCGTTTATCTGAATCGCTGAAACGCATTGCGATGTATGCTCGTTTCCATCGGAATCCGAAACGGTGACTCTTACAACATATGTCCCAGCCTCAGTATATGTATATATTGCCGTTATTCCATCAGCTGTATCTCCGTTGCCAAAATCCCATTTGTAAGAAACTATGCTGTTTCCGTTCAAAGCCTTTGAGCATGACGCATCGAACTGGAGCGTCAGGTCCGCCCATCCGCTTATCACGAGCCCGCCGTTGCATGAGCAACATGCTTTAACCGGAGAAAGGGCTGTTATCGTATGAGAAACGCTGTCTTTTAGCCCGCCGTTATCCGTCACGATGAGCGTCACCGAATATATTCCGGGTTTATCGAAAATCCTGGAAGTATTCATCCCCGAAGCAGTCATCCCGTCGGAAAATTTCCAGTGGTATTGGGTAATCGTTCCATCCGGATCATTTGAGCAGCTGGCATCAAAGTTCTCAGTAAGCGGCGGAAATCCCTGTGTCGAATCTTCTGTAAAGCAAGCGATTGGAGGATTGTTGGTAAACGGGAGCAACCAGGCATAGCCTATCGTGTTGTTTCCTGCCGGGTCCACGCCTGAATACCACATTTTAACCGGATATGGATCGCCATGGCCTGAGAAATTATTCGGGTCATATACTACGCTCTTCTGGTGCATACCCCGGCTCCGCCAGACGATGCCGTCCGAGAAATGCATCGCCGGATTATCCGGGTCTCTCGTCCAGTTTAATCCGTCCGGCGAAGTCGCATGGCCGATGCCGTGCGCATACGGCAAAGCAACTGACCCGTCTCCGTTCGCTCCGATATACCACATATGCCAGGTTCCTCCGATAACAATGACCGAAGCGCCATATAAATGTGAATAATCCCAATCCGCGCTGTTCCCGGAACCCATCAGCACAGGCGTTGCCCCGTAGCGTATCCAGTAAATGCCGTCAACGCTGTAAGCCAGCCCCTCTTGCTCCGCTGAACCGTTCGGCGTTCCCCCTTCTCCGGCCACGAGATAATAAAGAACATACCGAAATGACATCGGAACATCGTCGCTTTTATCCGTAGGCGTCGTCCAGCCGGTATTTGTCGCCGCGGAATTATATATAACATAGCCGGGACCGTAATTATGATAGAAATAAGTCCCCCAGGCTCCATGAATGAGCTGCAGGTTTGTGTCGGTCGCATGCTGGGTGATCGGCTGATCGTGAAACCAGTTGACACCGTCAACGGATTCTGCAGTACGGATAGCAGCGATACTTGTCAAGCTTGCACCAGCATCCCAATACCAGATTTTATAATAATAAATACTCCCGCCGAAACCGTCCGGGTTATAAGCTACAGTAGGATGATCTGCTCCGGGTGCGAGTCCCGGCAAAGCAACGGAACCGCTGTACTCATTCCAGTGTATCCCGTCATCGGAATATGCCAGGGAAATTCCGCCGCTTTCATCCCGGTTGAACCACATCTTGTAATATGCCGAAAGACCATTGCCATTAAACTGGTTCTGATTATAGATTACCGATGGATAATAAGCGTGGATGGCAGGATTCGCCGGATCGAAAACCGGATTCGAGCCATATTCAAACCAATCAGTCCAGAAAGAACCGAACAGAAAATTTAAAAATAGAATGGAAAAACAAAGAAAAAATACAATTCGCTTCCTGTTCCTCATATTTGCCCCTCTTAACTTCTAAAGCCGTAACAGATATATAATAATCCGTTGTCATCAAGTAAATGTCATAGTTATGTCATAGCTAAATGAAGAACACCAACATTAATACCCAGATTCTTACGTAAGGGAAAGATAAATCCTTATGTCTGGGATTTTTGTATGTGAAAGATGATTTGGTTGATTTTTTTTATGGTTTTCGTGAGGGATACCGTTCAGGTTGAAAACTTATCTGCGGGGTTTAATCAGACGATGTAAGATTGAAGCAGACTTATCCCCTGAACGGATCAGGACGGGGCTGATTTTTTTAACTTTCGCGATTATACGGTTCTGATATTCGCCAAGCGTCCGCTGTAACGCGTTTTTTGGCAATGCGTCATACAACATTGCATTTCTTTTTAAACACTAATTAACTCACTTTTAGAGATGAACATTTCTTCTTTCTCTCTTTTTGGAACGGGCTTATTGCGTTTCAAGCCCAATGCGCGGTTGTTATTTGTCTCTGCTGACGTGAATTCATCTAATTATTGCACTATCTTGAGGAGAACCTTCACATATTATTGACAATAACCCCGGAGAACCTCCTTTGCTGCCTTAATATAAGCTTCATATGGGGAAATCGGCCATAAAGGCAGCTCGCAGTGTTTAATTACATCTCCATTCTTAAAAAGAATACATCCGTTTTTGCGTATGCCCTTGCCCTTCAAATAGTTCCCTAAATCAGAATCACCGCTAACATATCCCCACAAAATAGTTATGCCTGCTTTAT
>Ga0315273_10002054_pt1 | contig 23514 bp, 22 predicted proteins | sample YL17G02_0_MG_FD_205753 | JGI IMG/M metagenome (GOLD analysis project Ga0315273, IMG submission 205753) | Sediment microbial communities from Yellowstone Lake, YNP, Wyoming, USA - YL17G02_0 | ecosystem: Environmental > Aquatic > Freshwater > Lake > Sediment | place: USA: Wyoming | collected...
TGTTGTAACCCGTAACGCAGGCGCGATGTGAATTGTTTGTGGCGCGCGGCTGGGGCTTTGAATCTGCTTGAGATAGTTTCCGCCAGTTTGTCTGTTGCAGAAGCGGCCGATTTTTTCGCGGAAAATTTATTGAGTTTATCGTTAATCAGTTCAATCAATTCATCTTGAGCTTTGACCATGGCTGTAGTCACCACGCCGCCGCGGCCGCTGACGACTGTATATCCCTTATAGGCAGGGCTTAACAGTATAGCGAGACTTTCCAGCCATTGATCGAGGTTGGCATTGGCAAGGAAGGGAGGCTGGTGTTTGAGTACGGCATCGCCAACGAACACGATCTTTTCATCAGGCAATATCACCCAGATGGCGCCCGCAGTCGGGCCCGGGTGACTTTCAAGGACAACGGGCGACTCGCCCCAGTAGAGGGTCAATTGCTGGTCAAAAGAAATCTCGGGCGCGGCCCAGCGCACACTACCGAGGCCGGGGATCGATTCCCAATCTGCGCCGGTCTCATCCCCCTGAGCTTTGAAGGTGCTCGGACGCGCGCGAAAGATGGCGGCTGTTTTTTCGTTCGCAATAATCGTGCAGTCCATGCCGCGCGCCCCGAACGTGCGATCGGGATGCGAGTCCAGGTTAATAAGCACGCGTTCGTGGCCGCTGTTCAGGTTCATCAGGCTGGCGCGCCAGGAGCGGCCGTCTTCGGGTGCGGGCGGTGAATCCAATTGGATCAGGCCGCGTGGACGCGCAATGACTCCCAGCGTTACGCCGGAATATGAATCTTCAATAAAAACATTATCGTGGATGGCTTGCATAAAATTCCTGAATATCCTTTAATTTCTATATTTGGAGTCCGACGGTTTACCGTCTGAATTAGTGGTCAAGCTCATGTACTCCAAAATCCTGATTCAGTGTGCCAGCTTGCTCGTTTTTCACGATCGGCAAAGTAAGCCAGAATGTCGTGCCTTTTCCTGCCTCGCTTTTTACCCAGATGCGCCCGCCATGGTGCTGCACCGCGAGACGGCAGAATGCCAGTCCAATACCGAGACCGCCGGTTTTATTCCTGCCGTTCAGGCGCGTGAATTTTTCAAAGATACGCTCATGGTCTGTGTGTGAAATGCCGGGACCGTTATCTTTGATCCATACCTTTACCCAGCCATTATCATCGCATACCCCGATCTCTACGCTGCCTTCGCTGGGCGTAAATTTGATGGCGTTTTCCAGCAGGTTGATCAGTACACGCTGGATCATATCCGTGTCCACCCACAATTGCGGGAGGTTGGCTGAAACGTCTTTAATGATCGTCTGTTGGCGGCCGGTCGCAGTTGGTTCCACAATATAGATCACTTCTTCGATCAAAGTGGCGAGGTCCACAGCCTGTTGGTCCACGATCTGTTGACCAGCTTCAAGCCTGTTAATATCCAGCAAAGAGTTGATCAATCGTTGAATGCGCGTCGTCGAACTGGATGCAATCGTCAGCATGGTCTGAACGGTTTCATCCTTTTGCACCAGGGAGCTTACCATTTGCAGGCTCGCGACAATGTTTCCCAATGGTGAGCGCAGATCGTGATAGATCATGTGGGTCATATCGTCACGCAAGGCATCCAACTCTTTGCGCGCGGTTATATCGCGCAGGATCCATTGCAGGGAATCAGTTTCCTCGAATCTCACCCGGCGCGCATGAACTTCCACAGGGACCGTGCCGCCATTCTGCGCATGCAGGGCGGATTCGTAGTTCGTGTCGGTATCTTCCTTGAGCGCCTTGAACTTGGCCCCTACTTTATCCCAGTTTACTCTATGCAGCTGGTCAATACTCAACTTATGTAATTCCTGGTCTGAATACCCGCTGATCTTTACAGCCGGGCGATTCCCTTTGAGCACGCGGCCTTCCCCATCCGTAATCAAGATTGGGTCTATGCTGTCTTCAAATAATTCCTGATATTGCCGATACGCCTGTTGCAGGCGTTCAAAGAATTGCGCATTCTGGATCGTGGTTCCCGCCAGACTTCCCAGGCCGGTCATTACCAGCACCGCATCCGGATCGAACGTGCGTGCTATCGGATTAATAGCCTCCAGCACCCCGATGACCTTTCCCTGCGCCTGAATTGGCGCCATGGCAACGGCTCGCGTCTGGATGCCCCCAAAGTTGTCCGCTTCACTATAACGTTTATCCTGTCTGACGTCTGATACAACCACGCCGCGGCCTTCGCGTGCCACCATGCCGATCAGGCCGATACCGGCGGGGACTTGCCGCCCGATGATATTGCCAGAGTTTTGTCCCGCGGATGCGCGGAAGACCAAATCGCCGCTTGTCGGTTCGATCAAGGCCAATGCCACAGTTTCCACTTGAAGCGCCTGCATGGTTTGATTCATAACACGTTGCCACACATCTTGTATATCAAGCGATGTGTTGATAGCCGCGGCGCCCTCCGCCAGAGCGGACATCACGCGCGCCGTGCGTTGACTTTCAGTGTAAAGCCGCGCATTCAATACGGCAATACTGGCCTGATTGGCGATCGCCTGCATTAGTTCAAGGTGTTCAGTCCCGAACGTATTGGGAATGGGATGCACGAGAGTCAACACCCCCACAAGTTGATCGCGCGCCAGCAATGGTACGCAGATCGCAGATTTCGGGCCGCTTTTCTCGGCGGAATCATCCGGCCTGTGGAGCCAGCGTTCGTCTTTGCTGGTATCAGGCACGAGGGCTGACTGGCGATTTTGCACCACCCAGCCTGCCAGTCCGTGCTTGACCGTGCTTATTAATTGCTGTGTAGTGTGCTCGTGGAAGTGCCTGCCGTAGACAATGGTCGCGTCGAGGGGCTCGCCTTTGTCATCCATCACCACGATACTGCCGCGCTCGCCGCCCACGTTATTGATAGCCGCGAAAAGCAGACGTTGCAGAACCGTCCGCAGATCCAGCGCGGTGGCAACATCGCGATTAACGCCAATCAGTAGTTCCAACAATGCTTGAGAGCGGTCCACTGCCATGTTCATGCAAAGTATAGCACAACGGTTGATTATTTGCGTGTAAAATTGTATCTATTATGCCCCTCAATATTTCAAAAATCCGCGCCTTATGTTTTGACGTAGATGGCACCTTGAGCGATACCGATGATCTGTATGCTGAAAAGGTCGCCCGCTTTTTCCCGCGCTTTCTCTTTTCCGATCCGCAGCGCGCCGCACACCGCTTCGTGATGTGGATCGAATCCCCAGGCAACGCTTTGTTGGGATTTGCCGATACACTCGGCCTTGATGATGAGATGGCGGCCGTAATTAGTTGGATGTCCCGGCGCAAAAAAAAGGCCTGGAAAAAGTACCTGCTCGTGCCCGGTGTGGACGAAATGCTGGCGCGCCTCAAAGGGTATTATCCCATGGCGGTGGTCAGTGCGCGCGATGAAAACGGCACGATGGCCTTTCTCGATCATTTTGGTTTGACCCAATATTTCGATGTGATCATCACCGGCCTTTCCGCCAAACATACCAAGCCTTATCCCGATCCTGTTTTGCTTGCCGCACAAAAGATGGGCGTGCCGCCTGAGTCTTGCCTGATGATTGGCGATACCACCGTAGACATCCGCGCCGGAAAGTCCGCGGGCGCGCAGACAGTGGGTGTGCTGTGCGGATTTGGCGAAGAAGCCGAGCTAAAGAAATTCGGTGCGGATGAGATATTAAGCGATACGCCGAAATTGGTGGATATGTTGTTGAGTGGAAAATAAAATTTTAGTCTTGCGATAAAATTGCCGCCATGAATTTTTCAACCATCACAAATGATTTATTTATTGGAACTACTCCTTCTGCTGTAGATTACAACCAATTACGTGATCTGGGCGTGCGTCTCATTATCAACATGCGCTTCAGGCGCAGGCCTGTGCCTGATCTGCACGTTCCGCCGATTGACCTGCTTTGGCTTCGTACGATTGACAGCCCATTCTTCCCCATTCCAATTGATAAATTAATCCGGGGTGCGCACACAGCGCTCGAAACTATTCGCAACGGCGGCAAGATATATTCTCATTGCGCGGGTGGAGTTCATCGCGGTGTGGCAATGGGAGCGGTCATCCTGATCGCGCAAGGTCATGATGTCGATACCGCCATACAGTTGATCAAGACTCACCGCATCGTTGCCGACCCGCACGCGTTTTATATCCGCAGTCGCATATTGCGCTTCGCGAATCAATGGAAGGCGAATGGGGGATAAGGACTGAGAATCGAACGGGCCTTGGTTTGCCATGCTCATAATTTACAAAAGCTGGCGATCCAATGACCGCCAGTTTCTTATTCCTTGCTACTCCCACCCTGTTTTCTTCCCTTTCAGATAACCCCTGTATGGTTGAGCGATATAATCAGATCAAGGGTAATAGGGTTGAATGGCATCAATATCAGGCCCATCAGCAGCACCTAGCGGCCCCGTAATGCGCATCCAGGGATAATTTCCAGGTGGCACAATACCGTCAATATCGATGGTAACGCCGGTTGAGTTATGCAGTCTTCCTATGGGAATAACACAATTGTCAATTTCTGTTGGACACAAATCACTGATGTTGATAGGATCTAAAGGATTTATGTCTACGTTTGTATTGGCGTCAGGTGATCCATCACCCCAATAAAATACTTGAATCCATGACCCCGGACTCCCATCCGAACTGATCTCAATCTGTACCCAGTCCATGTCTATCGTTGTAGCAGAGGAGAATATCTCATAATAAACGAAATCAGGGGTATTATCGCCATTGGCAACAATGCCTGGACTGAAGAGAATGTCTATGTACCCGCCCACCCCAGGATTGATCGAACCACCATCCGGCGGGCCAATTCCTGGTTCGGTGGTGGTGCACGTATCTGGATCTTTTGCGCTATTATTACTCAGGTCAGTATCAGTAAAACCTGCCGGCGTAGTGACTGATGCAGTGTTCGTGAGTGTGCCAACCGCGTTCGCAGAAACGTTCGCTGTCACCGTGTAGGTGACGCTTAAACCAGCGGGCAAATTAACAGCAGTATCATTGATATTATTCAAACCGCTTGCAGTGCAGGTTGCAACGCCTGCTCCGGCACATGTCCAATTTGCGCTGGAGATTTGCGCAGGGAAGGAATCTGTTACGGTGGCACCGTTCACCGTAAATGTACTGCTATTTGTAACGACAATGGTGTAAGTTAGCGTACCGCCCGGCGTATAAGTTGCCACTCCATCAGTTTTTGTGATTTGCAAGTCAACGGCGGGGCTGTCTGCATCGGTTGATGTGTTATTACCACCATTGATATCTGTGTAACCGGCTGGCACATTGACCGTGGCGGTATTCACGAGGTTTCCACTTGCTGTGCCGGATATATTGGCAGTTACAGTATACGTGATACTTGAGCCAGCGGGCAAATTGACCGAATCATTGATATTACCCGAACCACTTGCAGTACAGGTCGCGCCGACAGCGCTTCCCGCGCAATTCCAAGTTGCGCTTGTGATCTGCGCGGGGAAATTGTCCGTTACCGTCGCGCCTATCACACTTGCGGGTCCGCTGTTGGAGACTGTAATTGTATATGTTGTCGAGCTGCCAACAGTATAAGTAGCAGAGCCATCTGTTTTTGTGATAGCCAAGTTGGCGAAGAGGATGGATGGAATATTTGTGGGCGTTGATGTGCTTACCGGCAGTGGAGGCTTTTTAGTAGGTGAAGTGACGGGGACCGTATTTACGATAGTGGGCGGGAGTGTGGCCGGCTGCGTCGGAACTTGTGTCAGGGCCCGCGTCGGAACTCGTGTTGGAGCTCGTGTTGCCGGCGGGGTGATGCCTGCATTTGTTGGCAGGATCGCATTTGGAGTGAATAAATAAAGCCAGGCGGGCAATGTAAGAATATCTGAATTGAGCGGTTCAATCATGCCGCTATTTTTGCGCGTCAGAAAATCACTGTTCGGGTCAAGATTGGAACGCATGTTTGCAGTTACCTCCCAATTTGGAGCGATGCCGATCGCTGCCTGCCCGACGCACAGCAAAATGGCAATGCCAAATAATAAAAGAACAGCAAATAAAAGCCGCTCGCGCCGCTCGTGTTCCGTTTCGTTCATTTCTTTTGCTCATTCATTGGCAGGCAGATATAAAAGGTGGAGCCTGGGTTTGTGTTCTCATTATGGTCGGGGCTTTCCACCCAGATGCGGCCTTTATGCGCTTCGATAATACCGCGCGCAATGGCCAGGCCCAGTCCAGGGCCTCCACCTTTGAATTTTGTTTTGCCGGATGAATGCAAAAGCACTTCCCCTGTTTGGTAAAACTTGTTGAAGATCAGTTCATGAGATTGGGAGTCAATGCCAATCCCCGTATCCTTTATTGCAATTTCGACTTCCGAACATTCCGCGTTTTTCACTACGCGTCCCTGCACAGTGATCGAGCCTCCGTCGGGCGTGTATTTAATCGCGTTTATGATGACGTGGCAGAAAGCTTTATAGAGCATTTCGGGATCAGCAGGTACAGGAGGCAGCTTATCCAATCCAACCATCTCGAATTTTAGTCTGCGTTCGTCCAGCGCATGCATAAACGATTTGTGGGCTTTTTGAACAAGCAGATCAATTTGCAGGTCGGTTTTCTTCACTGTGAGGGTTTTGTTATCAATGCGGGAGACATCCAACATACTGTCCACAACCTCGGTCATACGGTTTGAACCTTCCAGAATGCCATGGGCCAGCATATTCAAATCTGGATCGTCTTTTGTATTTTGCTCCAGCATTGCGGAATAACCCATGATCAAAGTAAGCGGCGTACGCAATTCATGCGCTGAGATCTGGATAAAACTTCCTTTTGTCCGATCCATTTGCTCCAGGATTTTGTTTGTTTTCTCCAGTTCGACGGTTCTTTGTTGTAAATGTTCCGTCATTTTGTCAAATGTATTTGCCAGCACGCCGATCTCATCAGTGGTACGAATGCCGGTGCGTTGTTCCAGATCTCCACCGGCGATGGCCTGGGAAGTCCTAACAAGTGAATAAAGCGGATTGGTGATCAGGCGTGAAATGATATAGCCAATCCATATCACCAGGAGCATGGCGATGGAGAAAATCAAAACGTAGGTATTGCGGCTGACTGAACTGGACTGAACGACGAAATCCAAAGGCAATGCCACAGAGAACACGCCCAGGCGATCACCGCCAACTAGCAGAGGCCCGTGAGCTGTGCTGTATACGCGCCCATCACGCAGGGATGTTCCCCCGCGCACAACATCCTGTACTGCCAGTGCTTGTTCATATACTTCAGGCGAAATGGAAAACTCAAGCAGTTTCTGGATATCCGCATCCCGCGCGAGAAAAGAGGCTGCAATTGCCACGCCATTCTCTTGATATATAACCACATCTGCCAGTGAAGTTTTTTTCAGGCTTTTCAAAAAAGTATTCAGTGAAGTCCCTACAACAACCACCCCCACCACTTGTTCATTTGCAATGATCGGAATGGCGGAATAGTAATAACGTTTGCCGTCGCTCGGATCCATGCCAAATTGACGGCCTGGCAAGCTATTGGGATTTTTGCTTGCCAGAAGCAATTGGGTGATAGGTAGATTCGATGAAAGGGGATTCGCTCCTTCATCCAAAATGGACCCGTCGGCCTGCTTCTTCAAATGGAGCATGTCGCGTCCCTGTGCGTTGACAATGATGAGGCTCTCAATTCCACTACTCCCCGCGGCCGGCTTTACAAGAGATACAAGCGGTGCCCGATCATTGTCGCGTACAGCTTCAGCTACACCGCGCGTATAAGCAATAGTGCGTGCATTTGTGAGATGGCTGATCTCCTGCCTCGCCGCCTCATCCGAGACCACCCGTCCTGCTTCCAGGAGTTGATTTGTCAGACGCTCATTCAAGGTATTGAAAACCAGGCGCGTAACAATATAGACGCCTATGATCGCTATAGCAAGCGTCAAGAGTAGGAAAGGGAGAACGATCTTGATACGAATACTCATTGCCGTTCTTTTTTTCTTCGGTATCCCTGAAACAAGGGATAATTGTAATTATATCTGACCATTCGCTGAAATCAAAATGACTTTTGCGATTCCTGCCAAAAAACCGGTGTTATGCCAATTCTGCTAACTATGCGGGAAACACCACAAATTTTTAGATCTTCGACAATCGAGAGCAACCGCCAGATATGGCATTATTCGAAATTTGTCCCCCGTATTTGGGGGTAATAATTTCAGTAAAGGAGTATTATATAGCATCTCGGTCATTTATTGTTCGTTTTTGCGCAAATTGCAAGCGAATTAAAATAGGTCCAAATCTGCAAGTTTAAACATTTTGAACCATTTCTAAGGCTCTAGCAGGCTGTCGGAGAGCAATGTTTCGTGAGGTAAAACGCCAGTTTGGAACCGCTAAGAGCGCAAAGATCGCGAAGTTTTTAATGTTTTCTTAGCGTTCTTCGCGTGCTTCGCGGTAAAAAATGTCTGCTGATGGAGTTCCCCGACAAACTGCTAGGCAGGCCAGGATTGAATCGCTGGCACCATCGGAGCTTTGAGTTTACCCATTCGGTTCGTAGACCTTCACATATTGGATCGAACTGAACTGCTTGAGATTTACTTAAGCAAGTCGGCGGTTGGAGTACGCGTTGCCGTCGGCTGTCCACGCCAGGAAGTGACTGTCCGCTTCGGGAAAGGCCTGGGTCAGCTCGGCAGTTTCGAAGGCGAGGAAGAGCACGGTTTGTCCAAATGAACAGGAAAGTTCAATGGCAAGAAATGTTCCGCGTGGAGATGGGTACAGGTTGTAGAGTCCACAATCTAGAGGAAAAGAGAGAGGTAGTTCGCGTGTGATTGATATAAAGTCGGCGGAAAATTCAAGCAGAGTTGGAGGTGTATTGCGTAATGCGTATAATGTGATTTGTGTGGCGGGTTGTGGGGTGGGAGATGAACAGGCAAAAAGGGAAAGCAGTAATACGTAATATGTAACGCGTAAAAAACAGGACATGAATAAATTATACTTGCAAGCGCGTTATAATCATGGGGCAATCGCAAATCATGGTCTCGATACGCCCTCTAAAAGCATTCGGGCTACTCGACCACCAAACGTAAATCGAAAGAGACCCTATGCATATACTCGTGACAAATGATGATGGCGTGCAAGCGCCGGGATTGTTAGCCCTCGCGCAAGCTATGCGCGAATTTGGTCATGTGACCGTTTTCGCGCCTGACCGTAACTGGTCTGCTTCGGGACATGTGAAGACGATGGATCGTCCGTTGCGCGTGCGTGAAACGACCCTGGCTGATGGGACGCCCGCCTTTATGTCTGACGGTGCGCCGTCGGATTGTGTGGCCTTGCCTTTACTGGGCTTGATAGATGAGGATATAGACCTGGTCATTTCAGGGATCAATCCGAACGCGAATATAAGTCACGATGTGACTTATTCAGGCACGGTCACCGCCGCGATGGAGGCTGTGATCGCGGGCGTGAAAGGCATTGCTGTTTCGCTCGACTCTCCTGAAGGTCATAAAGGCGCGTTGGATTACAGCGGCGCGGCCTGGGTGGCGAACCGCGTGGTGAAGCACATGCTGAAGGATGGCCTGCCTGAAGGCGTGGTGATGAATGTGAACGTGCCATATTTAAAGGTGGATGAATTCAAAGGATTCATGATCACGCGCCAGGGACTACGCGTCTACCGCGACGCGCTCGAGTCACGCGTGGACCCGCGCGGGAAACCGTATTATTGGATCGGCGGCGAAGCCCCAACCGGCGTGGACGAACCCGGCACCGATTTCGGCGCGCTGCGCGCCGGCTATGTCTCCATCACTCCCTTGCAATTGGACCTGACGAATTACAAGGCAATGGATGTGTTGAAGAAATGGAAATGGAAATAAACGATCGGCGTAGACAACCGGCGGGCATGATGGTCTATTGTCCACGGTCTGAAAGGAACTTATGCGCTTCTCCTCTCCTCCCAATATCCAGGCCTTTTACGCTCAGGTCTGGGAACTCGTCCGCCAGATTCCGCGCGGCAAAGTGGCTTCGTATGGACAGATCGCGTTGATGCTCCCACCGCCGGATGGCGTGGAGATCGAAGCGTATCGCGCCTTTGGTCCGCGCTGGGTGGGAGGCGCCATGGCCGCCTGTCCCGATGACGTGCCGTGGCAACGCGTCGTCAATTCGCAGGGCAAGATCAGCGAACGCGCCGGCGCAGAAACTCAACGAAAGTTACTCGAAGAAGAGGGAATCCTTTTTGTAAAAGACAAGATTGACTTGAAGAAATACGGCTGGCGCGGTCTGGCAGACGATAATGGGCCGAAGCAGGAAACATTATTTTAACTTCTCATTATGTCATTGCGAGCGTACTTCGCGAGGCAATCTCCTCGCTAAAAGAGGGATTGCTTCGACGGAAAACCGCCGTCTCGCAATGATATGGTTCATATTGAGAATTGATGGTTACAAGCCAATTACTTCGTTAATTCCACCACCAGCACATCCAGAGCCAGGTCCAAAGTGATCTGGCTTGTTTTTACTTCTTCATCAATCTCAAGCAGTTTGTGATAAATATTTTCAAGCGAGGTGAGCGAAAAGCGATTGGCCTGGCCGGTCGTCTTCTCTGCCACATACGGATGCACGCCCAGCGCGCGCGCCACATCATCCTTGCCCCCGCGCACATCCAGAATTTCACGAGCCTGCAACAACAAGCGGAACTGTCTCACCACCATGCCCCACAACGAGAACGGGTCTTCGTTTTCAAGCAAACGATGGAGCAAGTGCTGTGCAGACTTGCCATTCCCGGTTGAGAGCGCATCTACGAAATCGAATACACTTTGTTGGGATGTGACAATGCAGACCGCATCCACATCCTGGACTTTGACCGGCCGCGTCCAATTGACATAGGCCAACAGTTTGGCGATTTCCTGCGCGGCCTGGCGCGTATCCGCGCCGACCATTTCAGCGAGTTTTGCGGCGGCGGGCGGATCGATCTGTCCGCCTTGTCCTTTGGTTTCATTGACGATCCAGCCTGTCATATCCTTGAGGCGCGGTGACATAAATGCTTTTGTCTGCACACTGTCGCTATGTTTGCCTGCCCATTTGATCAGCCAGTGTTTTTCGGCTTCTTTTGGCTCAACGAATTCATACATGACCAGCCGCGCGGTATCCGGAACATTCTCCAGGAATACACAAAACTTCTTGCGCGTCTGCGGAGTTGTATATTTCAGAGATGGATTTTCGAACAGGATCAAACGAACATTGGCCAGAAACGGCATGGCGTTGACGGCATTGTTCAAGTCGTTGTCAGTCATGGTACGCGCTTCAAGGCGCGCGGTGTTCATGTCCGCGCTGGTGGGGTCGGTGAAAACAGAGCTAAACCCGGCGAGATGACGGGATATGGCATAGTCATCGTTGCCATAGAGGAAGGTGACAGACTGATCTTTTGCCATAATGATTATTTTGTGATGACGCGATGTGCAGTGACCTTGCCGCGCATGCTCTGGCGAACCTCTATTAACTCCAAATCCCCTAGATCTGCTTCTGTGGTTATCTTCTGTTGAAGTGCAGGGCCTAATGGCAGGCTCAATACAAGTCCGAACAAGGCGAACACGACCGCAAACGGCGCGCGCAGAATCCGCCCAAGGGCTGATTTGGCTCCTCGAAGCACGAACCAGGCCAAAGTCGCAGAGAGAAGCGCAGTGGTCGCCAGGTTCGTTCCACAGCCGGCATGGATCGCAAGTTTGCTTTCGCCCGCGCGCAGGCGAGTCAAAGCCTGATTGACTGCCCAGGCAATATCGTCGGTTGGAAAGTCGCCGAGGATGAAAAAACCGGTTGGGTTGGAATGTCCGGCCATGCTGCGGTTTGGATATTTGGTTGCGAGAACGTGCAATGTGGCATGTTCAAGCGCGTGATTGCGCCGGGTTTCGAGGATATAGGGGAGGCCGAGGAACATGGCGTGATTATAGCGTAAAACAATAAGTGGCAGTCACGAACGGCTGCCACTTATGCGGTTTTTACCCGGATGGCACAGTTTCAGATTTGCCTGACGTTGCCAGCATGAAGCCGGTGAACATCAGGATCGCGCCGACGAATTCACTGATATAAAGCATATCTGTCAGGCCGGCCTTTAACAAGCTGCCACCCATAGCCGGAGACAATGCTCCGGCGGCAATCAGTATGTTGCCAAACATGCGATTGGCCAGCACCTTCTTGCGCCAGAAGAGGTAGGCGGAATAAATTGCTCCACCAACCAGAGTCAATGTGCCATAGATGTTTAGCAGGATCGTCAATAGAATAGTGATACCGCCCCGAGTCAGGATATCCTTATATTGCACGGACACAGGCAGGGTCGTGTTGTATGCTGCGCTTAGGGTTGGAGCCAACAGAACAAGGATAAGGGCTAATGCTGAAACCGCAGTCAGGACCCAGGTGATGATCTGAGCCGTGCTGCCTTTGCGAATAAGTAGATGGACGGTCCCCATACCCAGCCAGGCGGCGGTCAACATTGCGCCGGTTAGATACCAGATTTTTAGGACTAGAACACTGAAGGTCAGGCTGAGAATGACTTCGCTGAGTGTGCCCAGTCCATAGAAGAACAGGCCAATGGCCCACAGCAAAAGATGCGTCCCGCCGCGTTGACGATAACGATTATAAACAGCAACGATAAAAGCAAATGTGATTACGGTGGAAAGATACGGGATGAAGTTCATAAAGTCTCCAGTTTGGGGTAGATTAAGCTGATGGGGTGCCCCCCAACAGCGATAAACCAATGATGACAAATACGGCCAACAAGATTACTATGAGCATAACCAGTAATATGGGGACAAGTTTTTCTGTAATGAATGAAGGAGAAAAACGTTTGGAATAACGCGGCTCAGGCATGAATACTCTTCCTGACGAGGTTTTTATAAAAATAAAATACCAACTGCTTAATGATTGGCATTCTCCAACATTTGATAGGTTTGCAAAAGGCTAATCAATATCTCATCTGTGAAAGTGTGTATCTTGATGTACATTTCTGTCGCATGGCTGGGCGGAATTTTGGCGTCGCTATACACTTTGATAACCGAAATGATCAATGCATCTCGAAAGAATAAGAACGCCTTGGCGGCATCCACATAACTGAGACTGTACCTGCGTGCGCGCGAGGCATACTCATATCCGATGGCGTAGGCTTCAGACTCGGCTTCCTGTCCCTTACTCGAGATGTAGGTCATCAGTCCCTGGAATAATGAACGCGCACTCATGCGATATTGCATGCGCGCATCCTCATCCAGTTTTTGATACCATGATTCTGCTTGCAGGCGTCCTTCTGAAATTTGCATGCGAACGTTTTTGAAAACCTCCTGCATCATGGTCTCGGGTTCGATTACGCGGGACCTTTGATTTGCATCTGCCCAAAGCAAAACTTGATCGCGCTTATAGCGGCGATGTCCGCCCTGCGTGAGATGCACGGGCAGCATGCCTTTATCCGACCAAAGCCGCAGGGTGTTCGGATGCACGCCAAGCAGTTTTGCCGCGTTGCTGAGGGAGAGCCATTCGTCTGTCATAATTATTCCTGACAGACCTGACATGTCTTATGCACGCCATTGTTTTCGCAGATTGCCGCGAGGACAATGGTCATGATTAATCAACTCATCGCGGAGACATGTCAGGTCTTGTAATTTACTCCGCCGCCAAAGCGACCCTTTCGACATAAGCTGGTTCATGCGCCTGCTTTTGAAATGCAGATACATCAATACGCGCCAGCATGATCGTGGCGATGAATAGCATCCCGGCCTCAATACCGAACACGACGAGATACCCGCTCAAGGCCGCGCCTGTAAGCTGTGTCACCACATCGCGTACGACGCCGCCGAGAATGGATCCCGTTAAACGCGAGAGTGCGTTCGAGAATCCCCAGGCGCCGATGTAAAGTCCAACCATGCCGGGGACAGTCAGATCGAACATCAACGAGAGATTCGCAACCGTGGATAAACCGGTGCCAAACCCAAGTAAGGTGACGCCGGTGTAGAAGATGCTAAGCGAACGGCTAAAACCACTGACTACAATGACAATGAATCCTGCCAATGCACCGATGTTTCCCATTTGCGCGATGACGCGCTTCGGCAAACGTCCTTCAAGCAGACCCGCGATGATGATCGCGATCAACACGAACGTGCCCCAAATGGATGTAATGCGCGTGGTCTGTGTGACGGTCATGCCGAAGGCTTCCGCACCGAAGGGTTCGAGCAACACATCCTGCCCGAGGATGGCGGCGAGCAATAAGAGCAGATAAATAAAGAAGATACGCGCCACAGGATTCGATGTGATGGCCGCAGTCATCTGTTTAACGGTATAGGATTTGGATTGGAACACCCCTCTTTCATTTCCTGCAAGAACAAAATCAGTCTCGGCGAAAATGGGGGGAACGAGGGGGGCGGAGCGTGGTTCCAGCTTGATGAGACCGAGCAGGCCAAGGGTCAGGGCGGAAGCGGCTACATATCCAAATGAGCGGATTAAAGCTTCAGGTGTATATGGGTCCACCATGCGGCTGAGGGCGATAGCCGTCGCAATAATGGCAACAATCATCATGAACCACATCGTGGCAATGGTTTTGCCGCGGCCTTTCTCGCCTGAGAGTTCGGATGCGAGCGAAAGATAAGAAACAGCGGACAGATTGTATCCCATGCCCCACGCGCCAAAGGCCAGGATGCCCGCAAGGATGCCAAGCCCAAAGTTTCGGTCCATGAGAAAAGCGACCTGTGGCGATACAATCAGGCCGAGCACGCACAGGATGAGACCTGCAAGGATGTAGGGCGTGCGGCGCAATCCGAAGATGGGATGACGATCTGAATAGGAACCGATCGCCACTTGAATGGGCGCGAACAAATAAGGAAGCGATGCAAGGATCGCGACAAGGGTCGCGGAGATGGCAAGTTCCTTGATCATCACACGGTTGAGCGTGCTGTTGATGGGGACAAGCGTCATCGCGATTGCGACATGGATCAGACCGAGTTGAAAGCGTTTGAGAAACATGGGGGGAAAGGATGAAGGATGAAGGATGAAAAAGGCAGGGCGATTAAAAATGGCAAGGGCGTAAACGCCCTCATCTCTGATGGTTGAATTGTAGGCGGTTATATGAACAGGTCAATGTAGATTTAGGTAGAATTTTACTAGAGAAAAGTGAGCGTTATTGACGGTTATACGCCAGACCAAAACCCATCATGAACTGAGGTAAGCGCTTGTGACAAATAATTCCACTTCCCTTTATGGCGGCATCGAAGGCGGTGGCACCAAGTTCGTTTGTGCCTCTGGCTCCACTCCGGATGATATTCGTGCTGAAATACGCATTCCCGCGAGGATGTCTGCTGTTATCCATGACCGGCCAGATCGTGGCAACCAAACGCCTGCTCTTGCGCGAAGGCGTTTGGGAACTGATTCCCGGCCCGTTTCTTTAGCCGAAACCACTGCCTCCATTTACCACCTACCACATGGCCAATTCCTGCAGGAACGCCAACGCGTACGAATCCACCGAGCCACTTTCAGGCCTCATACTCGTTCCGTTCGGCAATCCGAAAAACAACTCAAAAAACTTGTCCAACGCTGGAAAAACCTTCCCGCTTCCCATGACCCATAGTTACAATGCAAATGTAACGCCCTTGAAAATCCAAAGTGATATATTTGAAGCAACCTAACATTTAAGAAAGGAATCACACATGAAGACTTACAGATGGATTGTTATAACCGTTTTAGTGCTGTCGCTGGGCCTACCGGCAATGACAGCCAGCGCGGCAGCGCCATACCAGACCGCAGTCCCGCCGCGCTCCGCTTCCATTTCCCTAACCTCACCCCTCCCAAATCCTGGCTTGACCGGTGGTGAGGTAACCTTTGATCTCGTGATTAATGTAGCCAATATTGATCCGGGCGTGTCGGGCGCCGAGATTTATTTGGGTTACAACCCTGTTCTGGTAACACCGCCCACAACTCCAAACGGAGCTGCTGAAGTGTTGCCTGATTTCTTTGGTGCATCAAACATTAGTATCAATGAAGTTTTACCGGCTGCTCAGTGCCCGGGTGGTGCCAGTCCTTGTGTCCACCTGGTGTTGGCTGGACCAGCGCAGATAACACAAAATGGCGTTGCTGCGCGTTTCCATTTCCGCGGTACGGCGGAAGGATCAGCGTGCTTCGCGGTGTTACAATCTGCTTTGGTGGATGCCAATGGTTTTCAGGTTAACCATGTGGCGGCGCAGCAGCAATGTGTGACTATTCAATTCCGCGGTTCCGCAAGTGGTGTGGCACAACGACAGGGTGTGCCTGCCAACCCGAATACGGGCGGAGGCACCCTGGCATGCACGAGCGTGACCGCAAGCGGAACGGGGTCTTTTGGTCCGGTCAATACAGATATCAACGGCGGATTCAAAATAACCAACCTGTCAATCGGCACGTACATCATTCGCGCTGTTTATCCTGGTTATCTGGCTTCTGAAAAGGCTGGCGTGAGTATCGTGGCTGGCAATTCGACAACGATAAATTTGGGAACAACAATCCTTCGTGGTGGCGATGTCAATGGCGATAATGCCGTCAACATTCTGGACATCGGGGCCATCATCGGCAAGTTTGGCCGGGCAGGCGTTGCGGTGAAGTCCGCCTCGGCGAATTGCAGTGTCACGGATGAACCTGTCGACATCAACGATGACGGCCTGGTTAATATCAGCGATTTGGCGATTGCTGCCGGGAACTGGGGAAGTGTAGGCCCCAAGCTTTGGCCATAATAACAAGTGGATTAACGACTCTGCCCCTCTCTTTGATGTTGATTACAGGGGCAGATATAGTTATCCAAATTAAGTATGACAATTCATCACAATCTTGATTATGGAGTTTCCCATGTCGCGTAATTTTTTAGTAATTCGAATTTGGCTCGTGCTGATGATTATTGCGATTTCCCTGACGGGGACATCGGCTCTTGCTCAAAGCGGAACGGTGGTTCGGATTGACCCATCTGCATTGTCGGCGCATGTGAATGATAACGTTAATCTATCCATTAAAGTTGATAACATCGCCAATCTCACTGCAATCGAACTGCACCTGTCATTCAATCCGAGTGTGTTGGAAGTGTTACAGGTGACGAACGGCGGTTTTGTTGTGGCTGATTTTACCGCGCAGAACACCTTCGATAACGCCGCTGGGACTATTGATTACGCGGTAGCGCAGATGAACCGCCCTGCAGTTCAGGGGAGCGGCGCGTTGCTCAATATTGCCTTTCGCGCCAAGGCTAATGGCAATTCAACCGTGGCTTTGCGCGCTACGCAGGCTGTTCCGAGCGGATTGCTTCTATCAGACATGAACGGAATGGCAATAGGGGCGTCATGGATGGGTGGCAGTGTCAATGTGGGAACCCCAACGCCTGTCACTCCCACACCCATCACCCCAACACCTATTACTCCAACGCCGATCACTCCTACACCTGTCACCCCAACACCTGCCAAGCCTGGTGGTATTTTGGGAACCCATGTCGTGCGCTCTGGGGAATGGCTCTTTTGCATTGGACGCGCTTATGGAGTCTCGCCGTGGTCTATTGCACAGGTGAATGGCGTGTGGTGGCCGTATATCATCTTCCCTAATCAAAATCTGATCATTCCCAATGTTCCATGGGCGGATATGACAGCCGGTCCGGTCTGTCAGCCCCAATTTACGGTATCGCTACCACCGATCTTGTCGCCTACCGCTATCCCCACGACTGCCATTCCCGTTACCACCATCCCTGTGACTGTCATCCCTGCAACTGTTGCAACTGTTTCACCATTAACTTGCCGCGCTGTCTATGTCGTTCGCCCGGGAGATACGCTGTATAACATCGCTGTCCGGTATGGCACCAGTTACGCGGAAATTGCGCGCGTCAATCAAATTCCGAATCCAAGGCTCATTTATCCAGGACAGCAGCTTTGTATTCCATAGCCGATTGATGAATGCAGGCGGCGTTCTGGGTCTTCGATGAAAACGCAAGTTGGCGCGCGAAGTTCTGTGGATCATCACTCGACTTGGCGCGCTAACTTGTATAAATTGTTTCATTACTGATGTTACGCGCCGTCCCGAACCCGCGGGGCGCTTCGCAGGGTTTGATCGGCTGCACAAGGTATTTCAAGGAAACCCTTCGGCAGGCTCAGGACAACGCCTTCGGGACGTTCTCCCGAAGGACATCGGGACGATGTGCGTAAGCTGAGTTCATTATTTTGGAAGATGGAGGCTGCCATGTTGCGCGATGGTTTGGCAATTCGCATTAGGCTGGTTGTCGTGTTGGCTGTGTTGATACTGGGGACATCCTGTGCGCCATCCGGTACTGTTATCAAGGTTGAGCCGTCTGCTTCATCGGTTCAGGTCAATGATACGGTGAAGGTGCCCATTAAGGTTGAGAATATCGCTAATCTCACCGCAATCGAAATCCATCTGTCCTTCAATGCAACCGTGCTGGAAGTTACAGCGTTGAACGACGGCGGTTTTATCAAGGCCGATTTTGCTGTGCAGAATACCTTCGATAACGGGGCAGGCACGATTGATTATGCGGTAGCGCAAATCAACCGTTCACCAGCCAACGGCAGCGGTACGCTGCTTGAGATTGTTTTCCGTGCTAAAGCCAGCGGCGATTCCCCTATTCGTTTTCGCGGGACGCAAGCAAACCCTGCAGGCGCACTTTTATCCGATTCAAATGGGATGGCAATACAGGTTTCGTTGACAGACGGAAACGTGAATGTAAAGTAATCATCGAATACGCTTATGCCATCCTCGTTTATAGACCTTTTCTCTTCGCTACAGGTGAAACATCACATGACTTGGGTGGTAGTTTCACTGCCAGCCAAATAGTTTAGTTTCTGGTGCAAAACTAACTCCTGCTTACCAAACACCGCCATATATAGGGCGAAATACAGGATGTAGCCTGCAAATAGGCCTACCTCGACAGTACAGTGGTCTTTTACACCAGAAACTAGTTTAGAGGCAATACCGCAAAAGTCACTATTGCATGGGATAGCGCAATAAGTCAGCAGCGAAAATCGCAACTTAAAAAACCGAGGGAGCCAACTCAAGCATAGGGGTGGTGAAGATAATACACAACGACACCTTCAGACAGGAAAATGTGGATATCAACAATCCAAACCTGAAAGAAGGTGTCATATGACGATTGTTCTCGTTCTGTAATCTTCTTACTTCTTCACTTTTATCATCTCGCGTGCCACTTGCATCAACTCATGTGCGGACCTTAACGTCCCTTCGCCGACTTCGCCGAGCATCTGAGATAATTCAAGCAGGCGCGGGTCACCATTTAGCCGCTCCACGCGCGTCAAGGTGCGATTGCCCTGGATCAGCTTTTGTACCTGATAATGTTCGTCACCGAATACAGCCAGTTGCGGCAGGTGCGTCACGCAAAAGACCTGATGGTTGCGCCCCAGATGCCATAGCTTCTGACCAACGACCATGCCCACGCGTCCGCCAATGCCCTGATCAATTTCATCGAAGATCAACGAAGGGATTTCGTCTGCTCTTGCAAGGATGTTTTTCAAGGCCAGCATCAGGCGTGACGTTTCACCGCCGGAGGCGATCTTGACCAATGGCTTGAGTCCCTCGCCGGGATTCGGCGCCACCAGAAATTCCACTTTATCGAAGCCGCTGTTATCAAATGCAACGCGTGAGCCATCGGGCAATGGAACCCCGTTTGCGTCAGGTCTCACCTGAAAGTCCACGCCGAAGCGCGCCGCGGCCATCTTCAGGTCATCGAGTTCAAGCTCAATGCCGTCGCCCATTTTCTGCGCGGCAGATTTGCGCTTATCTGAAAGCATCAGGCCTTGTTTTGCAAGCGTTTGTAACAGCTTGTCTTCCTCGGTTTCAAGCGCGCCGATACGTTCACTTGCGTTGGAAATGTTTTCCAACTGCTTGCGGGCATCCGCACCGAAGGCCAGCACTGCTCCAATGTTCCCGCCATATTTACGCGTGAGCAAGTGGATCAAATTCAAACGTTCTTCCACTTCATCGAGCCGCTTGGGATTGAATTCGATTTCGTCGAGATAATCGCGCAACGAGCGCACGATTTCTGCCAGCGTATCTTCGAGCGCGGCGGCCTGATCTGCAAGTTCCCCCTGTGCTTTGTCTATCTTCGCCAGACCGGCCAAAGCCTGCGCGGCCTGTCCAACCAGGTCGCTCGCGGCGGGCGTATCCTGTGAGCCTTCGTCCAGCACACCCAAAGCCTGTTGCGCGTATCCCGCCAGCGCTTCGGCATTCGCCAGACGATCGCGCTCTTTGCGTAACTCTTCCTCTTCGCCGGCTTTCAAACGCGCCGCTTCAATTTCATCGGCTTGAAAAGTTAACATCTCCACGCGGCGATCCGCGTCTGCCTGTGCAGCGCGGAATTCATTCAACTCCTTGCGAACTGCGAGAAGTTTTTGATAGGTGCCGCGATAATCGCTCAATGGCCTGGTGACTTCGGCATAACGGTCAAGCAGACCCAAATGTGCGCGCGGGTCGAGCAGGGACAAATGCTCGGATTGGCCGTGGATATCCACCAGCACCGCGCCAAGTTCCTTAAGGATGGCCACGCTCACGGTGCGGCCATTGACGCGGGCAATGCTGCGTCCCTCGCGGCGGACTTCGCGCGTCAACGTCACAAAATTGGGATCATCCATTAAATCTTCGCGTTGCAGGATGAAGTGCACCGCTTCTTTTTCCGGACCCTTGAGCAGAAACACGCCTTCGACATACGCGGCATCTGAATCCGTTCTCACCGCGGTTGCATCGGCGCGGCCTCCGGTCAGCATCTCAACCGCATCGAGGATGATGGATTTGCCCGCGCCCGTTTCACCGGTCAGGATGATCAGTCCCGGCCCAAGCTTGAGGGTCAGCTTATCGATGATGGCAAAGTTCTGGATGTGAAGTTCGGTAAGCATGGGCTATAACTGGATACCTGCCAGCCGCGCATAGACTGTAGACGTGGCCACAAATGTGTAAATACCAAGTGAGATCAAGGCGTACATATTGCCCGTAAGCAGCAGAAATAAAACGATCGGTATTGCGCCAAGCGCAACCCCTGCGGCGCACGCAATGAATAATGGGCGGGAGCGGCGTTTGCCCGTCACGCGCAGCACAATATTGGAGATAAACACACCGACGCCGCCTGCAACCGCGACAGCGATAAAGAACATGAAAAAACCAACAAAGCTGGATACAAACGCCAGTAATCCACCTGCAACCAATGAAAGCATAAAGGTTGTGCCCATGCCAATCAAGTAATCGTACCAGAGCGCGGTGTCAAAGGTTTTTCTGTGCTGGCGCACGCAATCTTTGCACAGGTAGCCTGTCGGTGTGCGGACAGCACACGATGGGCAGATTGGCCGTTCACAGCGTTTGCAACGCAGGCTGGTTTCACGGTCTGGGTGTGTGTAACAATATGTTCCGGTGGGTATGGTTGTAGTTTCGGTCATCGCGGCAGTCCTAAAGAGTTTTCATTCATGTGAGCCGTAAGGTTGCGATAGAAATAATCCGGGTCTCCAAAGCGGACAAATTGCGCGGTCACTTCCGCAACGCGCACATCCACGCGATCATCCTCCATTAAAGGTGTGGCCGGCTGGCCGTCCACACTCAGGACGGTATTTTCGCTTTTGACGGTAATGCTGACAGACGAACCTTCCGCCAAAACCACCGCGCGGTCCACGGAAAGATGCGGCGCGATGGGAACGAGCAAAATATTCCGTAATTCAGGCGGCAGGATCGGCCCGCCCGCGGCGAGCGCGTATGCCGTTGAACCTGTGGCCGTGGCGGCGATCAACCCATCGGCAACATAACTGGTTAAATGACGTCCATCCACGGATGCGCTGAGACGGACTGGCCGCAGGTTTTGTCCGCGTGCGACAACGACTTCGTTAAGCGCATTTGAGCCTCCGAGCAATTCACCTGCGCGGACGTGCTCGGCGCGCAACATCATGCGATCCTCTATCCATGCTTCGCCGTTGAATAATTTTTCAAGGTACTCGCGCCAATCTTTGCGGCCAACCTGGAGCAAAAAACCCAATCTTCCAAGATTAACTCCCAGAATGGGTACGCCGCACGGCGCACACAAATGGCCTGCGCGCAATACGCTTCCATCTCCGCCGACGGCGATCAACATGTCAAACTCACCTTTTTTTACGCGCTTGCGCAGGTCTTCATCGTAAAGCGAACCGTAGGGAACATCCATGCCTTTGTCTTTTAGATAAACCGATATAGCCTCGGCTTCATCTAAGGCTCCCGGCATTTTTGGGTAAGCCGTTACGACAGGATGTTTCGACAAAAAGGGCGTGGACATAACGAGCGTATTATACCTTTACAGCATCCAGACTTCCAAAGTTTTATATAGGAGTAATGTCATTGCGAACGAAGTGAAGCAATCCCCGCCCAAACGGAGAGACTGCTTCGCCGCCAAAGAACAAGAGCGGCGGCTCGCAGTGACATAATATTCAAACCAGACTCTGATCGCACGTTTTTTTATACCCACAATGCGCACAGCGCGCGGCTTGTTCATGCGAACGCGGTACACCATCCTTGTATTCGTCGCGTTTCATATCGGCCAAAAGGTCAAGTAAAGATGCCTCCAATTCAGGTGTGTAGTCCACGGCGAAGTCGCGGTCGTTGTAATGGATTATGCCGTAAGGCGGGCGTTTTTTGTATGTTTTTTCCACGAGCAAACAATATGCGGCCAGTTGATAGATATGTGAATCATAAGGCGCATCGGGCGCGCGGCTTGATTTAACTTCAACGGGGATGATCTGTCCATTTTGTTGCACGAGGTAATCGGGTTTGCCGGTTAACTCCAGGGATGCATAAAATAACGGCTTCTCCAGTTTGCCCCAACCGCGCGTATCGGTGTAGATGACTCGTCCGCCCGGCAAGCCGGCCTCCTTGCGCTGGCGCGAGGATTTCCAGAAGAGGATAAAGGCGAGGAAGATGAGGGCGAGGGCGAGATAAAGCATAAGTATTTCGTAATGCGAGATCCGTTGATTTACAAATTCTGTGCCTGCTTGATGACTTTCTTGACGCGTGCCAACCCCACACCGGATAAGTCTTCCATTCTTTTATCAAGGACCTTGATGAAATCATCCCTGTTATCTGCATTGACAGCAGGCAGAGTCTTCTCTGAATGTTGCGCCACTTCTTTTGGGCGGCAGCCTGAAAGATGTTTGAGCAAATAGGGAAATATGGCTTTGTTGTATTCTGTTTTTGCGGCGGCGGTATTTGCGAGCGCGGCGATGGAATTATCCACTGTGATGACGGAGCCGGATTCTTTGGCTTTCTTGATCGCATCAAAATGTCTGAAGACTGCATCAGGATTCGCTTTTGCCGCTTCTGCAAGCGCGATCATGCCGCCCCAGACCAGCCGGTTGTTTTTGCTCCTCAAAAGTTTCACGAAGTCTTCGGCGTAGTCAGCTATCAACGCTGATTCAATGTAGCCAACTTCATAAAGTACTTTGATGCAATCGGCTTGAATGTTTTTGTCTTTATTCCACAAGTTTTCAGCGATCTCGCGAATGCCTGCACTGTCTTTGCGCGCAGCAAGATCACGCGCTAATTCCTGGTTTGGCACTTCATCACGGCGGTTTAGAGAACAGGCG
>Ga0315273_10002056_pt1 | contig 23506 bp, 19 predicted proteins | sample YL17G02_0_MG_FD_205753 | JGI IMG/M metagenome (GOLD analysis project Ga0315273, IMG submission 205753) | Sediment microbial communities from Yellowstone Lake, YNP, Wyoming, USA - YL17G02_0 | ecosystem: Environmental > Aquatic > Freshwater > Lake > Sediment | place: USA: Wyoming | collected...
TACTGGGCGCAGAACGGTCGAGGAGGCGGGAAGACCGTGGATATGACCATCCGGCAGCTCCAGTCGGGTCAGGTATTCAGCATGCCGATCGACATTCGTTTTTCGCTGGCGTCGGGCGACACCACCATCACAGTCTGGAACAGAGCCTCTGTTGAACACTATAGGTTCGGATTCGCCGACTCGGTTACCGCGCTCTCCGTCGATCCCGATGTGTGGATCCTGAGGAGCGTCGAGGATCGCGGGTTGGATGCCGTCACTCTGTCGGTCAATCCGAACCCCTTCAACGCGACCGCACGCATCGCTTTCGAGCTTCGTTCGGGAGGGCTCGTGGAAGCGTGTGTCTACGACGTGACGGGGGCCCGAGTGCGGACTCTATTTCGGGAGAAGGTCCCTGCGGGTTACCATGAGAAAGAGTGGGACGGAAGGAACGATTCCGGAAGCCCCGTGTCATCGGGTGTCTACTTTGTCAGCCTGGGGACGGCACAGGGGACACTCGTGAGGAAAGCCGTGCTTTTGAAATAGAACGAATCCCCCCGGGAGATCGCTCGACCCCTTGGGGGGACAGATGGGACGGTCATGAAACGAATCCTTTTCTTGCTGGCGTGTTTGTGTGTCCTGGGCGCGGGATTGCTGGAGTCGGAGACCCTGCATCTCAAAGACGGATCGTCGCTCAACGGGTTCTTCGTGAGAATGGCTCAGGATACGATTTATTTCGAGACTTCCTTCGGGGCTCTCATACGGGTCCATAGGGGACAGGTGTCGAGGATCGATTTCGTGGAAGGAATGGTCCCCGCAGCGCCTTCGGCGGGCACGCCGATTCACGTGAGTGAGGAACCGGGGACGCTGGAGGTGAGCTTCGAGAAGTTCGAGCTCACGAGCCGGATCAGTGTAGAGCGCGACCACGATAGGAAAGGGCATGAGAAGGAAAACGCCATCGAGGAGGCGCTTCTCCTGGATGGCACGAAGGTATACTCGCTTGTTGACTCGACCACGGACAAGATCGTCAGAGAGGGTCCGGAGACGATTCTCCGCAATGACATGAAACCGCGAGATTTCAGGGTGGCGCTCGGACCAGGTCTTCACAGCGGCTTGCTCGTCATCGGGAACAGCAGGATCTCGGTCTACACAGAGCGGTTCGAACCCGCCCCGCTCGACAAAAAGCTCATCCTCGAAGACATCGACATCAAAGCGGGGGGAACAACTCACATCCGTGTCGGTCTGAAGGGCAGGTCGTGGCGGGGTGGAAAAAGCGAGTTGTTCAGGGTCAACTGACCTCGAGAATTCCCTCATCGTCGTTGCGCGAGATCAGTTCTTGAGCGAGCTGAGGGCGTCGGCCAGCAGCGAGCGGAGTTGTTCGTCTGTTCCAACGTGGGCGAGCGATCTCTCGAAGTAAACACGGGCCTTGGTGGCGTCGCGCATGCTCTTGTAGAGCTGACCCGAGTGGTAGAGCACCCAAGGGTTGTCCGGAGCGATGAGGAGCGCCTTTTCGAAAGAGGATTGCGCCTCCGCGAAGTTCCCCGCGGCGGTGTACGCCCGGCCGAGGTTTGTATACGCCCGCGGGTCCTTGTTCATCTGCCCGGCGGCCGTCCGGTACTCGTTGACGGCGCGTTCGTAGTCTTTCCCCTTCAAGTACAGATCCCCGAGAGCGAGACGCGTGTCGGGAGAATCCGGCCGGAGGATGAGCGCTTTCTGAAGCGTGCTCTCGGCGAGCGCCGTCTCTCCGAGCGCAGTGTAGCACCGCCCCATCCCGAGAAACGCCTCCGGGTTCTTCGCATCCTGTTCGGTGACTTTCTGGTATTCGGCAACGGCGTCATCGAAGAGCCCCTTCTCATAGAAGAGCGTGGCGAGCCCCATGCGGCCGTCTATGGAGTTCGGTTCCGACTGCAGACCCCGGTACAGGTAGTAAGTTGCCTGGTTCACTTTGCCCGTCTTGGCGTAGACCCAGCCGAGGTAAATGTATGTCTTCCCGTACGACGGCTTGATCGTTATCGCGTGGACGAGATTCTCCTCGGCTGCGGTGTAGTCTCCCATCTGCATGAGAAGCTTGCCGTAGTCAGTCAGCGCCTCGTAAAAATCGTTCTTGAGTGCGATCGCCCGGGCGTACTCGCGCGCTGCGCTTTGTTGAGATCCCATCGCGGCGTGCGTCTCTGCGATGCTGTAGTGCAGAATCGGGTCTGACGGCGAACTCTCGAGCGCGATCTTGAGGTGCTCGAGAGCGGCAGCGTAGTTGCCTATGGTTTGGTATGCGACTCCGAGGTTGTGGTGGGTGTCCGGGTCGTCGCTTCTGTAGGAGAGCGAGGTTTCGAAATCCTCAACCGCTGCCGCCGCGTCGCCCTTTTCCATCGCGTCGATGCCGCGATTGTAGTATTCGAGTGCCATGTCCTTGCACGACGCCGCAAACAACAAGAGAATCGCGCAAGCCACCGCTGCCGTTCTTTTCATAGAGGCGACGCTATAGCAGTTAGCCGTGGGGTGCAAGTGGTTTCTAGTCGGGTGGCGCGTGTGCCGCGGAGCGGCACACGCGCCACCGTTGGAGGTCAGCGGTCCTGCGGGTCCGGGCCCTTGAGCCTCTTTATGAAAGGTTCAAAAAGATCTATGGGGATGGGAAAGATCAACGTCGAGTTCTTCTCGGAGGCCACTTCGGTCAGAGTCTGGAGAAATCTCAGTTGGAGCGTCATGGGGTTCTGACTGAGAACAGTGGCCGCTTCGAAGAGCTTTTGCGAGGCCTGGAACTCCCCTTCGGCGTGGATCACTTTCGCGCGACGCTCGCGCTCGGCCTCGGCTTGCTTTGCGATGGCACGCTGCATCTCCACGGGCAGGTCGACGTGCTTGATCTCGACGAGAGACACCTTGATGCCCCAGGCGCCCATTTGCTCATCGATGATTTTCTGGAGCCTGTGGTTGATCGCGTCGCGCTCGGCGAGAAGCTGGTCGAGCTCCACCTGGCCGAGGACGGATCTGAGAGTCGTCTGGGCGAGCTGTGAGGTCGCGTAGAGGAAATCTTCGACCTCTACGATCGCCTTGTCCGCGGACATCACGCGAAAGTAAACAACGGCGTTGACCTTCACCGAGACGTTGTCCTTCGTGATGACGTCCTGGGGGGGGACATCCATTGCGACCACACGGAGACTCACTCTCACCATGCGATCGACGATGGGGATGAGGATTACGATTCCGGGGCCTTTCACGGCAACCAGTCGGCCGAGACGAAAGACGACGGCGCGCTCGTACTCCCTCAGAACACGAATGGCGCTCGCCAGGATGATCAACCCGGCGAACACGATGACCATGATCGTGACATTCACTTAGGAAACCTCCTTGTGTCCGTATCGTTTGACTTTGAGCGTCATGCCTTCAACCGCGATCACCTGTATTTTCGACTCCGCCGGAATCGGTTCATCGCTCTCGGCGTTCCAGTACTCGCCGTGGACGAACACGGAACCCGTGTCGCCGATCTCGGTCCTCGCTTCACCGATCTCTCCGACAATGCCCTTGTCGCCGGTCGTTACTTTCTTTCTCTGCGCTCTGATCCCCATGCCCACGGCGAAGAGGAAGAACAGCGCGGTAAAGATGACGGCTGGAATGATGACAGACAGGGACACGCGCATGAAAGGCAGGGACGAATCGAAGAGCATAATGGATCCGATGAGCATGGAAGCGATGCCTCCTACGGTTAGCAGCCCTCCCGAAGGGACTTTGATTTCCAGGAGGAACATGATGATCGCGAGGATGATCAGCGCGAGCCCAGTGAGATTCACCGGCAAGAGTTGGAGTGCGAAGAACGCGAGCAGTATGGCGATCCCGCCCACGATGCCGGGGAAAATGGCCCCCGGGTTCTGGAGCTCGAAGAATATGCCGAAGATTCCGAGAAGGAGCAGGAGGTACGCGATGTTGGGGTCCGAGATCTTGGCGAGAAGCTTCTCGCGCAGCGACGGAGTCAATTCGATCCGGGCGGCGTCCTTCGTCGCGAGCGTTCGTTCTTTGCCGGCGATCTCGACGACGCGCCCATCGAGCTTGCGAGAGAGGCTGTCCAGGTCGCTCGCGATAAGGTCGGCGACACCGATGGCCAGTGCCTCCTCGGCCGTGGACGATATGCTCTCGCGCACGATCTTCTCCGCCCAGTCGACATCCCGCCCCCGCTCCTTGGCGATGCCGCGGGCGTATGCGGCCGCGTCGTTCGTGACTTTCTCCGACATGTGCTCGTCCATCTCACCCTGACCGACGGCCACGGGGTGAGCGGCTCCGATGTTGGTGCTCGGCGCCATCGCGACGACGTGAGCGGCGAGGCTTATGATCGCGCCGGCGCTCGCTGCGCGGCCGCCGCTCGGGTAGACAAAGACCACGACCGGGACGGGGCTCGACAGGATATCCTGGACGATGCTGCGCATCGATGCGTCGAGGCCGCCCGGAGTGTCGAGCGTGAAGATGACACACTCAGGTTTCTCCGCTGCGGCCGTTTGCAGGACCCTGTGAACGTAGTCCTTGGTGACGGGTCCGATGGCGTCCTGGATTCTGCCGACGAGAATCCGATGCGGCCCGGAGGGATGTGTCTCTTGAGCCAGGGCGGCGTCCGTCCCGAGGCGGGTCGTGTGGGCAGCGACGAAGAACACCACGGCCAGAAGGGAACCAAGAACCTGAAGCAGGTGGCGATAAAGCCGGTGAACCCCTGGCTTCCGGAACGGGAGGAAACTGACGTGCGTCTTTTGCATCTCTGGTCTATTCGAACGGTTTTTTCGCTGCGACCGGAAGAAAGCGTATCTCGTTCTTGATGTTAAATAATCCGGCGTGAAAATGACACAAGTTTTTTCGCAGGGGCGGCCGCACGCGGCGCCGGCGAACGGAATGCGGCCGACGGAGCCGATCTATGCATTGCAATCCCTGTCGCCGTGCGGTATATTGTGGTTTGAACTTTGCAGCGCGGAATGGCCTCATTGTCAAGGAGAGCAGGTCTTCGAACACGTCCTCGTACTCAACGCCTCTTTCGAACCGCTGAACGTGATCAACTGGAAGCGGGCCATGAAGCTCGTCTTTCTCGGGAAAGTCGAAGTTCTCGAGGAGTCGGAGCAAGTGGTCCGGTCGGCGCGGTCCGCCACGCGGGTCCCCGCGGTGGTGCGGCTGGTGCGGTTCGTCCATTTTCACCGATGGGATCTCAAGCTCTCGCGCGAGAACATTTACGCGAGGGACAAGTACCGGTGCCAGTACTGTGGCGAACATCTCCCGGCGAGAGAACTCACGTGCGACCACGTGCTCCCGCGGTCACGCGGCGGGACCACGGAGTGGACAAACGTTGTGACGTGCTGCGCGACGTGCAACAGGGAAAAGGGCGGGAAGACTCCCGAAGAGGCGGGTCTCTCTCTTCTCAAGGACCCTGGGAGGCCGAGTTGGCTGGTGGGCTTTCAGACACGGTTTGTGGCGAGCGATCCTCCCGCTGCGTGGCGCGATTACTTGTACGGCGTTTCGACGGGGGACCCGCTGTCGCGAGCAGTCGTCAAGTAGAAGGGAAGATGTGAGGGAAGGGCTGGTGCCGGAGGTCGGAGTCGAACCGACACGGAGCTAAGCCCCGGGGGATTTTGAGTCCCCTGCGTCTACCAGTTTCACCACTCCGGCTTTCCGCTGTCTGTGCAACGCGGACCGGCAGCCATCCTAATCGCTTAACCTGCTGATTGTCAAGGGTGTTCGCGGATACACTCCCCGATTTGATCTTGACGTGGAGAGATCATCTGCTAAGGTAATCCGGCATGGGGTTGTAGCTCAGCTGGGAGAGCACTTGTCTGGCAGACAAGAGGTCGCGGGTTCGATCCCCGTCAACTCCACCATTTTTTTGCGTCGTCGGCAAGAGAGGGCCGCCTCGCGTATGTGCGAAAACGCCTTGTGCTTGCCCCAGGCCCTGGCGGCGATCCAGCGATGAGAGGGCCAGCGTCAGGTCGATCGAGGAAGACCCCACCGGTGGCGAAGTTCGCGTGCATATTCGAGGATAAGAAGTTCTCGAACTTCTTTCCCCTTTCGTTGAGTCAGCCGGTCTTTGAGCTGCGCATCGGTTTTCAGAACCTACGCGTTCGCCTCCTGCGTGAAATCGACTCCGACAAGAACGGCGTTCTGTGCCGGGATTATCTTGGGCCGATCATGAAGCTCCGCGATCCGGGAGCCGCGGTCAACGAAGTGCCCGGCGGTTCGGCCCTGTTTGTGAACGGCCGGCTTCTCTGCTACGGGAAAGAGCTCGAAGAGTTCCTCGACAAACTCCCCGAGAATTCTATCGCGGTCAAAGGCGGGTATGTGGTCGCCGCGCGTCTCTCCGGGAAAGCCGCGCAGGATTTCGCCGCGTACGTCCGCCGGAGGATCGGGGAAGAGACCATCGACCAGTTGTGCGAGGAACTCAAGGGGTACGTGTCGCCCGAGGCAAAAAGCGCGGCAAGTCGGCAGAAGCGGAAGGCTGGCCCTTCGCAGGAAGCCGCCGAAGGGTCCTACGAGGACGATCACGCGATCGGGCAGGACAGCCTCGCCGAAAAGCTTGCGAAGCAGCTGGTGGATCTGATCGCGCAGTACAAGATCCGGCGGATACAGGCCTCCGAAGCGAAGCTCCTCTCGTTTCCGTGGCAGATCATAGAGGAGAATTCCCGGGTCATCGAAGACGACTTCCAGAAATCGCCGTTCCGCGGACAGTCAGAGGAGACGGTCGTCTATCCGGGAGCGCGCATGGTAGGCGAGGAGAACATCTCGGTGGGCGAGGGGGTCGTCATCAAGCCGGGAGTCGTCCTCGACGCGTCAACGGGACCCATCGTGGTCAACGACGGCACGACGATCATGGCGAATGCGATGATTCTGGGGCCCTCGTACGTGGGCAAGGAGAGCGTTATCAAACCCGGTGCGAAGATCCTCAACGGCACGTCGATCGGTGACGTTTGCAAGGTGGGCGGAGAAGTGGGAATGACCGTTTTCGGCGATTGTTCGAATAAGCAGCACGAGGGATTCCTCGGACACTCATATGTTGGCGAGTGGGTTAACATCGGGGCCGGCTCGAGCAACAGCGATCTCAAGAATAACTACAGCGCTGTGCGGATGTGGTGCGCCGGTGCGGTAAGGACGACGGGAAGGCAGTTCTTGGGAACCGTTCTGGGAGACCACACCAAGGTGGGAATCGGGACGCTCTTCAACGCGGGCACGGTCGTCGGGTTCAACTGCAATGTCTACGGGAGCCAGATTCCCGCACCGTTTGTCCCCAGTTTCTCGTGGGGTCAAGGGCGGGAGATGGTGGAGTACGACCTGGAGAAAGCGCTTCTCACGGCTCAAATCGTGATGGAGCGCCGCAACGTGAAGTTCAAGGACGCCCACAGGCAGGTTTTCGAAACAATCTTCGAGCTCTCCCGGCGTTGCGCCCGGAACGTCTAGTTCTTCTTCGGTCTCACACTGGATCGTTATACTTTCGCGGAATCCACAAGCAAGAACTCTCCTTCAACCTCAGCGGAGCGGACGATGCGGACACGAGCGTGACAGCGTGTAGGAGGTTTCCCGCACCGACCCGATGGCGGACAACGCTCGCAGTCGCCTTTCTCTGAAGAAGTTGCCGTAACGCGCTTCGCTTGCTGCGTCGATTGGCGCAGCCTTCGACGGCGCCGCCGCCGACCGCTTTTCTCGGAGTTTCGCCGCCCGTCGTATCCGATTAAGAACAAGGACGTTGTGTGCTCCACGCTGGCAGCGCCCTTTGGAGCGGTCCTGAGCGTGGCTGTGGCACGCTCCTTGATGAGGCAGGTCTACAGAAAAAGAGTCCCTGCCTTGCTTGTGAGTTGCTTTGGCAAAAAGCCCATTCCTCAAGGTAAGTGCTGTTCAGCGAGTCCAGGCACACGGTAAGGCGGGGGCCTCTTTTTTTGTAAGCGCGCACGTCTCGCGTCCCTCACACGCGCTCTTCAAAGCCCCCGGGTTGACACTCCAAAACGTTCTCTGATATCGTACCCCAAGGGTCTACGCGATCGCCGCTTTCGGCACTGTGCTCGAGGTGGCGCGCGCCCTGGTTCTGATCTTTTAGCGCCGTTGAAAGGATCATATGTCGCAGCGAAGCAACGTTCTGTTTCTGGTACTGTTCGGGGCCGCGGCCGTCGTCAGCCTGTGTTTCGTCGCTCTGTATCTGGGCGTGATCGTCGGGGACCGGAATGTGGCACTGGGGGACGCGGTTGCGGTCGTCGATGTGCAAGGCGAACTGGTTTACGACCTCGACAAGATCCAGGAGATCGAAAAGTACCGCGACGACGATCACATCAAGGCACTTCTCCTTCGCATCGACAGTCCGGGGGGAGGAGTGGCTGCATCTCAGGCTCTCTATCACGAGGTGCGCAAAGTCAAGGAACAGAAGCCGGTGGTCGTAGCCATGGCGTCGGTAGCCGCGTCCGGAGGGTACTACGTGGCGTGCGCGGCGGACTCGATCGTTGCTCACGAAGGGACGATCACGGGAAGCATCGGCGTTTTGGCCGCGTATCTTCGAACGGAGGAGCTTTTTCACAAGTTAGGGCTCGATGTCACGGTGATCAAATCCGGGGATCTCAAGGACGTGGGTTCGCCGTACCGTGAGATGACGGAAGAAGAGAAAGGCTATCTCGGCGAGATACTCGACAAAGTGTACGACCAGTTCGTGGCCGCCGTCAGCCAAGGCCGGAGGCTCTCCGTCGAACGTGTCCGCGAGCTGGCCGAAGGGCGCATTTACACCGGGGATCAGGCTGTCGAGCTCGGCCTCATAGACCGGATCGGTACCTACGAGGATGCGCTGCACATGGCGGCCCGAATGGGAGGGATTTCGGGGGAGCCGAGGGTGGTCAAGCGGCAGCCTCGGTCCACTCTGATGGAGAGGTTCGTCGGCCGTATTAGCCGGGTGCTGCCTGTGGCCGGGGATGAACGGATCAGCCTCAAATACATAATCCCGTAAATTATTATTTGACACCACCTCCCTAGATGTGATAGTTTGCTCCCGCCGGATGATTGGGTTTCATCTGCCCCGTCACAATCTGGGAGATGCGTTGGTAAACGTTGGGGGCCCTCGGAACGCGTGACCGGAGCGCTCTTTCACGGGTCAGATCCCACAACGAGATGAGGTGAGAGATAATGACGAAAGCCGATTTGGTCGAAGAGATCTCGAGGCAAACGGGACTGAACAAGAAGGACACCAGCATTGTTGTAAACGAAATCATCGCAAATATTTGTCGTGCGCTCGCCGAGGGGGACAAGGTCGAGCTGCGCGGCTTCGGGAGCTTCAAGGTCAAGGAACGCCGCGCGCGCAAGGCCAGAAACCCACGAACCGGCGACGGCGTACACGTTCCGGCGAAACTTGTCCCGTATTTCAAGGCTTCCAACGAACTCAAGGCGAGAGTGAACAACGAGGGGAACGAGTAGAACACAAGGAGTGAGGTCCGGTCATGCCCTGCGGAAGGAAGCGGAAAAAACAGAAGATTCGCACTCACAAGCGCAAGAAGCGTCTTCGCAAGAATCGGCACAAGAAAAAGTAATAACGGACTCGTGACTCGAGGACGCGTGGAGAGATCTCGCGGCATCCTCGCGGAGCGATACCTCTCTGCGCGTCCCCGAGACGCGGACGGGCGTCGGTTGTGTGTGCGGCTCGATCAGGCACGGAGTTGCGGTGGAGTTGCGGTAAACAAATGACCCGAACGGAACGTCGAAGATCAGTAAGAGCTCCCGCCAAACTTGCCATGGAGATCAAGCTCAGCGGCAAGGATTGCGGGCACGTCGAAACGATCAATGTCAGCGCGAACGGGGTCTACTTCACGTCGCCTTCGTATATTGCTCCTCTGACTCGCCTGGAAATCGTTCTCGTCCTGCCCGAAACGTCCGGCGGCCGGTCCGAGCGAAAACAAGAGGTGTCGTGTGAGGGGGTGGTGGTGCGGACCGAGCCGGAAACTCAGAAGCCCGGCCACTCGAGTTACGATATCGCGTGTTTCTTTACGGGCATTAGCGAAGCTGACCGCGAGCACCTCGAATCGTACATCCTGCAGCAGCTAACCTTTTAGTTCCTCATCATATTTTTGCGATGCGCTTGACGCTGGATATCCTGCGGCGCGCTTCCGCTTGCCCGGATGGGAGCCTGTCCGAACCGTCTCAGGTCGGGGGTTGGTGGGTTCGGGGGCGGGAGGCTTCCGACATTTTGATTGATGCCCCAGTCGGTGTGTGGTAAGGAACTAACCAGTGTTCGGCTGGGCTCCAGCGAAACCTCTCCCGGCGGAGTGCAGAACATGAACGATCCGAAGGTGAAAAAGGACGACCCGTCTCATGTGCTCCTGGTGTCGAAGGACCCCGGGGTTCTGGGGTCGCTGAAGGCGGCGCTTGAAGAGCGGGGGCTGGGAGTAACGGAGGCAGGGGCCCCGGCCGCTGCTGTGAGCGCGCTCGCGAGGGGACGGCATCGTGTGGTTGTGGTCGATGCCGATGGCTTTCCGCGGGAGACTGGGGCGGTCATCAGGCAGATCCGCAAACGGTTCCCGGACCGGATCGTCTTCGTTGCCTCGTCCGATCCCACGAAGAACCTTCTTATCCAGCTCATCCATGCCGGTGTACAGCATTTTGTTGCCAAACCACTGGATACGGGGAGAACGGCGCAGCTGATCCGGAAATTGTGCGAGCGCCACGATATGGCCGCGGCCGGCCGGGGACCCGCCACGAAAGGGATAACGAAGGGTCGGACGCGCGGTGTGACCGGCTCTTCGCGGAAGTTGCCGCGGGGCCAGGAAGAGGAGCAGTCCACGAATGAAGCGCTCCGCAAACAGCTGTCCCAGCTGACGATTCTGTATCAGATGGGCAGGGACATCTCTGAAAATGAGAACTGGAGCGACGCGCTCGACAGGTTTCTGATGGCTCTCGTGAACTACGAGAGGGCGGAGGGGGCGGCGCTTCTCCTATTCAGCCGCGGCGGTGAGCGGCTGACCGCGCGATCGAGTTTTCACGTGGCCGTGGAAGCCCTCGAACATGCGTGCGAAATCCTCGGGAGTGGCTGGCGAGGGAACCCGCGCGGTTTTGAGATCCACTGCATCGAAAGCTACGAGGAGCGGGGGTTCAGCACGTGCCTGGAGCGCACGAAGCCGTGGAGGCTCACCGTCGTGCCCCTGAGGTACCGGAGTCTGGTGTGGGGTTTTCTCATCATTGAAAAACGGTACGGATCGAACGTCCAGCTTCGGGCGGACTATTCGTTCCTCACGACGATCCAGACGATACTGGCGGAAGAAGTCGCCAACGCTTCGTACATCAGCGAGCTGAGGCAACTCGGGCGCTTCAACCAGAAGGTGCTCGACAACGTCAATAGCGGTGTTGTGACGACCGATCTCGAGGGGTACGTCGTCTTCTGGAACCACCTCGCCTCGGGCATGTGCCCCGGACTCGGCGGCGGCGCACGCGTTCATTTCGACGAGCTCTTCGGGGTCGCGAGACGGACAGGGGGGATGTTCCGGTCGATCATGGAGTCGGAAGAGGATACACAAGTTCTCGAAGTGACCTACCACGGACAAAACGGACCGGGCTCTCCTGGACGTCTCGGCATCACGAAGATGCACGATGACAATCTCAACGGGACAGTTCTCGTCGGCATACTGGAAGACCTCACGGAACAAAAGAAACTGGAGGCGGAGATCAGACGGACGGATCGTCTTCGAGTGCTAGGGCAACTCTCGGCGGGCATGGCGCACGAGATTCGAAACCCACTCACGGGGATCACGACGACGGCGGAGAACCTCGCAAGCCGTCTGGCAGACAGAGAGGACAAGCTCAAGTATGTCCGGGCCATCCTCGAAGAGACGAGCCGGCTCGATGAGATTGTCAACAATCTCCTGAGCTTCGCCAAGCCGGCGAAGCCCCAGATGCGCCTTTGCGCGCCGGCGGAGATCTGCGGTCGCGTCGTGACCCTTCTTTCCGAGCAGGCTGCGAAGAAGGGCATCGAACTTGGATTTCGGGACGACCTCGAGGGACCCGTGTGCATGGCGGACTCAAACCAACTCTCACAGGTGCTGCTCAACCTTGTTCTGAACGCGATCGACGCTTGTGGCCGCGGCAACAGGGTGGAAATCGTTCTCGGCAGCGAACCGGACGTTGGCGGGCGCACAGGGGGGTCTGTTCGAATCGACGTCATCGACGATGGCCCGGGGGTTTCGACTGATATCAGAGACCGGCTTTTCGAGCCGTTCGTGACCACCAAAACGCACGGAACGGGTCTGGGGCTCGCGATAAGCCAGCAGATCATCGAAGAACACCACGGCGATATTCGATGCGAATTTCTGGAAAAGGGTGCACGGTTCACGATCCGCCTGCCGCGCGGCACGGTGGAGACCGCGGGGCAGCGTTCACGTTAGCAAGGAGCATCACGATGACGAGGATGATTCTGATCGTTGACGACGAGAAGACGATTCGGTGGTCGCTCGGCGAGGCACTGACGGAAGACGGCTATGAAGTCGTGGACGCCGAAAACGGCGAGAAGGGTTTCGAACTGTTCAAGGACAAATCGCCCGATCTCGTCCTCCTCGACTTGAGGCTCCCGGGCGATGACGGAATCGCCGTGCTCAAACGAATGAAATCGGTCGACCCGGGAGTTCCCGTGATCATGATGACGGCGTACGGCGAGGTCGGGACGGCGGTCGAGGCGATGAAGTCGGGTGCGTATGACTTCGTGCTCAAGCCTTTCGGCCTGGAGAAGCTCAAAATCACCATCCAGAACGCGCTGGAGGTTCACCGGCTGAAGAGCGAGATCGCGTACCTCAAGGAGAAGACCGGGAGCCAGGCGGGGTTCAAGAGTTTCGTGGGTCAGAGCGGTTCGATGAAGGAGATCTTCGGCAAAATACAGAAGATTGGAAAGAGCAAGGCGAACACGATCCTCATCACCGGCGAGAGCGGGGTTGGCAAGGAGCTGGTGGCGAGAACGATCCACTCGTCTAGTCATGACGAGCAGCGCCCGTTCATGGAGATCAACTGCGCTTCCGTTCCGGAGACGCTGCTCGAGAGCGAGCTTTTCGGATACGAAAAAGGCGCCTTCACCGACGCAAAAACGCGAAAAAAGGGTCTCGTGGAGCTCGCGGAGGGCGGAACCCTCTTTCTCGACGAAATCGGAGAGATGGGGGTAACGCTCCAGTCGCGGCTCCTCCGTGTGATCGAGAACAAGACGTTCAGACGGGTCGGCGGGTTGCAGGATCTGAAGGTGAACACGAGAATCGTCGCGGCGACAAACCGCGATCTGGAACGCGCCATCGAAGAGAAATCGTTCCGGAAGGACCTCTACTATCGTTTGAAGGTGATTCCGATACACGTCCCGCCGCTTCGCGAGAGGAAAGAGGATGTTCCCCTTCTCGTCAGCCACTTCATCGAGCGCTTCAACCGGGAGCTCGGGAAGAAGGTGAAACCCGTGAGTCGCGAGGTGATGGAGGCCATGGTCAAGTACGACTGGCCGGGTAACGCCCGCGAGCTCAAGAACGTCATCGAGCGCGCGATGCTGCTCGACGCAGAGGACGAGATTCTCCTCGACCACCTTCCGCCCGAGATCTACAGGGGGGGAGTCATCCGCACCGCCGGAGAGGAAGCCGCGCACGTGCTGACGAGCTTCTACCCGATGACCCTGAGGGAGATCGAGCGGGTGCAGATCGAACGCACGCTCCAGCAGACGAACGGAAACAAATCGAAGGCGGCGGGTATCCTCGGCATCTCTCGCCAGACGTTGCGAGAGAAACTCAAACAATTCGAGGGTCCTGATTCTTCCGGGACCAGGTGAACGGGCTATCCGACGGCGGGGGCGGACGGCGGTGTGGGCAATTGTCCAGCAGCTCGGGCAAGGGTTCGACCCCGCGCGGCTGACAATGCCTTTGACAAGTTGTCAGGGAGCCCTTAACCTGCAATTCCGGTGAAACTCATTGGCTGAAAACACACTTCAGTTACTGGCCATCACGGAAGACCCGACAATCGGCCATGCCCTCCAGGGCATTGCCCGCGCGGACGGCTGGAACCTCGTCGTGTTTCACGAGCCCGCAGCTGTCTTTTCCTCCACGGTCGACGACGTTCATCTCCTTCTCCTCGACGAAAGCGTCACGGGTCCCGCGTACTTGACGGTCGTCCGAAGGGCGCGCAAGCGCTATCCGGCCGTTGACATCTCTGTCGTCGGCGGGCCGAAATCCGATGACGTGCGGGCAGCGGAAAAGCGTGAGGGTGTTGACTACTACATCGAACGCCCGATCGACCCGGCGAGGTTCGGGGCCGCAGTCAATCACAGGTGCAAGATAGCGGAGATCAAGTCAGTCGTCGGTATCGTCGGGAGATCGGGGCAGATCGAGGAGACTATCGAAGCCTTGCTCCAGGTCGCTCCCACGGAAGTGCCCATACTCATCGAGGGAGAGAGCGGGACGGGGAAGGACATCATCGCCCGGGCCGTCCACTACGCGAGCCGGCGTCGAACCCAGGCGTACGTCGCGATTAACTGCGCGTCGCTCGCCGAGGGCGTGCTCGAGAGCGAGCTCTTCGGCCACGAAAAAGGCGCGTTCACCGGCGCTATCGCCCAGCGCTCGGGAGTGTTCGAGCGGGCGGATCGTGGCACGATCTTTCTCGACGAAGTGGGAGAGATGAGCGCGAACATGCAGGTGCGCCTGCTCCGTGTCCTCGAGACGGGAGAGATCATACGCGTGGGAGGCGTCAAGACCTTCCGCGTCGATGTGCGTGTGGTCGCGGCGACGAATCGGAGTCTTGGCGCGGCGGTCAGGGAAGGGCGTTTCAGGCAGGATCTGTACTATCGTCTCAAAGGGGTCAGCTTCTATCTGCCAGCGCTCAGGGAGCGAAAGGACGACATCCCCATTCTCGTGGACTATTTCCTTCGCGAAGCGAACCGCAAGCATGGGAAAGACGTGAAGGGTGTGGAAAAGGATGTCATGAGAAAGCTCCTTTCCTACCCATGGCCGGGAAACATACGCGAGCTCAGGAACGTCATCGACACATCCGTGGTGCTCGCGCCGGAGGGCCGCATCACGACAACTCTGGTGGATTCCCAGCTTTCGGAGGCGCTGATTCCGGAGGAGAATCTGCTGCCGGTTCCTCTTCACAGGACGACGGAGGAAGCGGAGCGCGAGATGATCTACGCCTCGATTCTCGCCATGCACCGGGATGTTCGCGAGGTGCTCTCGCTCGTCAAACGGTCGTCGAGCTCGAAGCCTCTTGACACGACGAAGGAGATCTTCCCGGACGATGCCGGTCAGGTGGACGTGCAGACGCTCTCGAGTCTGGAGCGGACCGCGCTGCGAGAGGCCCTTCGCACGACCTCCGGTAACCGGAGAAGGGCCGCCGAACTTCTGGGGATCTCCGAGAGAACGCTCTACAGAAAGATCAAAGAGTACGGGTTGCAGTAATTACCTTTTGACGCGGGGGTTCGGTGTTGTATATACTTGGAGAGGAAAAGCCTGCTGATCTTTCCCCTGGGTCCATTCGTAACACGCGGTCGCGCGCATCCTCGGGCCTGAACGAAGAAGAGGGGATGGTTCGACCCGATCCACTAAGCATGCGTAGTCGTTTCGTGAAAGCTCGGATCTGTCTCTTGCTCGTCGCGTGTCTCGCGGGGGGGGCGAACGTCGCTGCAGCGAAGAAGTTCGCGGGCGATTTCATGTCCACGGGGGGTGGGGCGAGGGCCCTGGGGATGGGAGGGGCGTTTGCCGCGATCGCCGATGACGCGTCCGCTCTGTATTGGAATCCGGCAGGGATCTCCGGGTTTGACCAGAGGCAAGCTCTCTTCATGCACTCGGAGATTTTCGGGGATTTGATCAACTACAACTTCGCGTCCTTCGTGAGCCCCGCGTCGGCCTTCGTGTCGCCGGAACGCGAGGCGTCATTCGGGCTGGCGCTCATCCACCTCGGAGCGGACGATATCATCGTAACCAAGGATCTCCAGTACGAAGAGCGAAACGGGGTTCCGGGATTCCAGCCGGAAGAGGGAGATCGGCTCCTGTACGACGCCGGGGCGCTCCCGAAAGAGGGGAACAACGACTTCGCTCTCCTGGGGTCGTTCGCTCTGAAGACGGCATGGGGCCGGGTCGGAGGCACCTTGAAGGTACTCTACACCGACGCGATAGCCGGGTATTCTGCGACGGGCGTTGGCATTGACCTCGGCTACCTTCGACGGGACGTGTTCACTCCTCGCCTCGACCTGGGCGTGAAGCTCCAGGACATTACGGGCACCTACATCGGATGGAGCACGGGAACCGTCGAGTTCATCACGCCGTCGGTCAAGCTCGGCGTGGCCTACAAGATCCCTGCTCCGAGTTTGAACGCATCGATGATCCTCGCCGCCGACGGGGACTTTTACTTCGAGGACAGGAGGATCGCTTCCCAGTTCTGGGTCGACCAGCTCAGCGCGGATATGCACCTGGGCGGAGAGTTGCGCTTTCAGGAGAAAGTGATGGTGCGCGGGGGCCTGGATTCGGGAAACGTCACGGCGGGGGCGGGATTGCGAATCGGTCCTGTCGGGCTGGACTACGCGTATCTCCATTTCCACGACGGCTACTTCGAGGCCACACACCGGATATCGGCGCAGGTCGAATTCTAGGCAGGGAAAAACCCGCGAATAGAAAAGCGAGGTGTCTGTGGCCAGCACCAACGCCGGCCGAGCGGCGTCATCCGCGCTTCGATTTCCTGATCACCAGAACTTCCCTTGGGTGTATGACCGACTTGGCTGACTTCCGGTTCCAGGCGATCAGATCGGCGACCCCCACGTTGAACCGCTTGGCGATGGAGTAGAGCGTATCACCCCTCCGGACGGTGTACTTCTGCTTGACGTATTCGTCGCCGGAGCTTGCCGCGGCCTTCATGGACACGCGAGAGACATCGAATGATTCGGGGACGTAGATGACGAGATTCTGCTTGGGATAGATGTACTCGCCGTTCGACAGATTGTTCCAATCCCGTATTCTCTTCGCGCTCGTCTGATACGCTTCGGCGATCTCGCCGAGCGTGTCGTGCCTCTTGACCGTGTGGACGACCCGCTTGTGCCCGGCGGGCGGGTCGAATTTCTTCGTGTACTGGTCCAGGGCCGTCTTGTCGATGCTCCGGCGCTTTTCACGGAACGCGGGCTTGGAGCTCGCCACCTCGGCCTCGACGCCTTGCATCGGCACGATGAGGGTCCGTCCGGCTCGTATCGTATGCGAGTTTTTGATGTTGTTGAGACTCTTCAACGCGGTGACTGTCGTGTGGTATCGGGTCGCGATCTGGGACAGGGTTTCTCCCTTTCGGATCAGGTGCCTGCGCCACGTGACCCGTTCTTCGAGAGGAATCGCGGCGAGCCGCTGCGTGCAAGTCTCCGCGGTTCCCACGGGAACCTTGACGGCCACTTCCATGGAGGGTGGGGTGCACCACCGGAGAATGCTGGGGTTCAGATCCGCGAGATAACTACTCGTGGTCCCGCAGAAGTCCGCGATGACCTTGAGATCCGTAGCGTCCGTTACGGTCATGTGGTCGAACGTGATGGGCTCGACGTCGGGAATCTTGAACCCGAAGCGCTCCGGGTTTCTGACGATGTAGAGCGCAGCGAGGAATTTCGGAACATAGCGTTCGGTTTGTTTAGGAAGGTCCAGCGCCCAGAAATCCTGCGTCTTCTGCTGTTTAGTGGCTCTGGCGACACGAAACTCGCCGCAGTTATAAGAGGCCAGTGCGAGGAGCCAATCGCCCCACAATCCGTAGAGATCCTTGAGGTAGTTTGCCGCCGCGTAGGTGGAGGCGACGATGTCCCGCCGTTCGTCGTACCACCAATCGACACGCAATCCGTAGAGACGCGCCGTGCCGGCGATGAACTGCCATGGCCCCACCGCCTTCGCGTACGACCGGGCTTTCAGATCAAACCCGCTCTCGATCAGCGCGACGCAGATGAGATCCGCGTGCATGCCCTGTTCCGTGAGGATGCGCTCGATGACGGGGCGGTGTAGCTCCATCCGGTACAACGCTCTGTCGAAGCGGTCTCTGCCCGGTCCGGTGAAGTAATGGATCCAGAACGCGATCCGTTCGTTCGATATTAGGGGAAACGGACTGTCGTAGGCGATCCGTATGGGCACGGGGCTCTGTGTGCTGTCGACATCGGGCCAAAGCTCCGCGGAGAGCGCAAGGCTGTCCTCCTCGGATAGATACGAATGACCGAGCCCCGCCGGGTAGAGAGAGTCGAGGTCGGCCAGGCCTTGGGCGAGTTGTATGAACTCAGGTTGGAATACGACCGCGGGACGCGCATCGGCGAGCGTGTTGATGCTGGCGCGAAGCGAGTCCCTTGCCGCCACGAACTCGGCAACTTGACCGAAGGAATAGAGCGCCGCAGCGGCGTCCATCTGGTCGCGGTAGGCGGCCAGAACGCGAGCATCCAATGCGAGCGAGTCGGGCAGGGGGGAGACGGCGGCAGGCCCGTTTTCGACCCCGGGCTTGAGCGTGGCGCATCCGCAAGCGAGGAGCAGACAGATCAGGAGGATCGTCGTCGATTTGAGCATTCAACTCCCGTTCGCTGCGCGCCGCTTCGTCCGAGAGGCTGGGGATCCTCCAGCATGGGCGCGGTTTGTGCGTGTGTGACCGTCTGTTCTATTACTCTCGTCCCGAGCAAAATGCAAGCCAAAAAATAGAGACCGGCGCCAGGATCAGCCTCAAAAGGGGTGCCGCAGGGGATTGCCGTAGAAACAGGGATATCAAATATCGTATAATTACTCTAGACATAATCTCGTCCGGAAGGTATCACCATGGCTCGCATCTTTGAGAAAGACTACAAATACCTTCTTGCTAGCCTTATCCCTCAGCATCGGCTTTCGGTCGAACGGCGCAGGCACATACGAACCGCGGTCGCAGGCGGCGAGCCGGCACAAATACGGGCCGCGGCGGTACTGGCGCTGGAGGACCTCTACGATTCCCAGTATTTCGACCGGGCCTCGACGCGCGAAGCGAACGGCGACGTCGAGATAACATACGTCCGCAACGAGGGCTCCTTCCAGATCCAGCTTGTTGTGCCGTCGAAAGAGTGGGAGTTCCTGGGGGAAGACGGAGCGGCCGCGAACCCTCGCGAGCGGACCGCGCGGATCGGCGGAACGGCGAGGGTCGAAGAAGCGCCGGTTGAGACGACGATCAACATTCTGCCCGAGATCATACAGTCGTTTGCCATCGACGGACAGCGTGAATCAAACCTTCACCGCCTCGATTCGCTCCTGAGGGTCGTGCAGAGGGGGTTGCGGTTCACGACGTGCCGACTGGTTCTGGTTCAAGAACGTATCGACGAACGTGAGGAGCGAACCGAGCTCGTAGTCACGCAACGCGAAGCGGCATTTCAGGAGAAGGCTGTTTATCGAAGTTGCCGGCAGTCGCGGAAAACGGTGGTGCTCGACGCCTCGGAGGCGCAAACGGATGACATCGTGCGGCCGGGTGGGAGACACGATGGGTCGCGAGGGGTCGATAACGCGGCGGTCGCGGTGGCGCCGATCTTTTCGCAAGATGATTTCTGGGGAGTTCTCGAGGTCTGGTTCGTGGGTGACGACAATGGCCCTCTGCTTCGGAATCGCGTGGAGATCGCATCAGGGATAGTCGCGCGGAACATCGAGAACACAGTTCGGCTCGAGCATCTCACTTCTATCGACAAGCTCACCGGGTTCTACAACAAGGCGTTCTATGAACGTTGGCTCGACATCGAGCTGGAGAGGGCGACGCGTTCCGGAACGAAGCTCTCCATGCTCTTCCTCGACTTAGACAACTTCAGCGTTATCAACAACACGCTGGGCCACCTGAAAGGGGATGAAGCGCTTGTCGTTGTGGCCGATCTCATACGCGACAACCTGCGTAAGATCGACTCGGTGTTTCGGTGGGGAGGAGAGGAGTTTGTCATTCTACTGCCCGGAACTCCGGAGATGGAAGCGATTCACACCGCCGAGAGGTTGAGGGCGGTTGTCGCAGGCTGCGAAGAGTTCCTCGACAACGAGGGAAAGCGCAGACAGATCACGGTGAGCATCGGGGGAGCAGTTTTTCCAGACGATGCGCGCACCGGAAAGGAGCTGCTGCACTGCGCGGACAGCGCGATGTTCATCGCAAAAGAAAAGGGGAAGAACAGAGTAGAGTTCTACCGGAGGTGAATGGACCGGTGGAAAGCGATCGGGCCAGTGTGACGGGAGGGGGTCGGGATGGTGTGGTTTCTGGTTGCGGCGCTCGCAGCGGGCATCACGGGCGACCTTGGAATCGCCTTGTGTGCCCTTTTTCTTTTGTTGGGGCTCTTGCGGCGTCGTGTGCGCTCGAGGACTGAAGGGGCGTGCCTCGCTGCTTCGGGGGTCGTCTTTTTTCTATACGGGTGGTTCTGGACCGCCGGTTTCCGCACGGACGTCGACCGCGTGCTTGCGGCGGGCTCGTCGTGGAGCGAGCAATCTCGTCTCGACGGTTGGGTGTCCCGTTTCCCGTACTATCGCTACGGGGGTGCGGCGTTCGATTTTCGCACCCGCGTGGAGGGAGTAGAATGCACCGTCCTCGTCCAGACAAAAGAGTTCGTCGTCGACTATGGCGACAGCCTGCGTCTGCGCGGGGCGTGGAAGAAACCGGCTGCTGGCCCGAGGGACGCATACACGAGGCGCCTCGTGGGAAAGGGTGTGTGCGGTGAGTTCCGAGCAGCGCCTGGCGGCGTTGAGCGCTTGAACGGCGCAGGTGGAGACTGGATCGGGCGACGGGTGCTCTTCCCGTGCCACAACCGGGTCCGCACGGAGCTTGGCCGGTCTCTCGGGTCGCGGGCGGGGATTCCCATCGCGCTTCTCCTGGGAGAGACGGGGTACCTCGACAACCGCGCGAACGACGCTTTCAGGGCTCTCGGGGTCACACACCTTCTCGCGCTCAGCGGGTGGAACCTCAGTCTGGTCGCCGGCGCCCTGCTCGCGCTCCTTCGCCTGCTGCGGAAAAGGAGCAGCGGCGCCGTGCTCGCGGCTCTGGTGTTCTACGTGGCGGTCGTCGGATTCATCGTTTCGCTTTACAGAGCCCTGGTCATGGCGATGGTCCTCATCGTCGCCTCGATCTTCAAACGCCCGCTTGACCCCGTGGAAGCGCTCGCGCATGCGTTCGTGATTCTCGTCCTGGTTTATCCGAACACTTTTTTCTCCGTGGGGTTCCAGCTGTCGTTCATGGCGACTCTCGCGGTGATGTTGTGCGTGCGTATTCTGCGGCCGCCGGCGTCGAAGACCTTTGTGTCCCGGTTGGTGTTTTCGATCCGCTCGTCGCTCGTGGTGAGTGTGGCCGCACAGCTCTTCGTGACGCCGATAATCCTCCACTACTTCGGGCGTATGAGCGTCATGTCCCCGGTGGCGACGCTCGTCTTCGTCCTGCCGATCGCCTTCGTGCTCATCTACTCGGCGATCTCCGTGCTCGTGTCGATCCTCGTTCCAGCCGCGGGTGAAGTTGTTTTCGCGGGTCTCGACCGGATCACCACCCTGTTCCAGACGTCGCTCGTCGTATCGTCGGAGAAAGTACCCGGGACGTTGTCGTTCGTGGCACCCGACGTGTGGGTCTACTACGGGGGGTTGGCTCTGTTCGTCTTGGCGCGCGGCCGCCGGTGGGCGAAGATCGGCGGAATTCTGCTGCTCGTTCTGTCGTTCGTGACCGGGGCTTTCCGGAATCGACTTTTTTGATGCGGGTGTGGGGAGGGGATGGTATAGTCTCGGCGAGCCAAGTATTCGCACACACGACGGGAGGTCGAATTGGCCGGCAAGAAATGCAATGTGGGGGTGTTGGCGTCAGGGAGGGGGAGCAACTTCAAGGCGATCGTGGAGGCGTCCCGGAGAGAAGGTTTCCCGGCGGACGTCGTATGCCTCATCACCGACAATTCCGAAGCGGGTGCGATCGAATACGCCAGAGACTATGGCGTCCCGGCATTCACGGTGGCCGTCACCGCCACGAAGGGCCGTCTTCCCGAGGAAGCGGAAGCCGAGATGGCGCGGATTTGCGTCGAGCACCGTGTCGATCTCATCGCTCTGGCGGGATTCATGCGCATCTTGAAGGGACCGTTCTTGACAGCGTTCGAGAATAAGATCATGAACATACATCCCGCGCTGCTGCCCAGCTTCCCCGGGCTGCACTCGGCCCGGCAGGCGGTCAACTATGGCGTGAAAGTGTCCGGGTGCACGGTCCATTTCGTGGACCGGAGCATCGACGGGGGACCGATCATCCTGCAGTCGACGGTGCCCGTCGAGGATGATGACGACGAGGATAGTCTCATCAACAGAATACATGTCGAAGAACACAAGGCGTACGTCCGCGCCATCGAGCTCTTCGCCCTCGGGCGATTGAAGGTCGAGGGCAGACGGGTGAAGATCCTTTGACGCAAAGCGCGCGAGCCGAGGTGATGTATGGCGAACGTATTGGTAAAAACATCTGACTGCGGATTGCACCCGGATGCGAGCGGAAAGGTGAGGGATATTTTCGATCTCGGAGACCGGCTTCTCATCGTCGCGACCGATCGAGTGAGCGCGTTCGATGTGGTTCTTCCGACGCCCGTGCCGGGCAAGGGGATCGTGCTCACCCAGATGACGCTCGGGTGGTACGGTGTTTTCGCGGGAAAGCTCACGACGCATTTCATCACAGCGGATGTGAACGAGTACCCGGAACGGTTCAAGGGGAGGGAGGAGCTCGCGGGACGAAGCATGCTGGTCCGAAAGGCCAGGCGCTTTGACGTCGAATGCGTGGTCCGGGGATACCTCGCGGGGTCGGGCTGGCGCGAATACGAGAAGACGGGAGAGGTTTGTGGAATCAGGCTCCCCGCGGGCCTGGGCGAGTCTTCCCGCCTGGATGAGCCGATCTTCACGCCTTCGACGAAAGCGGCGCGAGGCCACGACGAGAACATCTCGTTCGAGGCGATGGAGAGGATCGTTCCCCGGGGAGTCGCGAGGAAGCTGTCGGACCTCAGCCTCGAGATCTACAGGGAAGCCCACGACTACGCAAGGGAGCGGGGAATCATCCTCGCGGATACGAAGTTCGAATTCGGAGAGCTCGATGGAAAGATCATCCTCATCGACGAGCTTCTCTCGCCGGATTCGTCGCGATTCTGGCCGCTGGATTCGTACGGAACGGGCGGGACCCAGGCGAGCTTCGACAAGCAGTACCTGAGGGACTATCTGGACAGCATCGGCTGGGACCACAATCCTCCGGCTCCGAGTGTTCCGGAGGACGTTGTGTCGAAGACCTCGGACCGATACCGCGAGGCGTCCGAGAGACTGTTTCCGCATATCAAACTGGAGAAGTATCTGTGAGTAACATGACGACGGCGCTCGTGAGCGTCACCGACAAAACTGGCCTGCTGCCGCTCGCGCAGACGTTGAGTAAGAGGGGAATGAGAATACTCTCCTCATCGGGAACGAAGAAGTTTTTGGAGGAATCGGGTATCGAGGCGGTGGAGATCGCGGATTACACGGAGAGCCCCGAGCTCCTCGACGGGCGGGTGAAGACGCTGCACCCGAAGATACACGCCGGAATACTCGCTGACCGCGACAATGCCGGTCACATGGTCGAGCTTGAGGGGCGCGGAGTGTTT
>Ga0315273_10002058_pt1 | contig 23499 bp, 22 predicted proteins | sample YL17G02_0_MG_FD_205753 | JGI IMG/M metagenome (GOLD analysis project Ga0315273, IMG submission 205753) | Sediment microbial communities from Yellowstone Lake, YNP, Wyoming, USA - YL17G02_0 | ecosystem: Environmental > Aquatic > Freshwater > Lake > Sediment | place: USA: Wyoming | collected...
TGACTCGCCCCCCCATGGCCAAGACCCGCACCCCGCCGATCTACACGACTCCGACCGACGCCGCGATGGCGTTCTATCAGGCGTTCGAGGCCAGGGATCTCGACGCGATGATGGCGACCTGGGCCGAGGACGAGGACATCGTCTGCGTGCACCCCGGCGGCACGCGGCTCGTCGGCTACGATGCCGTCCGCCAGGGCTGGGAACAGTTGTTCGCCGGCGATGCGCACCTTGCGTTCCGGCTGGAGCAGGTGGTCGTGATCGAGACCGTCGGTCTCGCCATGCAGAGCGTCGTCGAGCACATCACCGTCGGCAAGGACGGCAACGCGCGCGGCACCGCGGTGTGCACGAACATTTTCCTGCGCACGCCGTACGGCTGGCGCATGGTGATGCACCATGCGTCGCCGGCGCCGGCGGTGCAGGCACCGGCGGCGGTGGGGCCGCTGCACTGAAGCGGCTACCGCGATCGCGCGGTGCCAACCGCGATCGCGGACCTCAGCCGCCCCCGCACGTCGGTCATGCCGCCGGCGCGGCGTCCCGATCCTCCACCGGGTCGCTGAACAACATCGCGTGGATCCGGTTTTCGAGATCCTTGCGGGCCTCGACCGGGGCCCCCTCCCGCGGCAGGCTGTTGATCTCCGCCTTGACCTGCCCCGGGTGCGGCGACAGCAGCAGGATCCGGTTGCCGATCAGGATCGCCTCGGAAATCGAATGGGTGACGAACAGCACGGTGAAGCGCGTGTCGTCCCACAGTTGCAGCAACTCGTCCTGCATCTTGTGCCGCGTCAGCGCGTCGAGCGCGGCGAACGGTTCGTCCATCAGCAGCACGTCGGGTTCCATCGCCATCCCGCGCGCAATCGCCACGCGCTGCTTCATGCCCCCGGAGAGGGTGTGCGGAAAGCTGTCGGCGAACGGCGTGAGGTTGACCTTGGCTATGTATTCCATCGCCTTCTCCTCGGCCGCGCGGCCCGCGAGCTTGCCGCTCGCCCGCAGTGGAAAGACGACGTTCTCGCGCACCGTCTTCCACGGCAGCAGCTGATCGAACTCCTGGAACACCATCATCCGGTCGGGGCCCGGCGCGGTGACGAGGCGGTTCTTGAGCCGGATCTCGCCCTCGGTCGGCGCGAGGTAGCCGCCAACCGCTTTGAGCAGCGTCGACTTCCCGCAGCCGGAGGGGCCGAGCAGCACGAAGCGGTCCGACCGCAGCACGGAAAAATCGACGCGGTAGGTGGCGGTGACGAGGTGATCGCGTGTCTTGTACTGGAGCGTGACCCCGCGCACTTCCAGGAGCGGCGAGTCCGCGGTCGCGATGGCCGCCATCAGCGCAGCACCAGCAACATCAGATAGGACAGGAACAGCATCAGGTGAACGGCACCCTGCAGCACATTGGTGCGTCCGCTCGCGAACGTGAGCATGCTGACGAGCAGCGTCAGCACCAGCATTGCTTCCTCGACCCGGTCCAGCCCGAGCACGACGTTGGACCCTTGCGCCAGCCCGATGATCACCACCGCGGGGATGGTCAGTGCCAGTGTCGCCAGCACTGATCCGAGCAGGATGTTGACCGCGCGCTGCATGCGGTTCGCGCGTGCGGCCTGGATTCCGGCGAGCCCCTCGGGCGCCAGCACCAGTATGGCCACCGCGAGCGCCCCCAGCGCCGGCGGTGCGCCGAGGGTCTCGATGCCGTGATCGAGCAGGATCGCCAGTTTCTCGGCGAGAAAGATCACCAGCCCGAGGTCGACCGCGAGCAGCAGCGCGTGGTACGGCGTGGACCGGACACCGAGCAACGGATCGTGCGCAACGCTCGCCCCGCCGGCGGCAGGAACTTCGTCCAGGCGATCGAGGAAGAACGTGCGATGGCGGGTCGTCTGGATCGCGAGAAAGACGGCATACAGGCCGACGCACATCACGATCAGGAAGATTTCCTGCCCGCGAGAGAAGGTTCCCGCAGCGATCGACAGCGTGAGGTTGGGGACGATCAGGCCGAATACGGACAGCGCGACGATGACGCTGAGGTAGGCATTCACGCCCTGCAGGTTGTATTCCTGCTCCCTGTAGCGCAGGCCGCCCAGGAGCAGCGCCGCACCGACCAGACCGTTGAGCACGATCATCACCACCGAGAACATCGTGTCGCGGGCGAGCGCCGGATTAGGGTCGCCGGTCGTCATGACGATGCCGATGGTCATGATTTCGATGCTGGCCACCGCCAGCGTCAGGATCATCGTGCCGTACGGTTCGCCCAGCCGCGAGGCAAGGCAGTCGGCGTGGCGGACGACGGACATCGCGCCCAGGATGATCACGACGAACAGCCACGCGAACATCAGCGCGCCAATCCAGGTTTCGACCCCGCCCGCCAGTCGGTGCTTGCCGAGGGCCGCGAACACGACGGCCGTGCCGGCCAGCACGAAGAAAGCGGCCTCCCGGCGATACGCGGGGACGACCGCCGCGCCGTCCCCGGCGCTCACCTGCGGCACGTCCCGCTCCTCCCTCGCGCCGCCACCTCGGGGCTCAGGCCGTCCCGCCGACCGTCAATCCGTCGATCTTCAGCGTCGGCTGGCCCACGCCGACGGGCACGCTCTGGCCATCCTTGCCGCAGGTGCCGACCCCGGAATCCATCTCGAGATCGTTGCCGACCATCGAGACGCGGGTGAGCGCATCGGGGCCGTTGCCGATCAGCGTGGCGCCCTTGACCGGATAGGCGAGCTTGCCGTTCTCGATCTTCCAGGCTTCGGCCATCGAGAACACGAACTTGCCGCTGGTGATATCGACCTGGCCACCGCCGAAGTTCGCCGCGTAGATGCCGTCCTGCACCGACGCGAGAATCTCGGCCGGGTCGTGCGCGCCGGCCAGCATGAGGGTGTTGGTCATCCGCGGCATCGGCATGTGGGCGAAGGACTCGCGGCGGCCGTTGCCGGTCGGCGCCACGCCCATCAGTCGCGCGTTCTGCCCGTCCTGCATGTAGCCCTTCAGGATGCCGTCCTCGATCAGCACGGTGCGCTGCGTGGGGTTGCCCTCGTCGTCGATGTTGAGCGAGCCGCGCCGGCGCGCGAGGGTGCCGTCGTCGATCACGGTGATGCCCTTGGCGGCCACCCGCTGCCCGACGCGCCCCGAGAAGGCGCTGGTGCCCTTGCGGTTGAAGTCGCCCTCGAGCCCGTGGCCGATGGCCTCGTGCAGCAGGATGCCGGGCCAGCCGGGACCGAGCACCACCGTCATCGTGCCGGCAGGCGTTTCCCGTGCGCCGAGGTTCAGCGTCGCCTGGCGGACCGCCAGGTCGGCGTACCCCGCGAGCACGCCGTCGGTGAAATACGCGTAATCGAAGCGCCCGCCGCCGCCGGCATGACCCTGCTCACGCCGGCCGTCCTGCTCGACGATGACGGTCAGCGACACGCGCACCAGCGGCCGGACGTCGGCGGCGATCAGACCGTCGCTGCGGGCGACGAGCACGGCCTCGTATTCGCCGGCGATCGAGGCCATCACCTGCATCACCCGGGGATCGCGCGCCCGCGCCATCTTCTCGAGGCGCTCGAGCAGGCCGACCTTCGCCTCTTCGGGGAGCGAGGTCACCGGATCCCGCGGCGCATACAGCGACCACGCCCTGCCGATCCGGTCGAGGGCAGCGACCGCGGACTGACCCTGCCGGCCGATCGCGCGGGTGGCGACGGCAGCTTCTTCGAGCGCGCCGAGCGTGATGTCGTCCGAGTACGCGAACGCCTGCTTCTCGCCGTGCACCGCGCGAATGCCGACGCCGCCGTCGATGTTGAACGCCCCGGACTTGACGATGCCTTCCTCGAGGCTCCAGCTCTCCATGCGCGAGTACTGGAAATAGAGGTCGGCGAAGTCGACCTCGTGCGTGTGAATCGACGCCAGGACGCGCGCGAGATCCGCGGTGTCGAGCCCGGCGGGCTCCAGCAGGAGTCGCCGGGCCTCGGCCAGCAGGACGGCGTCGACGGGGGGAAGCGAAAGGTCGGTCACGGGTTTCCCTGGTCGGACGGGCGCGGGCAACCGGTCGGGTCACTCCTGCGCCAAGGGCGCTATTGTCGCACCGGATTTGGTTCCCTGCGCCGCGATGCCCTTGCCGAGGTAGGTTGCGGCGACCTGCGGGTTCGCCGCCAGGCTGCGGCTGTCGCCCTCGACGGCCAGTTCCCCGGTCTCCAGCACGTAGCCATAGTCGGCGACCTGCAGTGCCGCCCGCGCATTCTGCTCCACCAGCAGGATCGATACGCCGGTCTCGCGCAATGCGGCGATGATCCTGAAGATCTCGCGCACGATCAGCGGCGCCAGCCCGAGGGACGGCTCGTCCAGCATCAACAGCGTCGGCTTCGCCATCAGCGCCCGGCCCATCGCCAGCATCTGCCGCTCGCCGCCGGAGAGGGTGCCCGCGAGCTGATCGCGGCGCTCGAGGAGCCGCGGAAAGCGGGCGTAGACCTCGTCGAACGTGGCGCGCCAGGCGCGGTCTCCCTGTCGCGCCCGGCTGAAGGCGCCGAGCTCGAGATTGTCGGCGACGCTCATCGCCGCGAACAGTTCGCGCCGTTCCGGCACCAGAACGAGCCCGCGCGCCACCCGCTGCTCGACGGACAGGGCGGTCGCCGGCAGGCCGCGGTAACGAACCTCTCCCCGCGCCGGGAGCAACCCCATGATCGCGCCGAGCAGCGTCGTCTTGCCGGCACCGTTGGGCCCGATCACGGTGACGATCGTGCCCGGTTCCACGGTGAGCGAGATGTCATGCACCGCCTCGACCTTGCCGTACGCGACGCGCAGGTTGCGCACCTCGAGCAGCGGGCTCATGCGACACCCCCGAGATAGGCCTCGAGCACCACGGGATTGCGCTGGATCTCGGCGGGCAAGCCCTCGGCCAGCTTTTCGCCGAAGTCCATCACGACCAGCCGGTCGGTAACGCCCATCACGAAATCCATGTCGTGCTCGACCAGCAGAATGGTCATGCCCTCCGCTCGCAACTGGCGCAGCAATGCAGCCAGTTCCTGCTTCTCGAGAAAGCGCAGGCCGGCCGCGGGTTCGTCCAGCAGCAGCAGCACCGGGTCGGCGGCGAGCGCGCGGGCAATCTCAACGATGCGCTGCTTGCCCAGCGGCAGGCTGCCGGCGCTGTCATGCGTCTGCGCCGCGAGTCCGACGCGCGCGATCGCGCGCGCAGCCTCGGCCCGGGTCCGGGCTTCCTCGGCCCGATCGAACTTCAACGCCGCGCGGACCACGCCGGACGTCCCGCGCAGGTACGCGCCCAATGCGACGTTGTTCAGCACCGTCATCTGCGGGATCAGCCTCACATGCTGGAACGTGCGGCCGATGCCGCGCCGCGCGATCTCGAACGGCTTGCGCCCGCCGATCGACTCGCCGCGAAAGGTCACGGCGCCCGCGGTGAGCGGCAGCGCGCCCGAGATCAGGTTGAACATCGTGCTCTTGCCGGCGCCGTTCGGTCCGATCAGGCCGAGGATTTCGCCCGGGTGGATCACGAACGACAGGTCGTTCACCGCCACCAGCCCGCCAAACTGCTTGCGCGCCCTGGCGACCTCCAGCAGCACGCCGGCGGGCGCGGTCCTCGCGCGCACCGGCAGCGGCGGCGCCGCCTGCACCGGCGGCGGCGCCCGCGCCGGCAGCAGGCGGGCGAGCCACGGCCACACGCCCTCGCGGGCGCGCTGCAGGACCAGCACCATCAGCACGCCGAACACGACGATCTCGAAATTGCCGCTCTTGCCTAGCAGCGTGGGCAGGACGTCCTGCAGCACCTGCTTCGCCAGCGTGATCAGCGTGGCGCCGATCACCGCGCCCCACACGCTGCCGGCGCCGCCGACGACCGCCATGAACAGGTACTCGATGCCCTGATTGATGCCGAACGGCGTCGGATTGACGAAGCGCTGCAGATGCGCGTAGAGCCAGCCGGAAATGCAGGCGAGCAGCGCCGCGTACACGAACACCACGATGTTGAGCCGCGCCGTGTCCACGCCGAATGCCTCCGCCATCTCGGCCTGACCCCTGAGGGCGCGGATCGCCCGGCCCGGGCGCGAGTCGAGCAGGTTGTTCGTGCTCCAAAGCGCGACCAGCGTGATGCCCCAGATGAGGAAGTAGAAATGGCGCTCGTTGCGCAACTCGGCGCCGAGCAGCGTGAGCGCAGGGATGCCGGTGAGGCCGGTGTGGCCGCCGAGGAAGTCGAGATTGCCGAACAGGAAATAGAGGCTGATGCCCCAGGCGATCGTCGCCAGCGGCAGATAGTGCCCTTTCATCCGCAGCGTGATGAACCCGAGGAACAGCGCCAGCGCCAGCGTCAGCGCGAGCCCGACGGCCAGGTTGATCCACGGCGACACCGCGTACTGCGTGCTGAGGACCGCCGTCGTGTACGCGCCGATCCCGACGAACGCCGCCTGCCCGAACGACGTCTGCCCCGCGACGCCGGTCAGCAGCACGAGGCCCAGCGCGACGATGCTGTAGAGCCCGACGTAGTTGCCGAGGGTGACCCAGAACTGCGGCGCGACCAGCGGCACGCCGGCCAGGACCGCGATGAAAGCCAGGTAGCCCCAGGCGCCGAACGGCGGCCGGTAGCCGGCGCTCACGACGCGGCCTTCCCGGACGCTGCCGCGCGACTTGCGCCGGGCGACGCGGCGTTCACCGCGTCACTCCTCTTCATGGTGCTGCGTCGTGAGGCTGCGCCACAAGAGAACGGGAATGATCAGCGTGAACACGATCACTTCCTTGAAGCCGCTCGCCCAGAACGACGCGAACGCCTCGACCAGGCCGACGAACAGCGCCCCCGCCGCCGCCAGCGGGTAGCTCACCAGGCCGCCGATGATCGCGCCGACAAAGCCCTTGAGACTCACGAGGAAGCCCGAATCGTAATAGACGGTGGTGATCGGTCCGATCAGCACGCCAGAGAACGCGCACAGCAGGGCGGCGAGGACGAAGGTGAGCGCGCCGGCGAGATCGGGGGAAACGCCCACCAGCCGCGCGCCGACGCGGTTCAGCGCGGTGGCCCGCAACGCCTTGCCGGTGAGCGTCCGGCCGAAGAACAGATAGAGCACCGCGATCAGCCCGACGCTGGCCGCGACCACCAGCATGCTCTGTACGCTGATGCGGATGCCGCCGAACTCGAAGGACTCCGACGAGAACGGCGGCGTGCGCGAGCCCTCGGCGCCGAAGAACCAGAGGCCAAGTCCGGTCAGCGCGAAATGCACGGCGACCGAGACGATCAGCAGCACCAGCACGCTCGCCTCGGCCAGCGGCTGATAAGCGATCCGGTAAAGCAACGGGCCCAGCGCCGTGACCAGCGCGAGCGTCACCAGAATCTGCGCCCAGAACGGAAGCGTCGGCGACGCCAGCCACCAGGCGACCGCGGCCACCGCAACCGGAACGCCGGTCCACGTCAGCAGCTGCCGCGGAATGCGGCGCGCCTCGCCGCGGCTGATGCAGGCGTAGATTTCCATCACGCCGGCGACGGCTGCCATGCCGGCGAGCAGACCCACGGTCCCGGGCGGCGTGCCCAGCTGGAGCCCGGCCAGCGTCAGCGTCCCGTAGGCGACGAACTCGCCCGACGGTATCCAGATCACGCGCGTGACGGCGAAAACGAGCACCAGCGCGAGCGCGAGCAGCGCATAGATGGCGCCGTTGGTGATGCCGTCCTGCACCAGCAGGGCGAAGATTTGGAGGTCCATGTCGGCGGTGGAGATGGAGCGGCGGCTTCGACGCACCCATGAAAAAGGCCGGCTGCGGACGATGCCGCACCCGGCCTCGTCAGGGGCGCAAGGTCACTTCGCCAGCACCCACTTGCCGTTGTCGATCCTGATCATCGTCCGCGCGCGGTTGTCGAGACCGTTGTGCTCCGTCGGCGACATCGTGTACACGCCGTGGGTCGCCACCAGTTCCTTGGTGTTCTCGAGCGCTTCGCGCAACGCCAGGCGAAACTCCTTGGTGCCGGGTTTCGCCTTTTTCAGCGCCTCGGGAATCGCTCTGGCGAGCAGCAGATAGGCATCCCAGGCATGGCCGCCGAAGGTCGTCCGCGAATCCTTGCCGTATTTCGCTTCGTACTTGCCGATGTACTCGGCGGCCGATTTCTTGAGCGGGTTCGAGTCGGGTAACTGTTCGTAGACCAGCATCGGACCGATCGGCAGGATCGTCCCGTTGCCATCCGTGCCGACCACGCGCAGGAAATCCGGATTGGCGACCCCATGCGTCTGGTAGATCTTGCCCTTGTAATTGCGCGCGACCAATTCCTTCTGCGGCGTCGCGCCCGGGGTGCCGGCGGCGCCGATCAGCACGGCGTCAGGATTGGCAGAGACAATTTTCAGGACTTGACCGGTGACCGACGTGTCACTCCGGTTGTACTTTTCCGCGGCGACGATTCTGATCCCGGCCGTTTGTGCGGAGTGGTTCATTTCCGCCAGCCAGCCGTCACCGTAGGCATCGGCAAACCCGATGTAGGCCATCGTCTTGACGCCGTTCGCTTTCATGTGGACGGCGATCGCATCGGCCATCAGCGCGTCGTTCTGCGGCGTCTTGAACACCCACCTGGTCTTGGGGTTGGCCGGATCGACGATCCGCGCCGACGCCGCCATCGAGATCATCGGCGTTTCGGCGTCGGCGACAACGTCGATCATCGCCAGTGAATTCGGCGTGATCGTCGAGCCGACGACGACGTCGACCTTGCTCTCGGAAATGAGCTTGCGGGTATTGGTGACCGCCTTGGTCGTATCCGAACCGTCGTCGAGAATGATCCAGTTGACCTTTTCGCCGCCGATCGTCGTCGGCACCAGCTCGAACGTGTTCTTTTCGGGGATGCCGAGGGACGCGGCGGGGCCCGTCGCCGACAGCGAGACGCCGACATTGATGTCGGCCCGGACCGGGTTGGCGATGACGACGAGCGCGGCGGCGAGCGCCGGCAGCAGTTTGCGGACGTGCATGAAATCCTCCAGAGCCTCTTGGGAAAAACGGAGATCGCGCGGCCTTCGCGTTTCAGCGCGGCCGTCTGTTGCCGCATCGGTCGCTGAACAGGCCGATGCGTACTGCGCCCACCGGATTCTGGCAAACCCGGTGTCCCGGGTCAACGCCCGGAACTTGATTCACCTGAAGAAAGTCGGCTATTTCTTCAGCGAATCGCGGATTTCGCGCAGCAGCGCCACATCCTCGGGCGTGGCGGGCGCCGCCGCCGGAGCCGGCGGCGCTTCCCGTTGCAACCGGTTGATCTGCTTCACCATCATGAAGATCACGAACGCCAGGATGACGAAGTTGATCGCAACAGTGATGAAGTTGCCGTAGGCGAACAGCGGGACCCCGGCTTTGGTCAGCGCCTCGTAGGTCATCGGGCCACCGTAACCGGTCGGCGGGCTGCCGAGGGCGATGAACAAGTTCGAAAAATCGAGTCCGCCAATCAACCGACCGATGATCGGCATGATCAGGTCCTTGACCAGCGAATCGACGATCTTGCCGAAGGCGGCGCCAATGATGACACCGACCGCGAGATCCACGACGTTGCCCTTGAGGGCGAATTCCCTGAACTCCGAGCTCATCGACATGGGCTTGCCTCCCCCTTGGTGCCGATGCCGGTGCGCGCACGCGGCTCGGGTGAACGGTTAAACGGCGGCTTCGCCCGATTCGCCGGTGCGTATCCGGATCACCTGCTCGACCGCGGTGACGAAAATCTTGCCATCGCCGATCTTGCCGGTGCGGGCCGCCTTGACGATCGACTCGATCGCGGATTCGACCTGCGCTTCCTGCAGGATCACTTCGACTTTCACCTTCGGCAGAAAATCGACGACATATTCGGCGCCGCGGTAGAGCTCGGTGTGCCCTTTCTGCCGGCCGAATCCCTTGACCTCGGTGACAGTGAGGCCGGTGACGCCGATCTCGGACAGCGCCTCGCGGACTTCGTCGAGCTTGAACGGCTTGATGATCGCTTCGATTTTTTTCATGGGCTGCAATCGCGGCTGGGGTTGGAATGAAGGGCGGCTCGATGGGCGTCGCCATCGCGACTGGTTAGCTTACACGATTAGCCGGGCGCTGGTGGCTGCGGATCGGCCGCGATGCCTTCCCAATCGGCCCACGCCGAGGTGACCGGATAGCGCCAGTCCTTGCCGAACCCGCGCGGCGTGATCCGGATGCCGATCGCGGCCTGGCGGCGCTTGTATTCGCTGATCTTGATCAGCCGGACGACCTTGCGCACGTGCTCGGGCAGGTAGCCCATGGCCACGATGTCGGCCGGGCTCCGGTCCTGCTCGACATAGGCCTCGAGCACCGCGTCCAGGACGTCGTACGGAGGCAGCGCGTCCTGGTCGGTCTGATTGGCGCGCAGTTCCGCCGATGGCGCGCGGGTGATGATCCGCTCCGGAATCACCCGGCCCAGCCGGTTCCGGTAGCGGGAGAGCCGGTAAACCAGCGTCTTGCTGATGTCCCGCAGCACCGAAAAACCGCCGGCCATGTCCCCGTACAGCGTCGCATAACCGACCGCCATCTCCGATTTGTTGCCGGTCGTGAGCACGATGGACCCGAATTTGTTCGACAGCGCCATGAGCAGCGTGCCGCGGATGCGCGCCTGGATGTTCTCCTCGGTGGCATCGGCCGGCAGCCCGGCGAATTCGCCGGCGAGCGAGGCGCCGAACGCGCCCATCATCGGCTCGATCGGGATCTCGTCGTAGCGGACGCCGAGTATGCCCGCCATGCTTCGCGCGTCCTCCAGGCTGATCGGCGCGTTGAACGGCGAAGGCATCATCACGGCGCGAACGCGGTCGCGCCCGAGCGCATCGACGGCGACTGCCAGCGTCAGCGCCGAATCGACGCCACCGGAAAGACCCAGCAGGACACCCGGAAAGCGGTTCTTGCCGACATAGTCGCGGACCCCCATGACCAGCGCCGCGTAGACGTGCGGCTCCAGTTCCGCATCCAGCGAGCTGCGCACCGGCTTGGGAGTGCCGTTCTCGAAGGTCGCCAGCGCCAGCGTTTCGTGCCAGGCGGGCAATTGCTGCGCGACGTTGCCGGAGGCATCGGCCACGAACGATGCGCCGTCGAAAACCAGCTCGTCCTGCCCGCCGACGCGGTTGACGTAGACGACGGGCAGCCCCGTTTCGCGCGCCCGGGCGCCGACCTGCTCGCGGCGCAGCGCCTGCTGCCGCGTGTGGTAGGGCGAGCCGTTGGCGACGACGAGCATCCGCGCCCCGGCCTCCTGCGCCTGCCGCGACGGTCCCGGGAACCAGCAGTCCTCGCAAATGATGAGACCGATCGGCACGCCGTCAACATCGACGATGCACGGATCGCGACCCGCCACGAAGTAGCGCTCCTCGTCGAACACCGTGTAATTCGGGAGCTGCTGTTTGCGATACGTGGCCGCCACGCGGCCGCCACGCAGCACCGCCAGCGCGTTGTAGCACGTGCCCGCGTCAACTTCGGGAAAACCCACCAGCACCACGCTGTGCCGCACCTCGGCGGCGAGCGCCGCCAGCTCGCGCGCGCATGCATCGAGGAACGCCGGGCGCAGCAGCAGATCCTCGGGCGGGTAGCCGCACAGCGACAGCTCCGGCGTGACGACCAGCCGTGCACCGGCGCGCTCGGCCTCCCGGGCCGCCGCCAGGATCGACCGGGCATTGCCGCGGAGGTCGCCGACGACCTGGTTCAACTGGGCGATCGCAATCTGCACGGCAAAAATGGTAGCACGCGGGCGCCGCTCCGCCGGAGTCGCGGCGGCAACTCGCCGCGGCCCCGGCGGTCTCGGGACGCTGCGGCATGCTAACGTTCACGCCAGAACCGCATTCATCCGATGGTCATTCCCTCTCCGCTCTCGCGCGCGCTGTCCCCACGCCCGCGCACGGTTGCCCTGCGCGACGACATTCCACTGGCGGCGCTTCCACCCGCCCGGTGGGATGCGCTCGCCGCTTGCCAGCCGCTGCTGTCGCACGCCTTCCTGACGGCGCTGCACGACAGCGGTTGCGCGTCGCCGCGCACGGGCTGGCGCGCACGCTATGTCACCGCGTGGGCCGACGACACGCTGGTGGGCGCGTTGCCGCTGTACGAAAAAATGCACTCGTACGGCGAGTACGTCTTCGACTGGGCATGGGCGGATGCCTATCGCCGCCACCAGCGCCGCTACTATCCGAAGCTGGTCGCCGCCATCCCCTTCACGCCGACGTCCGGGCAACGCCTGCTCGCCGGCGACGAAGCGACGCGGGTGGCCCTGCTCGGGCATGCACGCGGGTTGCTGGCGAGCAGCGCCTTCTCGTCGCTGCACGTGCTGTTTCCGACCGAAACCGAAGCGGCGCTCTGCGCGGCCGGTGGCATGGTGGTCCGGCACGGCGTGCAGTTCCATTGGGACAACCCGGGCTACCGCGATTTCGCGGACTTCCTCGCGGTGTTCAATCACGACAAGCGCAAGAAGGTCAAGCAGGAGCGGCGCAAGCTCGCCGAGGCGGGCGTCACATTCACGCGCAAGGTGGGTAGCGAGATCTCCGCCGCGGATTGGGCGTTCTTTCATGCGTGCTACGAAGGGACCTACCATGCGCACGGTTCGACTCCCTACCTGTCGCTCGATTTCTTCGAGCGGATCGGACAGTCGATGCCCGCGCACCTGCTGCTCGTCGTCGGGAGGCGCGACGGCCGGCCGATCTGCGCAGCACTCGACGTGTTCGACGGCGGCACGCTGTGGGGCCGCTACTGGGGCGCGCCCGAGTACGTGCCGGGCATGCATTTCGAGGCGTGCTACTACCAAGCGATCGAGTTCTGCATCGAGCGCGGTGTCGCCCGCTTCGAGGGCGGCGCGCAAGGCATCCACAAGCTGGCCCGCGGGCTGCTGCCGGTGACGACCTGTTCGGCACACGCCATCGCCGATCCGGCGTTCGCCAAGGCGATCGCGGACTTCTGTGCCCGCGAGCGGGTCGATGTTGCGCATGCGTTGCAGGAACTCGAGACGGCGAGCCCGTTCCGGAATGAGGCATAATTTCGCCGCCCCCTTGGGCATGCACCGGCACCTGCCCCGATGAACGACACCGTACTGCTCGCGCGCGACGGACCCGTTGCGACGCTGACGCTCAACCGGCCCGACGTCCTCAACGTGCTCGATCTCGCGATGGTCGACGCGCTGGTGGCGCACACCACCGCGGTCGCCGCCGACGACTCGCTGCGGGTGGTGGTGCTGCGTGGTGCGGGAAAGCATTTCATGGCCGGCGGCGACATCCGAATGTTCGGTGCGGCGTTGGCCAACCCGCCCGCGGAACGCCGGCGCGACACCCAGCGGATGATCGACCGGTTGCACGTCGTCATCGAACTGTTCCACCGGATGCCGCATCCGGTAGTGGGCCGCATGCATGGCGCGGTGGCCGGCTTCGGTTTGTCGCTGATGAATGCCTGCGATCTCGTCGTCGCGGCCGACGACGCATATTTTGCCGGGGCCTACCGGCACATCGCGGTCACGCCGGACGGCGGCGGCACGTGGTCGCTGCCGCGGATCGTCGGCGCGCGCAAGGCGATGGAGATCTTTCTGCTGGGCGAGCGTTTCGACGCCGCCGAAGCACTGCGCCTTGGCCTCGTCAACCGGATCGCGCCGGCCGCGGATCTCGATCGCGAGCTGGCCGCCATCGTGCGCTCGCTCGCCGACGGACCTGCTCTCGCGCTGCGCAACACCAAGCGCCTCGTTCGCCAGTCGCTCGCGCAAAGCCTGTCGGAGCAACTGACGGCCGAGGCCGTGAGCTTTGGTCAATGCACCGCCGACGCGGATTTCACCGAAGGCATCACGGCCTTTCTCGCCAAGCGCCCGCCGCAGTTCCGGCGCGGGTGACGCGCCGCTGCGCACAGTTGCTAGCGGTTGAAGTCCTCGTCGGCGGGGACCGTTTCGGCGGTGCGCGGGGCTTCATTCCCCGGCGAGCTTTCCGGCTTCGGCGCGTGGCGATTGCGGCTTCCGTGCGGCCTGTTCTTGCCCGGCCCGGGCCCTGGTCCCTTGTTCTTCGGGCGCTCCGTGCCGGGCAGTCCTTCCGGCACCGCGCCGGGCACAGTCAGCGTCGTCATCACGTAGGGCGACGGAGGCCGGTGCTGCGGCCCGGGCTTGGGCCCATGACGCGCCTTGCCATGCGCCGCCGGACGCCCCCCGGCCGTAGGCTTGCCGCCGGAATGACCTTGGCCGAATTTGCCGCTGCCCGGGCCCTGCCCATGGCTGGGGCCGCCGGGGCCCTGCCCATGGCGGGGGCTGCCCGGGCCCTGTCCATGGCGGGGGCCGCCGGGTGCCTGCCCTTGGCGGGGGCCGCCGGGTGCCTGCCCTTGGCGGGGGCTGCCGGGTCCCTTGCCCTGCCGCCGCGCGCCGTTCCCGGGGCCGGGCCGTGGTCCGCCCTGACCCTGCGGCGGGCGCCAGCCACCTTGATCGGGCATCCGCCGCGACGGGTCGCCACCCGGCTGCTTGCCGTGCTGCCGCTCGAACACCTGAACCGTATTGCCGTCGACGTCGTCTTCGTCCGACGCCTCGGGCGGCAGTTCGCCCGGGGGGAATTCAAGGTCCCGGTGCTCCGGCTGCGCGCGCGGCGGCCCGCCGGCCATGTCGCGCCCGGGGCCGCGCTGGCGTCCGTCACGCGGCTTGCCCTTCGCGCCTTGCGGGCCGCGCGGCGCGTCTCCCGCATCGGGTTTCACCCCCGCCGCGGCCATCACGGCGGCGACTTCCTCCGGCGTGAGTTCGAGCGTCTGTCCGCGCTTGACGCGGGACGGCATCGCGACCGTGCCGTAACGGGTGCGGATCAGGCGGCTCACCGTGAGACCCAGCGCCTCGAACAGCCGGCGCACCTCGCGGTTGCGCCCTTCCTTGATCACGACGTGATACCAGTGATTGGCGCCGTCACCACCGCCATCGTCGAGCTTCTCGACGTTCGCCTGCCCGTCCTCGAGTTCGATCCCCTGCAGCAGCGATTGCTGCTGCTCCGGCGTCAGGGTGCCGAGCACGCGCACCGCATATTGGCGCTCGACTTCGTAGCGCGGATGCATCAGGTTGTTGGCGAGCGTTCCGGAATTGGTGAAGAGCAGCAGGCCCTCGGTGTTGAAATCGAGGCGCCCGACGGCGATCCACTTGCCGTTGCCGATTTTCGGCAGCTGCTCGAACACGGTCGGCCGGCCCTCCGGATCGTCACGGGTGACGATTTCGCCGGCGGGCTTGTGATACATGAGAACGCGCGCGCGCGGCTCGGCGAAGCGGACCCTGACCAGCTCGCCGTTGATGCGCACCTCGTCGCCGGGACCGACTTTCTGCCCGACGTCCGCCGGCTCGCGGTTGACGGTGATCCGGCCGGCGATGATGAGCTCCTCCATCGCCCGGCGCGAGCCGAAGCCGCAGGACGCCAGCACCTTGTGCAGGCGCTGCGGCTCGGTGAATATTTCGTCAGTGGACGACTTGTGACGCGGGGGGCCCAGGCTCTCCGCGATCTGCTGCAGCGCCACGCTCTGTGGCGGCGGCGGCGGCGGGCCCGTCCGGGGGCGGCGCCATGATGATTGGGCTCGCGAGCGCGAATTGCGCTTCGGCGGCTTGGGTGGGTGCATCGGGCATCTCCAGCGGGGGGGAAGCGTCGAGCTCGGCCAACGGGGGCAGCTCGGAAAGCGAGCGCAGGCCGAGATCGTCGAGGAAGGTCTTGGTGGTCGCGTAGAGCGCCGGTCGACCCGGCGTCTCCTTGTGGCCGACCACTTCGACCCATTGGCGGTCCTCCAGCGCCTTGACGACGTTGGTGGACACGGCGACGCCGCGGATGGCTTCGACGTCGCCGCGGGTCACGGGTTGCTGATAGGCGATGATCGCCAGCGTTTCCATCACCGCGCGCGAGTACCGCGGTGGCTTTTCCGGCGAGAGCCGGTCGAGATAGGGCTGGATTGCGGGGCTGCCCTGAAAGCGCCAGCCCGACGCGACCTGCACCAGCGCGACGGCCTTGTTAGCCCACTCGCTGGAGAGCTCGTCGAGCAGCTTGCGCACGAGCTCCGCGTCGAGCGGCGGCTCGAACATGCGCGCGAGCTCCCGCACGGCGACCGCCTCGCCGGCGACGAGGAGCGCCGCTTCCAGAATACCCTTGATCCGTTTGAGATCGTCCATCAGGCCATGACAGGAATAATCGGTGGCAGAAATGAGCGCCGGGTCAACCTGACCCGACATCCGCGGACAGCGCGAAACTCGGCTCGCCCCGCCGCTGCACGTAGATCGGCGTGTAGGGCTCCGCCTGCGCGACTTCGATCAACTCCTCGCGCGCGAGTTCCAGCAGCGCAAGGAACGTGACGACAAGGTGCGGCACGTCGGCATGGGGCGCAAACAGCGTGGTGAACTCGGCGAAGCGGGCCGGGTCGAGCACTTTCAGCAGCCTGCTCATCTCGCCACGCACCGACAGTTGCTCCCGCGTAACGAGATGATGCCGGTTCACCTTCGCTCGCGCAACCAGTCCCGCCCACGCCGTGCGCAAGTCTTCCGGCGTCACGTTCGGCAGCCGTGCCGCCGACTCCTGTTCCAGCCAGACGCGCGCCATTGCAAAATCACGCTCGGCGAGCGGCAGCGCATCGAGCTTGCGGGCGGCGAGTTTCATCCGCTCGTACTCCAGCAGCCGGCGCACCAGCTCGACCCGCGGGTCGTCGCCGCCCTCGCCCGCCGCTGCCGGCGGCTTCGGCAGCAGCAGCCGGGACTTGATCTCGATCAGCACCGCCGCCATCAACAGGTATTCGGCCGCGAGCTCGAGCTGGGTGCGCCGCATCATCTCGACATAGCCCAGGTACTGGCGCGTCAGCTCGGCCATCGGAATGTCGAGAACGTTGATGTTCTCCTTCCGGATGAGGTAGAGCAGCAGGTCGAGCGGCCCTTCGAACGTCTCGAGGAAGATCTCGAGCGCCTCGGGCGGGATGTACAGGTCCCGCGGCATCTCCAGCAGCGGCTCGCCGTAGATCCGCGCGACCGGCGCGCCGGCCAGCGTGGCGAGATCGGCGATGGCTTCGCCCGCCGCGCTCATGCGGCGGCCTCCGTGGGTGCGGTCTTCAAGTGTAGTCGAGCCCCATGGCCTCGCGGACGTCGCGCATGGTTTCCTCGGCCAACTTGCGGGCGCGCTCGCAGCCGTCGGCGACGATGCTGCGCACCAGCGCGGGGTCGTCGAGGAACGGCTGCGCGCGCTCGCGCATCGGTTCCTGCTCCTTGACGATCGCGTCGATCACCGGCTGCTTGCAGTCGAGACAGCCGAAGCCGGCCGTGGTGCAGCCTTTGACCACCCATTCGCGGGTCGCGGCATCGGAATAGATCTGGTGCAGCGGCCAGACCGGGCAAAGATTGGGGTCGCCCTTGTCGGTGCGCCGCACGCGTGCGGGATCCGTCTGCATCGTGCGAATCTTCTTCGCGACGGAGGCGGGATCCTCGCGCAGCAGGATCGCGTTGCCGTAGGATTTCGACATCTTCTGGCCGTCGAGCCCGGGCACCCGCGGCGTATCGGTCAGCAATGGCTGCGGCTCCGGCAGGATGACGCGATGCGCCCCCTCGAGGTAGCCGAACAGGCGCTCGCGGTCGCCGAGCGCCAGATTCTGCGTTTCGTTCAGCAGCTCCTTCGCCGCCTCCAGCGCCTCGGCGTCGCCCCGCTCCTGAAACGCCGTGCGCAAGTCGACGTACCGGCGCGCCTTCTTGCTGCCAAGTTTCTTGACCGCCGCCTTCGCCTTGTCCTCGAACCCGGGCTCCCGCCCGTAGATATGGTTGAAGCGGCGCGCGAGCTCGCGCACCAGCTCGATGTGCGACACCTGGTCCTCGCCGACGGGCACCATGTTCGCGCGGTAGATCAGTATGTCTGCGCCCTGCATCACGGGATAGCCGAGAAAACCGTAGTTCGACAGGTCGCGGTCGCCAAGCTTCTGCTGCTGGTCCTTGTAGGTCGGCACGCGCTCCAGCCAGCCGACCGGCGCAATCATCCCCAGCAGCAGCGTGAGCTCGGCATGTTCCGGCACCCGCGACTGGATGAACAGCGTCGCCCGATTCGGGTTGATGCCGGCGGCGAGCCAGTCGACCATCATTTCCCACACGCTGTCCGCGATCGATTCGGAGGCGTCGAAATGCGTCGTCAGCGCGTGCCAGTCGGCGGCGAAGTACAGGCACTCGTACTCCTCCTGCAGCCGCAGCCAGTTCTTCAGCGCGCCATGGTAGTGGCCGATGTGCATGCGGCCGGTTGGGCGCATGCCGGATAGGACGCGGTCAGCGAACATGGCAAAACCCTAGTAGCCGCCGGGCAGATTGACGCCGGTCAGCAGTTCGATCAACGTCGTCACCCCATTGACGAGCGGACGCATGGCGACACCGAGAATGCCGGTCGCGAGCAGCGCGATGACGATGAAGAAGCCGAAGCGCTCGGTGCGGGCGAATGGCAGCGCGAGCGAATGCGGCAGCAGACTGACCGCGATGCGACCACCGTCCAGCGGGAGGATGGGCAGCAGGTTGAGGACCATCAGCGAAACGTTGATGCCGACTCCGATCAGACTCATGTACTTCACGCCGTCGCTCGCGAGCACGCCCGCGCCCAGTCCGAAGACCAGAGCCCAGACCAGCGCCATCATGAAATTGACGCCCGGGCCGGCGGCCGCCACCCAAAGCATGTCCCGCTTCGGGTGGCGCAGATTGCCGAAATTTACCGGTACCGGTTTCGCCCAGCCAAACAGGAAGCCGCCGCCGGACAACAGCAGAATGCCAAGCGGCACCAGCACCGTCCCGATCGGGTCGATGTGCTTCAGCGGGTTCAGCGTGACGCGGCCCAGCATCCAGGCGGTCGAGTCGCCAAACTGGCGGGCGACATAGCCGTGAGCCGCTTCGTGCAACGTGATCGCGAGAACCACCGGGATCGCAGCAAGCGCGATGGTGTCGAGCAGCGAAAAATCCATGGGTCGCGTATTTTACCCGAGTCTGGCCAAGTCCGCCGCGCGCCGGCTGCGGTCGGGGCCAAAAGGCTGCGGCGGGCGCCTTGAATCTACATGCCGAGCACCGCGGCGGGCCCCCCGCCCTGGCGAACGATCACGCCGGGCAAGATCGACAGATCGACCACCGTCGTCGGCTCCGCGGCGCAGGCGCCGGCGTCGATGACGAGATCGACCCGCTCTCCGATCTCGCTCCGTATCTCGCCCGCCTCGTTGAGGGGCGTATCCGCTCCGGGAAGAATCAGCGTCGACGACAGGATCGGCTCGCCCAGTTCCACGAGCAATGCCTGCACCACCGGGTGACCCGGCACCCGGACGCCCACCGTGCTGCGCTTTGGATGCTGCAGTCGTCGCGGGACTTCCCGCGTCGCCGGAACCAGAAAGGTGTAGCTGCCCGGCGTGCCTCGCCGGATGATCCGGAACTGCCAGTTGTCGAGCTTCGCATAGCGCCCGATGTCGGCGAGGTCCCGCAGCACCAGCGTCAGGAAGTGCCCGTCGTCGACGCCCCGTATCTGCCGAATGCGCCGGGCCGCCGCAGCGTCACCGATGTGACACCCCAACGCATAGCTCGAATCGGTGGGATACGCGATCACGCCTCCGGCACGAACGATCTCGGCCGCCTGACGGATCAGGCGCGGCTGCGGGTGGGTCGGATGAACGGCGAAATATCGGGTCATCGGCCGCGTTCGAGTTCGGCGTCGCGCACGCCCGGGGGGAGGATGCTCCGCCCGTGGCGATATAATCGCACCCGATTCTAACCGACGGTCAACGGCGCTCCGTGAATCTCCAGCAACTGCGGTACCTCTGCGCGATCGTCGACCACGGGCTCAATGTGTCCGACGCCGCCGAAGCGCTGTTCACTTCGCAGCCGGGCATCAGCAAGCAGGTGCGCCTGCTGGAAGACGAGCTCGGCATCCAGGTCTTCGTGCGCCGCGGCAAGCGGCTTTCCGCCTTGACGCCCGCCGGTCATTCGGTCGTGGCCACGGCGCGCCGCGCACTGCGCGAGATCGAGAACCTGAAGCGCGTCGGTGCGGAGTACCGGAGCGAGGACACGGGGACGCTCGCGATTGCGACGACGCACACGCAGGCGCGGTATGTGCTGCCGCGCGTGATCCGCGACTTCGCCGCCCGCTACCCCAGGGTCAAGGTCCTGCTGCACCAGGGCAATCCCCTCCAGGTGGCCGAGCAAACGTCGTCTGGTGAAGCGGACGTCGGCATCGCGACGGAGGCGCTCGCCACCTTTCCCGACCTGGTGACCCTGCCGTGCTACGAATGGAATCGCTGCGTGCTGGCGCCGCGCGGACATCCTTTGACCAAGGTCACGCCGCTCACGCTCGCGGCGCTCGCCCGCTACCCGATCATCACCTATGATTTCGCTTTCACCGGCCGCTCGCAGATCAACGCCGCGTTCGATGCTGAAGGGCTCGCCCCGAACGTTGTGCTGACCGCGCTCGATGCCGACGTGATCAAGACCTATGTCGAACTGGGGATGGGCGTGGGCATCGTCGCGCAGATGGCCTTTGACGCGGACCGCGACACCGCGCTCGAGCGGCTGGATGCCTCTCATCTGTTTGCGCCGAGCACGACCCGTCTTGCTGTGCGTCGCGACGTGTTCCTGCGCGGCTATGTCTACGACTTCATCGCCGGATTCGCGCCGGCGCTGGATCGGGAGACCATCGACGCAGCGCTCGCCGGGCATCCACCGCCGGCGAAACAGTGACAGGAACCCGCCGGCGAGGAGCGCCTGCGGGGCACGTGCTGCGCCGGTCGTGGTCGCTGGCGGCGCTACTTGCCGCGCTGTCGATGCTGGGACCGTTCTCGGTAGACATGTACCTGCCGGCATTTCCGGCCATCGGCAGCGAGCTCCGCGCGTCGCCGATCGCTCTGCAGCAGACGCTCTCCGCGTACTTGTTCGCCTTTGCGTTCATGATGCTGTGGCACGGTGCGTTGTCCGATGCGCTCGGCCGGCGGCCGGTCGTTCTTGGCTCCCTGGCGATCTTTGCGCTCGCGACGCTGGGCTGTGCAATCGCCGGCAACATCGAGTCGCTCTGGTTGTTCCGTGCGCTGCAGGGCATGTCGTCCGGCGCAGGGGTCGTGGTGGGCCGCGCGATAATTCGCGACCGCTTCGATGGTGCCGAGGCGCAGCGGCTGATGTCGCAGATCACGCTGGTGTTCGGAATCGCCCCCGCGGTTGCCCCGGTGCTGGGCGGGCTTCTTCTCAACGCCTTCGGCTGGCGCTCGGTGTTCTGGGTGCTGCTGGCGCTCGCCCTTGGCGTGCTGGTCTGGACCGCGAAAGCCCTTCCGGAGACCTTGCCGCCGGAGGCGCGCCATACGTTGCATCCGCGGGCGCTCTGGCGCAACTACCGGGCCGTTCTGCTGCGGATCGACTTCCTGCTGCTGGCGCCGATTCCGGCGCTCAATTTCTGCGCATTCTTCCTCTACATCGCGAGCGCGCCCGCGTTTCTGATCGACCTCCTGGGGGTGTCGAGCCGCGGCTTCGCCTGGCTGTTCATTCCGATGATTCTCGGGATCATGCTGGGCGCCTCGATGTCCGGCCGCCTCGCCGGCCGCACGTCGCCGAAGCGCACGGTCCGGCTCGGCTATGCGATGATGTTCACGGGGGTCGCCGTCAACCTGGCGACGTGTTGGCTCGTTGAGCCCGGCGTGCCGTGGAACGTACTGCCAATCATGGTTTTCACGCTCGGCAGCAGCCTCGCGGCGCCTTCGATCACGCTGCTCATGCTCGACCTGTTTCCTGCCGTTCGCGGGATGGCGTCTTCACTGCAGGGCTTCGTGCAGTTCGCGCTTGCCGGTGTCGTCGCCGGCACCGTCGCGCCGTTCCTTGCTCATTCGGTCGGCGCCCTGGCCCTCGGCATGACCGGGTTCACGCTGGCGGGATTTGCGCTGTGGCTCGTGTATCAGCGGCGGGCACAGATTCACTTGAAAGGCTGGCATCCATGATTCTGTCGACGCGCCGTCACCGCATTCTGCACGCTGTTCTGGCCTGGGTGGTCGCAGCGCTTTCCGTTGCGCCGGCCGGCGAAGCTTTGGCGGCGGCGGGACTGCCAACCGCCGCGCTGTCGATCAACGGCCACCGGATCACCGCCGAAGTCGCGAGCAGCCCCGAAACGCGGGCGACGGGCCTGATGAACCGCTTCAGCCTCAAGCCCGACACCGGGATGCTGTTCGTGTTCGAGCGACCCGAACCGCTCGCGTTCTGGATGAAGAACACCTATGTCCCGCTGTCGATCGCCTTCCTCGATGCCGACGGGCGGATTCTGAACATCGAGGACATGGCGCCGCAGACCGAGAATTCGCATTGGTCAAAGGGATCCGGCCTGTATGCGCTGGAAATGCGCAAGGGCTGGTTCGCCGAGCGCGGGATCAAGCCGGGCGATCGCGTGGAAGGGGTGGGCCGGGGGGGGAAGTTATGACGCGTCCGCAGCAACTTGGCACGGCGGATCGCCGGTTGTAGGATAGGAGCTGGGGTCGAAGCGCTTGGGTCCGGATCAGTTATGACATGGACATGTGCTCAGTTCGGCCATCGCGTGTTGACGATGTGCGACTGGAGGGGCAGCCATGTTGCAGAACATCACTCCCGGCATACCGAACATCGACCTGACCAGCGGCTTGGGTATGCCGCTGCAGCCGCTCATCGCAGCGGCGGCGGCCGGCGAGCCGCTCGAACCCGTGATGAATTCGATTGTACGAGGGTTCGGTTTCGACAATTTTACCTATACCGTCTCGACGGACTCTCACCCCAATCACGAGACGCGCGCCTACGTCTGGTCAACGCTGCCCCGCGAGTGGGTCGCGCTCTATGACAAGAACGCGTACGTCGAGGTTGACCCGCGGATCACGATGACGTGGGGTCGAACGACGCCGTTTATCTGGGACGCGGCCACCGTTGGCGGCGACGCGAAGGTACGGGCTTACCTCGATCACGCGGCGCAGTATGGCGTCCGCAGCGGGGTGACGATCTCGTTCAGTGACTTGCGATACCCGCGCTGTGGCGCATCATTCAGTTCCACCATCAGTCCGGTCAGCGAATCGCGTTACCGGGCCATTGTCGATCGCCTCGGAGAGCTCATGATGCTGAGCGCGAGCTTCCATGATCTCTTCATGACCAATGTCGTAACACGAGGAATCCCACCTGCGCAGACGGGGGCCCCGCTCTCGCAACGCGAGCGCCAATGCCTGCAGATGGCCGCCCACGGCATGACCAGCGCCGACATCGGGATCAAGCTGGGTATCGTCGAGCGAACCGCAAATTTCCATTTCAGCAATATCCTCAGCAAGCTCGACGCACTGAACCGGCACGAAGCTATTGCGATAGGCATGAAGCTCGGGCTCATCCGGATGGACCTCTGACGCTGGTTGCGGGAACGGACGGACCACGTTTTCCTGGTGTCACCCAGGCACGCGGGAAGTCAATGATGGAAACCGTGGTCTGTCCCCGGTTTCCCGCGCGTCAGCGCAGCGGCCCCCAGGACTCGCGCAATGCCATCCTTATCTGTCCCCCCAGCGTGGCGCCGAACCGGCGAGCCACCCGCTCGGCGAGGTTGTCTTCGGGCATGAAGTCGACGATTTCCTCTGCCTTCACGACCTCGCGCGCGACATAGTCGAGACTGCCCAGCGCGTCGG
>Ga0315273_10002059_pt1 | contig 23493 bp, 19 predicted proteins | sample YL17G02_0_MG_FD_205753 | JGI IMG/M metagenome (GOLD analysis project Ga0315273, IMG submission 205753) | Sediment microbial communities from Yellowstone Lake, YNP, Wyoming, USA - YL17G02_0 | ecosystem: Environmental > Aquatic > Freshwater > Lake > Sediment | place: USA: Wyoming | collected...
GCCCGCCGGCCACTGGCCGTCCATCGACGAGGCCAAGGATCGTCTGGCCCACCTCGAGACCGACGGCCCCACCGCCGAGGCCTTCACCTTCCGCCGGGCTTTCCCGGCGCCGCACGCCGTGGGCGAGGTCGCGGTCGACGACGACTGGACGTGCTCGGTCTGATGCAGGTCGCCGTGCTCCTCTCGCCCGGAGTGACGGCCTTCGAAGCCCTTGGGCCCTACGGCGTGTTCCGCCGGGTGCCGGGGGCCCGGGTCCACCTCGTCGCCGCCGCGGCGGGCCGTATCCCGACGCAGGGATCGAGCGTGGCCCTGCTGGCCGACGCGGTCATGGAGGACCACCCGACGCCGGACGTGGTCGTGGTGCCCGGCGGGATCGGCATCCGCCGCCTGGTCGAGGACCAGCGGGCCCTGGCCTGGGTGGGCGGGGCCCACGAGGCCAGCGAGTGGACCACGGCGGTGTCCACCGGGTCGGTCCTGCTGGCCGCGGCCGGCGTGCTCGACGGTGACGCCACGACCCACTGGCTGGCCACCGACCTGCTCGAGGAGCAAGGCGCCCATGCCGTCGCCGAGCGCGTGGTGCGGTCGGGCAAGGTCCTGACCGCCGAGGGGGCGGCCGCGGCGGTCGAGATGGCCCTCGACGTCGTGGCCCGCATGGTCGACCCGTCGACCGCGGCCCGCATCCGCGAGGACCTGGATGTGGACCTCCTCGGTCCCCTCGACCCGACCCGCCCCGTCCGGACCGAGACCCTGGTGGCCCTGGCCGGCCCCGACGACCTCGACCCCGAGCCCGCCTACGTCCTCGGTCCTGCGGGCCGTCCACCGAAGCGGCGGCGGACGGCCAAGGGCCGCATCGAGATCCTCTTCGCCCCCGCCTGAGCATTCGGCTATCCCCGAGGCCCGGGGCCAGAACGCGTCAGTCGGCGTTGCGCTGGGCGTCGCGGTGGGCCTGACGGGCGGCGAAGGGCCGGTCGAGGGCGCCCTGGAGCTCGGACGAGAGCTGCTCGGCGTGGAAGGGGCGGGCCAGGAAGCCGTCGGCCCCCTTGTCCCAGGCTTCGGGCCCGGCGGCGATCTCGTCGGCCAACAGCACGACCGCCACCTCGGACACCGGCGGGTTCGGGTGGGCCCGGATCTTCTCGAGGAGCTGACGGTTGGCCGTCGGCCCCGACAGGGACAGAACGGTGGCCCGCCGGGGCGTGGCCAGCAGGTGGCGCACGGCACCCTCGGCCGTCTCGACCCGGTGCACGTCGTGGCCGTCAGCCGCCATCAGGCGGCTGAGCAGCTCCCCGGCGTCGGGGTCGTCGCAGACCAGCAGGACGCCCTCGCCGTGGGGCTCCCACTCGTGGCGCTTCTCGGCCTTGTCACTCCTGGAGCGCTTCAGCACCCGTGCCGGCTCCGATCGGTTGGTTGGCGGTGGCCTCGCCCCGCTCGACGGCGTCGAGCACGTGCATGGCGATGTCGGCCACCTTGACATGTTCCTCGTCGACGCCCTCACCCTTCACGCCGTCGTCGATCATGATGTAGCAGAAGGGACAGGCGGTGGCGATGCGGCTGGCGCCGGTGGCCAGCAGTTCCTGGGAGCGCTCGACGTTGACCTGCTTGCCCGTGTGCTCCTCCATCCACATGCGGGCCCCGCCGGCGCCGCAGCACATGGCCTTGGTGCCGTTGCGGGGCGCCTCGACGACTTCGACCCCGCCCAGGCTGGCGATGACCTTCCGGGGCGCCAGGTACACGTCGTTGTGTCGACCCAGGTAACAGGAGTCGTGGTAGACGAGGCGTTCCTCGAGGCGGGCCTCGCTCAGGTCCAGCTTCCCGGTCTCGATCAGGCTCTCCAGCAGCTGGCTGTGGTGCACGACGTCGTAGTGCCCGCCGAGCTGGGGGTACTCGTTGGCCAGTGTGTTGAAGCAGTGCGGGCACTGGGTGATGATCTTGCGCACTCCCATCCCGTTCAGGGCCTCGACGTTCTGGGTGGCCAGCATCTGGAACAGGTACTCGTTGCCGGAGCGGCGGGCCGGGTCGCCGGTGCAGAGCTCGGAGGGGCCGAGTATGGCGAAGTCCAGCCCGGCCCGGGTCATCAACTTGGCCATGGCCTGGCTGACCTTGCGGTTCTTGTCGTCGAAGCTGCCCGCACAGCCGACCCAGTAGAGGTACTCGTGGTCGAAGGCGTCGCCCGGGTCGATGACCGGGATCTCGGCGTCGGTGCCCTCGAGGCCCTTGGCCCAGTCGGCCCGCTCACCCTGGGACAGGCCCCACGGGTTGGAGCTGTTCTCCATCGACCGGTAGGCGTTGCCCAGCTCGGTCGGGAAGTTGGACTCCATCAGCGACAGGTAGCGCCGCATGTCGAGGATCTTGTCCAGGATCTCGATGTTCACCGGGCAGATCTCGTCGCAGGCCTTGCAGGAGGTGCAGGCCCAGATCTCCTCGGGGGTGATGCGCTCGAAGAGGCTGTCGGCACCGATGGTGATCTCGGCGTCCACCCCGATCGGGGGCGACACGACCGGAGAGCCGGTGGCGGCCATGACCTCGCCGGTCTTGAGCACGATCTCGCGTGGGTCCAGCGGCTTGCCCGTGGCGTGGGCCGGGCAGACCGAGGTGCAGCGGCCGCACATGGTGCAGGCGTCGGTGTCGAGCAGCTGCTTCCAGGTCATCTCGCCGACCGTGGAGGCGCCGAAGGACTCGAGCTCGGTCTCCATCAGGTTGGGCAGGGGCTTCATGGCCCCCTTGGGCCGCTCTCGGTCCCGCAGGTACATGTTCATCGGCGAGGTGAACATGTGGCGCAGCATCGTCACCGGGAGGATGGCCAGGAAGGCGATGAAGCACAGGACGTGCACGATCCAGATGGCCTGGTGCCACCCGGCCAGGGAGCCCGTGCCGTCGACCAGCGAGGAGAGCGGGTAGCCGACGAAGGACCACTCCTCGTGCGGCGGCCGGCCGTTGAGGGCGATGCGGAACATCTCGGCGGCGAAGCCGGTCAGGCCGAGCACGGCGAACAGGCCGAGGATCAGGGCGTGCTCGGGCTTGGACTTGATGCGGATCCGGTACGGCCGGATCACGTAGCGGCGGAGGATGGCCAGGGTGATGCCGGCCAGGAAGACCAGACCGGCGGCGTCACCGACGAAGGCGTAGGCCTGGTAGGTCGTGCCGTGCAGGAACTTGGCGTCGTCGGGGAGCTGGTGGTCGATCTCCAGCACCGCGGTGACCGCGGTCAGCACCAGGAACCCGAAGTAGATCATGGAGTGCATGACGCCGGCGACGGGGTCCCGTAGCAGGGTCTGCATGTAGACGCCGGCCCGGAAGTCACCCAGGCGAGCCTTGATGTTCCCGGCGTTGGTCGACCGGTCGTCGGGGGCGCCCCGCTGCCAGTTGCGGACCCGGAACGAGAACAGGACGGCCCCGTACACGAGCAGCGCCGGGATCACCGTGTAGAAGGTCACCTTCAGGGCGTCGGGGATGTTCCCGAACACCTCACGGTGGATCGGGGACGCCTCCTCGAAGCCGGTGAGACCGGGAGCCAGGCCCGAGCCGATCGTGAAGAGGGCGATGGCGACGCCGAGCCCGATGACCAGTTGTTGAGGGGTGAACCGCTTCATGACCCCGCTGAACCTACTCGGCGGGGACCGGTCGGCCTCGAACCCGCGACCGGGCCCGTCAAGCCGTTACGGGCCGTCAACATCGGCGAAACACGCCCGTCCTATGGTCGGTGGGGTGTTGCTGACGGTGCCGGCCGCCCACCCCTACGCTGCCCCCGACGAACGCGTCGACGTCTCCACAGGGGGTTCCATGGTCGAGTACCGGCAGTTCATCGGCGGCCAGTGGGTCGATGCCACCAACGGCGGCACCTGGGAGCTGATCGATCCGGCCACCGAGGCCACCATCCGTACGGTGCCCTTCGGGACCCGGGACGACGCCACGGCCGCCATTGAGGCGGCCGCCGAGGCGTTCCCGGCCTGGTCCAGGGCAACCGCCTACGAGCGGGCGGCGGTGCTGCGCCGGGCGGCCGACCTCGTGCGGGAGCGCCTCGACGCCCTGGGCGAGGTCACCTCCCGGGAGAGCGGCAAGCCCCTGCTGCAGGGCAAGGGCGAGTGGGTGGCCGCCGCCGACCTCCTCGAGTGGTACGGCGAGGAGGCCAAGCGCAGCTACGGCCGGATCATCCCCAGCCGGGTGCCGGGCAAACGCATGATGGTCCTGCACCAGCCCGTCGGCGTGGTGGGGACGATCACGGCGTGGAACTTCCCCGCCTACAACGTGGCCCGTTCGGTGGCCGCCGCCCTGGCTGCGGGTTGCACGGTCGTCAGTCGGCCGTCGGAGTTCACGCCTATGACCTGCATGGACCTCGCCACGGTCTTGGCCGAGGCGGGCCTGCCCGACGGTGTGTTCAACGTGGTCAACGGTGATCCCGAGGGCATGGGCCAGGCCATGCTCGAGCATGAGGCGCTGCGCAAGCTGCACTTCACCGGCAGCGTGCGGGTCGGCAAGCTCCTGATGGACGGCGCCTCCACGACGGTGACCCGACTGTCGCTGGAGCTCGGTGGCAACGCCCCGGTCATCGTGCTGCCCGACGCCGACATGGAGGCGGTGGCCGCCGGTGCGGTGACGGCGAAGTACCGCAACGCCGGCCAGGTCTGCGTGTCCCCCCAGCGCTTCCTCATCGGGGGCGCGCGCCGGGACGAGTTCGTCGAGCGGGTGGTGCCGCTGGTGGAGAAGCTCCGGGTCGGCCCCGGCACCGATCCCGACACCGAGGTCGGCCCCATGATCAACGCCCGCCAGCGGGACGCCTGGAGGGCATCGTCACCGACGCCGCGCGACGGGGCGCCACCGTGGCCACGGGTGGCGGGCGTCCCGCCGACCGCGAGAAGGGCTGGTTCTTCTCGCCCACCGTGGTCACCGACATCACCCCCGAGTTCCCCGTGTACCACGAGGAGCTGTTCGGCCCGGTCATGCCGGTCGTCGCCTTCGGTGACCTCGATGAGGCCATCGCCCTGGCCAACGACACCGCCTACGGCCTGGCCTCCTACGTCTGGACCAACGACCTGCGCTCGGCCATGCGGGCGGCGGAGCGACTGGAGTTCGGCATGGTCGGGGTGAACGAGTGGACCCCGCACGGCACCGAGGGCCCGTTCACCGGCTGGAAGCAGAGCGGCATCGGGAGTGAGTCCGGGGCCGAGGGCTTCGAGGAGTACGTGGAGACCAAGCTCGTGTCCCTCGGCGGCATCTAGAGCCATGAGCGGAGCGGGGGCCCAGCGGCCCGACGGCGGAGCCGTCAGGAGCGGGTGGCGGGTGAGCGGAGCGGGGGCCCAGCGGCCCGACGGCGGAGCCGTCAGGAGCGGGTGGCGGGTGAGCGGAGCGGGGGCCCAGCGGCCCGACGGCGGAGCCGTCAGGAGCGGGTGGCGGGTGAGCGGAGCGGGGGCCCGGCGGCCCGACGGCGGAGCCGTCAGGCGCGGTGGTTGATGGCCGACGCCGTGCGCTCGCTGGTGGTCCGGGTCTGGCTGCCCGACCGCCCGGGTGCGCTGGGCGCGGTGGCCAGCCGCATCGGCGGGGTCGGTGGCGACGTGCACGAGATCGAGGTCGTGGACCGGGGGGCAGGCCGGGCCGTCGACGAGTTCCTGGTGACCGTGCCCGAGGCCGTGTCCGACGACCTGCTGGCCCGGGAGATCGAGGCGGTCGACGGGGTCGACGTCGAGGAGTTGCGGTCCGTCGAGTTCGTCGAGCGGGATCCCCGCATCGACGCCCTGGAGGCGGCCGTGGCCCTCAACCGGGCCGAGCCGGGCCCGGGCCTGGCCGCCGAGCTCACCGCCCGGGCCCAGATCGAGCTGCGTGCGGTGTGGGCCGCCGTGGTCAACGCGGAGGGCGTCGAGGCCGTCGTCGGGGAGGCCCCGGAATCGGCCTGGTTGCGGGCCTTCGGGGCGGGCGCCGCCGCCGGCGGTCCCGGGGATGCCGGCGTGGCGGCCGACGAGGACGGCGAGGTCGCCTGGGCGGCGGTGGGGGAGGGCCGCGTGCTGCTCGCCGGACGCGGTGGGGTCCCGTTCCGCCCCCGCGAACGCCGGGTCCTGCAGTTGCTGGCCGAGTTGACCGCCACCCGCTGAGCCGCTGCCGGATTGTTACGGTCTGTTTACGGACCGTCCGCTTGCTCGAAACAACTTCCCGCTACCTTGGGTAAGCATGATGGCCGTTTCGGGCACCGATCTGCCGCCGCTCGCGGCCGCCGACCCCTCACCGGTTCACCGGGCCTTCGGGTTCTCCGACATCTGTGGCTTCACCGCCTACCTCGAGCGGGAAGGCCCCCTGGCCGCCGTCCGCCTGGTCGCCGCGTTCCGGGCGTCGTCCCGGGAGATCGCCGCCCGCCGGGGTGTGCGCATCGCCAAGTGGCTGGGTGACGGGGTCATGTTCGTCTCCGTCGAGGCGGGGCCGCTGCTGGCCACCTCGGTCGAACTGACCAACCGGATGAAGACCACGGGGCTGGACCTGCGCTCGGGTGTCGCCACCGGCTCGTGCCTGCTGTTCGAGGCCGACGACTACATCGGCCACGCCGTCAACCTGGCCTCCCGCCTGTGCGACCTGGCCGGCCCCGGCGAGGTCCTGGCCGACGAGAACACGGCGACGCTGGCCCCCGACTGGGTCCAGGTCGGCCGGCCCCGGCGCAAGCGCCTCCCCGGCGTGGGCAAGGTCGAGGGCATCTGCACCCTCCGTCTCGACACCGACCTCCCCCTCCTCACCGCCTGAACAGCTGAAGCGGGCCTGCCCGCTGCGAGGCGATCGGGTGCCATCACCACCCGGCCGGGCGTGCTGGCGCCCTCCTCCTCCACCGTCCCGGATGGCAGGATCAACGTCATGAGTGGGGTCTGGTACCGGGCGCGTGTCGACCTGCGGCGGACTGTCGGCGCCACCGTCCTGCTCATCGTGTTGGTGGGCCTCGCCGGCGGGGTCGTCTTCGCAGCCGTCGCGGGCTCCATACGCGGCCGCGACGCCCTGCCGTCGTTCGTGACCTACAGCCGGCCGGCGACGGCGACGGTGTTCATCGACCCGCAACTCGACCGGGCCCGGATCGATCGGTTGAAACGCCACGTGACCGCCCTCCCCCAGTGGCAGACGGTGGCCGGGTTCGAACAACCGGTCCTCACGATGGCCCCGCGGGGCCGGCTGATGGCACCCACGGGCTTTGTCGCCTACCAGATCACCTCGGGGACGGTGCTGGCCGACTTCGACCGGTCGATTGTCCTCGAGGGCCACCTCCCCGACCCGGCCGAGGCCGACGCCGTGGTCGTGAACGAGGCTTTCGCCGCTGATCTGGGCCTGGCCGTGGGTGATTCCTTCGCCGCCCGGACGGTTACCCCCGAGAACATCGACCAGGTGGTCAACCGCGCGTTTGCCCCCGACCCGGACGGCATGCCGGTCCGCCTGCGGGTGGCGGCGGTCCAGCGGCAGCCGGGCGACCTCACCTATGAAGTGTTGGCCCAGGAGGGCACCGTCTACGCCAGCCGTCGCTACCACGTCTACCTCAACCCGGGGTTCTGGGACCGGTACGGCGCGGCGATGGCCAGCTACAACCCTGGGGCCTTCGGCCGGGTCCGACCCGGCCAGGTCGAGGCGCTCCGAGCCGCCATGGCGGAGGTCGCGGGCGACCACTTCTTCCTTCTGCCGGGCTCGCAGTTCGACGCCCAGTTCGCGTCCATCCAGCGGGCTGTGGACTTCGAGGCCAACGCCCTCCTTCTGTTCGCCGCGGTGGTCGCCCTCGCCGCCGCCCTCCTGGTCGGTCAGGCGATCGGCCGGCAGGTGAGCGCCGACCTGGTGGGGAACCGGGAACTGTCAGCGATGGGCTTCGACCACCGCCAACGCGCCGTCGGCCCGCTGGTCCGAGCCTCGGTCGTGGCCGTCGGCGGGGCCTGTCTGGCGGTCGTCCTGGCCGTCGCGCTGTCGCCCCTCACGCCGATCGGCCGCTCGCGCCGAGCCGAGATCGACCCGGGCCTCGACGTGAACGCCTCGGTACTCGCCCTGGGCGCGGCCCTGCTCGTCATCGCGGTGATCGGGGGGGCCGGCGTGCACGCCTGGCGCGCGTCCCGTTTCGACCCCCGGCGACCGACCCCGTCGGCCCGGGTCCGCTCGTCGTGGCTGGGCCGGTGGCTCAACGCGCTGGGGGCCCCGCTCAGCGCCGCCGCCGGCGCCCGCATGGCGCTCGAGCGGGGCCGGGGGCGGGCCGCAGTGGCCGTGGCCGGCGCATTGGCCGCCCTCATCGCCGGCGTCGCGGTGGTGGCCGCTTCGGTGGTGTTCTCCGCCAGCCTGCAGCACGTGGTCGCCACGCCGGGGCTCCGTGGCTGGGGCTGGGACATCACGGTGGGCGGCTACTCCGATGCGGCGTCCAGCCGGGCCGGGGCCGAGGCCCTCCGCGGCCTACCGGGCGTCGTCGGCACCATGGGCTACACCACCACCGAGGCCCGGGTCGGCGGTCAGGACGTCGAGATGGCGGTGCTCGGTCCGACCCGCGGCGAGGCCCGGGGCCCCACCCTGGTCGAGGGCCGGCTCCCTCTGAGGTCCGACGAGATCGCGCTGGCGCCCGAGACCCTGCACGCCGCCCGAGCTCGGGTCGGTGACCGGGTGCAGGTCCAGAGCCAGCAGACGGTCGACGCGACCGTCACCGGGGTGATCGTGGCCCCCGCGGTGCTCGACTCGTCGACGAGCCTCGGGCGCGGCGCGGCGATGACCCTCGAGGGGGCCCAGGCCATCGAGGGGGGCGCGACGGGGACCGAGGTGGTACCCGAGAACTACCTGCTGACCTTTGCGCCCGGCGCCGATCGCGACGCCACCACCAGTGCCCTGCGCGGGCAGTTCCCCGGCACGGTCCTCACGCCGACGATCCCGGGCGACATCGAGGAACTACGCCGGGTGCGGTACCTCCCCCAGCTGTTGGCCCTCTTCCTCGCCGTGCTCGCCGCGGGCACCCTGGCCAACACGATCGTCACCTCCGTGCGCCGCCGTCGCCGGGACCTGGCCGTCCTGAAGGCGGTCGGCTTCCGCCGACGCGACCTGGCCGGCACCATCGCCTTCCAGTCGACGACCCTGGCCGTCATCGCCCTGGTCTTCGGCCTCCCTCTGGGCGTCGCCACCGGCAATGTCGTCTGGCGCCTGGTGATCGAGTCGGTGGGGATCCGGGTGGACGCGGTCCTGCCCGTCCTCGCTCTCGCCGCCATCGCGTTCGGGGTCTTCGTGATCGCCAACCTCGTGGCCGTCGTCCCGGCCCGAACCGCGGCCCGGACCCCCGCCGCGGCCGCCCTTCGGGCCGAGTGAGCCGCCGGCACCATCGGACGCCACACTCGTCGGATGCGGGTGTCGATGACGGTGCCGACCGACGACCTCACGCGGGTGCGGACCGTCTACCCCGAGTTGGAGCGGCTGGGGTACGACCGGGCCTTCTCCTTCGAGGCCAAGCACGACCCGTTCGTGCCACTGGCCGTGGCCGCCGAGCACACCGACCGCATGGCGCTGGGCACCGCGGTGGCCATTGCCTTCGCCCGGACGCCGATGACCCTGGCCAATGTGGCCTGGGACCTGCAGGTGCTGACCGACGGCCGTTTCACCCTCGGCCTGGGCAGCCAGATCGAACAGCACGTGACGGAGCGGTTCTCGATGCCGTGGTCCCGGCCGGCCGAGCGCCTGCGGGAGATGGTGCTGGGCATCCGGGCCATCTGGGAGGCGTGGGAGACCGGCGGGAAGCTCGACTTCGCCGGCGACTTCTACCGCCACACCCGGATGATCCCGGCTTTCGATCCGGGCCCGAACCCCTTCGGCCTGCCGCCGGTGTTCACGGCGGGGGTCGGGCCGAAGATGACGGCGGCGGCGGGGGAGGTGGCCGACGGCTTCCTGGTCCACCCGGTCAACTCCCGGCGGTCCCTCCAGGAGCTGACCCTGCCCGCCCTGGCCGAGGGGGCGGCCCGGGCCGGTCGCAGGCTGGACGGCTTCGAGATCGTGTGTGTGACGATCGTGGTCACGGGCCGGGACGAGGCCGAGATGACCCGGTCCCGGGAGGCCGTGCGCCGCCAGCTCGCGTTCTACGGAACGACCCCGGCCTACCAGCCGGTGTTCGCCCTCCACGGCCACGGCGAGCTGCGCCCCGAGCTGGCCCGTCTGGCCCGCGAGGACCGCTGGGACGACATGGCCGCTCTGATCGATGACGACCTGCTCGAGGCCATCGCCGTCTGTGGTGAGCCCGACTCGATCGCCCCACAGATCTGCGCGCGCCTGGCGGGGATCAGCGACTCGGTCAGCCTCGTGAACAACCGGGCGCCCGATCCCCACCACTTCGCGGAGGTCGTCGCCGCCCTGAAGTGACCGCCCGGCTCAGCCCGCCTGCTTGGCCACGGCCTCGGCGGCCGCTCGTGCCGCGTCGGCACCGCCGAGGTAGCGGTCCTCGAGGGCGAGATCGCCCACGGGCCGGAGGTCGGCGTCCAGCTCGTAGACCAGCGGGATCCCGGTCGGGATGTTGACCTCGCTGATGTCGGCGTCGGCGATGCCATCGAGGTGCTTGACCAGGGCCCGTAGCGAGTTGCCGTGGGCGGCGAGTAGGACCACCCGGCCGGCCCGCAGGTCGGGGACGACGGCGTCGTACCAGTAGGGCAGCATCCGTTCGACGACGTCCTTCAGGCACTCCGAGGCCGGGATGAGCTCGGGGGCGAGGTCGGCGTAGCGGGGGTCGAAGCGGGCGTGGCGCTCGTCGTCCCACGCCAGAGGGGGCGGCGGGGTGTCGTAGGAGCGGCGCCAGAGCTTGACCTGGTCGGTCCCGTGCTCCTCGCCGACCTGCTTCTTGTCCTTGCCCTGGAGGGCGCCGTAGTGGCGCTCGTTCAGGCGCCAGTGACGGTGGACCGGGATCCAGTCCCGGGCCACCGCATCGAGGGCCAGCTGGGCGGTGTGGATGGCCCGACGCTGCACCGAGGTGTGGACCACGTCGGCCAGGAGGCCGGCCTCGGCCAGCTGCTCACCGCCCTGCCGGGCCTCGGCCACCCCCCGCTCGGTCAGGTCGGCGTCGTACCAGCCGGTGAACAGGTTGGCCTCGTTCCACGTGCTCTGGCCGTGACGCAGGAGAACAAGTCGGGAAGTTGATAATGGAGCACTCAAGTTTCTATACTCAGCAGTCGACAACCGGTCGCAGACCCCAGATACCCAGTAGACCCAGGAGCGTACCCCCCATGCCCAAGGCCGTCGGAATCGATCTCGGTACCACCAACTCCGTCGTCGCCGTCCTCGAGGCGGGCGAGGCCACCGTCGTCCCCAACGCCGAGGGCTCGCGCACGACCCCGTCCGTCGTCGCCTTCGCCAAGGACGGCGAGGTCCTCGTCGGCGAGGTGGCCAAGCGTCAGGCCATCACCAACCCCGACCGCACCGTCCGTTCGGTCAAGCGCCACATGGGCACGACCTGGTCGATCGACATCGACGGCAAGGCCTACCGCTCCCAGGAGATCGCGGCCCGCGTGCTGCAGAAGCTGAAGGCCGACGCCGAGGCCTACACGGGTGACACCGTCAACCAGGCCGTCATCACCGTCCCCGCCTACTTCGACGACGCCCAGCGCACGGCCACCCAGGAGGCGGGCCAGATCGCCGGCCTCGAGGTCCTGCGCATCATCAACGAGCCCACCGCCGCGGCCCTGGCCTACGGCATGGACAAGGAGGGTGAGGACCAGACCATCCTCGTGTTCGACCTCGGGGGCGGCACCTTCGACGTCTCACTGCTGGACATCGGCGAGGGCGTCTTCGAGGTCAAAGCCACCCACGGCGACACCAGCCTCGGCGGTGACGACTGGGACCAGCGGGTCATGGACTGGCTCGTCGAGTCCTTCAAGGGCGACCACGGCGTCGACCTGGGCAAGGACAAGATGGCCGAGCAGCGCCTGAAGGAGGCGGCCGAGAAGGCCAAGATGGAGCTGTCCACGACCCAGCAGGCCCAGATCAACCTGCCCTTCATCACCGCCACCGACAGCGGCCCGCTGCACCTGGACTACACGCTCAGCCGGGCCAAGTTCCAGGAGCTCACCGCGGACCTGCTGGAGCGCTGCCGTGCGCCATTCGAGCAGGCCATCGCCGACGCCGGCCTGAAGACCGAGGACATCGACCACGTGATCATGGTCGGGGGTTCCACCCGCATGCCCGCCGTGGCCGACCTGGTCAAGAGCATCACGGGCAAGGAGCCCCACAAGGGCGTCAACCCTGATGAGGTGGTCGCGGTCGGCGCCGCGGTCCAAGCCGGGGTGCTCAAGGGCGACGTCAAGGACATCCTGCTCCTCGACGTGACCCCCCTCTCCCTCGGCATCGAGACCAAGGGCGGGGTCATGACCAAGCTCATCGAGCGGAACACGACCATCCCCACCAAGCGCACCGAGGTGTTCACCACGGCCGACGACAGCCAGCCGTCGGTGGAGGTCCACGTCCTGCAGGGCGAGCGGGAGATGGCCCAGTTCAACAAGACCCTGGGCAAGTTCCAGCTCGTCGACCTGCCCCCGGCGCCCCGGGGAGTGCCCCAGATCGAGGTCACCTTCGACATCGACGCCAACGGCATCGTCCACGTGGCGGCCAAGGATCGGGCGACGTCCAAGGAGCAGTCGATGACGATCACCGGTCAGTCCTCACTGGCCAAGGACGACATCGACCAGATGGTCAAGGACGCCGAGGCCCACGCCGAGGAGGACAAGCGCAAGAAGGAGGAGGCCGAGGTCCGCAACACGGCCGACACCCTCGTGTACCAGACCGAGAAGCTGCTCAAGGAGCAGGGCGACAAGATCAGCGGCGACGAGAAGGATGCGGTCGACGCCAAGCTGACCGAGCTGAAGACCGCGCTGGAGGGCACCGACCTGGAGCCCATCAAGGCCGCCACCGAGGCGCTCATGTCCGCCAGTCAGACCTTCGCCCAGCGTCTGTACGACGCCGCCGCCCAGGACGCCGGTGGTTCCCACACGACCGGCCCCAGCGGCGATGCCGCGGCCAGTGGGCCCGATGACGACGAGGTCGTCGAGGCCGAGATCGTCGACGAGGACGGCGAAGAGCCGCAGTCGGCATGACCGCCGCGGACACGCCGGACCCGGGCCGGGTCGTGGACGCCCGGCCCGACGAGCCCGAGGCCGCGCCGCCGGACGCGGCCGACCCCGTGGAGGCGCCCGAGGAGTCCCTCGAGGAGCTCGAGGTGGAGGTCGAGGAGGCGGCCGAGGTCGTCGAGTCCGACCTCGCCAGCCTGGCCGTCGAGCGTGACGACTACCTCGACCAGCTCCGGCGCCTGCAGGCCGACTTCGAGAACTACCGCAAGCGGGTGCTCAAGCAGCAGGACGAGATCGTCGAGCGGGCCACCGAGGGCCTGGTCGCCGACCTCCTGCCCGTGCTCGACGCCTGTGACGCCGCCGCCCAGCACGGCGACGACGCCGCGGGGCCCATCGCCAAGGCGCTGGTCGACGTCCTCGAGAAGCAGGGCCTGGTCAAGCTGGCCCCCGAGGGCGACGCCTTCGACCCGAACCATCACGAGGCCGTGGCCCACGAGCCGGGCGACGGCGAATCGGTGGTCATCGAGGTCCTGCGCCCCGGGTACGTCTGGAAGGGCCGCGTCCTGCGTCCCGCCATGGTGCGAGTGCGGGGCTAGCCCGTGGACGCCCAGCGGGAGTGGTTCGAGAAGGACTACTACGCGGTCCTGGGCGTGGCCGCGGACGCGACCCAGAAGGACCTCACCAAGGCCTACCGCAAGCTCGCCCGCGAGAACCACCCGGACACCAACAAGGGTGACGCCGCCGCCGAGGAGCGCTTCAAGGAGATCTCCGCGGCCTACGACGTCGTCGGCGACGCCGACAAGCGGGCCAAGTACGACGAGGTCCGCCGCCTCGGCGCGGTCGGTGGTGGGTTCGGTCGGGGGGCTGGGGCTCCCGGTGGGTTCGGCGGCGGGGCCGAGGGTGTCGATCTGGGTGACCTGCTCGGGAACCTGTTCGGCGGCCGGGCCCGACGAAACCAGGGCCGCCCTGCCGGCCCCGAGCGGGGCGCCAGCCTCGAGACCGAGCTCCACCTCGCTTTCGAGGACGCCCTGGCGGGGGTCACGACCTCGGTCCACCTGGTCAGCGACGCGGTGTGCTCCACCTGCAACGGCAACGGCGCCGAGCCCGGCAGCGACGTGGTCGTCTGCCCGCAGTGCGCCGGGCGAGGGGTCATCGACGAGAACCAGGGCCTCTTCTCCTTCAGCCAGCCCTGTCCCCGCTGCGCCGGCCAGGGGATGGTCGTCAGCGACCCCTGCCACACCTGTGCGGGTTCGGGCATCGAGCGCCGACCCCGGACGGTCAAGGTCAAGCTCCCCGCCGGGGTGACCGACGGCCAGCGCATCAAGCTCAAGGGACGTGGCAGCCCCGGCCGCAACGGCGGCCCGCCCGGTGACCTGTACGTGGTCGTGCACGTCGGCCGGCACTCGCTGTTCGGGCGCAAGGGCCGCAACCTGACGTTGGCCGTGCCCATCACGTTCACCGAAGCGGCCCTGGGGGCCGATGTCAAGGTCCCGACCCTGGGGGGCGAGCCGGTCACCATCCGCATCCCGGCGGGTACCCGCAGCGGGCGGACGTTCAAGGTGAAGGGCAAGGGGGCGGTCACCGACAAGGGGACCGGCGACCTCCTCGTCATCGTCGAGGTCGCCGTGCCGCAGAAGCTGTCGGCTGATGAGCGCGAGGCGGTCGAAGCACTGGCCGAGGCGACCACCGAGTCGCCGCGAGCGCATCTGGGGGTGTGACATGGCCATGGACCGGAGCCGAGCCGTCTACGTGATCTCGGTGGCCGCCGAGCTGGCGGGCATGCACCCCCAGACCCTGCGCATCTACGAGCGCAAGGGGCTGCTGGAGCCGGCCCGGACCCAGGGGGGCAGTCGCCGCTACAGCGACGAGGACATCGCGATGCTGGCGCGCATCCAGGACCTCACCGCCGAGGGCCACAACCTCGAGGGCGTGCGTCGGATTCTGGAGTTGGAGGGCGAGATCGAGGCCCTGCAGGACCAGATCGACGCCCTGCGGGAGCAGGCGGCGCAGGCGGTGGAGGACACCCACCGCCAGTACCGTCGCGACCTGGTCCCCGTGAAGCAGTCCGTGGTCCTCTACCGGGGTCGCCGCCGCTCCTGATGTCTCCCGGTCGTCCCGGTAGCGACGTCGCGTCACCGATCCCAGGGCCATCGACAGGCCCGTCCCCGAGCACGACCTCCGGTGATCGGACGGTGACGGTCAGGTCTCGACGGTGAGGAGCAGACCCTCGGCGCCGACCAGGCCGTGGGCGCCAGGGTCGAAGCCGGTCAGGGTGGCCTCGACGTCGTCCGACGTGAGCAGGGACCGGGCCAGCAGGCCCTTGGCCGCCTTGCCACCGTGACCGGCGGGGCGGCCGTCGGGGAAGGTCAGGGCGGGTCGGCGGAGGTCGTAGCGGTCGGGTTCGGGGACCCAGGCCGCCCGATGCTCGTTGGCCAGCAGGTCGACGACGGTGTGGCCGGCCAGCCGGTCGTTCAGCACGGTGGAGAGGGCCGGCCGCCAGAAGGCGGCGAGATTGCCGATCGGGGGCAGCGACGCCGAGAGCTTGAGCCGGAAGTCGGGTACCGGGTCGGTCCAGGCCGTGATCCCGGTAAGGGCCGAGAGCACCAGGACCCCCGCCTCGGCCCGGCGCCGGGCGTCGCTCGGAAGCGTCGACGGCCCGAGGTGCCCCCACACCACCCCGGTGAACCGTTCGTGGGCCGGGAGCGTGGCCGCGCCGACGACGCCGAGGTTGGCCGCCTTGGCCGCGCCCAGCAGCTCGCCCTTGGCCCCGAGCTGCTTGGCCGTCCCGCCCTTGGCCCGCTTGAGGGCGTTGGCCACTCGGGTGCGGTGGCGGGCCAACGCCGGCCCGAAGCGTCCGTCCTCGATGGTCCACCCGGGTCCGTCGCCACCCGTCGCCTTCCCCTCTGACGGGGGCAACAACAGGACCAACACGCCGCCGATCCTGGCCGCCCACTTCGACCTGGAGGAAATTCGCTCCAGCTCGGCGGTCGGGGACCGCTGACGGGGCCCATCTCGACCGGTGGCGGCCGTCAGGGCAAGGCTGAGAAAACTTGAGTCGTCTATTGTCAAGTTCTGAGCTCGAGAGTACGCTGCGGTCATGGCGATGGACCCGAACCGGTGGACGCTGAAGACCCAGGAGGCCGTGACTCAGGCCGTCGAGGCGGCCAAGGCCCAGAACAACCCCGAGGTCACCCCCGACCACCTGCTCGCCGCCCTGCTGGGCCAGGCCGAGGGCGTGGTCCTGCCCATCCTCCAGAAGGTGGGGCGACCACCGCTGGAGTTGCGCAACCGGGTCCAGGAGGCCCTGGCCAAGCTGCCGCACAGCTATGGCTCCGATGCCCAGTTCGGGGCCGAGTTCCGCACGGTGCTCGACGACGCCGACGGCGAGCGCGAGAAGCTCACCGATGAGTACCTCTCCACCGAGCACCTCCTGCTGGCCCTGACCGACCGGGTGCAGGTCACCCGCGACGAGTTGCTGGACGCCCTCCAGGAGGTCCGGGGCAGCCACCGGGTCACCAGCCAGAGTCCCGAGGACCAGTTCCAGGCCCTCGAGAAGTACGGCCGGGACCTGACCGAGGACGCCCGCCAGGGCAAGCTCGACCCCGTCATCGGCCGTGACGACGAGATCCGCCGGGTGGTCCAGGTCCTGTCCCGCCGGACCAAGAACAACCCCGTCCTCATCGGTGAGCCCGGCGTGGGCAAGACGGCGATCGTGGAGGGCCTGGCCCGCCGCATCGTCGAGGGCGACGTGCCCGAGAGCCTGCGCAACCGCCGCCTCATCAGCCTCGACCTGGCCAGCATGGTGGCGGGGGCCAAGTACCGGGGCGAGTTCGAGGAGCGGCTGAAGGCCGTCCTCAAGGAGATCACCGACGCCGAGGGCGAGGTCATCACCTTCATCGACGAGCTCCACACCATCGTGGGGGCCGGCGCGGCCGAGGGGGCCATGGACGCCGGCAACATGATCAAGCCCCTCCTGGCCCGGGGTCAGCTGCGCATGATCGGGGCCACGACCCTCGACGAGTACCGCAAGCACATCGAAAAGGACGCCGCCCTCGAGCGCCGTTTCCAGCAGGTCTTCGTGGGCCAGCCCTCGGTCGAGGACACCATCGCCATCCTGCGCGGCCTCAAGGAGCGCTACGAGGTCCACCACGGCGTGCGCATCCAGGACGCCGCTCTGGTGGGTGCCGCCGTTCTGTCCGACCGCTACCTGACCGGCCGCTTCCTGCCCGACAAGGCCATCGACCTGGTGGACGAGGCCGCCTCGAAGTTGCGCATCGAGATCGACTCCATGCCCACCGAGATCGATGTGGTCGAGCGCCGCACCCGCCAACTCGAGATCGAGCGGGTCGCCCTGGCCAAGGAGACCGACGCCGCCTCCGAGGAGCGGCTCGAGGCCCTGGAGAAGGAGCTGGCCGACCTCAACGAACAGAAGTCGTCGATGGTGGCCCACTGGCAGGGCGAGAAGGAGGCCATCGGGTCCATCCGCGAGCTCAAGGAGGAGTTGGAGCGCCTGCGCGAGCAGGCCGAGCGCGAACCGGACCTCAACGTGGCGGCCGAGATCCGCTTCGGCCGGATCCCCGAGTTGGAGCGCCAGGTCGACATCGCCACGGCCCGCCTCGACGAGCTGCAGGTCGACCAGAAGATGCTGAAGGAGGAGGTGGACGAGGAGGACGTGGCCGAGGTGGTGTCCCGCTGGACCGGCGTGCCCATCGCCCGCCTCATGGAAGGCGAGATCGAGAAGCTGATCCACCTCGAGGACCACCTGCACCAGCGGGTCGTCGGCCAGGAGGACGCGGTCACCTCGGTGGCCAACGCCATCCGCCGCAGCCGGGCCGGCCTCTCGGATCCCCATCGCCCCATCGGCAGCTTCCTCTTCCTCGGCCCCACCGGCGTCGGCAAGACCGAGCTGGCCCGGGCCTTGGCCGAGTACCTCTTCGACGACGAGCGGGCCATGGTCCGGGTCGACATGTCCGAGTACCAGGAGAAGCACACGGTGGCCCGCCTGATCGGCGCCCCCCCGGGCTACGTCGGCTACGACGAGGGCGGCCAGCTCACCGAGGCCGTCCGCCGGCGGCCCTACGCGGTGGTGCTGCTCGACGAGATCGAGAAGGCGCACCCCGACGTGTTCAACGTGCTCCTGGCCCTCCTGGACGACGGCCGCCTGACCGACGGCCAGGGCCGCACCGTGGACTTCAGCAACGTGGTCCTGGTGATGACCTCGAATCTGCCCGGCGACCCCCGGGACTTCTTCAAGCCCGAGTTCATCAACCGGGTGGACGACATCATCGGTTTCCGGTCGCTGACCGAGGCCGACCTCGGCCACATCGTGGCCATCCAGCTCGAGGGCCTGCGGGCCCGCCTGGCCGAGCGCCGTATCGAGCTGAAGGTCACCGACGCGGCGATGGCGCTCCTGGCCGAGCGGGGCTTCGACCCGGCCTTCGGGGCCCGGCCGCTGAAGCGGGTCATCCAGAAGGACCTCGGCGACCGTCTGGCCCTGGCCCTGCTCGAGGGCGAGTTCACCGACGGCGACACGGTGACGGTGGACGCCGAGGGCGACGAGCTGATCGTGGCCTGATGAGGCCGGCGCGCTACTCGATGAGGCGGATGTGGGGGGACAACTGGAATCCGAACTGGATGCCCGGGTGCCCAGAATCGGTCTGGATGAGGGCCGGGTCGTAGACCCAGCCATCGAGGCCCTTGAGCTGGGTGTTGCTGGCGTAGGTGCGGTAGATGAACGAGCCCCAGAACCCGGTCACCGGGGCGGCTTGGCTGTTGCCGCTGGGCCAGTACTGGACGACGGGGATCACGCCGAACCTGGGGTCAGCCGTGATCCCCTTGACGAAGATCGGCCACAGCGCGGTGTCCGTGCCGGACTGGTAGAGGCCGGACCAGCTGCTGACGCCGACGCAGTTGGGAACCGTCTCGATCCCCGTGGCCTGGCTGTACCGGTACTGCCGCAGGAAGCACGCCAGCCGGCCGTCCCCGTTCGCGTAGATCGGGTCCGTGAGCGCCGGGCCGACGGTCGTGTTGGTGGCCCAGACCTCGGGGTAGAAGACCCGCTTGGCCTCGGGGGTGAGCCAGGCGTAGAGGTGGCGCCCGTTTATCGTGTGGCCGGCCACCGCGATGGTCGGGCCCCCCGGGGTGCAGGACCCGCCCGGTCGGGGGTCGAGGATGTTGTCGCGGGTGGTGTCGGGCCGCGCCAGCCGTCCGCAGAACGTCGTCACCCCTTCATCCGGGGTGTTCATGGTGAACTCGCCGATGATCCCGTCGGTCAGGTCGGGAACGTTGTTGCCGGTCTCGACCCGCAGGTGGTCGGCGGTGTAGGGACTGGTCATGTTCGACGTGACGCAGGGGGTCGCCGGATCGCCGTCGCAGACCTGCGGGTACCCCGTCGAGACATCGATGTCATGGTCGAGGCTCAGGGCCCAGTTGATGCGCAGCGCGTCCTGATGGCTCGAGACGGTGTACAGGTTGATGCGGGGCGAGGAGACGCTCCCGAAGTTCCCCGTGTTCCGCGCGGCACAGGCCTGGTCGTTCCCCGAGTTCTCGATGCAGAGGTTGCCCGTGCCCTGGGCGACCGTGATGGTGGCGGGGATGATCCGGTCGGCGTTGACCAGTACGGCTTCGGCGGTGGCCGCGGCACTCGTGTTGATCGAAGCATGTCCGAACAGGGACCCGAAGTAGGTGGGCACCGCTCTGGTCGGGAGCTGGACCCGCACCCGCTTGTAGCCGTTGTCGATGGAGATGCACTGGTTCGAGTTCGCCGCGTCGGGCAGGACGGCGAGGGGGCTTTCGTCCATGCAGCCGACCCACGACTCGGGCGCGATTCCCAGGTTCTGCTGCGCGTAGTCCTTCACCGTGGCCACCACCGATGCTCCCTGCGGCAGGTCCTGGGCCCCGGCCAACGCGGCGGCATCGGCGGTGTTCTGGGCTTGACGGCGGACCTGGTAGACGTTCCCCAGATCGACGACGAGGGCGGCGAATCCCAACAGCCCGACCAGGGTGAGCGCGGCCATGACGAGGATGACGCCGTCATCGCCTTGGGCGCGGCGCCGGCTCATCCGCAGAAACTCCAGTTGTTGGAGGCGACCGGCGTCTCGGCCGTCTCCTGGAAGTCCTCGTCCTTGGACTCGATGCGCATGAGCACCTCAGTGGTCTGGATCCGCCCGCCCAGGAGCGACGAGAAGAGCCCCGTGACGCTGTTCAGCGGGTACTGCGAGCAGACCAGCACGCTCTCGCCCTCCTCGTTGGCCGTGGGGAATTCGATCTTCAAGCGGAGCTTGGCCGGGTCCAGCCCGATCCGGTCCTTGATGAGGCAGAGGAGCCGGCGGGTCTCGGTGTTGGGGGAGATGCCGGTGAGCGTGCAGGACGAGTCAGTGTCCACCGTCGCCACCACGGCCTGTCGGGCCCCTTCCCGCGTGCCCTGTCGCAGGGAGTTGAGGTTGTTGAAGGCGATCCCGTACTCCGCGATTCCGAACAGCAGCAGCACGAGCACAGGCAAGATCAGCGCGAACTCGACCAGAACTGCGCCCCGGTCTTTCGGTCGTCGTCTCGCCACCCTCTCTCTTTCGGCCGCGGGGATGGCGTCCTGAAGTGACAGCGGGGAAGACCGGATCGACCTCAACCATCGGCCGTCGGCTGCCGATACACAAGCATGCAGCGCAGAGCCGGTGACCGCGCTGTGGTCGCCGTCGAGTACGCCCTCGCCGTGGGTCTGGTGGTGCTGAGCCTGCTCGGGGCGGTCGAGAAGGTCCAGCAGGCCGTAGGTGACGAGTACGACGACTCGGTTTCCGACGTCGAGAACCTCCCCGGCAACGGTGGTGCGATCGACCCGAACGCGATCGGCGCGTCGAGCTCCTCGACCACCACGCCCCCGACCTCCACGACCGTGGACACCGGGCCCTCCACGACTTCGAGCAGCACCACGTCCACCACTTCGACGACCACGACCACGACCTCGACGACGTTGGCGCCACGGTCGACGATCACCGGCCTCACCGACGTGTCCACCCCGCAAGGGGCGAGGAAGTGGACCGCTTCGGCCACGGTGCTCGTCGCGCACAACCAGACGAGGGCCCCGGTCTCGGGGGCCGTCGTCACGGTGACCTTCTTCGCCGCCAACGGGGCGACGACGACGGTGACGTGCACGACCAGCTCGGCGGGGTCCTGCGGGGTCAGCTGGTCCCAGCGGACCGCGGTGCACGCCCCCATGCTGGCCACGGTGACGAGCGTCGCGGCGACGCCGACCTGGGACCAGGTCGAGGTCAGCGCAAGTCTCCGGCAACCGTGAGCACGGCGTGACCCCGTGCCTCGTTGGGCGAGGCGGGACGAGCAGCTCACCGTGACCTGAGTAGCCCCCGGTCGAGCCGTGGGACGCCCGGCGTCGACCTCGTGCGCCCGGTGGGGTGAGAGGTCGGCGACCGGCCCGAACTGCTCAAGGTCGACGACGAATCCGACGATGGTGCTCACGGAAGGTTCGGCGATCACCTCAGGACGGCACGGCTACATGCACTCCACCTATCGGCGGCGGACCCGGCTCAAGGGTGAGCGAGGCTACGTCCTCGTCATGTCGGCGCTGCTCATGATACCCCTGCTGGCCTTCGCCGGCTTCGCCATCGACGTTGGCGCCTGGTACACGCACGCCAACCGCATGCAGCGGGCCGCGGATGCCGCCGCCCTGGCCGGCGTGGTCTGGATGCCCAACGACGACAAGGCCGAGCAGATCGCCCTCGATGTCGCGAAGGCCAACGGCTTCGACGACGCGGCGGCGGACATCACCGTCACGGTCACCCCGGTCGGCAGTCGTCGTCTCCGGGTGCTGATCCACGACAGCGATTCGCCCATGTACCTGTCCAGCATCTTCCTGAACCAGGTCGACATCGAGCGCCAGGCCCTGGCCGAGTACGTGCAGGCCGTGCCCATGGGCAGCCCGGACAACACGTTGGGCAACGATCCCGAGCGCTGGTCGGCGTCGGGTTACTCGCGGCCGTTCTACTGGCTCAACACCTCCGGGCCCGGCGGACGGAAAGCGAACGGCGACCGTCACACCGCGGGGGTGTGCGACGCCTATTCCGGCTGCTCGGGCACCACCAACCTCGACTACAGCGAAGACGGCTACTTCTACCGCTTGACCGTCGACACCCGTCCCGTGAGCGGTGACCTCTCGGTCCAGGTCTACGACCCGGCGTTCTTCTACACCGGGGACACCTGCGCCACCGGCAACCTGTTGGACACCGCCGACGGTGCCGCCTACACGACCCAGGTCAACACCCTGGTGGCCCAGGGCCATCCCGACGCGGCCGCCCGCTACACCCGGGGCAACACGGAGTGGTGCGTCGGTGACCAGGACATCAACGGCCGGACCGTGGACACGACCTACATCGTCCGCGCCCCCGACAACACCCCCTTCGAGAACGGTGACAACCCGGTGGTCTGTGCCAAGACCTTCGGCCACTACGACGAGGAGGTCTACCCCCTCCTCAACCAGGCCGACGGGTACCGCGACGGGCCCCAGGGCCCGGAGAACATGGCCTTCGACGACCACTTCCGCCAGTGGGCCAGCGTCTGCACGGTCCCCTGGAACAGCGTGGTGACGGGCGACTACCTGTTGCAGGTCCGCACCAACGCCGACCGGTCGAACCCGCCGTCCAGCCTGACCACCGCCGACCCGTCGATCACGGCCGGCGGCTACAACCGCTACGCCCTGCGGGCCGGATTCGGGCCGCCCTCCGGCTCCAGCTTCGCCGCGGGCATCAACTTCTTCGCCGACGGTCGCCTGCCGATCTACGTCAATCAGAGTGTGGGGGGCTCGGCCACCAACTTCTTCCTGGCCCGGGTGGTGCCTGAATACGCCGGGCAGGTCCTCGAGCTCGAGTTCTTCGACGTGGCGGACGGGTCCGACGGCACGCTGACCATCACCACCCCGAGCGACATGACGGGCAGCGGGATCAGCAGTTGCACCTTCATCCGCGACGCCGCGCCCCCGACGATCACCACCTCGGCCACCTGCACGAGCCCCACCCTGACATCGGCCAACTACAACGGCCGGATCGTCACCGTCCAGATCCCCCTGCCGGACAACTACAGCTGCAACGCCGGGAGTGACCTCGGTTGCTGGTTCAAGGTCAACCTGAACTTCGCCGGCGGCACCCCCCGGGACACCACCACCTGGTCGGCCCGGGTCCGGGGCGACCCGGTCCGCCTCGTGGAGTGAGGCGCCGTCCCCGGTCCTCAGGTTCACCACCCTGCGTGCCGATGAGAGTCACGTCGGGTGCTGTTGCTGTCGACGTACACCGATGAACGCCGAGACGAGGAACGGGCGAAGCCGATGTGGATGAGCAGGTTGCGCAGGCGCCGGGCACAGGGTGACCGCGCCGCGACGATGGTGGAGGCGGCGTTCATCACCCCCGTCTTCGCCCTGCTCATCTTCGGGATGCTCGAGTTCGGCCTGACCTTCCGTGACTACCTGACGGTGGCGAACGTCTCC
>Ga0315273_10002060_pt1 | contig 23492 bp, 25 predicted proteins | sample YL17G02_0_MG_FD_205753 | JGI IMG/M metagenome (GOLD analysis project Ga0315273, IMG submission 205753) | Sediment microbial communities from Yellowstone Lake, YNP, Wyoming, USA - YL17G02_0 | ecosystem: Environmental > Aquatic > Freshwater > Lake > Sediment | place: USA: Wyoming | collected...
GCAAGGTTAAAACTCAAAGGAATAGACGGGGGCTCATACAAGTGGTGGAACATGTGGTTTAATTCGAAACAACGCGCAAAACCTTACCAGTCCTTGACATGGCTTGTGAACCTATTTTTTACCGAATAGCGTAAACCGAGTCACAGGCGTTGCATGGCTGTCGTCAGCTCGTGTCGTGAGATGTTTGGTTCGTTCCTTTAACGAGCGTAACCCTCATGAAAAGTTATTAGGAATTCGAGAACGAATTCTATCCTCTTTTCAAACTGCTAGGGACAACCTAGAGGAAGGTGAGGATGACGTCAAGTCTTCATGACCCTTATGGGCTGGGCTACACACGTGTTACAATGGTAGGTACAATGGGCAACAATGATGCGAGTCGGAGTGAATCCTAAAAACCTATCGTAGTTCAGATTGCTCTCTGCAACTCGAGAGCATGAAGTTGGAATCACTAGTAATCGTGGATCAGCACGCCACGGTGAATTTGTACCTGGGCCTTGTACTCCCCGCCCGTCACACTCTGGAAGTTCCAGAGGTCAGAAAACTTTCCCTACCGGTGCACCCCACTGGACTCGTTCACTTTCGCTGAAAGTATCGTCCTTTGCGGTAATCCGATAACAAGTCCAAGATCACTTGAATGACTGGAGTGAAGTCGTAACAAGGTAACTGTAGGGGAACCTGCAGTTGGATTGACTCATTTTTAGTGGAGAAGAGGAATGGTGTCCTCGTCAGGCTCATAATCTGAAGATTGTAGGTTCAAATCCTACCTCCGCTTTGTATCCGCCGAGATGCACAACTCATCCGCTGGGCGGCCCCTGGCCGTCGTCCCCGCATGCCCCAGAAGGGAGAACATCATCTTGGCCTGTTTAGCTCAGGTGGTTAGAGCATTTGCCTCATACGCGAAATGTCACTCGTTCAAATCGAGTAGCAGGTAGTTGTTTTTCCTTGTTTGGGGTGTCGCCAAGTGGTAAGGCATCGGAATTTGGATCCGACATTCATAGGTTCGAGTCCTTTCACCCCAGTATGTACGCAATGACTGCTTGTCTAGGTAGCTCAGGTGGTTAGAGCAAAGGACTGAAAATCCTTGTGTAGGAGGTTCAAGTCCCCCTCTAGACAATTTCGACAGTACAGGGTATGTAGCTCAGTTGGTAGAGCATCTGGCTTTTAACTTGATGGTCGTAGGTTCAAGTCCTGCCATACCCAACGCACCACCGCTGCGGACATGACGCACAGGCTCGGGAGGGATGGCTGAGTGGCTGAAGGTATTGGTTTGCTAAATCAACGTACAGTGTTCATTGTACCATGGGTTCGAATCCCATTTCCTCCGGTGTTGGTGGCCCCATGCGCCCTGTCGCAACGACCCCTGGGGGTATAGTTCAGCTGGTAGAACGTATGCTTTGCACGCATAAGGTCATCGGTTCAACTCCGGTTATCTCCAAATTACATTTTACAACACGTATGGCTTCGGCAAAAAGTTCAAAGATTATCCTATCCACAACCCGTACAGGAACCATTTACATCCAAAGTACGAAAAACAATACAATTTTAACACTGGTCGATGCCCAGGGACGTGTCAAGGCATGGTCTTCGGGGGGAACCGTTGGTTTACGCAACAGTCGTAAGTCGACGGCCCACGCGGCCGAACTTGCGGCCCAGGAAATCGCCACAAAAGCCCAAGCCTTTGGGATTGCAACGGTCACCGTGCATATGAAAGGGCTTGGCTTCGGGAAACAAAAGGCGGTGCGTGCACTCCAAAATACAGCCCTTACTATTCTGGAACTCTTTGAAAAAACACCATTAGCACATAATGGGTGTCGAGCTCCACGAAAACGTCGAGTATAACCCTATACTCTCCATGAACACAAAAGAATAAGCCATTGATGGACTTTTTAAATCGATGGGTTTTTTCAACAAACCATAAAGATATTGGTACCTTATATTTATTATTCGGTGCATTTGCTGGGGTATTAGGGACGTGTTTTTCCTTAGTTATTCGAATGGAATTAGCGCACCCTGGACAACAGATTTTAAATGGAAACCACCAATTATATAATGTCATTATTACAGCCCACGCATTCCTGATGATCTTCTTCATGGTAATGCCAGTCTTAATCGGAGGTTTTGGTAACTGGTTTGTACCAGTCATGATTGGTGCACCGGACATGGCGTTCCCACGACTAAACAACATTAGTTTTTGGTTACTGCCACCTTCGCTTTTCTTACTGTTAAGTTCTGCTTTAGTTGAAGTTGGAGCGGGAACAGGATGGACTGTCTACCCCCCACTCTCAAGTATTGCGAGCCACTCGGGAGGGTCGGTGGATCTTGCTATCTTCAGTCTTCACCTTTCAGGTATTAGTAGTATTTTAGGGGCAATTAACTTTATTACAACCGTGCTGAACATGCGAGCACCAGGGATGACAATGCACCGTTTACCGCTCTTTGTATGGTCGGTCTTCATCACCGCATGGCTTCTACTTCTGTCATTACCAGTGTTTGCGGGAGGAATTACGATGCTTTTAACGGACCGTAACTTCAACACCACATTCTTTGACCCTGCAGGAGGGGGAGACCCAATTTTATTTCAGCATTTATTCTGGTTCTTCGGACACCCAGAGGTGTACATTCTTATTCTTCCAGCCTTTGGAATTGTAAGTCATGTTATTTCCACATTCGCTAAGAAACCCGTGTTCGGGTACCTCGGGATGGTCTACGCCATGGTAAGTATTGGAGTTCTGGGGTTTATCGTATGGGCCCACCACATGTATACGGTGGGGCTTGACATCGACACGCGTGCATACTTTACTGCTGCAACGATGATTATCGCTGTACCAACGGGGATTAAAATCTTCAGTTGGATCGCAACCCTATGGGGAGGAAGTATTGAATTCCGAACTCCCATGCTTTTCGCATGCGGATTCCTCGTGCTGTTTACGGTTGGAGGGGTGACAGGGGTGCTGCTTGCAAATTCTGGATTAGACATTGCATTACACGACACCTACTACGTTGTCGCTCACTTCCACTACGTGCTTTCGATGGGAGCAGTCTTCGGAATGTTCGCGGGGTTCTATTACTGGATTGGTAAAATTACTGGATTACAGTACCCAGAAACCCTCGGACAAATTCACTTCTGGATTACTTTCCTAGGAGTTAACATTACATTCTTCCCGATGCATTTCCTAGGGCTTGCTGGAATGCCTCGTCGTATTCCAGACTACCCAGATGCTTTTGCAGGATGGAATGCCGTTGCAAGTTACGGGAGTTACCTATCGGTTTTAGGAGCAGTGCTTTTCTTCTACATTGTGTATCGTACATTGACTGGAGACGAGAAATGCCCGGCGAACCCTTGGGAAACAGCACCAGGTGTGGCATCAACACTGGAATGGATGATTCCATCACCACCCGCTTTTCACACGTTTGAAGAAGTGCCTAGTATCAAAGATACTCCGGCACCGGGGAAAGTTGAAGCGCACTAACACGCTCGGGGTTTGAGACAACCCCACACATTTTTCAAGGGGCGGGAGGATCCTTCGGGCGAACCCCGCCCCTTGAAAAAGATTCATTTTGAATCATGCTTGCACGTCCTTAAAGGCCTATAGTTCAATTAGGTGAGAACGTGCTGCTCATAACGGCTAAGTTGAAGGTTCGATCCCTTCTAGGCCTATGCTTGTATATATTTGTGCTTAATACATATATTCTTGTAATTCTTATAATGCCAGGGGGCCCACCCGAACCCATTCCGAACTCGAATTGTGAAACCCTGCCATGCCATATGTACTGCTACTTGTGGGAGACGTGGTAAGAATTATGGGAATATATGTATTCATCCAAAGGTATACCGTGGATGAATGTCTGAGTGGTTGAAAGTACCGGTCTTGAAAACCGGCATACCTGGGAAGGTATCGGGGGTTCGAATCCTCCTTCATCCGAAGCGCACATCCGGGTGGTGCTGGGGGTTTAACTCAATTGGTAGAGTATCTCGCTTACAACGAGGCTGTTAGTGGTTCAAGTCCACTAACTCCCATTGATTTGGTCTATGCGGGTATGGTGGAATTGGTAGACACACTAGATTTAGGCTCTAGAGGGTCAAACCTTGCGGGTTCAAGTCCTGCTACCCGTAAAAAAACACCCGTCGAGCCCACGACATTCATGGCGAGTATAACTTAAACGGTTAAAGTGTCAGACTGTGACTCTGGAAATATGGGTTCAATCCCCGTTATTCGCCGTTTTTCTAATGCCCCTTCGCCGCGGATATAGATTAATGGTAAATTCTCTGCCTTCCAAGCAGATCATGCGGGTTCGATTCCCGCTATCCGCTGACCGAAGCGGGAGCCTCTCTGGACAGCCCCGTTGCTTTTTTCGTATAGATCGCACCTTCAGGGTGTAGCGCAGCCCGGTAGCGCACCTGTTTTGGGAACAGGAAGTCGTTGGTTCAAATCCAGTCACCCTGATTCCCTTTATATACCGTCTTCTTTATCTTACCCCTGTATGACCCATACACTCCATATTAAAATTAAAAGTTTTGATACACAACACTTGAATACCTGCCAAAACGAGTTACAGTCCCTCTGGGATCGCGTCAACCCAGACCACACCGAAGACCAAGTCCTTGCGCATGTGGTCTGCTTGCCCACGCAACGATCCCACATCACAGTGCTCCGTTCGCCCCACGTGGACAAAAAATCCCGTGAGCAGTTCGTTTTTACCCGAGTTCACCGCGCGGTGAGTTATACCTTTGGGAGCGACCAGGCGGTAGAAGTCTTCCTCTTCGGGCTCAAAAACCTCGAATGTTCTGGGGTTGAGCTCACGGTGACGCTTCGCTCGTGGGACTACCTCTACGACACCAACTAAAACTATCGCCCCCTATGGCTGTTTTATTAAACACTACATTAAAGGATTCGAAACGCTTGGTCATCGCCTTAGGTCAAGTCTATGGAATGGGCCGCGCTTCGGCCCAGGAAATTTGTGCAACCTTGGGGTTGAGTGAAATGGTAAAGGTCAAAGACCTGACCCAACAACAACAGGATCAGTTGAGCCAGACCCTCCGCCATCGCTACAGCGTGGAAAACGAGCGCCTACGCCTTGTGCGCAAACAAGCCAAGCGCCTGGTGCAATTATCGACATGGCGTGGGCTGCGTCTGGCCCAAGGCCTACCCTGTCGCGGTCAACGCACCCACGGGAATGCACGTACCGCTCGCCGTTTAAACGCCCACCGCGTTAAACAAAAATAATAATCTCCTATGCTAAGCCCAAAACGCACAAAATTTCGAAAATTCCATAAGATTAAAAAGCGAGGACAGGTAAGTAATTTACAAGGTTTAGAGTTCGGAAAGTTCGGAATTCAAGCCCTGGAGCAGGGACGCATCGACGCCAAAACCATTGAAGCAGTTCGTCGTGTTATCACGCGCCAATTCAAGCGCAGTGGGCAGGTGTGGATTCGCATCTTTCCTGACCTTGGAATCACGGCGAAACCCGCTGAGGTTCGTATGGGGAAGGGGAAAGGGCCCCACTCCCACTGGACCTGCCCTGTACAACCCGGTCAAATTCTCTACGAAATGGACGGGGTAACGGCGTCTCTGGCAGCCCAAGCAGCCCGCATCGCCCACCACAAATTACCCGTAAAAACACGTTTTATCCTAAACCACTGACCCTATGCGCACACGACAATTTAAACGATTAGGATCACTATTGATCAATCAACCCTTCGGAGAAAACCTGCTTCCAGAAGCAGGGCTTTCTCGCAAAAAACAAAAAAATACAAACCAACGAAGACCATCCAACGCCAGCATCTACCCGAAACTGCAAAAGTTAAACGTTTTTGACGTGGACATGCCGGTGGACGAAACCCTATACTCTATCGACCAGATCAACCTGGAGGTGAAATCGGCTCAAGCACGCAAGCTGTCGGAATTCGGTTACCAACTGCAACAGCGAAAGAAATTTCGTTGGTTTTACGGTGGCCTATCCACAAAGCATGTGCGTAAATTGCTGACAACCATGCACGACGATGCATCGGTGTTTCAAGCCCTGGAACGTCGACTGGACGTGGCCCTCTACCGTTGTGGTTTCTTTTCCAGCATTTACATGGCACGCCAATGGATCCTGCACAAGCGCATCCTAGTCAATGGAAAACGTGCGGGGCGACCGAGTTATGCACTCTGTCCGGGAGATGTGCTGCAGGTGGATACTCCATGGCACACCCTGCTCGGGCAAAGCATGTTTGACCGCTTTACTCGTTTTTTTAAACAGAGCACTCAAATATCCGCGACCTACCCCAATGTCTACTCAAGTACGGCATCGGCCTTCGGTCTGGATGCGAGACTTCAAGCTATGAAGGATGCAAAGGACACCACGACACCCGCAGACCTGGAAACCCGTTTCGGGGCTTTCAAAGACGCGCCGAGTGCGGCAAAATATATCAAAACCGTTGCAGATACCACACTTTTCCACCCAGTCAGTGTAATGAAGCCTGTCCATTTTGAAATCTCCTTTTCGACCTTTACAGCGGTTTACCTCTACGCGCCCCAGCGCATCGTCTTTCCAACCCTGCTGGACGTTCCTGCGATTCGCCGATCGCTGTGAGTTGATGCGGCGTTCTTCGAAGGGGAGCCTGTTTAACTCAACTGGTAGAGTATCGGTTTTGTAAACCGAAAGTTATCGGTTCAAGTCCGATAATAGGCTTTTATTTCACATCAGGATACCCCGTGAAATAAAACACCACTATAACAACTTATATTTTTAATGGCCCGATCACTCAAAAAAGGAATTTTTTCTGAAGTGCGCTTGCAGGAGACGCAAGGTGCGCAGGATATTTGGTCTCGACGTTCCATGGTCTTACCCGCCCACGTGCATCACGAAGTTCAGGTGCACAACGGGAAAACCTTCCATAAAATTAAAATTACACAGGAAATGGTGGGGCACAGGTTTGGTGAATTTGCGCGAACGCGAAGACCGGCAAAACACAAAACTTTGAAACAAAAAAACATTCGAGGGAAAAAATGATTTCAATCAAAAAACAATTAATTAAGAATCAGCTGGAAGGCGTCTTTGTCAACTACCCCATCGTGATTTGGTACCAATCCAAGCAGAAATCGACGGGGGAGTGGCTGCACCTTAAGGCGAAGATTAAAGCCTTGGAAGCCACATCGAACAGTAATGTGACGGTGGTTCAAGCCAAAACATCCATTTTAAAGCTGATTTTAAAGGCTAAAAATGCCCAAATGGTGAACCTGGCATCCTGCCAGGGCCCCCTGCTGATCAGTGGGTGCGCCACGACTACCGACCTTCACAACGTTCTTCGACTGCTGGATGGGGCGAAAGAGGGCTTTGTCCTTGGAGGCTACTACGCCGATACACCGCGCACGCGCACGGAGGTGGTAAAACTGCAAACCCTCGGGGTGCATACCTACGTGCAACTGCTGCACAGTATGCAATCGGTGATGGCTCGTTTCCTTCTACTGAAACGTTTGGGAGACTTCTCTTATATGCGTCGCGTGGATGGGGCCTTACACCAGACTCTGCAGCAATGTCTGCAGCACAAAAAATAACTAGTACACGCGGAGGAAGGCGACTCGCCTTCCTCCCTGAGTTCTGGGGGCACGTGCTCGTAGCTCAATTGGATAGAGTGTCAGATTACGGCTCTGGAAGTTGAAAGTTCGACCCTTTCCGAGCACGCAAAACCTGCGACAACAGTCGCCAATAATGTACAATAGAGCCAAAAGCGGCTTTGGGGGGATGCCTAGGTAGAACGAGAGAAGGACGTTTCATGCAACGAAATGGTATGGGGAGGAGCATATTCCCTGAGATCCATACCTCTCCTACGGGGAAACCCACAAACAATATGTTAGAGTACACCAACCAAGGGAACTGAACCATCTAAGTACCTTGTGGAAAGGAAATCAACCGAGACTCCGTCAGTAGTGGTGAGCGAACGCGGACCAGGCCAACAAATCAAGTAAAGGGATCGTGGTGACGTATTGAAAGAGTGTGGAATCCTCTGCGAAAAAAGGTGAAAGCCCTGTAGATTGCCTCCCACGGCTCTTTGATTTGTATAGAGTATATCGAGAACCAATCTTGATAGAAGATAGGGGGACCACCCTCTAAGCCTAAGTACTCCGTTCTAACCGAGAGTGAACAAGTACCGTGAGGGAAAGGAGAAAAGACCCCTAAAAAGGGAGTGAAAAGACACTGAAACCCAAAGCCAACAAACAGTTGGAGCTTTTTTCATCCACCATGGATAAGAGAGTGACAGCGTACCTTTTGCATAATGGGTCAGCGAGTCAAGTTTTGTGGCAAGCTTAAGCCGTTAGGTGGAGGCGTAAGAAATATGTACGATACCCTTCAAGGAGGTGTATGAGTCCCAAGATTTGAACCCGAAACCGAGTGATCTCGTCATGAGCAGGTTGAAGAAAAGGTAATACTTTTTGGAGGACCGAACCCACGTCTGTGGCAATAGGCGGGGATGACTTGTGACGAGGGGTGAAAAGCCAAACGAACTCGGAGATAGCTGGTTTTCTGCGAAATCTATTTAGGTAGAGCGTTCATTGAAATTATCTTTGGGGGTAGAGCACTCTTTGGGAGCGGGTTGCCCAAAGCGATACCAACCTCAAGGAAACTCCGAATACCAAAGATACTTTCTTTTTTAGAAAAGAAAAACCAATGAGCAGACAGACTTTGGGCGCAAAGGTCCAAAGTCGAGAGGGAAAAAGCCCAGATCACACGCTAAGGTCCCTAAACATAAACTGAGTGGGAAAAGATGATATTGAAGGTGCGTCCGTACCTTCGCGAGCGAAGACAACCAGGAGGTGGGCTTGGAAGCAGCCATCCTTTCAAGAAAGCGTAAGAGCTCACTGGTCGAGCTTAGTATCACTGAAAATGTATCGGGTCTCAAGTTTATTACCGAAGCGGTGGGAATATGTCTCGTCCTCATGTCGAGACGTGTTCGGTAGCAGAACGTTCTGTAGTCGATGAAGCGCTTTTGTGAGAAAGCGTGGAGAGATCAGAAGTGAGAATGCTGACATGAGTAACGAAAATCATGTGAAAATCATGATCGCCGAATAGTGAAGGGTTTCTACAGAAGTTCATCGATGTAGAGTTAATCGGTCCCTAAGAAACAGGCGAAAGCCGCATTTAATGGGAAAACAAATGGTTCGGGGAGTATTCCGATGCTTCTCAGCCATTGTATGTATATACGCGACGACGACCCATGGCACTTCTAAAGTTATTGGATTTCTTTTAGGGGTGCGATACTCGTCCAGGAAACAAGGTATATAACACGCACCGTACCCTAAACCACCACAGGTCACTGAGTGTGTACCACTAAGGCGTTTGAGAGAACTACGTTGAAGGAACTCGGCAAATTTCCTCCGTAACTTCGGGAAAAGGAGGGCCTTTACATGCTCCGAAAGGAGTTCCAGTAAAGGCGGCACAACACGGGGGTGGCGACTGTTTACTAAAAACACAGGACTCTGCAAAATTGAAAGATGACGTATAGGGTCTGACGCCTGCCCAGTGCTGGAAACTTCAGGGGAAAGGTGCCCACGGCTTCGGCCGTGGAAGCTTTGAACTTCAGGTCCAGTGAACGGCGGCCGTAACTCTAAAAATAGACCGTTGGAGTTGTAAAATTTGGCTATATGCTGGAAAACCTCCGTATGCCTTTATGCGAGGCGTATGCCTCGCACAAGGAGCATACACCGCATCGAGTACGCGCAAGGGTTACAAAGTACCCGTAAGGGGCTTGCCCTTGCCGTGACAATCTCGAAGGCGTGAGACAATCAGCAGGAAAGACTTAGGTATGTATGAAATCGACATTACAGATACCCCGCGACAAGGCCTACTACATCGTCGGCTTCGCAGATGGCGAGGGCAGTTTTAACACGAGCTTTCGCCTGCGTTTGGACTGTTTGCTGGGGTGGAAGATCACCCCAGTCTTTAACATCAGTCAAAAGGAGCGCACTATCTTGGCCCTGATCAAGCACCATCTCCGATGCGGTACCTTGCGGTACCGCAAGGATGGGGTCTGGGCCTATGAAGTCGAAACCCGCAAGGCGCTACGCGAGACAATTATTCCTTTTTTTAGCACCTTTCGATTTCTTTCGGAAAAGAAGAAAAAGGATTTTCAACGCTTCCAAAAGATCCTCGCGATCCTCGACCAGCATCGAAGCACCACCTATGACGACCTCGAGCGTATACTGGTGCTGCTGGACGACATCGATAGCAAGCATGCCCGCACCTACTCGAAGCAACAGATTCTTGCAAGGGGGGCCGTGTTTTGGGAGAGAAATCGTTTACGCATCGAGGCGCTCAATGGGCGCCCTGCAAAGCCGCGGGCCTAAGAATCCTCAGAGACTACACGCCAAACGAAGCACGGGACTCGTGCTTTGATGATATAGTCCGATCTTGCCCGAGAGGGCAAGCCCTTCCACGGGGAAGGGGCTCGGCAGTGCCCTTTGGGGCAATGCCCACGGGCAGCCGAGTTAACATTAGTCCATATGGACGGTCCTAAGGTAGCGAAATTCCTTGTCGAATAATTGTCGACCCGCATGAATGGCGTCACGACTGCCCCACTGTCTCCAACGTAGACTCAGTGAAATTGAATTCTCCGTGCAGATGCGGAGTTCTCGAAAAAAGACGGTAAGACCCTAGCACCTTTACTATACTCTATCATTGACAATCTTCAAAAACTGTGCAGGATAGGTGGGAGGTATTTATACCATCCTTGAGATACCACCCTTTTTTTGAAGGTCGTCTCATCTTTATACAAAGAAACAGTGATCGACGGGTAGTTTCATTGGGGCGATGGTTTCCTAAAAAGTAACGGAAGCGCGCGAAGGTAAACTCAAACTGGTCGGAAATCAGTTGTAGAGCGTAATAGTATAAGTTTGCCTGACTGTAAGACCTACATGTCGAACAGAGACGAAAGTCGGCTATAGTGACCCGGGAGTCCTGTGTGGAAAGGCTCTCGCTTAACGGATCAAAGGTACGCTAGGGATAACAGGCTAATGACCCCCAAGAGCTCATATCGACGGGGTCGTTTGGCACCTCGATGTCGACTCATCGCATCCTGGAGTTGAAGAAGATTCCAAGGGTTCGGCTGTTCGCCGATGAAAGCGGTACGTGAGTTGGGTTTAGTGCGTTGAGAAACAGTACGGATCCTATCTTTTTTGAGTGCATATGGGCAGCAATGCCCAGGAAAACTGCGAGAATCATTCTTTTGTACGAGAGGACCGAGAATGGTGAACCTCTGGTCTACCAGTTGTCGTGCCAACGGCAATACGCTGGGTCGCTACGTTCAAATCAGAGAACCGCTGAAAGCCTCTCAAGCGGGAAACTGTGTCTCAAAACAAGTTTCATACCTCGTAGAAGACTACTACGGCATAGGCGAGATGTGTAAGCGTCGTAAGATGTTGAGCTAACTCGTACTAATGGGGCTCTTTATATTATTTAAAAAAAACAGTAGCAATATGGCTTTTTTAATGTAGTACGTTGTGTAAACGTCTATAGTTTTTTCTCCAATAGTTCAGTCGGTAGAACATTCGGCTGTTAACCGGAATGTCGTTGGTTCAAGTCCAACTTGGAGAGGGTACGGGCTAAAACCATCGGTGTGACGAAAGGATGGGTGGAACATTGCACATGATTGTCAAACATTCGTGTATTTTGTGTCATTTGAAGCGTGGCCACGCCTGATAAACCTCATGAAAAAACGATGGTGCAATAGGTAGTATATAGAGTTGCGAGTGTAGTGCCTACACGAGCATCTACTCCCCTACGTACATGTATAACGAACCTCTACTTGAGCATGGTGTTGAATATGTGACAATACGAGACGACGAAGCAGTGTTCCATGTTTCGAGAGGATCTCTATAAAGTACACCGTCTATAGTATGACATAGTTGCTTTCGTCATAGAGAGGAACCTCTACGGCAACGCCATTGGCCTTTAAGCATATACAACATAAACAAGTTGCTCAAAGCATGGACGAACCTCTCGTGGTGGTGTTCTACGATGCATCTACAGGGTCATTTATGTTCTATGGTAGTCGAAAGTCCATACCTATGGACTAAAAATCCGACATGCATTCCCTGCACCCGCACAGCACAGAAGATCAATACAATCTAAATTAAAAAATTATGGGACAAAAAGTCAATCCTATTTCCCTACGACTACCAACAGCGCATAAAACCTATAATGACTGTTGGTTTAGCGAGGCCCATTATACCACATTGCAGGTAAAGAAACTTGCCTTGGCAAAGCACTACCAAGGAATGTTACTACAAAAGGAGCTTCCCGAGGCGCAACTCGCCTTTGTTGGAGCCCTTAAAAGCCATAACTACCTCCTGAACGTACACAACCCCACCACGAGTCGTGCCCTTAAAGGGCTGCGCTATCGCCTGCAACCCACACGTAAGGAAAAGGTAAAACACCTCCTCTCGGAAACCCAACAAGGAGATCCCCTGGCAACCCTACCCCGTGGAAAGCACTGCCTCTTCAAGGCCACAGGGAACGCAACCCCAGATCCCAAGAAGATCCTGCGCAACGTCTTAACAGCCGCGGTACTAAAACCCACAAATAGCCTTGCACCCTATGTCCAACAGGCCGGTGCTCTGATGAAACCCACTGTGGGGCTTCAAGCCCCCCTGCTGGGAATGCTTGGTCAATGCTACAACACCCTACCAACCAGTGTGGACGTATGGACCAGCCCATGGGAGAGCCACCATGCGGGCTTCATTGCGCAGGAAATCGCCCATGCCTTGACACGCCGAGTACCCTTCCGGTCGATCAAGATCCAAATGATCAAGGAATTGGAGGAGAATACCCAACGAGCGTGGGGATCCGTCCGCGGAGTCCGTATCACGTGTGCAGGTCGCGGAAACAAGAAATCGAAAAAGGCGCAGCGCGCCCAAACGGTGGGCTTCCAGTGGGGCCAAACCGCCCTGCATGTGTTCTCCGAAAAGGTGGACTTTGCCCGCTGTCCCGCCCACACCAGTTTTGGAAAACTCGGGGTGAAGGTCTGGGTCTGTTACCGTTAAACAAAGCCCATAGGCCCTTCTCCTTTGTTTTGAATTATACACTTTTTTATGACCGTATCTCACCAGCACGATGCCATGCGTCGTCGGGCCTTTGCCAAATATGAGGCCACGCGACGCCAATACAAACTTATTATTGAAAATCAATCCCTATCCCCTGAACAGCGGGCTGAAGCGGTACGCCTACTCAACAAGGTGCCCCGTTACAGTTCCCTGGTTCGCGTGAGAAATAGATGTGTTTTAACGGGAAGAAGCCGTGGAATGCTACGCCACTGGCGCCTTTCACGGATCCAATTTCGAGATCTTGCCGCTCAGGGCCAACTGCTCGGGGTGCACAAATCGAGTTGGTAATACCTTTGGGAATCCCCAAGGATTTTTTTACGTAGGGCACATGTAAAACTATTACTGGTCCTTTGATCAGTAATCATTTTCGAAACAAAAAAATACACAAAGTATGACTTTACAATTAAGTGAAACGTCTAAACTGTTAGAAGAAAAGATTTCGAAGACCTATTCACAACTTTCTGTGGATGAAATCGGTCGTGTTCTGTCGATTGGGGATGGGATTGCCCGTGTGTACGGGCTGAACAACATCCAAGCGGGAGAGATGGTTGAATTCGCCAGTGGAGTCAAGGGAATGGCTTTGAATCTTGAAAATGAAAATGTTGGGGTCGTTCTTTTCGGGAGTGACACAGCAATTAATGAAGGAGACATCGTGAAACGTACAGGAACCATCGTCGATGTTCCCGTAGGTCTTGGGATGTTAGGCCGAGTGGTGGACGCCCTCGGGCAGCCCATTGACGGAAAAGGTCCCTTAAAAGATGTGAAACGTCAACGTGTGGAAGTCAAAGCGCCAGGAATTATTGCTCGTAAATCGGTGCACGAGCCCATGCAAACTGGGGTTAAAGCCGTGGACAGTCTTGTACCAATCGGTCGTGGACAACGAGAATTAATTATTGGAGATCGTCAGACTGGAAAAACAGCCATTGCTATCGATGCGATTTTAAACCAAAAGGATGTCAATGCAGGACAGGATGAATCAAAAAAATTATACTGTGTCTACGTGGCCATTGGACAGAAACGTTCAACGGTTGCGCAACTGGTGAAAATTTTAGAGGACGCCGGAGCCTTAGACTACTCGATTATTGTCGCAGCCACAGCCTCGGACCCAGCACCACTTCAATTCTTAGCGCCCTACTCAGGATGTGCCATGGCAGAACATTTCCGCGACAACGGAAAGCATGCCTTAATTATTTATGACGACTTAAGTAAGCAATCCGTTGCCTACCGTCAAATGTCCCTACTTCTTCGCCGTCCACCAGGACGTGAAGCCTTCCCAGGAGACGTTTTCTACCTACACTCTCGATTGTTAGAGCGTGCTGCGAAAATGTCTGATGCCCTAGGAAGTGGATCATTAACGGCCCTACCCGTGATTGAAACACAAGCAGGGGATGTATCGGCATATATTCCAACGAACGTCATTTCGATTACGGATGGACAAATTTTCTTAGAGACGGAATTATTCTATAAGGGAATTCGCCCAGCCATTAACGTTGGATTATCGGTAAGTCGTGTAGGATCCGCAGCCCAACTGAAAGCGATGAAACAAGTTGCCGGTACTTTAAAACTTGAGCTTGCTCAATACCGAGAAGTTGCGGCTTTTGCACAGTTTGGATCGGACTTAGATGCTTCAACGCAATACTTATTAAACCGTGGAGAGCGTTTAACTGAAATGTTAAAACAAGGGCAATACCAACCAATGCCCATCGAGCGCCAAGTAATTATTGTATATGCTGCAACGAAGGGATATTTAGATAAACTAAACGTGTCGGACATCGCCGCATACGAAGCGTCATTACAACAGGAAATCGAACCAGCGCTGTTAACAGCCATTCGTGACCAAAAAGAAATTTCTGATGAATTACAAGGGAAACTGAAACAATTCTTCGAGGGATTCACAAGTCGCTTTCTTGCAACACGCACAACATAAGAGCCCGTGATTTCGGTAACTATGTAAAGACTTTTTCTCCGCAGCACCCCGTCACTGTCAAGTTCACGGGGTGCTGCGGAGTTTACGTTTTTGTATTGTTTTTTATACAATGTTAACTTTGTTATGTTTTTAATACTTATTGAATGTATTTTAAAGATTTTAGGTATTACGGTGCCTCTATTATTGGCTGTCGCGTTTATGACGCTTGCGGAGCGAAAAGTGATGGCGTCGATGCAGCGCCGAAAGGGTCCCAACGTTGTTGGTATTTTCGGACTGTTCCAACCCATTGCTGACGGGGTGAAGTTGATGGTTAAAGAGCCAATTCTACCTAGTAGTGCTAATATTGTCATTTTCTTGGTAGCGCCGGTGTTAACCTTTTTACTTAGCCAAGTCGCTTGGGCCGTCATTCCCTTTGGGGAAGGTGTGGTTCTGGCAGATATTCACGTGGGTTTACTCTACATTTTTGCTGTGTCGTCCCTAGGAGTCTACGGGATTATTACCGCTGGGTGGTCGAGTAATTCCAAGTATGGGTTCTTAGGTGCTCTGCGTTCGGCTGCCCAAATGGTTTCGTACGAGGTATCTATCGGTCTGATTCTGATCACGGTCCTGCTTTGTGTGGGATCGTTAAACCTGACGGATGTGGTGCTTGCCCAACAATCGATTTGGTTTTGCATCCCCCTGTTTCCCCTACTGATCTTATTTTTCATCTCATGCCTTGCGGAAACAAACCGTGCGCCCTTCGATTTACCCGAGGCGGAAGCCGAGTTGGTTGCAGGGTATAACGTCGAATATTCAGCCATGGGGTTCACGCTTTTCTTTCTTGGGGAATACGCCAACATCCTGGTGATGAGTATGCTTTGCGTGCTCTTCTTTCTGGGTGGATGGTTACCGCCCTTTGATTTCGTGCTCTTTCACTGGATTCCCGGATTTTTCTGGCTTGGAATGAAATTAAACCTGTTTCTATTCTTCTTTATCTGGGTTCGTGCCGCGTTCCCCCGTTACCGTTATGACCAATTAATGCGCCTGGGATGGAAAGTCTTCCTACCGCTGTCGTTGGCCTGGGTGGTGTTGGTGTCAGGAATCCTTGTAGGGTTTGACTGGCTTCCATAAACCCCCCACGGTACGCTCTCGTCGAGGTGGGTGATGTAAGAAAAACTACATCACCTTCTTCTCACCCAAAGAGATACACGTATACCTCTATTTATGTCTTTACTTTATTGGATTATTCTCCTGCCCATCATCGGGTCTGGAGTGCTATTATGTCTTCCAAGTTGGAATCGACGCTTGGTCTTATCGACGGCGCTTGGGTTTTCAACCGTGACATTTTTACTCTCGTTGCTACTATGGATTCTATTTGATAGTTCAACTGCCAAATTCCAATTCACAACCGATATGCTACCCTTTGTGTCGCCCAGTTCAACCCTACACTTTCTTGTGGGTGTGGATGGAATCTCGTTGTTCTTTGTAATTTTAACCGCCTTTCTAATCCCGATTTGTATTCTTGTAGGATGGGTCAGTATTCAAGCTTCGGTGAAAGAGTATTGTATTGCTTTTTTACTTCTCGAAAGTCTTGTAATCTTAGCCTTTTCTGTTCTCGATCTACTACTTTTTTACATCTTCTTTGAAAGTGTGTTAATTCCAATGTTCTGTATTATTGGAATTTGGGGATCGCGTGAACGAAAGATTCGTGCAGCGTATCAGTTCTTTCTGTATACCTTGATTGGATCGCTCTTCATGCTCCTTGCGGTGCTGTTAATCTACAGTGAAGCGGGATCGACAGATCTTCAAATACTGTACGCAACCCCGTGGAGCGAATCCCGTCAATTGGTGCTATGGTTTGCATTCTTCGCAAGCTTCGCCGTGAAGGTACCGATGATTCCAGTGCATATCTGGTTACCAGAAGCCCACGTGGAGGCGCCAACCGCCGGATCGGTAATTTTAGCGGGAATTCTGTTAAAGCTTGGAACCTACGGTTTTCTTCGTTTTTCGATCCCACTCTTCCCGGAGGCATCGATTTACTTTACCCCGCTTGTACAAACGTTGAGCCTAATTGCCATTATTTATGGGTCTTTAACAACCCTGCGTCAGGTGGATTTAAAGAAAATTATCGCTTACTCGTCGGTAGCCCATATGAACTTCGTGACGCTGGGGCTCTTTAGTCTCAACGCCCAAGGGATTGAAGGAGCAATCATGCTGATGCTTGCCCATGGACTTGTCTCCCCCGCCCTCTTTTTACTGGTGGGATGCCTCTACGATCGCCATAAGACACGACTGGTGCGCTACTATGGTGGGTGTGCCCAAACCATGCCGCTCTTTGCGCTTTTTTTCGTGTTCTTTACCATGGCCAACATTAGTTTACCCGGAACGGCCAGTTTCGTCGGTGAATTTCTTGTCTTAACAGGAGCCTTTCAAAGCAATACCCTCATTGCAACCGTTGCCGCCTCGGGAATGGTGTTAGGGGGTGCCTATGCTCTGTGGTTATGTAATCGTATCGTCTACGGATTTCCAAAACCCTACTACATCACCGCCTTCAGTGACATCTCCCGCCGCGAATTCTTTATTCTGTTGCCTTTTGTGATTGGAGTGCTTTGCATGGGGGTGTACCCGGAACCGTTTCTCGAGGTCATTCGCTGCTCGGTAACGAATGTTCTCGCGCAAGCAAACCTTTTCCCCCGCTAAAAGGGAAACGCTGTTTTTAAGGCATGAGCTCTTTGAGCCATGACGGTTCCGGGGCCATGCCTTAAAAATCCCCTACCTATTCATTTTATGCCTACATCTCAACAACTTTTACGGCTAAAAAACAGTCGTCGTACTTCAAAGGATTTCAAAGCGTCGACCAAAACACCGGCGCTCCGCAGTTGTCCACAAAAACGCGGGGTGTGCCTTCGCGTGTTTACCCGAACACCGAAGAAGCCCAACTCTGCTTTACGAAAAGTCACCAAGGTGCGCCTGTCCAATGGACTGGATGTCATCGCTTATATTCCTGGAGAAGGACACAACCTACAAGAACACTCGGTGGTTCTCATCCGCGGTGGGCGGGTGAAGGACCTTCCCGGTGTGAAATACCATATCGTGCGCGGTGTCTTAGATACGCAAGCTGTCTTAAACCGACGTAAGGGTCGTTCGAAGTATGGGACACGAAAAAACAAAATGTAATCTATGCGAACAAAATACATTCACCAGAAGGACGCCTTCTGGGTGCACCCCGAGCAGGTCGAGCACGTGCCGGTATTTCAAAAAATGATTCATAGCTTGATGAAACATGGGAAAAAACAAAAAGCCTTTACCCTCCTACTTCGTGCGGTCCAAGTGTCGCAGCAGAAACTGCACACCCAGTCGGGTGGACGCAGTACTGTGGAGGCGGCGGATTCTCGTGCCCTGCACGATTTCCAGTTTTTAGCTCAAGCCATTGAAAACGTGCGCCCCAGTGTGGAAGTGCGTTCGAAGAAGATTGCTGGAATCTCCCGCGAAATTCCATGCCTCGTGCCCGCAGGCCGTGGCCAGGGACTCGCTATTCGTTGGATCATCGATGCCGCTCGTGCCCGTAAGAAAACGGGAAATCGCGGCTTTGCCGAGAACCTTGCGGAAGAATTGGTGGATGCCTATATGCAGCGTGGCCTTCCCCGCCAAAAGCGCGATGTCCTGCATAAGACGGCTGCAACCAATCGAGCATACCTGCGTTACCGTTGGTGGTAATCGGGGTTGTGTTCGAAATATACTACAAAATTTGGACGGGTTTTTAATCCGCCCATCGAAGTCTGGCCAGGTACACTCCTTTGGGAGTCCGTCCATGGCCAGCATGTGTGCTTGGCCCTTGGGCCAAGCACACGTTTTAAGAACAAATAAAAAGACACTATGCGTTTTCTTCTTGGTTTTTTATTTTGGAGTGTCCCAACAATTGCATTGTTAGACGCCCCAGAGGCCTGGCAAATTGGATTTCAGGATCCAGCAACGCCGGTTATGCAGGGAATTATTGATCTTCATCACGACATCTGTTTCTTCCTTACAGCCATTCTTGTCTTTGTTTTCTGGATGCTCTTTCGCTCATTATACCACTTTAGTGCAAAGCGTAGTCTAATGCCAGAAAAAATTGTGCACGGGACCGCGATTGAAATTGCCTGGACAGTTGCTCCAAGTTTAATTTTAGTCTTTATTGCAATCCCATCCTTTGCACTTTTATACAGTATGGATGAAATTGTAGATCCAGCCGTCACTGTCAAGGCGATCGGGCACCAGTGGTACTGGAGTTACGAATACAGTGATTACAACCAATCGGATGAATCTGCTGTAACCTTTGATAGCTATATGGTGCCTGAGGATGACTTAGAACCGGGACAACTTCGTCTTTTAGAGGTTGATAACCGTGTGGTTGTTCCAGCAAACACCCACCTTCGTTTTATTGTAACGGCAGCAGACGTCCTACACAGTTGGGCGGTTCCTTCTTTAGGGATCAAATGCGATGCTGTACCGGGACGCTTAAACCAAGTCCCAGCGTTTATCCAACGTGAGGGAGTATTCTATGGGCAGTGCAGTGAAATTTGTGGAACAAACCATGCCTTCATGCCTATTGTCGTAGAAGCAGTTCCTCTTGCAGATTACGTGGCATGGGTTGCCAATAAAATTGAAGAGGCGTAATGTGTGATCGCGCATTTTGCCCACCACCACCGCTGTCTTGGCACAGATCAAGACGCGGGGCGGTTTCAAAATATTTACATAGCTTCTATGTAAAGTAGATTAAAAAACATGATCTATGAGTTTACAAAAACACCCTTATCACTTGGTTGATCCAAGTCCATGGCCTTTTTTCGCATCCCTAGCGGCGTTAGTAACGACGTTTGGTGGTGTTATGTATATGCATGGGTATGACGGAGGAGAGCTTGTGCTTCCCTTTGGGATTCTTATGGTTTTATACTCGATGGTTGTTTGGTGGCGTGACGTGGTTCGCGAAGGAACTTTTGAAGGGCATCACACGGGTGCTGTTCAGCAAGGACTCCGCTACGGAATGATTTTATTTATCGTGTCCGAACTAATGTTTTTCTTAGCATTTTTCTGGGCTTTCTTTCATTCAAGTCTGGCACCGACCATTGAAATTGGAGCTGTCTGGCCTCCTCAAGGTATTCAAGTTTTAAACCCTTGGGAAGTTCCGTTTTTAAACACCGTGATTCTGTTATCTTCAGGAGCATCTGTTACATGGGCTCACCATGCGTTGTTAGCTGGATACCGTAAACAAGCAATCGCCTCATTAGTAATTACTGTGGTTTTAGCGCTGATTTTTACAGGTTTTCAGGCCTACGAGTACTTCGAAGCACCCTTTGACATCTCCGATGGGATTTACGGGTCAACGTTCTTTTTAGCAACAGGCTTCCACGGTTTCCATGTTATCATTGGGACCATTTTTCTTGCGGTGTGTTTAATTCGTTTAATCCGCTTTCATTTTACAAAACAACACCATTTCGGTTTCGAAGCTGCGGCTTGGTACTGGCACATGGTTGATGTTGTTTGGCTTTTCCTTTTCGTATCTGTATACTACTGGGGAGGGGCTTAAGATGCACGGGACGATCCGGACACATACGCCCAGGGTTTTCGGGATTTTATTTATAAAGGGATGTGTCAGTGGTAAGTCTTGGCAAGCCAAGACTTACCCCCCGCGACCTTCTATATAAAATTCCTTTTTTGAGCGCCTGCTCAAAACCTTACAACGATTATTTTATGATTTCGTCACCTTTAGAGCAATTCGCAATTATTAGTCTTGTTCCATTACATTTCGGTAACTTTTATTTCTCGTTTACCAACTCGGCGCTTTATATGTTCTTAGCAACGGGATTGGTCAGTTTATTATGTTACCTGGTTACCATCCGTGGAGGACAATTAGTCCCGTCGCGTTGGCAATCGGTTGTGGAGATGATCTTTCAATTCGTAAAAAGTTTAGTGGAAGAGCAAATCGGTCCACATGGTCGTAAGTACTTTCCATTGGTATTTACAACTTTTTTATTTCTATTAAGTGCAAACTTAATCGGAATGATCCCGTATAGTTTTACAGCTACAAGTCATTTAGTCGTGACTTTTGGACTGTCCCTATCTCTGTTCATCGGGATCACCATTGTTGGTTTCCAACACCATGGATTGCATTTTTTCAGTTTCTTATTGCCCAAGGGCGCACCTCTGATTCTGGCGCCGCTTTTAGTTGTGCTTGAGTTAGTGTCGTACTGCTTTCGTGCGGTAAGTCTTGGTGTTCGATTATTTGCAAATATGATGGCGGGGCATACGTTAGTAAAAATCATTAGTAGTTTTGCATGGACCATGCTTTCAGTAGGAGGAATCCTTGCTGTGGCATCTGTAATCCCAGTAATTATCGTTTTCGCGTTAACTGGGTTAGAGATTGGTGTGGCATGTTTACAGGCCTATGTTTTTACAATTCTTGTATGCATCTACCTTAACGATGCAATTCACCTGCATTAACGTTTTTCCGAGGTTTACAGGGGTGGTAAGCAGCATGCGCACAACCCCTGTAAACCATCGCTGGGAAACACTTTTATTCTCAATAAAACTTCTTTATATATGAAACGCGTTTCTATTTTAAAGCAACCACTCTTATCGACGGTGAATGATCATTTAATCGATTATCCATCCCCGAGTAATTTAAATTACTACTGGGGATATGGGAGTTTAGCTGGTTTATGCCTTATGGTACAAATTGCCACAGGGATTTTTTTAGCCATGCACTATACACCGCATGTGGACTTAGCCTTTTTAAGTGTTGAGCACATCATGCGTGATGTAGAGGGAGGGTGGTTACTGCGTTACACGCATGCCAATGGAGCAAGTATGTTTTTCATGGTTGTTTATATTCACATGTTCCGTAGCCTTTACTATGGGAGTTACGCAAGTCCTCGTGAATTCCTATGGTGTACTGGAGTCATTATTCTTTTATTAATGATTATTACTGCCTTTATCGGGTATGTATTGCCGTGGGGACAAATGAGTTTCTGGGGTGCGACGGTAATTACAAGTTTAGCGAGTGCTATTCCCGTTGTGGGGGACACCGTGGTAACATGGCTATGGGGAGGATTCTCTGTAGATAATGCAACCCTAAACCGTTTTTACAGTTTACACTATCTTCTACCGTTTATTATCGCGGGAGCGTCCTTGGTGCACATCGCTGCATTACACCAGTACGGGTCAAACAACCCGTTGGGGACAAACTCATCGGTGGATAAAGTGACCTTCTACCCCTACTTTTATGTGAAAGACTTAGTAGGTTGGATGGCTTTTGCAGTGGTGTTTTCGGTGTTTGTATTTTTCTACCCAAATGTGTTAGGGCACCCGGATAACTATATCCCTGCAAACCCAATGTCAACACCAGCCCATATCGTACCAGAATGGTACTTCCTATGGGTGTATGCGATTTTACGAAGCATTCCCAATAAACTTGGTGGAGTAGCTGCCATTGCCTTAGTCTTTATTTCGCTCTTAGCCCTACCTTTTGTCAACTCATCACAGGTGCGTAGTTCAGCCTTCCGTCCATTGCACAAAAAAGTGTTCTGGTTACTGGTGGCGGACTGTATCATTCTTGTATGGATTGGGCAAGAGCCGGTAGAAGACCCTTATATTATTATTGGTCAACTGGCCTCGGTTTACTTCTTTATCTACTTCTTAATTTTCATGCCTTTCCTTGGGAAGCTGGAATCCTTCCTAATTCACTACAAGGGGGAGTCAACGGCTGATTTTACAGCCCTACAAACCCTTGCATCCGCTCGTTAAACAGCGGGGGCACAAAACCTTTCGGTTGGGGAGCACTGTTATGTGGTAAAAAAGCGCGGGGAAGCGGACGGCTCGGTCTTTTTTCGAAGGGATCGGGCCGTGCCCGCCTTTCTGTCTTTTATGCATAGGACTTACGACCTACGTGCATTTTGAGGACGTAGCTCAGTTGGTTAGAGTATTGGCCTGTCACGTCAAAAGTCGCGGGTTCAAGTCCCGTCGCTCTCGTATCTTCCATGTTTCCTTACTCCGATGTTTTGATCGCCGCGTTGACCCGAACCCGGGTGCTCGGTCTTTTTTTTTGTAAAGACATCACGAATTATACATATATCGCTATGGTTGAATACATTGGTATTTTAGTTTACTTTGGTATCGCTACTGTCTTAGCATTAGCCTTATTAATTTTGCCGTTTTTAACAGCAACCCGCCGCGTTGACCCAGAAAAGATCTCGGCGTATGAGTGTGGCTTTGACCCCTTCGACGACGCCCGAGGACGTTTTGATATTCAATTCTATCTGGTGGCAATTTTGTTTATTATTTTTGACCTGGAAGTGGCCTTTCTCTTTCCGTGGGCTTTGGTGTTAAACAAAATTGGCTTATTTGGATTTTGGTCAATGATGGTTTTTTTAATCATTCTAACAATTGGTTTTGTGTACGAATGGCGTAAAGGGGCTTTAGACTGGAGTTAAGTCCGGTCTAAGGCGATTCTTTCAAAAAAGTCTCAA
>Ga0315273_10002061_pt1 | contig 23489 bp, 20 predicted proteins | sample YL17G02_0_MG_FD_205753 | JGI IMG/M metagenome (GOLD analysis project Ga0315273, IMG submission 205753) | Sediment microbial communities from Yellowstone Lake, YNP, Wyoming, USA - YL17G02_0 | ecosystem: Environmental > Aquatic > Freshwater > Lake > Sediment | place: USA: Wyoming | collected...
CATTCCCGCCCCGTATCAAGGTACGGGGTAAACTCCAGCGGGAATCCAGTGGGTCGGGCTGGGAGGTTTGTAGGTCAAAACCGCTTCGGTTTTGACACATTGTGCCTGAAGAGAGTGAGCAGTACCAATGTATCGGATCGAAACCAAGGTTGACACAAAATCGCCTGAGTATCAGGCGAACTATGATGAGAATAAGCGGATTGTGGAAGAACTCCGCAGCCGTATGGAAAAGGCGCGGCAGGGTGGACCGCCCGAAGCTGTCGCGCGGCACAAGTCGCGTGGTAAGCTGACCGTACGCGAGCGACTCGACCGATTATTCGATGACAGTACTCCGTTCATCGAATTGTCGCCGTTGGCTGCCTGCGACATGTACGACAACGCTGCTCCGGCTGCCGGTATGGTAACAGGCATTGGCGTTGTACATGGCAGGGAAGTGCTCGTTGTTGCCAATGACGCAACGGTCAAAGGCGGCACCTATTTCCCGATGACGATCAAGAAGCATGTTCGCGCGCAGGAAATTGCGCGCAAGAATAACTTGCCCTGCATCTATCTGGTCGATTCCGGAGGGATCTTCCTGCCGGAACAATCGGGGACATTTCCTGATCGCGACCACTTCGGCAAGATCTTCTATAATCAAGCGACGCTTTCGGGATTGCGCATTCCGCAGATCGCGGTTGTACTCGGTAGTTGTACTGCCGGTGGCGCTTATGTTCCGGCGATGTCAGACGAGGCAATTATCGTTCGCAAGCAGGGAACGATCTTCATCGGCGGACCACCGCTGGTGAAAGCGGCGACCGGCGAGGAAGTCAGCGATGAAGATCTGGGCGGCGCCGACGTACATTGTCGCATATCGGGCACGGCTGATCACTATGCGCTAAATGACGAACATGCGCTGGCGACTTGCCGGAACATTATCGAAGCGCTCAATCGGACAGACAAATATCCACTCGATCGGGCGGCTACGGAAGAACCGTACTATGATCCCCAAGAGCTTTACGGTGTCGTTCCGACGGAATTGCGAACACCGTATGATATTCGCGAATTGATCGCGCGCGTTGTTGACGGCAGCCGCTTCCAAGAATTCAAAACACTTTATGCCCCCACATTGATCTGCGGTTTTGCGCGGATTCATGGCTACATGGTTGGCATCATTGGCAATAACGGTGTGCTGTTCAGCGAGTCATCGTTGAAAGGAGCACACTTCATCGAACTCTGCGCATTGCGTAAGATACCGTTAATCTTCCTGCAGAACATCACCGGATTTATCGTCGGCAAAAAGTACGAGCATGGCGGCATAGCGCGCGATGGCGCAAAACTGGTGCATGCCGTGGCTAACGCGCAGGTGCCGAAGTTTACCGTCATTGTTGGCGGTTCGTACGGAGCGGGCAACTATGCCATGTGCGGACGCGGGTACGATCCGAATTTCCTCTGGATGTGGCCTGCCGGCAAAATTTGCGTCATGGGTGGCGAACAGGCGGCGGATGTACTTTGGAGTGTCAAGAAAGCACAGCTTGCGAAGAAGGGCGTTGCGTTGACACCGGAGATGGAAGCGGAGTTCAAGAAACCGACGGTCGACAAATATGAACATGAATCATCGCCATACTATTCAACCGCTCGTCTCTGGGATGACGGAATTATTGATCCGCTCAAGACGCGCGATTTGCTGGGGCTGGCGATCTCCGTTTCTCTTAACCGCGAAATACCCGATGCCAATTTCGGCATCTTCAGGATGTAACTATGAACGGTTCGCGAACAGTGCGGGTTGAGACCGCCGGTAAGATCGGCAGAGTGACGTTTTGCCGACCGGAAGTCCACAACGCTTTCAACGATCAAGTTATTGACGAAATGACTTTCGCCTTTAAGCGACTCAAGACGGATTCCGATGTGCGTGTTGTCATTCTCTCCGGTGATGGCAAATCATTCTGCGCGGGAGCCGATCTCAACTGGATGCGGCGCGTCAAAGATTCTGCCTTCGAAGACAACTTGGACGAAGCGCGACGCTTAGCCGATCTATTCTGGGATATCTACTCATTTCCCAAACCGGTGGTCGGTCGTATCAACGGCGCAGCTATCGGCGGAGGTACCGGATTCGTGGCAGTGACCGATATCGCGGTTGCGGCGCAGAGCGCGGTGTTCTCGTTTAGCGAAGTCAAAATCGGCGTCGTGCCTGCATGCATTTCGCCCTATGTCATCAGGCGCGTCGGCGAAGGGAAGGCACGCGAATTCTTTCTTACCGGCGAACGACTGACTTCCGACCGTGCGTTAGAAGCGGGACTGGTGAATAGAGTTGTACCTGATGAAATGCTTGATGCAACAGTGAATGGCTTGGTTGAGTCCTTGCTGTCATCAGGTCCGGAAGCGATACGGGTTTGCAAAGAATTGCTGCAGACAGTGCCGACTCTGATGGTCGATGATTTCAAAGAATACACAGCGCGGGTGATCGCCGAATTGCGGCAGTCGCCGGAAGGTCAGGAAGGGATGGATGCCTTCTTGAATAAACGCAAACCGAATTGGACGGTCGAATAAACAGAACCCTCACCCTGACCCCTCTCCCACTGGGAGAGGGGCAAGGGGTGAGGGGCTGAATCTAGTGTAGAATGTAAGTTGGGCTCCGAGGGACATAATCCCGACTGCGGTATAACGAACGATAATTGATGTTGAACAAGATCCTCATAGCCAACCGCGGTGAAATTGCGCTGAGAATCATGCGCGCTGCCAGGGAGATGAATATCCCGACGGTGGCAGTTTACTCTGAAGCAGACGCTGCTGCCTTGCATGTTTTGCGCGCCGATGAAGCGATTTTGATCGGGCCTGCTCCGGCTATCGAAAGCTATTTGTGCATTGACAAACTTATTGCGGCCGCCAAACAAACCGGCTGCGATGCCGTTCATCCCGGTTACGGCTTCCTTGCAGAAAATGCCGACTTCGCACAGGCAGTGGTAAATGCGGGACTGATCTTCATCGGCCCGAGCGCAGAAGCGATCCGTTCGCTCGGAAACAAGCTGGGTGCGCGTGAGATGATGCTTGAAGCCAACGTCCCGATTGTGCCGGGGGGGGAAGTCAAATCGGGTGACCTTGAGGATTTCGTAGAGCTCGCGCGCGCGATCGGATATCCCGTACTTGTCAAAGCGGCGTCAGGTGGTGGCGGCAAGGGGATGCGCATTGTGCCTGCGGAAGAGCATCTGCTGGAGGCGGTCGAAGCAGCGCGCCGCGAGGCCCAGTCCGCATTTAGCGATCCAACGGTCTATCTCGAAAAGTATCTTGAGCGACCGCGACACATCGAGTTCCAAGTCATCGCGGACAGCTTTGGCAATACCGTGCATCTTTATGAGCGCGAGTGTTCCATCCAGCGGAGACACCAGAAGATTATAGAGGAAACGCCATCGACAGCGTTGACGCCGGAACTGCGGCAGCAAATGGGACAAGCGGCAGTCGCAGCGGCCAAAGCGGCACGCTATACTTCGGCAGGTACGGTGGAGTTTCTGTTTTTTGAGGGGCACTACTATTTCCTCGAAGTCAATACCCGCATTCAGGTGGAGCATCCGATTACGGAGATGACTACCGGCATTGATCTGGTGAAAGAGCAGATTCGTATTGCGTCAGGAGAGAAGCTGTCGTTTTCGCAGGATGATGTGCGTCCGCGCGGTCATGCGACCGAGTGCCGAATCTATGCCGAGGATCCGGCCATCGGTTTTCTGCCATCGGCTGGGAAAATTCACTACCTCAATGAACCAAGCGCCGCCAACCTGCGGATAGACTCCGGTATTTACAGCGGCTGCGACGTGCCGATTTACTATGACCCGATTCTCTCCAAGGTTATTGCTTATGGCAGAGATCGCGAGGAATCGACAGAACGCATGATCTTGGCGCTCAAGGATTACAGCATCATCGGCATCAAGAGCAACGTCCGCTTTCTGATCGATTGCCTGTCACATCCCGAATATCGCAGTGGGAATCTCTTCACGGGGTTTATCGACCAACATTTGCCCGAATGGAGCGAACCGGAAATCGGCGATGATCTGCCGTTGGCACTAGCCGGGGCGGTTTTGGCGATGTCGGCCAGACAGACTACAGTGGCGGAGTTGACAACGGGGGAACCCGTGTCTTTGTGGGAAAAGCTCGGAAGGTGGGAGCTGTAGTGGACTACCAGTTCGTCCTAAATGGTCAGGCGATAGCAGTCAAAGCCGAACGCCAAGGTGACAGACTGACTCTGAGTTTGCCAACGGGTGATCACGTTTTTGACCTTGTTGACCTCGGTAATGGGGAATTTCTGCTTCGTAATGACGGCAAGCAGCGCAAAGTGGTTGCTCTTAAAGCGTCAAGTAAGGTAATTGTTCTAACGGATTGTATTACAACAACATTTGATTTGCCGTCATCGAAAGATGGTGACCATTTTGGCGCCGACCAGGGTGAACATGGCGACAAATCCAAGGTCATCGCTCCCATGCCGGGCAAGGTCGTGAAAGTGCTTGTCGAACCGGGTCAAACAGTCGAACCCAAGCAGAAGCTGCTGATTGTTGAAGCAATGAAAATGGAAAACCCGCTGGTTGCCCCGTTCAAAGCCGAAGTCGTCAAGGTCAACTGCATCGCCGGAGAACTGGTCGACAGCGACAAAATCCTCATCGAGTTGCGGCAGATTACCTGACGCATCTAAACGGTCGATTTTGTCTTCCCACATTTCGGTTGCCACGCGTTAGAAGTTTACTTAAGTTACAATTGTGAATAAATTCACCTGCCCATTGAGGTGGAGAAAACTCTAACTGTCACTAGCAGATTTCATGTCGTTCTCCGTAGCTAACAATCGAATCAGTCCAGAAAGATCTTTCTTATTTCTAAGCAAGGAGTTGTGTATATCATGAGTAATCAACCCGAAGCAGTAATTCTCTCAGCTTGCCGCACAGCACTCGGTAAGTTTCAGGGAGCGCTGGCCGGATTCTCCGGCACGCAGTTGGGCGCATTGGCGATTAAGGAAGCGGTCAAGCGCGCCGGTATCGATCCCCGGGATGTTAGTGAGTGTATTATGGGGCATGTCGTGCAGGGAGGAGCCGGGCAGGCGCCAGCTCGTCAAGCGGCCCTGAACGGCGGTCTGCCGCCGGAAGTCGCCGTGATGACGATCAACAAAGTTTGCGGTTCCGGTTTGAAAGCCGTCATGTTGTCGGCACAAGCAATCAAGGCCGGTGACGGCGATCTCTTTGTTGCCGGTGGTATGGAGTCCATGACCAATGTACCGTACATTCTTCCGACCGCTCGCGCCGGCATGCGCCTTGGCAACCAGATAGTCGAAGATATGATGATCAAAGACGGTCTCTGGTGCGCTCTCAAGAATTGGCACATGGGCAACGCCGCCGAGTACACAGGAAAGAAAGCCGGTGTCTCTCGCGAGGAGCAGGACGAATTCGCCTACAATTCCCATAAAAAGGCCGTCGCAGCGATCGAACAGGGTAGGTTCAAGCAGGAGATTTTCGACGTTCTGATTCCGCAACGAAAGGGCGACCCGATCGTATACAATACCGACGAATCACCCCGCAAGGATATCTCTGTCGACTTACTCGCCAAACTCAAACCGGCATTCGACAAGGAAGGCACGGTCACCGCGGGTAACGCGCCCGGCATCAATGATGGCGCCTCCGCCTTGGTAGTCAGCTCACTCGCGTATGCTGAAGCTAATGGTCTAAAGCCGATGGCGCGTGTCGTCGCCTACGTGACTGCCGGAACACCTCCGGAGGAGCTTTTCTTCGCGCCGATTTTCGCCGTGCAGAAGTTAATGAAGAAGATGGATGTCGGCATTGAGCACTTCGACTTAATCGAAGCGAACGAAGCATTCAGTGTGCAGGCTCTGGCCGACGGCAAAGGTCTCGGCTGGGACTGGAATCGAGTCAATGTAAATGGCGGTTCCGTGGCGCTTGGTCACCCGATCGGCGCTTCCGGTGCGCGAATCCTCACTACTTTGATCTACGCGTTGAAAGATCGCGGTAAAAAAACCGGACTGGCAACTCTCTGCCTGGGCGGTGGTCATGCCGTGGCATTAGCGATTGAAATGATGTAATGTCGGTTAACAGGGAGACGGTCATAATGGAGATAAGAAATGTTGCAATAGCCGGCGCCGGTACAATGGGCAACGGCATCGCGCATGTTTTTGCGGCCAAGGGATTCAATATCACTCTGCTTGACATGACTGAAGATATGGTCAAGCGCGGTGTCGAGACAATCAGGGGAAATCTCGCGCGGCAGGTCAAGAAGGGTTTAATCACTGAGGAAGAACTAAATGCTACGATGAGTCGGATCAAACCCACAACCGACGCGCGCACTTTGAGTAGTTCACATCTGGTAATCGAGGCGATATTCGAGGATTTGCAGATCAAGAACCGCTTCTGGAGCGATGTTGACAAAGCTTGCCCGCCGGAAGTGATTTTCGCTTCCAACACGTCTTCTCTGCCGATCACACAGATCGCAGCGGCCACCAGCAGAAAAGACAAGTTTATCGGCATGCACTTCATGAACCCGGTGCCACTAATGAAACTGGTGGAGGTCATTCGCGGCATGGCGACCAGCGATGAAACCTGCCATTCAATCAAGAATTTGTGCTTGACGCTGGATAAGACGCCGGTTGAAGTCAACGACTATCCCGGTTTCGTGGCCAATCGCATTCTCATGCCGATGATCAACGAAGCTATTTTTGCCCTGATGGAAGGCGTTTCCTCCCGAGACGAGATCGACATCGTGATGAAGTTAGGCGCCAACCACCCGATGGGGCCGCTAACTTTGGCCGACTTTATCGGGCTGGATGTCTGTTTGGCGATCATGGAAACACTTTACGAGGGCTACAGCGATTCCAAGTATCGTCCCTGCCCGCTGCTGCGCAAGATGGTGCAGTCGGGTTGGCTCGGTCGCAAAACCAAGAAGGGTTTCTACGACTACGAGTAGAGTAGATGTCTACAGAGTATTGTCAAAGAGGGGCACATCGGCATGTGCCCCTTGTTGCTTGACTTCTGTGGTGTACATTTGTTAATTAGTTGACTGGCGAGGGCGCGGCTTGCCCCGCTGCTTATGACTCGAAAACTGAGTATTTGACATAGGCGAAGCAATAATGGATTTCAATTTTTCAGAAGACCAGATTTTGATGCGCGATGCGGCTCGCGAGTTTGCCGAAAAGCGACTTAAACCAATCGCGGAAGAACTCGACGCCGAATCGCATTTACCGGCGGAGTTGTTGAAAGAAACTGCCGAGCTTGGCTATTTCGGCTTGCTGGCGCCGGAGGAGTATGGTGGCCTCGCGATTGATTATCTCAGCTATGCGCTCGTGATCGAAGAGATTTCCAAAATGTGCGCGGCGTTGGCGATTGCCATCTCGGTGCAGAATTCACTCGTAATCAAAGCGATTAGTCGTTATGGCTCCGCTGAGCAAAAGAGCAAGTATCTGCCCAAGCTGGCGGCAGGCGAGTATATCGGTTCCTATTGCCTGTCGGAGCCGGCCGCCGGGACTGACGCAGGTGCGCTACAATGTCGCGCCATTCGAACCGGCAACGATTTCGTCTTCAATGGCACCAAGAGCTGGGTGACTTCCGCAGGATACGCCTCGATCTTTCTCGTGTTTGCCATCACTGATCCGTCGAAGGGACGTAAGGGTATCTCTTGTATCATCGTTGAAAAAGATGCCAAGGGAATGAGCCTCGGCCAGCCGGAGAAGAAGATGGGGCTGAAGGCGTCTGATACGCGCGAAGTCTCATTTGTTGACTGTAATGTTCCGGTCGTGCAATTACTGGGTGAAGAAAACCACGGCCTAAAGGTTGCTTTCTCGCTGCTTGAAGCCGGGCGTGTTGGTGTCGCCGCGCAGGCGCTCGGGATTGCCGAAGCGGCATTTGCCGAGGCCGTCTCCTACGCTCGCGAACGCAAGCAGTTTGGACAAGCGATTATTGAGTTTCAGGCGACGCAGTTCAAGCTTGCCGAGATGGCAACGCGCATCGAGGCTTCACGGCTGTTGACCTATCGGGCGGCGGTGCTGTATGACTCCGGTGAACCGCATGTCAAAGAGATTTCGATGGCGAAACTGTTTTCATCGCAAACCGCCAATTATGTCGCCAACGAGGCGGTACAGATACACGGCGGATACGGCTATGTCAAGGAGTACGCCGTCGAGCGTTACTTTCGCGACGCCCGTATCACCGAGATTTACGAAGGAACCACTGAGGCGCAGAAGATGGTGATTGCGCGTGTGCTCATGCAAGAGACGCAGCACTGATGTTTGCCGATTCTGAATATGCCGGGTTCCGCACGGAAGTTAGAGCCTTCTGCGAATCGGAGATCGCACCGCTGGCGCTGGAAGCGGACGAAAAACAGATATTCCCGCCGACACATCTAGACAAGCTTCAACAGAAGGGTTGGTGGAAAATTCAGCTACCCGAAGAGTACGGCGGCATCAATTATAATACCGTTCAGTATTCAATCATCGTCGAGGAACTGAGTCGCGTCTGCGGCTCCACCGGACTGACGGTTGCCGCACACAACTCGCTTGGTGTCGGGCCGATTTATAGTTTCGGCACGCCCGAGCAGCGTGACCGCTATCTCAGGACGGATTCGTCACAAGCGGTCTTGATCGCATTCGGACTGACCGAGCCGCAGGCCGGTTCCGATGCCGGTGGCACGCAATCGGTCGCCGTCCGTAACGGAGATCACTACGTTCTCAATGGCACCAAATGCTGGATCACTTCCTCGAATCTCTGCAAGTATGCCATCGTCACGGCCCGCACCGACAAGAGTGGCGGTGTAAAAGGTATTTCGTCATTCATTCTGGAAAAGGGAATGAAGGGCTTCTCAGTCGGCAAGAAAGAAAACAAGATGGGTTGCCGTGGTTCCGACACAGCCTTCTTGCATTTCGACGATGTCCACGTGCCGGTGGAAAGCCGCATGGGTGCGGAGGGGGAGGGTTTCAAGCAGTTCATGATTACGCTGGATGGCGGACGCATCTCTATCGGCGCTATGGCGCTCGGTCTGGCTGTCGGCGCCTTTGAGGTCGCTGCGAAATATGCCGCCACACACAAGCAATTTGGCAAACCGATTGGCGAGTATCAAGCGATCCAATGGAAGCTGGCTGATATGGCTACTCGCATCGAGGCGGCTCGCGGATTGATCTACGGCGCCAGCGTGATGAAAGACAAGAAACAGAATTACTCGCAACAATCGGCGATGGCGAAACTCTATGCTGCCGAGGTGTGCAACTTTGTCACTTCCGAAGCGATAGGAGTATTGGGTGGCGACGGTTACTCGCCGCGGTATCCGGTCGAGAGAATGTATCGCGATATGAAATTGACTGAAATCGGCGAAGGCACGTCCGAAATACAACGAATGGTCATTGCCCGTGCTATACTCAAATCCATTAAAGTAGATGCTTAATCTGAAGTAGGAGGATATATGGCTTTCGAAAAAGTTGACAAGATTTGGATGAACGGTCAGTTTGTCAACTGGGATGACGCGAAGATCCACGTGCTCTCGCATGTCGTCCATTACGGAAGCAGTCTCTTCGAGGGAGTAAGATGCTACAATACAAAGAAGGGCACTGCCGTATTTCGCCTCGCCGAACACACCAAGCGCCTGTTCGATTCGTGCAAAATATATAAGATGAAAATTCCGTACACGCCCGAGCAATTGAACCAGGCGCAACTCGAACTGATCCGTGTCAACAAGATGGATAGCTGCTATATCCGCCCGTTGGTTTACCGCGGCTACAATGCCCTCGGTGTTGACCCGTCCAGTTGTCCGATCGACGTCGCTATTGCGGTCTGGCGGTGGGGGAAATATCTCGGCGCCGATGCGCTGGACAAGGGTGTCGACGTCTGTGTGTCATCGTGGAATCGGATGGCTTCGAATACCTTCCCAGCGATGGCAAAGGCGGGGGCCAACTACATGAACAGCCAACTCATCAAACTGGAAGCGATTCAGAACGGCTATGTCGAAGGCATCGCGCTTGATCACAACGGCATGGTGTCCGAGGGTTCCGGCGAGAACATCTTCGTCTTTTTCGAAGGCTGTTTGCTGACGCCCCCCTACAATGCTTCGATTCTCCCCGGCATTACGCGCAAGACGGTGATCACACTGGCGCGCGATATGGGAATCGAGGTGTGGGAGCGCAACATCCCTCGCGAGATGCTCTATATCGCCGACGAAGTGTTTCTTACCGGTTCGGCGGCGGAAATCACGCCGATTCGTTCGATCGATCGTATCACAATCGGCGAAGGCGTTGCCGGACCGATCACGCGTAAGTTGCAGCAAGCGTTCTTCGACGTGATCGAAAACGGCAACGACAAGCACGGCTGGCTGACGTTTGTATGATCAGTAGTGAGCCAAGATTATGTACCCTCACCCCAACCCCTCTCCCTTCAAGGGAGAGGGTAAGGAACTTGCGGAGCTATCTCAGCATTCCTGAGGACGCGACAGATAGGGGAACCAGATGAAAATCGCTCTCGGCGCTGATCACAAAGGTTACGCTCTCAAAGAAGACATCAAAGTTTTCCTCACCAAGCAGGGTTATGAAGTGATCGATTTCGGAACCGACTCCGAACAGTCGACCGACTATCCCGATTACGGTATGCGCGTTGCCCACTCGGTCGCCAATCATGAATCTGATCGCGGCATCACCGTCTGTTGGACCGGTAACGGCATGAACATGGTGGTCAACAAACTTCCCGAAATCCGTGGCGCGTACGCTCTCACCGAAGAGATGGCTCAACTTTCCCGCCAGCACAATGACGCCAATGTTCTGACGCTCGGCTCCAAATGGGTGACGCCGGAGTTGGCAGAGAAGATCGTTAAGGTGTGGCTGGAGACGAAGTTTGACGGGGGAAGGCACGCAAATCGGGTGAGGAAGTTTTCGATCCTGTAATGGCAACCGCATGTGGTTGTCCGCGGAGCCCAATCCAGAGGCGCGTTGAGAAGCCGTGCATTACGCGCTGCACTTAAAGTAATACTCGAAGCAGATTGCGTTCTTTCCATCCATTGTTTTAGTTGACAAATCCTGGCCTTTCCGCTATTTGACACAAGCTTTCGAGGGGGTAGAATCTGGGTTTGCGCATATGGTTTGCGACTCGTTCGAAGATGGGAGTTTGGATTGCGTTTGGTGTTGCAGCGGGTGAAATGGGCGAGGGTCGAAGTGGAAAATGAGACTGTCGGCGCAATCAAGAATGGCTTATTGGTTTTGGTCGGCGCTACCAATGGTGACACCGAGCGCGACGCGGAAATACTTGCCGAACGTACCGTCAACCTCCGCATTTTCGAGGATGACAACGACAAGATGAACTTGTCACTGAAAGACGTCGGCGGGGAACTGTTGGCAGTCAGCCAGTTTACGTTATACGCCGACACGCGCAAGGGCCGGCGGCCGGCGTTCACCGACGCGCTTGAACCGATTGCGGCCGAAAGGTTGTTCGAGCAGTATAAGAGTAGAGTTGCTGCCGAAGGTGTGCGTGTTGCGTCGGGAGTGTTCGGCGCCAAGATGGCTGTGGAACTATGCAACTGGGGACCGGTGACGATTATCCTCGACTCCGAAGAGAAGAGAAAATGACTGTGGCGATAGAACCTCGACGATTTGTGCTTACCGTCGACGAACAGATCAAGTCCGAGTTGAAGGCGCTTCTGGGCGACACACCAGTGACCTTAGCTTCCGGCTCGCCGCGACGAAGGGAGATACTTGCGCTATCAGGGATAGCTTGCACTGTGATTGTCCCCGATGTCGACGAGGATATTCCAGTGGGTGTATCACCAAAGCAGTTTGCGCTTGATATCGCCACCCACAAACTGGCGCATGTTCCGGGGACAAGCGGAATCACCGTTGCCGCCGATACTATCGTGGTGCTTGACAATCGCATCCTCGGAAAACCGGTTGACAAAGCGGACGCCAGGAGAATGTTGCGCCCGCTGTCAGGCAGGCGGCATTATGTGATTACAGCGCTGGCGTTGCGCGACAATGTCGCTGGCCGGACGATCTGCGACTTTGAAAGAAGCTATGTGACGTTCCATTCGCAAAGTGACGAAGCGATTACTTCCTATGTGGACTCCGGCGAACCGATGGACAAGGCCGGCGCCTATGGCATCCAGGGGATGGGGGAGTTGCTGGTAGAGGAATTGGAAGGGAGTCTGCATAACGTGATCGGGTTCCCGATAGAGTTGTTCGTGCGCATGATCAAGGAGTTGCGGCAGTGACATTTGAATTTGTCTCGGATGACAGTGTCGAGAACCTGGGCAAGCGTCTGATGCACATTCGACAGGAAAAGGAACTCCTGCTGGCCGACGTCGCCAACGAAATAAAAATCCACGAAAAGTACCTTGCAGCCATCGAGGCCGGCGACGATACGCTCTTCCCAGACCACGTCTTCAAGGAGCTCTTCGTCAAGGCCTATGCCGAGTACCTCGGCATCTCCCTCGATGATCTGCTGACGCGCCTCCCTGAGGCTCCCGCGCCCGCTGCCGACGGCGCCGAATCCGCTTCGCGACCGGCAAAAGCTCCGGAAGTTGTCGTCGGACCGACGCCCATGGGAAGCTATCGCTCGGAGGAAGGTCGCCGCGGTGGTGGGAGGTCATTTCTGGTAGCCGGTTTGGTGGTGGTCATCGTTGTGCTCGGATTTTTTCTCATTAAACTGACATTTGATTCACATCCGCCGTCGAAAGTCGTCATTCCGGAGGCGATTCCCAAGAGTGTTCCCAAGATGGAACCAGCCATTGACTCAACGGCAATGATGATTGATTCCACGGACACCAGCGCCGTGTCGGATTCGGCAGCGGTGGATTCAACCGGCACGATCACACCGCCGGACAGTGTGCTGCTATTAATGATCGGCAAAGGTCGCTCTTGGATGCGTGTACGCAAAGACGCCGACACTTCGGCCTATGAGGGAATGATCGGCGTGAACGATACTCTCTGGTTTGCAATGCAGGACAGCATCTATCTACGGTTGAGGCACGGCAATGCGGTTGACCTTTATCTTAATGCACTGCCGCTCAAAATTACCGATAGCCGCGACACATCCGTGGTATCGCTGTGGATCTCGCGAGACAACTACCTCAAGTATGTCGACAGTTCGAGGTTAGCGCCATGAAGATGAAAGAACGCATGCAGAATTGGACTATTCGGCATCGGAGTCGTCGGATCCAGCAGGAGACCTTCGAGTTTCCGGCATCGATTCAGGGGAGCAAACGAATGCTGATCACATTGCCGCGCGGCATCCAGACCAACAGCCTGTTGCTGCGCATGATTGCCGAACTGCCGGTCATCTTTCCCTCCAGCGATTTGTTGATTGTCGTACCGGTCGGATGCAGCGAGATCACACGCAAGACCGGAATCCACGCCATTTCGCCGGAACTGAATCTGACTAATCTGATCGGCTTACCGAAGAAAGATTTCTTCACCAAGGTCGCTGACTTCAAAGCATCGGTGCTGATCGATTTCGAGACGCGCAAAAACGTCTTTAACGCCATGGTCGCCCTGCATACGGGCGCTGACCTGCGTATCGGCTTGGCAAATGTCTGGGGTATGCCAATTCACAACTTTCTGGTGAAGTCGGTTTTCCAGACGGACGAACTGAAGACCTACCGACACATGGTGGACTTGCTGACATCGATTCAACTTCAATCGGCCGCGAGTAAGATGGGCGGGCTGGACTAATTTGACGTAAGAGGAGACTATTTTGTACCTATCGGGACTGGAAATAATCGGATTCAAGTCATTCCCGTTCAAGACCACGGTCGAGTTTGCCAATGGCATTACGGGCGTCGTCGGTCCCAACGGTTGTGGCAAGACCAATGTGCTCGATGCAATCCGCTGGGTGCTGGGGGAGCAGAGAATCTCAATCCTGCGCGGCGGCAAAATGGAAGACGTGATTTTCTCCGGCACGCGCGAACTGAAGCCGATCGGCATGGCAGAGGTATCACTGCACATAGTCAATGACAACCGCGCGCTGGCGATCGAATACCGGAATGTCACGGTGACGCGACGATTACATCGTTCCGGTGAATCGGAGTATCTGCTGAATCGAGTGCAGTGTCGCCTCAAGGATATCACCGACGTGTTTGCCGACACCGGCATGGGAGCGCACGCCTATTCGGCGATTGAGCTCGATATGGTCGAGTCCATTCTTTCCGACAAAGCCGATCAGCGGCGCGTGCTGTTTGAGGAAGCGGCCGGCATAACGCGCTACAAGGAACGCAAACGGGCGGCGCTGCGGAAACTCGAAGCGACCGACAATGATTTGCTACGACTCTCCGATATTCTCTCCGAGGTCTCCACGCAGGTCGGCAGCTTGGGCCGCCAGATGAAGAAGGCCGAGCGATACAAATATTACGAGGACCGTGTCAAGACGGTCGGGCTGGTGTTGCTAAAGGAGAAGTATCGTCGACTCTCACAACATTTGCGGCAGGTGCGTGATGAAAAAAGACTGAGCCAGATCAAGCTCGCCGAAATTTCCGGCGAAATTGACCGCTGGGAATTGGCACGCGAAGATTACAGCGGCAAGGCGCTGGAGCTGTCGGAGGAGATCAGGCAGGTGCGCGCCAAGTCCGAGGAAATCTCCGCGACTTGTTACCGGTTGGAGCGCGAGATTTCCGTTACCGAAGAGAAAATCAGTTCCGCCGAGGTTGCCAATCGCGATGACCTAAAAGAAATCGACGGCATGAAGGGCAAGGTCGAGCAACTTGGCAGGGAGAAGGAATCACTGCAATCACAACTCGCTTCGGCGCGCGCGTCGTTTGATGATGCGCAGCGTCAATTGGCCGAACTGGATACGCGGCTTTCCGCACGAATCGCCCAGGTGGAGGAGGAACGCAAGTCAGGGCAAGTTTATCAACGCGATCTTTTCGAGATTGAAGGGAAGAGGAATCTCTTTGACCAGAATCGCCGGCATCTCGAAACACAGATTGCCGAAGCCAATGCAGAACTTGAAGAAGCCCGTCTGAAACTTGCCGACCTACAGTCGACACTGGCGGCTACCGTTGCCTCGCTCGCAGATATCGATGGCAAACATCGGACTGTCACCGAGGAGATCGAGCAGAGCGAACGACAGATTTCCGAGACGGAAAAGGCGGTCTCGCATCTGGAGATCGCAATATCCGAACTTGCCGCACGTGTAGCGGAACACCGACTTGATGTGCGATCGCTCGGCGCGCAAATCGAACTCCATGAACGCATGATTGCTCACTATGAGGGCTATGGATCAGGCGTCACTGCGATCTTTGCCAACCGCGAGCAACTGCCCGGCGTCATCGACACCGCTGCGAATCTGTTGCAGGCGGATGAACAATACTTGCAGACAATCGAAATGGCGCTCGGCGAAGCGGCTGAATATATCGTCGTGGAGGATCGCGCCGCCGCCAACAACGCCGTCGCTTTCTTGCAGGCGAACAACCTCGGCAAAGCGACATTCGTCATCAAGTCAGAGCTTGACCAATGGCAACGCGACAACAAGCTCGCGCGTCCCGGCGGCTTCGGCGGCAATATCGTTCGCGCATCAGAAGTCGTTTCGGCGACAGCTGAATATCACAAGCTGGCCGAGTTGTTGCTTGGCGATGCGCTGATTGTGGCCGATCGGGTGGCGGCGGAACGATTGCTGGATCTCGGTCAGGGCGAATTTCGAGTGGTGACTCAGGACGGTCATTACTACCAGTCGAAGGTTCTGCATCAAGGTGGATCGGCCAGGCCGGTTGCACTTCTCGGAAGAGAAAACGAACTTACCAGACTCAAGCAGCGTCTTGAATCGTCTCAGACCGATTTGGTCACATCAGATGGTGAGCTGGCGCGTCTCCAGTCGGAGCGCGATCAGCAGCACGAACATCAGGCGCAGTTAACGCAGCAGCTTGAACATCAGCGCTGGTCGCAAACGAACCTTCAGCTTGAGTCAACTCGTCATACGCTTCAGCAGAAGCAGCTTGAGGAACAACTGGGGGAGACTTCAATTGAAATTTCGCGCCTTGAGGAAAAGCTGCACGATTTCGGTTCGCAACTCGCAAAGTTGGTTGATGACTCCACCCGCTTACAGGATGACTCGGAAGGCAAACAGCAGACGCTGCAAGCGCACAATGCAAGTCTGGAAGCGATGGAGCAGGAAGTTGCCAAGGTTTCACGAGAGCAGGAAGAACTGCGCCTGCGCGCAATCAAACTGCAAACCGAGCGCAATTCGCTGGAGGGCAATTTGCTCCGCATTGCGGAGTTGACTAATGAACTCGCAACTCAGAGCGAGACCCGCCAGCACGCCTGCGAACAGCGGGTGAGTGATATAGATTATCAGCGCTTGGCACTGATTGAACTCCGGGAGCAACTGCAGGAATCCTCGGAAGAACGCGAGGGTCTACGGCAGCAGGAAATGCAACTGGTGTCACGGCAGGCGGAAATCAGCGACAAGCAGACCGAATTCGACCAACTGCTCAAGGCCTCGCGCAAAAATCGGGATCAGGTTACGGAAGCAAGTCAGCAGCTTCTCGTCAGTGAGACCGAAGCCAACTCGAAATTCGAGGATGTCGTGACGCAGTTGCGAGACAGCTTCGGAATATCGGCGGACGAATTGACAGTTCCCGAACCGCTGGCGGAGGAGACTTTCCATGAACTCGAGGCGGAACTGGCCGAGTGCCGAAGCAAGCAACAGCAGCTTGGTTTGGTGAATATGCTGGCGCTGGAGGAATATGAAAAAGAAGCTGAGCGCGAGCGTTTCCTGAGTCAACAGATAGGCGATCTTACCAGGGCAAAGGACGATCTCAAGACGACGATTACGCGTATCAATACCACGGCGCGCAACATGTTCTTGGAGACCTTCGCGCAAGTGCGCGCCAATTTCCAGCAAGTATTCAGCGACTTATTTCAGGGTGGCGAGGCCGACCTGCGGATGGAAGATGAAAGCGATCCGCTCGAATCACCCATTCTCATTTCAGCGCGCCCGCGTGGCAAACGCCTGCTCAACATCTCGCAACTCTCCGGTGGCGAGAAGGCGCTGACAGCGATTTCGCTGTTGTTCGCCATCTATCTGGTGAAACCATCGCCGTTCTGTATTCTGGACGAAGTTGATGCGCCGCTTGATGACGCGAACGTCAATCGTTTCCTGAAGATGATTATGCATTTTTCCCAGAAGACGCAGTTTATCCTGATTACGCACAACAAGCGTACGATGGAGCAGTGCGACCGCCTGTATGGTGTGACCATGCAACAACCGGGTGTGAGTCAGATAGTCTCCGTCGACTTTGCAGCGATGGGGAAACCGATCGATGTTGAAGCCTTGACGTTCACCGACCGTGAAGCTCAACCTGAGGAACCGCCGGCGATTGACGAGCCGCCAAAGACTGTGAAAGCGGCAGATGTGATTGCGGAGGAGACAGAAATCGAAGTAGCAGCCGAAGAAGAAACAGCGAATGAAGTTCCAGTGGTTGCTGTCGGTGAGGAAGATGAGTATGACGATGATGACGACGAAGACGATGAGGATGACGACTGATGGGCTTCTCCCTCAAGAAGCTTGCATCCGGCCTGCTTAAGACGAAAGAAAATCTCGTCACGAAAATCAAGGCAGCCGTTGGCCTGCATAAGAAAATAGATGGGGCATTGCTTGACGAAATCGAGGAGATCCTAATCTCCTCCGATATCAGCGTAGAAACCTCGACCGCGATTATTGCTAATCTCAAAGAGAAGGTCGCGCAGCGCGGTATCGACAATTCCGATGAAGTATTTCAACTGCTGCGCGAATGTCTCAAGGACCTGTTTGTTGACGTGAGCACCGAGCCGTTTTTTGCGAGCAGCAAGAAACCGTACGTCATCATGATCGTCGGCGTCAACGGAACCGGCAAGACGACCTCGATTGCGAAAATTGCGCGCCGCTTCGTATATGATGGCAAAAAGGTAACGATTGCCGCCGCAGATACCTTTCGCGCTGCCGCAATCGATCAACTTGCCATTTGGGCTGATCGGGTTGGCTGCCATCTGGTAAAAGGACAGGAGGGGGGTGACGCGGCCGCCGTCGCCTATGACTCGGTTCAGTCGGCGATAGCGCGCGGCGATGATGTTGTGGTCATTGATACTGCCGGTCGCCTGCACACGAAGACGAATCTGATGGAGGAGTTAAGCAAAGTGAAACGGGTTCTCAAGAAGGCGATGCCGGACGCGCCGCACCGGACTTTGCTCGTGCTCGACGGCACGACCGGACAGAACGCGCTGCAGCAGGTGGAAGTCTTCAAGAAAATACTCGACATCGACGGCATCATCGTTACCAAGCTTGACGGTACCGCCAAAGGCGGAGCCGTCTTTTCCATTGTCGAAAGATACAAGCTTCCGGTTGTGCTGATTGGCATCGGCGAGCAGATGGATGATCTCGATGAGTTCAAGTCGCATGACTTCGTCGAAGCACTATTCACATGATCGAGCAATTCACTCTTTCGACCTCCAGTCGCAATCAACTGATCGACATCACTGACATCGTATCCGACTACGTGCAGCGTTCCGGTGTCAAATCCGGAATTTGTCTGGTCTATACTCCGCACACTACGGCGGCAATTACGGTCAACGAAAACGCCGATCCGTCGGTCAAGTCCGATATCATTCGCAAGCTCACTGACATCTTTCCCCAGAATGACAACTATAACCACAGCGAAGGCAACTCGGATGCGCATCTCAAATCGTCCGTGATTGGCTGTTCGCAAACCTTGTTGATCAAAGATGGCTCGCTTCTGCTCGGTACCTGGCAGGGGATCTACTTCTGCGAATTCGACGGCCCGCGCAGGCGCCAGTATTTCGTGAAGGTCATTCCCGGCTGATGCTCGCAATCGATATCGTCGCGGTTGGCAAGATCAAATCGCCGTGGGTAAAGGAGGGAGTTGAATACTACCGGAAGCTGGTCGGCAAGTATGCAGATCTGACTCTCATTCAGGTCAAAGAAGCCGACAACGCGCGCATGAAACCGGAGAAAGCGATGTTGATCGAAGGGGAGAACATCCTCGATCAGCTCGATGACAATGCCTATTCAATCGCTCTTGATGTCAGGGGAGAGCCTCTGTCATCCGAGCAGTTGTCGCGATTGCTGGAGAACAAGAAGCGGGATTACTCGCGTATCCAGTTTGTTATCGGAGGGGCGTACGGCCTCGATATCGCCGTGGTCGCTGACATGAACATGATGCTATCTCTGTCGAGAATGACGTTTCCGCACGAACTGACCGAAGTGATTCTGCTCGAACAACTCTACCGCGCGCTCTCGATTTCGGCTGGGAGCAAGTATCATAAGTGACAGGTGAGGAACAGCCAGATGATTGTTGTTGATTGTCAAATACGCTTCCGTCATATTGGAAAGCGAAATGCGTAAACTCACCTTGAAGCCGACTCATAAGGCAGTTGTTGCGTATTACGACGCACTCGGCCAGTTTGACAAACTCGGCGTGTCGCATGAGACCGCCGTGCGGAGTGCTTTCCAGACTCTCCTGCAGGTATGTGCCCGCCAGTTCAAGTGGACTCTGGTTCCCGAGTACCAACGGAAGGGCGTTGGTCAGAACAGAGTCAGCATCGATGGGGCGTTACTTGACATGTACCGATTTCCGCATGGCTACTGGGAGGCCAAGGATAGTCAGGATGATCTTGAGAAGGATGTCAAGCGGAAGTTTGAGGCGGGGTATCCTCGCGACAATATCCTTTTTCAGGAACCGAAGAGAGCGATCCTCTACCAGAACGGCCGAAAGGTACTCGATGAAAACATTGCGACACCCGCGAAGTTGGTTGCGGTGCTTGCTCAGTTCTTAGAGTACCTGCCGGAGGACTACATTGCCTGGGAAGAAGCGGTCGGCGAGTTCAAGAATCGTGTGCCGGAGTTGGCAGAGAAGCTTGTGAAGCTCATCGACACTGAGCGCAAGGGCAATCCTCGATTTGTTGCTGCATTTGGGAATTTCATGGACCTTTGTCGGTCGTCCATAAATCCCAACCTGTCGGTTCAGGCGGTCGAGGAAATGCTGATCCAGCATCTCCTCACCGAACGCATTTTCCGCACGGTGTTTTCCAATCCGGATTTTGCTAGGAGAAATGTGATTGCCGTGGAAATCGAGAAGGTGATTTCCGCGCTCATGTCGAAGTCGTTCAATCGAGACGAATTCCTGAAGTCGCTCGACCGATTCTACGTCGCCATTGAGAGGGCCGCCCGCACGATTGATGACTTCACGCAGAAACAGCAGTTTCTCAATACCGTCTACGAGAAGTTCTTCCAGGGGTTTTCGGTCAAGGTGGCCGACACACACGGCATCGTCTACACGCCGCCGCAGATCGTCAACTTCATGGTCAAGAGCGTTGAGCAGATTCTGGAAAAGGAATTCGGGCGCACGCTAAGTGATAAGGGAGTAGAGATTCTCGATCCCTTCGTCGGCACCGGCAATTTCATCGTGCACATTATGCGTGAGATGAAGAAGACTGCGCTGCGCTACAAATTCGAAAATGAGCTTCACTGCAACGAAGTGATGCTGTTACCATACTACATCGCTTCGATGAACATTGAGCATGAGTATCTGGACCTGACGGGTGAGTATATACCTTATGAGGGCATCTGCCTCGTCGATACGTTTCAACTTGATGAACCACAGACCGATTTCTTCACGGCGGACAACACCGCTCGCGTGCTGAAACAGAAGAAGGCCGATATCTTCGTGATCATCGGCAATCCACCTTACAACGCGGGTCAGGTGAATGAGAACGACAATAACAAGAATCGCAAGTATCCGGTCATTGACGACAGAATAGCGAAGACTTACAAGAAGGATTCGAAAGCGCGGTTGCAGAGAAAACTGGATGACCCCTATGTGAAGGCAATCCGGTGGGCGTCGGATAGGATAGGAGACAACGGCATTGTGGGCTTTGTCACGAACAGTAGTTTCGTGACCGATCTCTCATTTGACGGGATGAGAAAGCATCTGGAATCGGATTTCGAGTCCATTTACGTGCTTGATCTTGGCGGCAACGTACGCAAGAACCCGAAGTTATCGGGAACAACTCACAACGTCTTTGGCATCCAGGTCGGAGTGAGCATCAACTTGTTCATCAAAAAGCCAACGAAAGGGAAGAGTCGAAAGGCCAAGATACGTCATGCCAGTGTTGATGAGTTCTGGCGCAGAACAGAGAAATATCGTTTTCTGGAAGACATGAATGGCTGTCAAGCGGTCGAGTGGAAGACGCTCCGCAGAGATGCAAGTTACACCTGGCTTACTGGGGGGCTTGTGGTGGGGTTCGACGACTTCGTACGCCTTGCTGGAACTGTCAGGGACCGCACGGTCGAACGTCCGGGAGCTATTTTCGAGACCTATTCATTGGGAGTCTCCAGCAATCGCGATGCCGTAGTTTATGGATTTGAGCGACAGGTATTGCTGGAGAGGATTCAGGAATTCTGTGAAGACTACAATGCTGAAATGAATCGCTATCATCGGAAGGGAAAACCAGCCGATGTCGATGCCTTTGTGCGATATGACCGAGTCAAGTGGAGCGAGACTCTAAAAAGAAACCTGGTCAGTGGGGTCGAAGCTACCTGCGACCCATCGGTCGTTCGCAGAAGCTTGTACAGACCGTTCACTCAGAATATTCTCTTTTATGATGATACGCTTATTGATCGTCCGGGTGCTTTCAACTCGATCTTTCCGTCACCTGAAACGGAGAGTGAAAACCGTTTGCTTTGCGCTTCAGTGACTGCGGAGAAACCGTTTACTTGCTTGGTCACTAATCGTACTCCGAATCTTGTGGTAACGGGTGGGTTCGGGTCAGCCACGCAATGCTTCCCCTTCTACACTTACAACCCCGACGGCTCCGGTCGCAAGGAAAACATCACCGACTGGTCACTTGAGCAGTTCCGTCAGCATTATGGCGATAAGAAGATCACGAAATGGGATATTTTCCACTATGTGTACGCTGTGCTACACCATCCGACCTACCGTGAGCGCTATGCGGCCAACCTCAAACGGGAGTTACCACGTGTGCCCTATACCCCCGATTTTCGTGCTTTTGCCAAAGCGGGGAAGAGGTTGATGGAACTGCACGTTGATTACGAGAGCCAGCCAGAGTACCCGTTGGAGAAGATCGAAAAGAAGGATGCCAAGCTTGACTTGCTGGTCGAGAGGATGAAGCTTTCCAAAGACAAGACCACTGTTATCTACAACGATTTCCTCTCGCTTGGCGGCATTCCGTTGGAGGTCTTCGAATATCGCCTTGGCAACCGCTCGGCGTTGGATTGGGTGATTGATCAGTATCGGGTCAAATCCGACAAGCGCAGTGGTATTGTCAGTGACCCTAACCGCGCTGACGATCTCGAATACATTGTCCGCCTGATTGGACGAGTCATCACGGTGAGTTTGGAAACCATGAAGATCACCAGGTCTCTGCCTGATCTCGGCGTCCCGACTGACTGAATACCTTCGACATCAAAGTGCTCAAAAACAAAAGGACAGACGCGACGCCTGTCCTTCTGATCCAATAACCCTCTGTCCGTCGTCGGACGCCAGAGAATCTATTTGCTGGCCGTTGCGGTCAGTCTTTGCCAGCCTGATTCCGTGCTCATGCGTGCCACCTGAGAGGAATTGGCGCGTTTGGTGAACGCCTCATAGTTCTTTCGCGCATCTGACTCACTACCCTGCGCCAGATACGTCAGCGCCAAATAGGCGTAAATCTCGGGACTGTCATCGCCATACTTGCGAATCTTTTTCAGCGCTTTCTCGGAGTCTTTGTAGTTGCTTGTGATATAGAGCGCTTTGCCATACTCGAACTGCGACTGGGTGTCGTCCTTATTGAAGGAAAGCGCCTTCTCCAGATCCTTTAGACCGCCGTCGTAGTTGCCGGAGGAAATCCTCGCCCAACCGCGCAGTTGGTAGGCATCGGACGCATTCGGCGACATCTCTAATATCTTGTCATAGCAAGTCACGGCTTCGGTGAACCGATTGGAATGGAGATAGAGATCGGCCGCTGAGCGGAAATCGGCGCGCGCATTCATCGTCTTGTTCGATGCTTCGTTTGCTTCCGCGCGGCGCATATACGCCTGCACCAGAGAGTTATCTTTCGCCAGGGCGAGCGTATAGTATCCAATGGCCTCAGTGTAGTTTTTCTCGGCAAGCAGCGCCTCCGCCTGCTGGAAGAAATCATTGGCCGTATATTCCACTGGACCTGCCGCCTTAGCCTCGGTCAGACTGACGGTCAGCGTGGTTGTCTCCTCTTCGTCAATCTTCACCTGCTGCGACCAATCATCGTAACCGTCGCGTTTGACCTCGACAGTATGAGTGCCGGGCATCAGTCTCTTGAATGTCTGGTTGGCGGACCCGATCGCCTTACCGTCGACAAGCACCATCGCATCGCTGATGCTGCATTTCACCTTTAGCGCGCCAAATAACGGTCCGGAGTTCACGACGTTCTCATTAGTCGATCGTGACGCTGTCGTAGAAGCGTACGTCGTCCCCTGGGAAAGTAGGGGCGACAGGGTGCCGTGAAGCATCTTGCTTTCTCCGTTGACGATTGATGTCGGCATCATCTG
>Ga0315273_10002063_pt1 | contig 23480 bp, 18 predicted proteins | sample YL17G02_0_MG_FD_205753 | JGI IMG/M metagenome (GOLD analysis project Ga0315273, IMG submission 205753) | Sediment microbial communities from Yellowstone Lake, YNP, Wyoming, USA - YL17G02_0 | ecosystem: Environmental > Aquatic > Freshwater > Lake > Sediment | place: USA: Wyoming | collected...
TGCAAGGACGACTTTGTGTTCGTCGATGTCCGCGAGGATCTCGAATGGGCAACCGGTCGTGCCGATGGCTCCATCCACCTCGGTAAGGGCATTATCGAAAGGGACATCGAACATGCGATCCCGGACAAAAACACCGAAATCGTTCTCTACTGCGGGGGTGGATTCCGCTCTGCCTTAGCTGCCGACGCGCTTCAGAAGATGGGGTATAAGAAGGTGAAATCCATGGCCGGAGGAATTAAGGCCTGGGATGAGCGCGGTTTTCCTATCACCACCTGAGGGACCTGCGATCGGCAGCTTCTTCCCGCCGGAATTACAGGCCGCTGAGCGCCGGACGGATTCCCGGCGCTCAGCGGCATCCTGCGAAGGGGTATTTCCCGATCAGGCGGTCATTCCGCCGCGCAGGCGGCTGTGCTTTCGGCTGTATGCGAAATAAATCACCAGCCCGATCACGAGCCAGATGACGAGCCGGAGCCAGTTGATATACCCCAGTTTGTACATCATGTAGCCGTTGAATATGATCCCAAGGATGGGGAGCCAGGGTACGAGAGGCGTCCGGAAAGGCCTGTTCTGACCGGGATTCGTTTTTCGCAGCACCAGCACCGCGATACACACAATCACGAAAGCCAGCAGGGTTCCGATGTTGACCATCTTGCCGATGTCGTCGATCGGCGTCAGGCTGCCCACGATAGCTGCGAGCAGGCCGACCAGGATGGTGTTCTTGTATGGCGTGCGGAACTTGGGGTGGATTGCCGCGAAAAATTTCCGGGGCAGCAAGCCGTCGTTGGCCATGGCGTAAAGCACGCGAGTCTGCCCGAGCAGCATGACCAGCATTACGCTGGTCAGTCCCGCCAGTGCGCCGGCTGTAATCAGGTGCGAAGCCGCGGTGAGTCCGCGATCCATGAATGCATGCGCGATGGGCGCTTCGATATTGATGTCGCGCCAGGGCACCATGCCGGTTAAAACGGCCGCAACCAGGATGTAGAGCAGGGTGCAGACACAGAGTGAGGCGATGATGCCGATGGGAAGATCACGCTGGGGGTTTTTCGCCTCCTGTGCCGTGGTGGAAACCGCATCAAACCCGATGTAGGCGAAAAAAATGTAAGCTGCCCCCGCCCCTACGCCGGAAAATCCCATGGGCGCGAATGTGGACCAGCTGGATCCCCAGTTTGACGTGTTGACGAAGCGCATACCCACGGCGATCACGAACAGGACGACGGATAGTTTGATCACGACGATCGTGGCGTTGAATCCCGCCGATTCCTTGATGCCGACGACCAGGATGGCGGTAATAACCAGAGCGATGCAGAACGCCGGCAGGTTGAAGCCGATCTCGTAGCCGAACAGGTGCGGAGCGTTGACCATGTCATGAGCGCGCTGCACAAGCTCCGGGGAATTGGCCTGCAGGACCGCGTCGACCTTGGCCAGAAATGCCTGGCTCCCTTCGACAAGGCTTGAGTCGGCGGCTTTGGCCATTTCTCTTGCCACCGTGTGCATGGCGCTGCGCAGCCCGGTCCAATGGTCGTAGGCCAGCCAGAGCGGGATGTCGATTTTGAAGATGCGCATGAACTCGATGAAATGGTTCGACCAGCCGGAGGATACCGTGCTTGCTCCCATGGCATACTCCAGGGTCAGGTCCCATCCGATGATCCATGCGAAAAGCTCGCCCAGAGTCGCGTACGCGTAAGTGTAGGCGCTGCCTGCCAGGGGAATCATCGCCGCGAACTCCGCATAGCAGAGGCCTGCGAAGGCGCACCCAAGTCCCGAGATTACAAATGAAAGCATGAGCCCGGGCCCCGCATAATGGGCTCCAAGTCCTGACAGAACAAAAATCCCGGCGCCGATGATCGCTCCGATACCCAGGGCCGTGAGGTGAACGGGGCCCAGGGTACGTTTGAGTGTGTTCTCTCCCGTGGCTTGCGCCTCCTGCAGCAGCGCACTCATCGGCTTCTTCGCAAACAATGAATTTCCCATGCGTTTCTCCAATCAGTTGCCTGCTGGCTTCAGGTTAGAGCTTGATATCTCAGGGAAGCCGGAATGCTTTGGAATGCCGGGCGGTACACCAACGCTCCACTTCCTGACCATGCTGCTCGACTCTATGGATGCGGAAACTAGCATCTTCTGTGTAATCCTGCAAGCTTCATTTCCTTGAGTTGCCTCCGGATTAACCGGCTGCAGTCGCCTTCCGGTGTTCGGCTGCCTGCAACGGCGGAGATCGGCTGCGAATGCCGGGGCGTTTCTCGAATTATGCCCCGGGCGGCGGGAAAGGCGGGTGCTGTTTGGAACTATTCGCGCAGGAATTTCATTGTTTCACTGATGAATAGGGACGGCTGATCGTGGTGCACCCAATGCCCGGCCTCCGGGACGTTAATCAGTCGGTAGCAGGGGATGGAATGAATGCGGCCATCCTTTTCGGGATCCACAGTCCAACTTTGCTGACCGCGAAACAGCAGAGTAGGGCAGGTGATCTGACGCCAGATTTCCTGGGCATCTTCCATGTTGAACCCGTACGGTGAAAAGGCACGAACATAGTTGTCGAATTTCCAAATGAGGGTGCCGTCCGGATTCCAATTCGAACCGTAGAGAGTGAGATGCCGGGCCATGTCCTCGCTGAGGTAGGGGTTCGCCTCGTGCATTCGTGCTACGGCTTCTTCGAGACTCGGGTATCTGTGCGGCGTGTGATTTTCAAAATCCCGCATGTTCTCGATCCAGCGCCGCAGCCTCTCGTGGGCAGGCCGGGGGACCAGCTTCTCAGGTGCGGGGCCGAAGCCCTCGATGGAAACCAGCCTTTTGACGCGATCCGGGTATGTGCCGGCATACTGCATGACGATCGCTCCACCCAGGGAGTGCCCGATAAGATAAACCGGCCAGTTCCCGACAATGTCGATCAGGGCCGAGAGGTCGAGTACGTACTCGGGGATGCTGTACATGGCCCCGGCTGCCCAACTGCTGTCGCCGTGGCCGCGGAGATCCGGCGCAACCACCCTGAAGTCGTTGCAGAAAGCGTGGGCAACAAGATCCCAGCTGCGGGCGTGATCTCTGCTTCCGTGGACAAGAATCAGATTGGGTTTATGGTTGTGCCCCCAATCCCAAAAGTGAAGTTTCAGGCGATGAGAATGGTAGTACTGGGAGATTGGCTCCATAGGTGATCCCTGCGCGATAAAAACAGATCTCCGGCTAAAATGGAAAAAGTGCAAACCGGCAATTGTCGAAGAAAACAACCGCTCTCTTATTGTACCTCATCCAAGACTTCCCCTGATTCCTGTCTCTTCAATGCCTAAGATTGCAGCTTCGTTGCCAAACACTATCGGTATTTGCGTCTCTATCTGATTCGTCCGTCAACAGATCTGGGGGGCTTGGGCGGTTTTCTGAAATTCGACTCCGAGTCGGCGGGCAAGTGGATCGAAGCCGGGGAGCGCGAGACCAAGGCGGCTCTGGGACGTCATTACGAGCGTGAAGTAGCCGCGCCGGATGGATCGACCATCAATGCAGTATTCCGCCGCCAGCCTTCCTAAAGGGTGGAGGGGACGCCGGGGAGGATCGGTGGATCCACCCCAGCCGGCAGTAAGGTGCTACTCGACTCCACACATGCCGCGCTGGGCGGCGCCGCAAGCGCCGCACGGGCCGGGCTCCGCAGCGGCTTTCTCCGAGCTGCCGGTGACGGCAAAGGTGGAGATCAGCTGCGAGAGATTGGCGCTGCCGCACCTCCGGCACACCACCTCCGTGCTGCTGTTGTAAACCAGCTGCTCGAACCGGGTCTTGCAGTCCTTGCACTCATATTCAAATAGCGGCAAGCTCAAACCTCCCTGCAGATCATTGTTCAGAGGAATCGGATGTTATCAAAGACTCCGCGGAATTTGAAGAACCCGGACGGTTTCGGGAGCGGAGGATCAGCGAAAGAATCACGGACCCGGCCAGTATTACCGCAACGACTTCAAGAGACAAAACAATCGGAATTTTATATACGTCGGTCAAGAGCATTTTGACGCCGATGAAGATCAGCACCAGCGAAATACCCTTGCCGAGATAAACGAATTTGTCGATTACGGCGGCCAGCAGGAAGTACATGGACCGCAATCCGAGAATCGCACAGACATTCGAGGTGTAGACGATAAAGGGATCCGTTGTGACTCCAAAGATGGCCGGGATCGAATCGGTGGCAAAAACCAGATCCGTGGTCTCTACCGTAACCAGCACGAGGGCAAGGGGTGTCGCAAAAAGCTTTCCGGCCTGTTTGATGAAGAACCGGCCCGAACTGTAGTCGGTGATCATCGGGACCACCTTCCGGAATTGTCGCACCACCGGATTTTTCTCGGGCTCAACATCTTTTTCGCCTTCCCGAAGCATCTTGTAACCTGTGTAGATCAGAAACACTCCGAAAAGATACAGGATCCACTCGAATCGACGGATCAGGGCCGCTCCCAAAAGGATAAAGGTCGCGCGCATGATCAGAGCCCCGAGGATGCCCCAGAAGAGTATCTTGTGGTGCAGGTGGGCGGGTACTTTAAAATAGGAGAAAATCAGGATGAAGACGAAGACGTTGTCGATACTCAGGGCATATTCGATGAGATAGCCGGCAAAAAACTCCAAGCCGGGCTGTCGTCCGAAGTGCCTGTAAACCCAAACCCCGAAGCAGATGGAGAGCGTGACCCAGACCCCGCTCCACGCGAGAGCTTCCTTGAAGCGGACGGCATGCGCGCGCCGGTGGAATACACCCATGTCGATGAGCAACAGAAACAGCACGACGATGACGAATATCAGCGTGAAAAGGGGATTACCGATCGAATACAGCATCGATTCTCTTGAACGCCTCCAGCCCGGCGGGGCCTGGTTTTATCAGGTGGACGGACTATCCTTCAGTAAAGCCGCATAGTCTTCAAGAACATCCAGATAAGGCCGGCAATAGCGCCGGGACACGACATGATCATAGGCTTGCTGGGGCGACATTCCCAGGGATTGAATCATGTATGCCGCGGCGGCAGTCGGCGCGCGGTTCATCCCCATAGTGCAGTGTAAGTATATGCGGGCTGTCGGGGCTGTCAGCGCGGCAGATATTTCGGAAACGCAGCCCGGCAGCTTCGCCAGCAGCCCCCTCTTGTCGAAATCCATTACGGGAGCCTGCCTGAACTCTATGCCGGCACGCGCATAGGCGATTCCGAGCTTTTCAAGCGATATTCCCCTCTGGACGACATCCTTGTCGTCCTGCAGACTGACCACCGTGGTTATCCCCATTTTCTGGAGCTGAGCAACGTCTTCCACTCTGAGATAGGTGCCCACCCAAAGACGCTCCGGGAGGATTTCGTTGCAATCCAGCTTCATAGGAATCCGCCTCATGTATCGCTGTCACTTTAGCATGAGAATGCCGGCTTGCCCACCGGGTCGGGTATCTCAACCCCGGAGGTTTGTCATCTCCCGGTCGATCGCGCCTCCGCCGATGCCAGAGGCAAGGACGTCACCATAAAGGAGCGATCCAGCAGTCGGGAACCTGTATCAGGATACCGCGCCTCGTCTGAGTCGATCCATGATCGCGATACCCAGATCCCTTTCCGGGAACGGACAGGCCGCGATAATCTCGAGCCCGAGTGCGTCGAGGCGGCGCAATGCAGCGAAGAGATTCGCGGCCGCTTCCCGCAAATCTCCAGTATTTGAGAGCACCTCCACCGCCGCATACCCTTCAGGGTGCAGCGGCGGTGTAAAAGCCAGCAATCCAACCCTGGAGCCGCTCGGGACAGGCACCTCATCGGCTTCCAGGAGTTTCAAGGGTGTTCTGGTCGCATAGTGCCGAGTCATTTGCCCCGGCGCCTCGGGCCGATCCGAGCTGCCGGTGAATCGTTCGATTGGACCGGTCAGCCTTTCAATTTCCTCGATGGGAACGCCTCCGGCCCGGAGAATGCGCGGCCGGGCTGCCGCGAAAGAGATGATGGTGGATTCAATTCCCACAGCGCAGCGTCCGCCGTCGAGAATAAGGTCAACAGCGTCTCCAAGTTGATCGGCGACGTGCCGGGCTTCCGTCGGGCTGACGGTGCCGAAAAGATTGGCGCTGGGCGCCGCAATGGCTCTTTCTGCGGCGCGAATCAACGCCAGGGCCGCGGGATGCGAGGGAACGCGCAGGGCCACCGTATCCAGTCCCGCAGTAACGATCGGCGGGATTGCGGCGGTCTTGGGGATCACCAGGGTGAGGGGCCCGGGCCAGAACCTCGCCATCAGTTCCCCGGGTATGCCTTTCGGCACCACGCCATAAAGACTGGCAGACCCCGCATCCGCCAAATGCACGATCAACGGGTCGAAGGAAGGGCGACGCTTGACTTCAAAGATCTTCGCCACTGCCTTCGGGTTGCATGCGTCGGCTCCCAGGCCATAAACCGTCTCAGTGGGAAAGGCGATCAGTCCCCCACGGCGTATGATGCGCGCAGCCTCGAGAATCGCCTCGTGATTGGATGCCTCCGCTATTTCCATCCCGCCCACCCGGTCAAATAATTATTTAATTAATGCAAGATATTATTAGTTTATGGATATTTACTATTAATACTTCATCTAACTGATGACATCGCTTCCCAATGTTCCCGGCTTGACATTGAGCGGAACGCCGCCTATATTCCTGTTTTGATCGCCGTCATTCCGCCTCCAGCAAGAAGGAACTTAAAGTATATATGGATCCACGAAAAGATCCGGCATGGTACGCACTCTACACGCGCAGCCGGTTCGAGAAAAAGCTGATGACCGAGCTCAGCGACCGCTCGATCGAGGTGTTCCTGCCCATGCGGGAAGTGCTCAGCCGCTGGAAAGACCGCAAAAAGCGCATCTGGCTACCCTTGTTCCCGGGTTACATCTTTGTTCGCCACCTCGACATTCCGGCCATCCGGTACCGCATCCTGAATATTCCCGGCGCCGTACGTTTCGTGGGGCACGGAGGACACGCTGAACCGGTACCGGATGATCAAATGGAGGCGGTGCGTCGCTTCCTGGAGGCCAGCATTTCCATCGATTCCTACCCCTACATCCGGGTTGGAAACCGGGTTGAGGTTATAGCAGGCCCCTTTAAGGGAATTCAAGGCATCCTGGTGAAAAAGAAGGGAAAGTTCCGCTTAGTCTTACAGGTGGATCTGATTCGCCAGGCGGTCTCCATCGAGATCGACGCCTCCGACGTTCGGCCTGTTTGATCCCAAAGCCAACTAAAGCGGTTCCTGAAGTGCAGCCTCACGCCGCCATTTTCGATTGCGGAATGCGGATTGCGGATTGGAAACCGGGAGAGGTACGGGTAGGTGCGCTACCAGAATCGTGCAGAGATGAGCACGCACCGTCCTCTGTAAAATTTAATCCGCAATCCGCAATCCGCAATTGGCGTCATGGCGCGCTCCCAAGATTATCAGTTTATCTCCAGCTCATCCTTCGATGGGAGTTTTGGGAACGCTGCGTGCGGCTCTTCCTGGTACCAGAATGCCAGGGACGCTATGTCGTCCTGCAGGGGAAGGTAGCGTCCTCCCGACTTCCATCCCAGCGCCTGAATCGTTACCTTGAGATCCTTTTCGAACCGTATGGGATCGGCGATGTGCCAACGATACATGCCGAACCGCTGTTGAGACTGGTATTGACCATCACCCCTCAACACCTGGGCCAAGCCGCTGTAGGTTGAGGAAAACTCCTGATAACGTTTGGTCTCCGGGTTATCGAAGTCATAGCTTCCGCAGAAGTAATCCTCGGTGCCCGTGCCGCAGATGGTCGGGAATTCGGCATCGCCGTCCATGAAAAATTTGATTTCTCCCTCGCCCCACCAACCGTTGTTGTGCGATCCCCAGGCGATGTAGGTCCCGACGTATTGTCCTCTCCCGCGGACACCGTCGAGTAGAGTATGGTCCTGCTTCAAGGGCAACGGATTGGATCTCCGGAACTGGGCGTGCAGATAGGCCGCATCGCGCGGCACATCCGTGAGGGTATAGGTTATCTGGAAGTACAGGGTCATCGGATTTAAATCGAGGTTTTCCATCGTGATCCTGCAGGATTTCCGGTAGGGCATGACCCAGTAGGAATTGAAGGCACTCCCCGGATTCACCGCAACGGCGAGCGAATTGATCTGGGCATATTTTCCCCAGCCCATGGCGAAGAAATCTCCCACGGGGCACTCAATAGAGGGGGATTCCTCTCCATCCCAATAGAAGCGGATGAGCGAAAAACGCCAGTTGCCGGTAGGCGTCATCCAGATGTGCTGGATCGCTCCGGAACCCTCAATCGTTGCAAGCGTGAAGGTCTCCTTGGGCTGAATGCGAACCGAAGGGGAAACCTTCCATTTCTGTCCCAGATCCCGGGAGGCGTTTTTCCCCGTACCCTCTGTAGCCATGCCTCCGCGCCCCTTCTCGCCCGTAAGGTTCTCGGGGCTTATAGAGCGTGTTTTGGCCTTCGAGAGACGGAAGAGATTGCCCATGTTCATGTGGAGTCCGTCGAAAGACTCCTGCTGCTGCGCTGCGATGTCGGCGGCTAGTATGCCGGTCATCATCGCCACGCCTGCCAGGATTCTGGAAATCAAATTTTTCATCTTACCCTCCTCTTCTTCGGATATCGGCTGCACGATTGACGCATCCCGGTCGCACCTCGTTCCTGTATCATGTTCCGTTTGAATGCGGCGCGGGCCCGGCGGCCAGTGTATCACCGATCGAATCCCGGTTTATTGATGAATCCACCGGAAAAAAACCGTAGAATCCCCCTCCAAAAGAGGGAAGAATCTCTCTGCCATGGAATCGACACTGGTCAAATACCTGAATGGCTTTTACCGGCGCGGAGGCGAGATAGCCTACGTGCAGCATCGGGGGTATCGAACCTCCCGTTGGACTTATCAGGCCGTCGCAGAGGGTGCCTCCCGCTTTGCCCGGGAACTGGAGTCGCGCGCACTAGGCAAGGGCGACAGGATACTGCTCTGGGGGGAGAATTGCGCGGAATGGGTGATTGCCTTCTTTGGCTGTGTGCTGCGGGGTGCGGTAGTTGTCCCCATGGATCGAATTGCTTCCCCCGATTTCGCGCTGCGTGTTTTCAAACAGGTGGATGCGCGCCTGTGTGTGTGCTCAAACGATCTGGCGGAAAGGGTGGCGGAACTCCCGATTCTCCGGCTGGAAACGCTCTGCCAGATGATCTCGCGGCATTCCGGGACACCTTATCTCCCGGCGGATCTCCGGCGAGAGGATACCGTGCAGATCGTGTTCACATCGGGCACCACCGCAGATCCGAAGGGCGTGGTCATTTCCCACAAAAACATCCTGGCCAATCTGGAACCGCTGGAGCGCGAGATCGGGAAATACATCCGATATGAGCGCCCGTTTCATCCGCTGAGGTTTTTGAACCTGCTGCCGCTGAGTCACGTCTTCGGGCAATTCCTCGGTGTTTTCGTTCCTCAGATTCTCGGCGCCACCGTGATTTTCCAGGACACCCTGAATCCTTCGGAGACAGTCCGGACGATTCGGCGCGAGCGCATTTCGGTTCTGGTCGCAGTACCCCGGATGCTGGAATCACTGCGAGACAAAATTGAGCGGGACCTGGAAGGCCGGCACGAGATCGAGCGATTTCGCAGGGAATTCCTCGCTGCGGATGGAGTCCACTTCCTGCGCCGCTGGTGGCGATTCCGGAAGATTCACAACCAATTCGGATGGAAGTTCTGGGCTTTTATTTCAGGTGGAGCGACACTGGAAGCCAAGACGGAGCAGTTCTGGGGACGACTGGGATTTGCCGTGATCCAGGGCTACGGCCTGACCGAAACGACTTCCCTTGTAAGCGTCAATCACCCCTTCCGGCTGGGAAAGGGATCGATCGGGAAGGTCTTGCCGGGGCGCGAGATCAAGCTGGCCGCCGATGGGGAGATCCTGGTGCGCGGCGAAAACATAGCCTCCGCCTACCTGCAGGGAAAAGAGGCCAAGCCGGTGATGGGGGACGAGGGCTGGTTTAGCACCGGCGACATGGGGGAGATGGACGCTGACGGGAACCTCTACTTCAAGGGCCGGCGGAAAAACGTGATCGTAACCCCCGAGGGTATGAATATCTTCCCCGAGGATCTCGAAGCGGCTCTGCGCAGTCAGGCTGAAGTCCGCGATTGCGCGGTTATCGGAATGGATGTCGCCGGAAATTTGGAACCCTGTGCCGCCCTGCTCTTGAAGAACCGTTGCTCCGATCCGGAAGCGATTATCAAACGGACCAACCGATCGCTGGCCGAATACCAGTACATTCGTCACTGGTACGTGTGGCCTGAGGAGGACTTTCCACGAACCTCGACGCAGAAACCGCGCATCAGTCTGATACGAGACACCATCCGTTCAAAGATGAGCGGAGACGTGAAGGCGCCGCCCACGGGAGACGCCCTGGCGGACCTGATATCGAGGATCACGGGGCGTGCGACCGGACAACTATCGCCGGAGGCGAACCTCTCCGCTGATCTCCAGCTCAGCTCGATGGAGCGGGTGGAGTTGCTCGGGGCCCTCGAAGATCGGTACCAGACGGATATAAACGAAACCATGTTCACTGAGGCCACCACCGTTGGGGATCTCGAGCAGATGCTTCGGCAACCGGTGCCCGCCCGGTCCGATTATCAGTACCCGCGCTGGGCACAAAGCTGGCCGGTGGCCGCGCTGCGATTTGTGGTCTACTATTTGCTGTCCTGGCCGGCAACCGTGCTCATGGCCAGGCCCGGCATTCGCGGCCGTGAAAACCTGCGAGGTCTGAAGGGGCCTGTCCTGATCGTTTCCAACCATATCACCCAGGTGGATGTCGGATTTATACTCCTGGCGCTTCCGCCGCGTCTCCGGCATCGCCTGGCGGTTGCGATGCTGGGTGAGATGCTCCGGGCGATGCGAAACCCGCCGGAAAACATCGGCATTTTTAAGAGTTTCCTCGAAAAGATGTCCTATTTTCTGGTTGTGGCGCTGTTTAACGTCTTTCCGCTGCCTCAGCAGACCGGATTTCGGGAAAGTTTCGCTTTTGCCGGGGAGTGCGCGGACCGAGGCCATTCGATTCTGGTATTCCCTGAGGGTCGTAGAACCCAGGACGGAAAGTTGTCCCCGTTCCGGGCCGGGGTCGGAATGCTGGCAAAGAATCTTAATCTTCCAGTGGTGCCGATCCGGATCGACGGCCTGTTTGAACTGAAGCAGAAAGGTAAAAAGCTGGCGCGGCCCGGTACGGTAAAAGTCACGATCGGATCTCCCATAAGTTTTGAATCGGCCGCTGACGCAGAACAGATCGCCACAAAACTGGAAAAGTGCATGGCGGAATTGAAGCGGAACTGATACCCGGCAATCCGGGTGCACAACAGGATTTGTCATCGAGAGAGAGTGCAAAGGATGAAGCAAGTCGTCGAAAGGGAGCGGAACAAGTCCTATTATCGCGTGCTGCATCTTCCTATCTGGTTTTGGGTGTTCTTTATTCTGCCCGGCAACCTGACCTATGAGCTCTATCTTCACGGTCCAAATCGATGGCACGGGTACTGGCTGGCCATTGTAGCCGCAGTGTGCATCTGGCGCGGCTGGCATGGCAGGCTCCCCGGCGTGGAGCCGCGTCCCTACATCACACACTACGGCCTTGATCAGCACAATCTGCCCTACCGGGTAGTTTGCTACACCGCCGCCTGGATCGACATCCTGGTGCCGTTTGCCCTGAACCTCATCGGGCTGGCCATTGCCAGCGTCAACGGGCCGTGGATAATCGGGGATCTTTATGCGCGGCTCTACTATCCGCTAGCCCTGGCCGTAGTCGCGGGGACTGCGCTGAACTGGACGCCGAGGGCGCGCCGGTCCACCGCCGGCGAGGGGGCGGAAAAAGCATGGTTTTACGTGGGAATCTGGACCGTAGTCCCCGCGCAGGTTGCGGCGTGGGGTGCATGGAGATTGGGGGGACGCCTGGGCTTGCCTGCGGTGACGCTCGGCAGGTTCCGCCTGGCGGCATTCCTGCTCGTTGCGGGTCTGTTCTATCTGGGGGGCCTGCTGGGCAGGCTCCCCAGAACTTCCCGCTACTACCCGCCGGTATCGCCGGCAGAGTTGTCCGGCCGGGCAGAATCGGCCGGCAACAGTTGAAACCAGGATTCTCGGACGGGCTGCTATGAAGCGCTGGTGGCGGCTGCCGCAGCGGCTGCTTCCTTTTGGCGCTGATGTTTTTGGATGACGGCAGCCTGGTTACCCGTGCCTCCCTGAACCGCAATGGTCATTAGCCCGTAGCCATAACCCTTGAGTGGATTGTGCCAGCGGATGTGGCCGGTACTTGGATCCAGGCAGAACATCTCTCCCCTGGCCGCGGCAAACAACTCTCCGTCGCACAGTACCACATTGACCAGATCCGCCCCTTTCAGACTGGTTGACCAGATCTGAGTCCCCGTCGCGCGGTCCAGGGCAACCACCGATCCCTTGATGCCGACAAACACGATATTTGAACGTGCCATTTTATTTCCCCAGCTCGGCCGCGACCTCTTTGTAGCCGGCCGGCACCTCGAATATGGAAGCGGCCACCGGGCTCTTCTGGACTGAGGTGACGACCGTTGTTGTTTTCATTTCATTGTTCATCATTTTCATGGTCATGACGGTTTTGAGCGACATGCCTTCGATCTTTTTGAATTCGTCCATCAGCTTGCGCATGTCGATGAAGGGATTGTTCGGCATCTGTAGTTTCATGGCGTCATAGTAGAGACCCGGGATTTTGAGATCGGGTGCGGCATAGAACTCCATGTCCATCATACCGGTGATGTGGTATTTCACTGTATCATAACCCGCGATTTTTTCTCCGGGGCCTTCCTTGGTGACCGTGATGGTGTCGGAAACCTGGCCCATCATCTTCCTCATCATCTCAATCTGCTCCTTGTTCGCACCGCCGCCAGACACAGCTTGGTCCATCATTTCCTGGAGCTGTGCGGTGGTAATCTCGCTGTAGGTTTTCTTTTTGTTGTTGATCGTAATGATTTTGCCCTGGTCAAAACGAACGATGCTGTCATTTCCATCCGCCCCGACACGCTTCATCGCATTCTGGCTGAAATATACCGTGGAATTGGTAGATCTGGGGGGCTGGCCCATCATCGCCGGGGTGGTGGTGGTTTCCTGCAGTGTCAAATCCTGGCTGAACAGTGTCTGAGCCGATGCCTGCTGTTCCATGGCTGCGAGGAAGAGAAGACTGGCGGTGGCGAGAATGAGGAGAGTGATTCTGGCGAGATTTCCTTTTTTCATCGGGCGCTCCTGAGAAATCATGGTTCAAACCGTCAAAACAAATCGAGCACGCACCTCTTCTGATGCGTACCGCATTTTTTCATGATCACCTCAAAAGTTCAATCATCAGATTTTTAGCTCGGACGGCCCGGGTCAGGCTTACCATTGGTAAGTCCAGTTGCGAGGTGCGCTTTCCAAACTAGGCGGCATATGGGTGTACCTGACTGAATTAACGCCGTTCCGACAGTGTTGGCCTCTCGCATAAAAAACTGTATTTATCACGAGTTATTGATCGCGTCGGCAGGCATCCATGCATTTTTGCGCCGGGCGCGGCCGCAAAGGCTACTTGACCCCGGGGCCTGGATTTGGCACCTTTCGTTTGAACTCCCTGGCCTGGAATAGATCGGGCAAGGTGTGAAAACCACGAAGAAACTTGAGAAAGGGGAAGGCCATGCCAAGAAAGAAGATCGTTCCGAAAGAATTACGCAACCCTGCAGGGGATCTGGCAGACATGCCTGGGGTGAAGGAGAAACCGCGTAAAGCAGGCGCCAAAACGGCTGCTTCTGCAAATCGCGTAAGAGGGAAAAAGGCCGCCAGCGCGGCAACAAAGCTGTCTGAGGAAGCGGCTGCTAATCAGGGTGCCGCGGCAATTCTCGGTGCGGCGGTTTCTGAAGAGGAACAGGTCGCCCTGTTGGCGTACTCCTACTGGGAGGCGCGAGGCCGGCAGGGAGGATCACCGCAAGAGGATTGGTACCGGGCCGTCAGGGAATTCCGCAGCCGGGTGGGGTGAGTTTCTGATGTCCGCCAATGGTACATTGTTATGCGCCGAAAACCGTCGACCAAAGATGATTTCGAGCCTGTTGTGCCTGCTCGCGTTAGCATGCTGGCCTGTCTACGGACAGATTCAGCAGACCCCGGGAAAAACTATCCTGGCCGTTGGTGCGCATGCCGGTGATATGGAAGTGACTGCAGGTGCGCTTCTGGCCGCCCAATCCAGGGCCGGAGATCGAATTGTGCTCTTGCACTTGACTTTGGGGGAAGGCGGCAACCCGCGGCTTTCCACGGAGCAGTATGCGAAGCAAAAGAGGCAGGAGGCCGGTGCTGCTGCCGAGGCTATCCGCGCGGAAGTGATATTCGGCCCCTATAAGGATGGGGAATTGCCGAATAACGAGGAGGCACGCAGGTACGTCGCGGGGATCATACGAAGAATAAAACCCGCTTACGTTCTTACTCACTGGAAAAGCGGGCTTCATCGCGACCACATCGCAACTCATGCCATCGTGACCGATGCCGTTCTCCTGGCTTCGCTTCCCAACGCCCCGCAAGGGGAGACCCCTCACCGCGGGGTGCGATCGGTGTGGTTTACCGAAAACTGGGAAGACAAAGAAAACTTCAATCCATACATCTGCGTAGATGTGTCCAAGGGCGTGGATGATTGGGAAAAAGGCGCCACGCAATATGAATTCATCCGCGGCGGAATCTCCAAATTCCCCTATCTGGAATATTACAAAGCGCTTTTCAAGGTTCGCGGCGCCGAGAGCGGAGTGGATCTTGCCGAGTGTTTCGACGTGGAGTCGTGGCGCAAGAAACAGATTTACCGTTCGCTACCTTGACCCTGGAGCAGGGAGGGGGAGGTTCATATCTCATCCGGGTTTGGCCAGGCATGTCTGGGATAGCGGCGCTGCAATTCCCGGCGGACCGCAGGGTAATGCCGCTGCCAAAAACCCGCCAAATCCTGAGTGATTTGCACCGGCCGTCCGTTGGGCGCGAGCAGCCGGACGGTCAGTGCAATCCTGCCGCCGCAAATCGTCGGGGTACTCTTCACACGGAAAAAATCCTGCAAGCGTGATTCCACCCAGGGGGGGGTACCCTCCTCGTAATGAACCTTCATGTTCCGTCTCGAACCGAGCGGGATCGTGTCGGGCACCTGCCGCCGAAGCAGATCTTTTTGCCTGTCTGTAAGCCGTGCGAGGAAATGATCGGCCAGCGATATGCGGGATAATTCCGCAAAGCTGCGCTTGCGGTCGCAGATATCACGGGTTATCTGCTGCAAAGCAGGTTGATCCAGTACGGGAACACGGTCTTGGGGAAAATGGTGTGCAAGAATCGACAGCCGGATCTGTAGTTCGGCAATGCCGGAACGATCGGGGAAACAGGTCAGATTCCGGGATAATGCGGCTTCCGCAAGCAGGTCGGCGACTTCGGCGGACGGTTGCGCCGGCTGAACGATTTCCTCAAGGACAATAAGATCGTAATAGGTCCGTCTTGACTCATCGACCCGCGCTGCGCGCGCGTTCCAGTGCAATTCGACCTCCTGCTTGATCCGGTCGGGAAAGAGAGCGGCAAGCCATTCCGGTTCGATTGCAGAGGCGATCCTCACCAGGGCTTCGCTTCCGGGCTTTCTCGCCGCCTGATCGCGCCGCTCCTCGACATCTACTGCCACCAGCAACGGGGCTTCGTGGACGACGCTCGATTCCGACAGGCGGGCAGCGCCGCCGACGGACAGGACCAGATCCCGCGAGCCTCGGTCGCGGCGCTTGGCAACCCGGTCTGGAAACGCCGACAAAATGCTGATTTGCAGCGATTCAAGCGCTTGATCGTGATTTTCCTCTTTCCGGCGTTGTCGGGCCAGGAGGCGCGAGATCTGCTGCGAGGCGCGGCGCACCCGTTCAACCGAATTCGGATCCAACCCGGCCGCAAGAAGCCTCCGGGCATCAAAGCGCGCCTTCTCGGCTTCATCAAAGGAATCGAGCAGTTCAAGCGCATCCGAGGATCCGATCTGGCCGATTCGCTGTTTGCGGCCTGGGGCGCCGATTGAGGAACGGGCGCGGAGCCGGATATCGCGCTCCGACAGCAATGCAGCCAGTCGTCCGGCATCTTCCGCCACATGAAGCCGCTCGCCTTCGATAATCAAGCGGGCCAGTCTGGGATGCACCGGGAATCGGAGCATGGCATGTCCCCTGTCGGTGATCCGTCCCGCCTGATCGAGTGCGCCAAGCATCCCGAGCAGGTTCTCTGCTGCGTCCAAGGCCGCTTCCGGCGGTGCTTCAAACCAGGGAAATTTCCGCGGCTCCGCAACGCCGGCGCCGTGAATGGTCAGCAGAGTCTCTGCGAGGTCGGACCGTTTGATTTCGGGCAAATCGCGTTCCGGCCGCGATTCAAAATCGGCGCGCGTATAGAGGCGCATGACCCGGCCTCTCCTTGTCCTGCCCGCTCGCCCGGCACGTTGTTCTGCCGATGCGCGGCTGATTTTAACCAGCCTCAGCGAGGGTATTCCGGTCCAGGAAGAGTGCACCACGACTCGCGCCAGGCCCGAATCGACGACGGCCGAAATTCCCGGCACCGTCACGGACGTTTCAGCCACGTTCGTCGCCAGAATAATCTTCCTTTTCTCGCTGGGCTCAACGGCCAGACCCTGCTGCGCGGGCGGAAGGTCGCCATGCAAGGGAAGTATCGCAAGGCCTTCCCGGTCTGCAAGCGGGCGCAGGACTTCGGCCGACTGACGGATCTCTGCGGCTCCGGGCAGAAAGACGAGAACATCGCCGTCCAGTCCCTCCCGGTGCAGTCTGGACAGCGCGGCTGCGACCTTTTCGTGCAGGGGGCGATCGCTGGCTTTCGCCTCGTATTCGACATCGACATGGAATCGGCTCCCCTCGCAGGTGATTACCGGGGCATTGTCGAGGAACGCGGCGACTGCGGCCGGATCCATGGTCGCGGACATGGCGATGATTTTCATGTCCGGCCGCGCGCGCCTGCGCAGGAGGCCCAACAACGCAAGAGCCAGGTCCGTGGCGATATGCCGTTCGTGGAATTCATCAAGGATCACAACCGACACGCCGTGAAGCGTGGGGTCCTGAATCAAGCGCCGCGATAATATGCCTTCCGTTACGAAACGAATTCTGGTGGCAGGCCCTCCCGCAGCGTCAAAGCGGATGGTGAACCCAACCGTTCCGCCTGGGCTTTCGCCGAGTTCCGCGGCTACCCGCGCCGCGGCCAGAAGAGTCGCCAGCCTTCTGGGCTGCAGGACGAGGATCTCGCCGTTGCCGGCAAGACCGGCGTCGTGGATTGCTCTCGGAATGCGGGTTGTCTTGCCTGCACCCGGCGGTGCCGTGATCACCAGCGCGCCGCGCTCGTTCAGTGACGCGATGATTGCAGGAAGCTGGGAATCGATCGGAAGAGGTTCAAGCGGCAATGAATTTAATCGCATCGCAGAATTAACACTAACAGAGTGTCCATAGTGAGGCTGACAATTATTCGGCATTCCTGCGCATTCCTGCTCTCCCCGACTTTTCGCCCGTCCCGGTCTGGAGGCCCGACCGCACATGTGTATGGCGGTGAGAGATCGAGATCCCGAGTTTTCAGCGACGCAAATTTGTCGCCGAATTTTCGGCGGCAAGGGGGGCGGTGCGGGTTATGATCATTTTCCGCAATTTTCCGGCCCGGCGATCCGGCCATTAAAGCTGAGCACCCTGACGGGAGAATGAGACATGGCAGAAAGATTGCGCGTAATTCAATATGGACTTGGACCCATCGGAAGCCAGATGACGCGTCACATCCTGGAGCGCGCGGGGATGGAACTGGTGGGAGGCGTGGATGTCGACCCGGCAAAGGTAGGCAGGGACATCGGGGAGATTATCGGGATCAGCCGCCCGCTTGGCCTCCCGGTTCGGGCGAAGCTGGCGGAAGTTCTGTCGGAACGAAAGGCGGACGTCGTTCTGCACACCACGAACTCTTACTTTGACCTGTTTAAGTCACAGATTATTGAAATCCTCGAGGCAGGATTGGATGTCGTCTCCACATCCGAAGAACTCTCCTTTCCCTGGATCGCCCATAAGGAGCAGGCGGCTGAAATCGACCGGGCGGCAAAAGAGGCCGGGAAGACCGTTCTGGCGACGGGTGTCAATCCCGGATATCTGATGGATACGCTTCCGCTCAGTTTGACCAGTATCTGCCAGCAGGTCGACCACATCGAGGTCCGCCGCGAACAGAATGCATCCAAAAGGCGCGGGCCCTTTCAGGCCAAGATCGGGTCCGGTATGACGGTGGAACAATTCACGTCAAAGATGGCGGAAGGCCGGATGGGCCACGTCGGTCTGCCCGAATCGGCGGGAATGATCTTCGATACGATCGGCAGGAAACTCAGCCGGTACGAAGATAGCGTCGAGCCGGTCGTGGCGGAGCGACCCATCAAAACAAGCCACTTCGAGGTCCCGGCCGGCAAAGTCATCGGACTCCGGCAAACAGCCCGCGGTTATACCGATCAGAGTGAATTTCTAAAGCTGGTATTTGTGGCGGCGCTTGATTGGGAGTTCGATCAGGACACCGTGATCGTCACCGGCAGACCAAACCTTAAGGTGACGCTGCAAGGCACGCACGGCGATATCGCCACCATCGCCATCGCGGTCAATGCCGTCCGCCGGGTTTACCAGGCTGCTCCCGGTTTGGCAACCATGCGCGATCTGCCCGTGGTGACATACTGGTAGAAAGTCTTCGACGCATCTCTGGCATTGAAGAGGAACCGAATGAAATACAAATGCTTTCCTGTCGCCCTTTTCTCAGCGCTCCTGGCCGTCAGTGGCGCGGCGCAAATCAGGCCCCGAGTAACGGCCAACGAGCTGAAGGCCGATGTTTCTTTTCTGGCGTCGGATGCGTTGCAGGGCAGGGGCACCCCCTCGCCGGGACTCGAAATCGCGGGCGAGTACATCGCGGCGCAGTTCCGGCGCGCGGGTCTGGAACCGGCAGGCGACGACGGGTTCTTTCAGACCGCCGAGTATCAATCGGTCACACCAAATCCTGAAGCTGCGGATCTGACCCTGGAAATGGGCGGGAAAACCTACCAGGCCGACAGAGCGGCGATGTCCGTCCAGCAACCTGTGGCTGCCGACCTGAGCCGCGCGCCGATCATCAGGATTTCTCTCAATGACAGCGCAGCCCTGAATGCTATGAGCCCGGGGTCGCTGCGTGGCAAAGCGCTTCTGGTCGACATTCCGGACGCCGGGGGCGCGGCCTTCGCCGGAGTGAGACGCATTCAGGCTGCCGCCGGGAGACTCGCGCCTGCAATCATCATTTTCAGCCGCAGCAGCGGGGCGGGTGCAGGTTCGAGAGCCCGTTTGCGTGAAGCGTCGGCGCCCGCTTCCAGCGTACCCATCCTCGTGGTCTGGGACGCGGCGATTCGTGGGGCGCTGGGCGCTTCCGGAGACGCGACCGTGTCGGTGCACATCCCGGCTCCTGCCATACAGACCGTAAAGCTCCGCAACGTGGTCGGTGTTCTGCGCGGTTCGGACCCAGTTCTCAGGGACACTTATGTCGTTCTTTCCGCGCACTATGACCACCTGGGAGTGCGTGGCACGGGAGAAGGGGACCGCATTTTCAACGGGGCGAACGACGACGCGAGCGGCGCCGCCTCGGTGATTGCCGCTGCCGGTGCGCTGTCGGCGCTCAAGGAAAAGCCGAAGCGCAGCATCGTTTTCATAACCCTTTTCGGCGAGGAGGTCGGCGCTCTGGGTTCGCGCCACTATTGCCAGCACCCGGTCTTCCCTCTGGCCGGAACGATCGCCGATATCAATCTCGAGCAGCTCGGCAGGACGGACGATCTTGAAGGGCCCCGGTTGCTCCAGTTCAATTTGACAGGCTTTGATTACACAAACATCGCTTCGATTTTCCAAAAGGCCGGCGACGAATCGGGCATCAAGGTCGTCAAACATGAAAAGAACAGCGATGCCTTTTTCGCGGCCAGCGACAATGCTTCCTTTGCCGAGGCGGGAATTCCCTCGACCACTATCTCGGTCAGCTATATTTTCCCCGACTACCACAAGGCCGGCGATGAATGGCCGAAGCTCGATTATGAAAATATGGCCAGCGTTGACATGGCCATAACTCTGGGCTTGTTCCGCATCGCCGACAGCAACGACGAACCGCAGTGGAACGCGGATAATCCCAGGACCGCCCGCTACATCCAGGCCCGCAAAAAATAGAGGATTGGCTCTTGCCGCTCAGAGCATGGCTTCAATGAGATGGGGACCGGGCTCGGCGAACGCCCTTGCCAACTGCTCTGCCAGCACGTCGGCAGTTTCGACGCGAATCGCCGGGACTCCCATCCCGTGAGCGATATCGACCCACTTGAGCTCGGGGCGAGTGAGGTCGGTCATGGCGGCAGACTGGGGGCCTGGTTTTTCTATTCCCGCGCGCGCCAGTTCGATCTGGAGAATGCGGTAACTCCGATTCGCGCATAGGATCGTCGTCACAGCGAGGCCCTCACGCGCCTGAGTCCACAAAGCCTGGGCGGTGTACATGGCGCTGCCATCGGCCTGGAAGGCCAGCACCTTCCGATCCGGGCAGGCGATCGCGGCGCCCGTGGCACAGGGCAAGCCCTGCCCGATCGATCCGCCGGTGTGTCCGAGATAGGTAAACGGTGGAACGCCTGCCGATAGCAGAAAATGGGGCAACCCTGAAGTGACCGCTTCATCCACCAGAATCAAGCCTTCGGGTTGCACGGAAGCGATCGCTTCCCCAAGACTTCGGGGCGAGATCCGGCCGCGGGGCCGCTCGGGCCGCGCGGCTTCGGCCGCGATGGGAGCGCCAGTTATTTGCAATTCCTCAGCGAGGGCTTGTAGAGCCTCCGTCGCATCTTCCGCGGGAGCGGCCAGGGAAATCACCTTGCACTGGTCGGGGATCAACCGGCTCGGTAGTCCGGGATAGCCGAAAAACGAGACCGGTTCGCGATCGCCCGCAAGAATGATATGAGAAAACGAGGAAAGGCGTTCGATCGCCTGCTCCGGAAAATAAGGGAGTCTTTCCACCTGGGGAATGCCCGCACCCCGTTCGAGCCGCGCCGGAAATGTATTGCAGAACAGCCTGCAGTTCATCGCTGCCCCGATCCGGGATGCCGCATTCAGCCCGGCCTGACGGAGAGCACGTCCGCCAAGGAGAATGGCGGTGGATTTCCCAATGCGGATTGCCTCGGCAGCAAGGCTGAGGCGTTGCGACTCCACGGAAGGGAATCGAGGCGCGCATGACGCCCGGACAGGGCCCCGGCATTCGCCGGTCAGACAATCCATGGGAACAATCAGGCTGGCGATTCGACCCGGAGGGCAGAGGGCGGCTTCGATAGCATGCGCGAAAGCAGACGGCAGGTCCGCTGCGCTTCGCACCGAAACGACCGATGCGGAGACCGCCCTGGCCAACCCTTCGATGTCCGAGGTGAGGGGGGAATCGGCTTCAACGTGCCAGGTCATATGCTGGCCGATGATATTGACGATCGGCGAGAAGGCGCGTCGCGCATTGTGCAAGTTGGCGATGCCATTTGCAAATCCGGGCCCATGATGAAGAAGAGTGAAACCCGGCTTGTCGCTCATGCGCGCAAAACCGTCCGCTGCGCCCGTGCAGACGCCCTCGAAGAGCCCAAGCACGGACCGCATACCGGGCACAGCATCGAGGGCTTGCAGCAGGGGAATTTCGGTGGTGCCCGGATTCGCGAAACATGCGGTGATCCCGGCCTGGAGGGCTGTACGAATCAGCGCTTCTGCTCCGTTCATGGATTGGACCCGTCCTCAGTCTCCCCCTCGGGGATGGTTTAAACCTCTTTAACACCAAGACCCCAAGAGACTCTGAAAAGCATGTCTGAGTTGCGACCGACATTTCGCAGTGTCTTTGTGGCTTGGTGTCTTGGTGGTGGTTTTTATATGGATACGACCATGCCTCCCTGGTGGATCGGCGTCAGTCGGTTTTAAGCCGATTCTGGAGTTTATACATTTTGAGGTTTAGATTCCGGGATTTGGTAACCTTGCGTCCCGCAGGGACGCCGCGAAAATAGCCCGGCACTTCAGTGCCGGGGATCAGCATCGGTATTAAGAATGAGTCCCGTAGGGACGGCTGAGTCGTCTCCCACGGCACATCTCGTTGTTTTCGAACCAGTATTCTTTCGATGGTAGGGCTGAAAAGCCAGTTGGGAGAATTGCACATCGCTGCTTTGAATTATCAGTCGTGCCTACGGGACTAGCCGTCATTTTGAGTTCGCTAATCCCGGCACTGAAGTGCCGGGCTATTATCATGATGTCCCTGCGGGACACGGACCGCTCAGGTTCCAGTTTCAATACGATGAAAATGTATAAACTCCAGAGCCGGTTTTAGGCCGCCTCAGGGCAAGCATTAATACTATTCTTGTTTGGATGCGCTAGAGATTGCTTTGACAATGGCTTCGGAGATTGTCCGTCTCGCCTCATCGATCTTGAGATTCTCCCTGCTGGGATGAACCCGGTTGGTAAGCAGGATGATGAACATCTGGCGCTCTGGATCAATCCAGATCGACGTGCCCGTGAAACCTGTGTGGCCATATGCGCCTGCCGAAAATGTCGAGCCAGTCCAATTATTTTCGGACGGTTTTGACCATCCGAAACCGCGATGGCCGGAGACGGGTTCCTGCAGGGAGGTAAAGCGCGCGAGCACCTCCGGGTTCAGATAGCGCCGGTGATCATAAAGGCCGGCATTGAGCATCATCTGAGCGAACACGGCAAGGTCGTGAGTGCTGCTGAACAGCCCGGCATGTCCGGCAACCCCGCCCATGGCAAAGGCGTTTTCGTCGTGCACTTCGCCGCGAACGATACGCTTTCGCCATGGATCGTTCTCCGTCGGTGCGATGCGCGGGAGAAATTCTCTCGGAGGGTTGTAGAAGGTCGATTTCATGCCCAGCGACCCGAACAAATTCTCGGCGAGGAAACGATTCAGACTGTGGCCTGACGCGCGCGAAATGATCTCAGCCAGGAGGATCATGCTGAAATCGCTGTAGAGCGATTTCGTACCGGGTTCATATTCCAAAGGCAGGGCGCAAGCCTGCTTCAGGAAGGCTTCATAGCCCTTCACGTCCTTGTAGAGCGGAAGGAATGCCGGAAATCCGGCTGAGTGCGTGAGCAGGTTCCGCACCTTCACCTTGTCTTTGCCCGGCCCCTGAAATTCAGGCAGATAATCCCGGACGGGGGCGTCCAGAAGAAGCTTTCCCGATTGGACCAACATCATGGCTGCCGAAGTCGTGCCCACAACCTTGGAGACGGATGCGAGGTCGTAGATGGTGTTCTCTGTGATCTTATCCGAAGAGTCGCTGTAATCGAGGCGTCCGGCTGCTGTATTCAGGATGATGGCCCCGTGATACCCCACCATGAGGGCCGCTCCCGGAAATGCCTTCTTATCCACATAAGATGCCAGCAATTTTTCCGTGTCTGCGAACGCATCCTTGGGCAGACCGAAGTTTTCCGGCGACTTTGTGGTGACCACCATCTCCAACCGCGGGAGCTGCAAACCATCGCCTGTCTTGGCGTATTCGGGAATGGAAAT
>Ga0315273_10002064_pt1 | contig 23464 bp, 30 predicted proteins | sample YL17G02_0_MG_FD_205753 | JGI IMG/M metagenome (GOLD analysis project Ga0315273, IMG submission 205753) | Sediment microbial communities from Yellowstone Lake, YNP, Wyoming, USA - YL17G02_0 | ecosystem: Environmental > Aquatic > Freshwater > Lake > Sediment | place: USA: Wyoming | collected...
GTGCGGTAGGAGCGATTGCGGTTGCCCGTAGACATTTAATTGATTAATACCAACGGAGCTGAAAATGACAATGAAAATTGTTCAACTTCTTGAAGAAGCAAGTGAAGCCTACTACAACACAGGCGAAGTTACTATGTCTGATTCTGAGTTTGATAGTCTTAAAGATCAACTTCAGAAGTTAGATCCGAACCACCCATTTTTGTCAAAAGTGGGTGCATTACCTACCGAGATGTTGGTTCAGGTTAATCATAAAATTCCAATGGGGAGCCTTAATAAAACTACAGTGGAAAACTACCCAGCTTGGCACCGGAAGATGAACGGGCAAGTTTGCATGTCTTTGAAGATGGATGGGTCTTCAATAGAAATTATCTACGTGAAAGGAAAATTTGTTCAGGCCATTACAAGAGGTGACGGGATCGTTGGTGAGGATGTCACTCACAACGTTAAAAGGTTTAAAAATGTTCCACTTATCCTGAAAGACGAATTTACAGGTTCCGTTAGGGGTGAGGCCATCCTTTTTATAGAGGACTTCAAAAAGTTTTTTACTGACAAAGCTAATCCAAGAAATGCTGCAAACGGAACGGTAAGACGGAAGGATGGAACAGGTTCGGAACATTTACGGTTTTATGCTTTCGATGCAACTGGTAAGAAATTCAGAACCCATATGGAGAAACTTAGATATTTGGAACATAATGGGTTTGACATTGTTTGGGCAACTACTGTTCTTTTCCAAAATGAATCAGGTGTTATTCAATGGTTTAACGAAATTGGTGAAGCCCGTTGGAGTTTTCCGTATGTAATAGACGGGATTGTTATACGGTTGGATGACGAAACTGCTTTTGAGGCTGCAGGAGAGCATGGAAACCATGATCCAAAAGGTGCGACAGTTTTAAAATGGGAGGCTGCTAAAGCTGAAACGGTTTTGTTAGGGATTGAATTAACAATAGGACACACAGGGGCTATTGTGCCTACCGGAAAGTTTGAACCAGTTTCCATTGGAGGGGTAACGGTTTCATCGGTTCTTCTTAATAATTTTGATTATATTCAGGGTTTGGACCTGGCGATTGGTGATACAGTGTTAGTGGAGAGGGCAGGAGATGTTATTCCTCATGTTGTAAGGGTTGCTAAAAAGGCAATTTTCCGGAATTTTATCATACCTCCAGTTGAATGCCCTTTCTGCGGTTCCAAATTGGTGAAAATAGGGGTTCACGTGGTTTGTAAAAATGACGCCTGCGATGGAAGAAATTTAGGTTTGGTGGAATCCTGGCTCAGAAAAAGAAATATCAAATTTATTGGAGATAGTATTTTGGCAATGCTTTACAAAAATGGTATCGTTCGGAAGGCATCAGATCTTTACTACTTAAAAGAAGGGGATTTGGTGAACCTTCCACTGGGTAACGGGATAGTTGGGGAACGAGCAAAGGGGATTATCACCGAAATTGAAAAAAGCAGAGAATGCCCCCTCAATGAGTTTGTGGGTTCGTTGGGGGTTAAGTTTTTAGGCAGACGTTTGGCTGAAATTATGATTGGCAAAGGAATTGATACGCTGGAAAAGTTTCAGAACATAGACATAGAGAGTCTTTCCAAGATGGAAGGATTTTCAACCACAAAAGCAACAGGAATAGTTGAGGGCTTAGTGGCGGTAACGGAAACGATTAGAGCCTTGTTAGAGGCAGGTGTAAAGATAACCGAAGAACAGAAAAAGGAGATTGCCATGGGAAAATTAAATAGTCGGTCCTATTGTTTTACGGGCGGTATCAATAAGGTTGATGCTAATGGGATAAGATATACAAGGGCAATGATGTGGGAACTGACTCAAAATAATGGAGGAATTGTTCATGAGAGTGTAAAACCCGATACCACTTTCCTTGTTCAGGCTGATCCAGATAGCCAATCAAGCAAGACGAAAAAAGCCCTGAAGATGGGGGTTGGAATCCTAAGCGAAGAAGATTTTTTCAAATCTTTGGAGTAAAAAGAGCAGCTTGATTTTCCAGAAAAACTGGCGTTGCAGAAAGAAATTAAAGGAGTTGAATAAAATCCAAGGGGATTGACAGCCTTAATGAAAACATATTATCCACCAAAACCACTACTTATAAGTATTGACCAACCATTGTTTTCCAAATTGGAACAGCGGGCGGATGTAGTAGCCGAACCCAAGTACAACGGGACAAGGTTGATACTGAAGAGGATTGTGGACGACGCTATCCATACGGGGGTTTGGTTGAAACCTTACTACGAGTTTTGGAACCGAGACGGAGAAATATTAAAATACCAACCTTCCAATGAATTACTTCAACAGCTTGATCTTATTAAATGGGAAGGGGATTGCATACTTGACGGGGAATTGATACATTTTAAGACAAAGACTATGAAGCATACAGTTATTATTTTTGATGTTTTTCTATGGAATGGAAAACCAATGACAGATTTGCCATTTGTGAATCGAAGGAAATTGTTGGAAGATAAGGTTGGAAAAACATTAGCACTTTTTAGTACAAAAAATGTATTTCTTGCCCCTCAATGGAATGGTGGATATAAGGCAGACTTTAAAAGGTTGTACGAGAATATGATTCAGTATGAGGAGATAGAAGGGCTTGTTATTAAGTCCCTGAAGGTGAAGGTGATTTTGGGAAGGCGTGAAAGCCCCACCGTTGCTACGATGTGGAAGGTTCGTAAGCCAGGTCCTACATACAGGTTCTAACAAAATGAGGATATGATGAGAAAATGGTTGTTAGTTTTATTGATTATGGTGGTACCAATGAAGTTAACTGATGGTTTTGGAGGAATGTGGTCTGAAAGATTGGAAATGGAGAAATAAAACTTGATTTTCCAGAAAAAATGGTTATACTGATAAGTAGAGGATGAGAGAGCGAGCGCTGGAGAGCTGGAGCGGGAATCCGCTGCCTTTTGGCTGAGTAGGTTCGAATCCTATTTTTCTTATCCTAAAATAATTTAACAAAGGAGGATGTTAAGATGAGAAAAATTGAAAGGGAAGAAATTCCACAGGAGATGTCAAAGAAGGAAGAGAAGGGGATTAGAAAGGCAATTAAATCCACTCCTGCAACGATGTCCAAAATCGATTTTTTAGAAACCGTGACGTCGATCGCTATTCCAAAGGAGAGTAAACCGAAGAAGAATGGCATTCCAACGATAAATCCAAAAGAAAAAATTTCCGAATTGGAGACCGAGTTGGAAACCGATCTGAAAGCAGAAGAAAATCCTTCCTTGGTTCAGGCAGAAATTGACTATTTAAAACGTATTCAAAATGATGTAGATCAGGTTGTTGTATGGAAAAAGAAAGAGAAAGAGGCGAGAGCTGAGAGAGAAACAATTGAAGCCGAACTTATTGATTATGTAATGCCGATCCAAATTAAAGATGGATTCGATGGTGATTACCACAAATCCTATTATGTTGAAGGAATTACCGAAAAAATTACCTACGTTTCCTCTGATAGGTTCAGCACCCCTAAGGATGAGGATATTGCTGAACTCAACGAACTCCTTGGAAACAAATTTGCCGATATTATCAAACAAAACGTTGAACTGAAAATCCGTGATGCAGTTTTTAGTAACAAAGCCCTCCAGAAGGAACTCATGGAATTGATGCCGAAAGATGCAGATGGCAACGTTGATAAAGCCGTTTTTGCCAAATTTTTCGAGGCACAAACAAATTGGACAGTGGTTGAAAATTTTGACCAAAAAAGATTTTCCCTTCCAAAAAAGCTTTTTGAGAAAATCGCGGTTTTTCTCAAACAGAGTAAACCCGCCATAAAGTGAGATTATGGCAAGACTAAAAGGTTCTAAAGACAAATATCCACACAGAAAAGGTGGTTGGAAGTTTATCCGATATAAGAAACTTCCCGATGTGCAAAAATTTGGCACTCTTTGAGGGTTTAAAATGAAATTAGACAAAAGAGCAATCGTTGTTTCAATTAGTGGAGAGTCTTTTATGGAAGTTTTACAGAAATATGGAGCTTCCCAAACTTTGAATTTTTTGGTAAGAGCATCAACAAATGGAGATTGGGTACTCGACGAACTTTTAGCAATATGGACTTCAACAGTTTCTCTTTCCGAGTTCTTGAAAAGGATTCCTGTTTTTGAAGTTACACCTGAAGAATTTGAACATTGGATGAAATCAGGGAGTTTTGTATGAGATACTATAGCGATTACGACACAAGAGAGGCCTATAAGTTTGTCTCCGTTGATGGAAGAAATTATATTCTGTGCGAAGTTTTCTTAGAGAATATTGTTTGTGAGAAGTGGAGAAAATATGCCTGAAAAAAACAATTGGAGCATTGAAGTCAGAGTCGATGGAATCAAAGTAATTGTAAAGGATCTTCTATCCAAAGATGAAACGTTGGCTTTATCGCATTCATTATTAGATGCAGTTAAGTCTTTGGAAAGATTTTCTATTTCGGAACCAATACGTTCCAAGGATGAGAGGAGATTATCACGTATAATAGAAAATATTGTTCCCGCCAGAGTTGCAAAAACAAAGTCTGATTATAAGTTTACGAAGTACGGTTCTTAATTCGGGGATAAAATGTTCGATTTGATTTGTGATGAAAAGATTTATTGGAAAATTTCAGCTAAATGGGCAAACAAGATAATTACGTGTACAAAAGATGGTATACTAAATTTTTGCCATGGCCAGTGCTGCAAATACAAAACGTATTTTCCAAAAAATTATCCCGATGATACGAGTTGTTCAGCTTTAACGGAGCTGGGATGTTCTTTTTCTCTTGATGAGAGACCTGTTTCATGTGTATTATTTCCTTTTACGTTACAAAAAAATAACCTACTTGGAATGCAGTTTAGAATTATCTATAATCCACACAGATGTGGTCCATGTATAGGTAAAGGAGATAAAACAATATCGGAGAATCTTTCAAATCAGTGGAAGATTCTCTTTGGGGATGAAACAGTTGAAAAGATGATCGGAACTACTAAAATTGGAAAAGATTTTGTTTTTCGTGTTGATAAAAAAATTGATGAGCAGGTCAGAAAGGAACTCAACTTTGACTATAAATCTTCAAGAAATCCTGAACCAAGGGGGAAATAGATGAAAACAGAAGAATTAGTAAAGAAGGTGATGGATCGATCTAAGGATTTGCAAAAATTTGATTTGATAAATCTCGTTTGCAAGTCCTATTCCAAAGGGGAATTTGGAGATGATCTTGAAGTACTTGCTCCTACCGTGTTGGCTTTTATTGGTGGTATCCTTATGGATGATGCTTCAAAGGCTCGTAAGGCATTGTCAACTATGAAAACAGAAAAGTTTTTGAGTGGGTTATCCCCTTACGAATTGGAAAAATATGGTAAAGGAAAAATACATGGAGGTAAGTGATGGAAACTTTTGTAAGTGATTTAAAACATTTGGAGACTAAACAAGAGGTTTTGCAAATATGTATACCTCTTTCCATGATTGATGTGGATTTGTTTGCTAAATTTAATTCTGCTCGAATGGCAAGATATGGGAATGACGGTGTGATACATTGTTTTTGCGGTCCAATTTATAGACAGCTTTCTCCAATTAAAAAATTTTATTACTTGAATGTAACTTGCAAAGATGACGATGTTTTGTTGCTAATAAACGATTTAAATTACGGATCAGTTAGGTACTTAACTTTGTATTTGCTTCCTATTTCACTAAATGGAAACAGATTAAATGAAGAAGAGGTTTTTGACGAGCTTGTAAGTAACAAGATAATTGGTTCTGTGGTTTTTAGCGATTTGGATAAACAATTTTTTGAAGTTCGAAAGATTAGGTTTAATATAAAAGATTCACAAACGGAGTTTTATACGTTAGTTGATGAGAGATTTGAGGAGATAAACAACAACAAATTTAAGTCACAATATGGTATTAACCAAGCCGAAAAAGGACAACAATTTGTTTTTAAGGGAAGCAATGGTGTTGTTAATGGGAGCGATTTCAATGCCATAGAAATTTTGTTGCATGAATTTTTTAGCTACTGCGATGAAGTTAAGGTGCATGTCCATGACAAATCATCCTACAAGAATATGATCGAATATCTTAGACTTTACAACAATAGCGAGAAGGTTTTTTCGCATTTTTACTATTACAATAACATCCTCCTGTCCGCCAAAATTTTTATAAGAAACTGGGGTGTTAACGATAACTACTACGCTTCGTTTACTAAGAATATATTTCATTCTACGAATGAACAGATACCATTACTTCCAAACAATTTGAAAAATAGATTGTCTAAACATTCCTTATTTTTCTCCTTGAGAGATCTGAAAGAGAGAGGGGTGAAGATAGTACAAAATGGAAATTGTGGTGAAAACCCAGGTTTGAAAAACTATAAACTATGGGAAAACAAACACTTTATTCAATATTATGTAGGTTATCCTACTGACGAACCTATGAAAAAATAATACTTTTATAAAGTATTATAAATTTGTCGTTTAATATAATAGGGAGGACAAAATGCAGAAGAAGATCATCCTTGAAATAAAGACTGATGGAACGGTAAGTTATGAGTTACAAGGTGTAAAGGGCAAGGTTTGTACAAAAGAAACGGATTGGTTAGATAAACTTCTTGGCAAAGTGAAGAGCCGAACTTTTAAGAAAGAATTCTACGAACATGAGTACATTACCACTGAGGTAAAATGAGACAAAAAGTTGTTTTTGAAATTGACAAAAACGGTTTTTTGAAATGTGATTGGTGGACAAAAGATATTGCTGAATTATTTTGTTCCATCTGCCATAAAAACGGAACCTCTGAGTGTGATAAAATTATTTGCCAGGTGGCAAATCCATATTGCGGATAATAAAACAAAGGAGAATGACAATGGTAGAAAAAGCTGTATTGGGCAAAACAGCTACCGAGAATTTTAAAAGGGAACTTGAAAGAAGAATTAGGGCAGGTTACGCCGGTCTTTTTATTCGAACCTTCGAAGAAGAGCGGACAATAAAAACGATTAAGGCATCATGCGAAAGGGTCAACCGGTCCATGTGGATTTGGGATTGCCTTTTGGACCCGGAAACCGCTACAGCGGATAACCCCGCAAAAACATCTATTAAACTATACACCGGTATTCCTAATCCAAAGAAGGAAGATATAAAACGTTATGAAATCGATGACGTGAGCCGGTTGTTGCCAGTATTTGTTACGGTAAAAACAGAACCAAAACCGCAGCCAGAAAAAGCCGTTTTGTGCGTTATGGATTTTCATTTCTTTATTGGCGATAACGTATTACTTATTCGTTCGATTAAAAACAGCCTTCCACAAATGAAAAGAGATGGTAAGACTGTAATTTTTATTGGACCACGATTAGCCCTACCGGAAGAACTCGAAAAAGATATTACAACTTTGGATTTTCCACTTCCTGATAGGATAGAACAGATGCAGATTTTAGACTACGTTTTAAAATGTGCTGAGGAAGCTACACCAGATAAGCCGGTTAATATCACAGACGTGATTAAGGAGAGGCTTTGTGAGGCAGCCCTTGGTTTGACTTCACAGGAAGCCGAAGATCTTTTTTCTTTAACACTTGCCAAAAACTATAAACTGGACGAATTCAGTGTAAAAACCGTCATTGATGGCAAAAAAGATATTATTAAGAAAGACGGAATCCTTGAATTTTTCACTCCCGATATCAGTTTGGAAGATGTTGGCGGGCTAAGAAAGCTCAAGAAATGGTTTTTAAAACGCATTAAATCTTTTACTATTGATGCTCACGATTTTGGACTTCCATATCCAAAGGGAGTTTTAATGGTTGGTGTTCCTGGATGTGGAAAATCATTGGTTGCCAAAGCAGTTGCCGCATTTTGGGGGGTGCCACTTGTTCGACTTGATATGGGTAGAATTTATAACAAATTTCAAGGTGCAAGTGAAGACAATGCCCGCCGAGCCATTATGCTTTCGGAAGCAGTTGCACCATCGGTTTTGTGGATTGATGAAGTAGAGAAAGGTTTTAGTGGTGTAAGATCATCTGACGAAACAAGTGGAGGGGTTCAGGCCCGAGTTGTTCAGACCTTTTTAACATGGATGCAAGAGAAAACAAGTGCGGTATTTTTAGCTTGTACTGGCAATGCTGTCGATAAATTGCCCCCGGAACTTTTACGAAAGGGAAGATTTGATGAAATCTTTTTCGTGGATCTACCCAATCCAGAAGAGAGAAAAGAAATTATCAAAATTCAGATTCGTAAACGATTTTACAAATCTGTAAATGCTGATGGTAATATAACAACGATTGAACGTAAACTTTCCGATGCAGATATTAAAAAGATTGTCGAAGCTTCTATTGGTTTTACCGGAGCAGAAATTGAGCAAGCAGTTATTGATGCTTTGGGTGATTGCTATGTAGATGGTAAACGGGCTTTAAAAGGTGAAGACGTTGTAAGAATACTCATTGATTTTGTTCCTCTTTCCAAAACTATGGAAACAGAAATTACAGCATTACGAAAATGGGGAGAAACCAAGGCTAAAAACGCTAGCGAGGAAGCTACAACAGTTGCAGAAACTTTCAATCCATTCCGAATTGTGAAACAAACTGAAGAGGAGGATGAATAAATGTTAACATTGTCAAAAAACGAAATTAAACACATAAAGATTTGGTTGAGAAGAAAAGACGATATGGTTTTTTATCATAAAGATGAACTTTGTCCGTTTCCTGGATTTTGCCACAAACATGGGAAGACTTGCAAGGCCCTATTTCCAAAACTGAAGATTCTTCCTCGCATTCTTAATTCCAGTTGTCCCTGTAATCAGTTTGGTATTGCTTATGTAGTTAAAAGGGTTAAAAAAATGTTACGTTTAATGCCTACGTTCCATAATGAATCAAATGTGGGGAAGTATCCATATTTTATTGAACATGAAGATGGGAAGGATTAAACATTATGTGGAATAGATTACGCCCGATGATGGGGGATATTGATTAGAGGGGGGTGGCCCCCTGTCATCGATTGCAGTTCTCCTGCCACCCCTCTCCTTGGTGTGATTTTTATGAAAACAGAAGAATTAGTAAATACGGTGATGAGAGAATCAGGAATCAGCAGCTTTAAATTTAAAGTTGGGGACAAAATAATTGCCAAATACAATGGGCTTGACTATATGGAGAAGAGTGGTTCTCCAATAGAAAAACAAAAAGGGATGCAAAAGCTCAATGATGGCAAATTTGATTACAAAAAAGGAGATATGGGAAGAGTAATTGGTTGTCCTACAAGTCCACCGTTTTCCATTGATATAATATTGTATGGTCCGGAAGTTGATGGTATAAAATATTTTAAAGCGGCCAGTAAAAACTGGAGATTGTGCAGAATGCAGCGGGCGTCTGTTAAAATAAATACAATGCTTCAGAAGATTAGGGATCACAAGATTGGGGACGATAATTCTCCACGAATAGGGAGACTTATCGAAATCGGAATGGAAGAGTAAGAATGAAATATATCAAGCTCCACATCGACGATACCATTTTTACCGAACTGGAACAAGGAATAGTAGTTAAGAAATTGATGGGCGGTTTTTACGGAATTGAAGATGAGTTCCTATTTATGATTGTGAAATCCATTAAGGATGGCAAAGAAGAAATCACTATAATTCCAAAAAAGAAGAGGAAGAGAGGAGGTTAGTATGCAAAAACTATATTTTAGGAATGCAGTGTCACCAATAGATGTGGCAGTAGTTTTTCAGAGCAGATACTACACGGTTGCCCGTGCAATAGTTGATGTGGAAAACGGAGATGGGAAAAAGAGGGAAGTGTTTGCAGAAGGTATTGCACGTCGGTCTTGGTTGGACGCTGATGACCGAAAACTTGGGGCAGACATCGCAGGTGGAAGAGCAAAGAAGGCACTGGCTTTGAAATTAAATGGAGAAAAGGTCTACGTTCACAAAGCTAAAGACCTTTTTATGAATGGATGAAAAGTTTTTAAAACTATTAAAAACTATTAAAAGCTATTAAAAGCTATTAAAAACTAATAGAAATTTTGCAAATAAATTCGTTGCTATAATTTTTATAACTTTTAAAAAGTAATAAAAAGTAATAAAAGACTTTCGTTTAATATAATGAAGGGAAGACATAAAGGAGAAATTATGAGATTATACAATCGACCAGATGCATGGAAAAAGGATAGTATGAGATGGAACATTTACAAAGTTGGGGTTGTCATGGATTTGACGATTTCAACATGGGGAGCCAGAGCAAAGCTCAATCCGGAAGATTTGGGATTTACTGATGTTCCAGAAATTGTGAAACTCGGCCATAAGGAATTGATGCAAAAGGAGAGACTTGCCAAAATCAATACTATAGTGAGTCAAGCCTGGGCATACATATACAACCACAGTTTTGCATTTCCTTTTGGAGATGCAAGATTTGTTTCTACAAACCTCATTGATGAAGTCGTTGTCAGGATGAATGAATTCAAAGAGAAATTTGACGAGGCGGTAAAAGAATTTATTGATAATTATGAACAATATCGGAATGAAATGATCGAAAAATGGAGAACAGCTTTCGAGGATATCCTTACTCAACAAATTGGATTCTCATCACATACTAAAAAGGAAGAACTGCTCCGAACCTTAATTAACAAATATCCAACCTCCAAACAACTTTGGGGAAAATTTGGGTTTGACCTTTCAATTTTTGAGATTTCAACACCAGATTTTACCCCCATTTCTCAACGTGATGTCCTTGCTAAAACAGAACAGGCTCCTGTAGAGGCAATCTACGCCAAGAAAATTTCAGAAAAGCTTGATACATTCCTCGATGACGTTGTTGCAAGGTTGAGTGGAATGGTGCTGCAAACGATTGGCCATGTGAAGGAAATGAATGATGCTGGAAATTTGGGTGGTAGGACAATCAAATCCTTTTTGAAATTTGCCGAGAGCTTTAGAAAGATGGATTTTGTTGGATTCGATGTTGACAAACAACTCGATGAATTATCAAAGAAGCTTGTAGGTGCAGAAAAAACTGACTTTGGAAGTGAAGATTTTAAAAAGGAACTTCAAGCCAACCTTGACGAGATAAAAGAAAAGGTTGTAAATTCAGATGTTGTTCTTGGAAGATTTAAGAGAAACATTGAACAGGAGACGGAAGATGAAATGGAACAAAAAAATACCAACTGAAGACGGTTACTATTGGACGAAGTATAGGAAGACATGGTATCATCGGTGTCAGGGACATTACAAAATTGAATTGGTTCATGTGGAGATGAAATCGATGAAGGATGCCCGGTGAATAATTATTATAAGAATTCAGAATGGATAAAAATTCCAGAGCCAAAAGAGGTTGCAAAATGAGCCATTATACTCAGTTACATGTAGAATTTACTGATGGCGAATGTTTGAGAAAGGCGTTGGAGAGTCTTGGTTTTGCAGGCCATGTAGAAGTTTATAGCACAGCCCAGAACCTATACGGTTATCAGGGGGATTTAAGAGCACAAAAGGCACACATTATTATTCGTAAGAAGCATATAGGACAAGCTTCCAATGATTTAGGATTTGAACGTCAGGCGAGTGGTAGATTTGTGGCCCATGTTTCCGATTATGACGCACGTAAATATGACAAAGCCTGGTTTGGGAAGCTGAAGCAAGCCTATACAGTGGAAAAAACAGCAAAAGGTGTAATGAAACAAGGTTGGAATGTATTCCAAAAGATTAAGAAAGCCGATGGAACCGTGCAGCTTGTACTTGTGAGAAACTAATGAAGACAATCAAAAAAGTATAATACTTTAATTATTCTTTCGAAAACTGAACGATTGGATGGTGTTACAACTTTTAGATTGGAGTGTGCAAACTGTGGAGGACGCACAATGGATTTTGATTCACAAACCTTGAGATTTCCAGAAGCACAAGCTTTAAGAAGATGGAATAGAAGAGACCCCAAGAAAGGAAGTTGAATGGTCAAAAATTTCTGTATATTGGATGGAGGCGGTAAAAAAGGAGGTAAAATAAGATGAAAGGTGTAAAAATAAGTAGACAAGGAGTCCTATCAGCAGAAAATGCAACAGTTGAAGAAGTTGTGCAGTTGCAGAAAATGGGCGTACTGTTTCCTCTTTACAAAAAGTATAAAAAGCAGCACAGGAACAAAAGGTATCCAGCTGCAAATACTAAATGGACGCCAGAAGAAGATGCAAGACTTCTGGAAATTACAAAAGAAAAGTTTGCCAACTGGAACAAGATTTCAAAACTTTTTGGGAGGAAGCTAAAAGCTTGCCAAAAAAGGTATCAAAAACTGTTAAAAAAAGTTCAAAGAGATAGGGCTATTCCCTCACTTTTTTCAAAAAAAGAGTTGAACTATGATTATCCTTTGGGAAGAAAGGGTCTTGTACGCCTTCCAAGGTAAGATGGGAGCTATTTTTAGATTTGACAAAGGAGGTTAAAATATGGAATTTACAATTGAAAAGGAAAAATTACTAAAGAACCTTGGAATGATTCAAGGTGTTTGTGGGAGAAAACTTGTTGTACCAATTCTTGCCATGCTTTATATTAAAGCTGATGAAGATGGTTCAGTCAGTTTTCAAGGGACCGATTTAGAGATATGGCTTAAGGGCATGGTTAAAGCAGAAGTTAAAGAAGCCGGTATTGCTACGGTGAATGCAAAGAAACTTTTTGAACTCGTAAAAGAATTTCCAGAGGCACCGATTAAAATCAAAACAAGTGATAAGGGTGGTGTTACAGTAAAGTGTGGAAAATCAGCATGGCAGCTTAATGGAATGGAACCGAGCGAGTTTCCTGTGGTTGCTGAGACACAGTGTACTTTTCTCGACATCGATTCAAAGTTTTTTAAGGAACTTGTTGAGGAAACCTCTTTTGCAGCTTCTAATGAACCATATAAGTTCAATATTAACGGTGTTTTTATCGTTTGTGAAGAAGGTATTATCCGAATGGTTGCCACGGATGGTAAACGTCTTGCCCTTGCCGAAAAAGAGGGCGCAGTTGTAGGTTTAGAAACAGGAGTTTTGATTCCCAAGAGTGGGTTGCAGGAGGTTTCAAAGAGCATAGAAGGTGGCAAACTCCAGATTGGATTTGACCAGCTCCAAGGACTTTCATTTTTTAAATCCGGAGATGCTTTAGTTGCTATTAGGCTACCAACTGATGTTGATTTTCCTAACTACAAAAGATTAGTTCCTACCGGAGAAGAACCTTCAATTTTGGTTGACAAGGCAACTCTTTACGGACCTTTAAAAAGAATGTCTATTTTAACAAACGAGAAGAATGAATCTATAAAGGCTACTTTAAAGGAACATTCTATAACGTTTGAGGTTGTGGACAAAGAATTTGGAGAGGGGAAAGAGGAAGCTGATTTAGATTATACTGGAGAAACAATTGTGATGGGTTTTAATGTTAACCATCTACTTGAAATTCTTGACCATGTGGTTGGGAATAAGATTTTTTTGAAAATTTCTGGAGCAAAAAAGCCAGTACTTATATTCCCAGAAAAGACAAAAGATCAGTTTTACTTGATAATGCCAATGAAGGTGTAAAATGCCAGATAAATTATTAACCGTCAGCCAACTTGCCACGAGACTTCAGGTATCTCCTGTATGGATTTATCAGAAAGTGAGCAAAGGGGATATTCCAGTCATTCGGCTCGGACGAGTGATACGATTTTCAGAAGATGCAATCAATGCTTATCTTGCAAACAATTCTTCTAATAGATGAAATGGAGGATATGTGAAATGGAGGATATAAGAGCTTGACTTTCCATAAAAAATGGTTATACTATTGGAAAGGGGATAAAAAATGACAACTTGCAAACATGGTGTACCTGGTGCAGATAAACAAGACGTTAAGAGCGAATTTTGTAATTATTGTAACCCTGCTCCTAAAAAGCTAAAAATTACTCCAATGGAAAGATACAAACAAAGATACTTCCGCTGCGTAGCTTATAAGAAACATCAAAATGGCAATACCATGACCCTAAAGGAATTAAATAAAGGTTTACCGGGAATGCCTTGGGCTGGTAAGGGCAAAGATTTAAAACCATTAAATATTGAAAAAGAAGACGCAAAAAACTGGGGCGATCTATACACACCAGAAGAAACCATAAGGGTAAAAGAATTATTTGATATTTACGGTTTTTCAGATGCTGAAACCTGGGCTAAAATAGCTAAATATGAATTTGGGAGAACACTTTACGGAATAGAACAACAACTACGTTTCGTAGCCACTGGTGAAGATTGGATTTTTGAAGCCACTGTTGAAAGAAGAAAAGAAAATTTGAAATAGGGTAAGATCGAAACCAAGTGGAGGTAGCATGGACGCAGAAAAACTGCTAACAGCTGAAGAGAGATTTAAGAAATACAATAAATTGATTGAATGGGCTGCAAGACGATACACAACCAAGATACCATTGAATTATCCTGGGGTTGAAGAATTTTCTGGTGAGGGAAGAGAGGTTTTAGCACGCTGCCATTTAAATTGGTGCGGTAGAGGAAATGAAGAAGCCTTCGGTAAATTTTTTAAGGCATCATTATTTCATAAGTTTCAAGACATTCTCGTGAAAGCATATTCTAAAAAGAGGGGGACATATACTACTCCGGTTTCACCAGAAAAAACTGCGCAAATGGTTTTAGCAGGAATTATTCCAGTTGAACCAGAAGAGTTTTCATATTACCAGGAAGAACCAATAGAAGAGGCTTATAAAAACTTTAAGAACAGACCCGGAGAAAAGAATCCTCTTATAACCGATGAGTTTGGAGACGTGCTTTTTAAAGAATTAGTTGATCATGTAAAATCTAAGATTGAAACTTCTTTGGAGAAGAAGATATTTACAATTTTGGTAGACCCTCCGGAAGACCTTTGTAAAATGGCGGTAGTACAAAACAGAAGAAAGATGAAACTTAGCATGAGCCGACATTGCAAAGGTGTCAATATTGTCAAATTATCTTCCAAATTGATTATTGATTATTTGAGTTCAAAAGGCGCTCATATTAATGAGAATGCTTATTACGTTAGCAAAAGAAATATCAAGCGAATTGTTATGGAGACCATAAAAGAGGGGTAAACTAAGAGATGATAACCAAATACGTTGGAGCATATTCAGAATTGGGGCGGAAAAAACTTGACAAAGTATTTTAAATATGTTATTATTTAACTAAATGGATATAATTATTGGAATGGGAAGTGCTGGAAACTATTAGAACTTATTAGATGAGGGAGTTGGTGATAAAAATTGTAATTTCAGAAATAGCTAAAAAAGTAAAAAAGGCTATTTCTTTTTTAACCCTAAGAGGAGAAAAAGATGAGAATTGAAGGATGCGTAGGAGGTATAATAGCTGTAGTTTTATCGTGGATAGTTAATCATTCTGTAGGATGGGCAATTTTACATTTTTTCTGCTCTTGGATTTATGTGATATATTGGATAATAGCCAAGACTTGTTTAATAAATGAAATTTTATTTGACATTTGGGCAACAATCCACTTTTAGAAATGGTTGGGTTGAAATTGAAGCCAAGTCTTTGGAAGTAGCCAGAAATTTGGTCTTTGATTTAAAGTCAGGTTTAATTACATGGCCTGACTTTAATAGTCGTTTACTTTCATTGTTAGTGGACTGGAAGTAAACAAACAGTTTAGTATATTAAACATGGGAGGTATAAATTATGACTAAGGGATATAATAAAAAGTAGTGAACCTTTTTCGTTTATTATAGTAGAGCGTCGACTGAAGCAGTAGAATGAAAGGATGGTGATATTTTATGGATTTGAAAGAGGCTAAAAAAAAGATAAAATTAGAAAGCGCTAATCCCGATACGAATAGGTATTTCCAAAACATGATTCAAGATTCGGAAGACTGCTTTGGAAAGAACTACAAAGAAGACCATCTGGAGTGCCAAAACTGTACAATTTTGGCAAACCTTGATGATAGGAGAGAACCAGTTTACGTTTTTTGTAAAGAATTGGCAAAGGGGATTCAGGGAATAGATTATGAGGAGAAAACAGAATCGCCTGCAGAACCAATATCTCCTGTCATTTCAGATGAATGGAAAAAGTTGGTAAAGACATTACATATCCAGGGTCTTCCAAAAGAGGAAATCGTTGCAAAGGTAATAGCAACCTATCCTGATGTTAAACCCGGTAAAATTGGTGGAGTTTTAAACGGTTACCGGTTTCAAAAGGCTGGTGTGAAAGTGAGGCAAGAACGAGCACAGACAACTGCTACGGTGTAGCTTATTCTTTTAACGTTTAAGTTGAGGCAAGACTTTTTGATATGTTAAGGGGAAAATATGAAAGGCATTTGTGATAACTGTGGCGGTGAAATTCCTGAGAGGAGGCAAAGGTATCTGTTTGCGGGTAGAAAAAAGAAACACGCTTTTTGTTCTGACAAGTGCGGGAGAGAATTTGAAAGCGCAGTTTACAATGGTATTGTTGTAAAAGGATGACACATGGCAGATGCTTTATACTTGTTTGATGAGGAGACTCTTTTTGGGATTAAAAAAGATGCTACTGGTTACATAATTCCGAGGAAAGAAACCCAACAAAAGCAACAAAAGAAACCCAAAAAAGACCAGAAATCAAGGGAGGTAGATCCTGATTTCTTTCCTTGCGCACACTGTTCAATAAAAGGCTCACCCGTTTTATCTAAAACATGTTCCGCAAAAAATCCCGTCATGCTTATAGGTGCATACCCCGGTTATCACGAAGCCAAGGCTGGGACTGTTTTTGTTGGGGATAGTGGAACCTATCTTTACTCTGTTCTCAATAGTGTTGGTTTTAAAGTAGAAGAAGACGTTCATCTTACCAACATGATGCGGTGCCGTCCATTAGATGCAAATGGAAAACAGCGCCCGGTTACCGATAGTGAGTTGAAAACTTGTGGCTGGTTTGTCGAGAGAGAAATAGAAGATGTAAAACCAAGTCTTATTGTGCTTTGTGGAGAATTGCCAGTACGCTATTTTTTAAATAGAAAATTTGTAACATCGGTTAGGGGACAGATAAAGATTCAACATGAACAAAAATTCCTAATAACCTTTAATCCAGCCCACATTATTCGTGATGATACCAATTACACCGATAAAAAAGCTTTCGAAGATGACATAAAAACAGCTTATGAGATTTACAAAGGGATTAGCAGGATCAAAAATCAGGATTATCAATTAGTAGAATCCTTGGAAGAATTAGACAAGGTTTTAGCAGAATCATCCAAAAAACCAGTTTCAGTAGATTTTGAAAGCTATGCTCCTGGAAAGTGGGAAGAAAAAAAGTCCCTCGACCCATATGCACCAGGGTTTAAAATCCTTTCCCTTGCATTGACAACAGAGGAGAATAAGGGTTACTGCATATTACTTGAACATCCAGAAAACAAATTGGATGTTGGTAAAGTTGTGGAGAAGATAAAAGTTTTTCTTGAAAGTAGTGTTCCGAAGTTGGGGACAAATATAAAGTTTGATTATAAAATTGCTGCTATTCATTTTAATATTTTTATAGAAAACATTGTTTTTGATGCCATGCTTGCGTCTTCATTGCTGGATAGCAGAAAAAATATACACAATCTTGACAGACTTGCAATGGATTGGCTTGGGGAACGAAGCTATAAGTATGAAATGTATAAGATAGGAACATATATTCCGGAGGTTGACAAACTTGTAGAAAGGAACTGTACCGATGCGGATTATGTTTTACGTTTGTATCCGATATTTACTGAAAAATTGAAGGAGCAAAACCTTTACAATTATTTTATGGAGCAAAGAATTCCCGCAATTTCTGGTTTATCCCTTGCTGAGATTAGGGGAATACCTGTTGACAGGGAATATACGGAATCTTTGAACAAGCGTTACGAAGGTGAAATAGAAGTAATAAAAACCCAAATTTTTCAAATGCCGGAAGTGCAGTCTATTCCTAATTTTAATATTAATTCAAATAATCATATACAAGATATTCTTTTTAATAGATTTAAATTTACTCCAGGAAGAAAAACGAAAACTGGTTATTCTGTAGATAATGAGGTTATTAAAAATCTTTTTAAAAAGCATTCAGACAATAAATTTTTAGACCTATTTCAGGATTATAAAGATCTTGAAAAGTTTCGGGGAACATATGTTGAACCTCTTTTAAAAGAACATATAAAGATGGATGGGCGTGTTCATCCTACATTTACCATGCATGTTACATCTACAGGAAGGTTAAGTTGTATAGATCCAAACGTGCAGAATGTTCCTGCCAGGGCAGAACGAGCCAAAGAAATAATGGATTGCTACTGTGCACCTCCGGGTTTTAAGATAGGATTGGCAGATTATTGTTTACATCCAGATACAGAAGTAGAATGTTTGGGTGGGAAAAGAAAAATTAAAGATATTGTAGATTGTATTAGTAGAGGTGAAAAATTATGGGCTTACTGTTACCGTTTTGATAAAAAAAGAATGGGGTTACAAAAAATTATATCTGGAGCCAAAACTGGAGAGAATAAAGAAGTTTGGGAAGTAATATTAGATAATGGGAAAAAAGTAATTGCTACTCCGGAGCATAAATTTATGAAAAGAAATGGAGAATATACTGAATTAAAAGATTTAAAATCTGGTGATAGTTTAATGCCATTTTACGACGAATATTATAAACAAGGTGGGCAAGCAGTTTATAGAGGAATAAAGAGTAATGGTTTTAAATATAGCAGATTTTATATTCCTGAGCATATCCTTGTTGCAATTGATGTAATGGGCTATACGGAAGATGAATTTAAAGGAAAGGCAATTCATCATATAGATGGCTGTGGAGTACATAATTTACCTGAAAATTTACAGATTATGAAGCAATCAGAACATTACTCTTTTCATAGATTAAACGAAACAGTAGAAAGAAAATGGCATGGGGATCAAATTTCTTTACCTGTAAAAGGAACAAGGGAAGGAAGCAAAAATTCAAATTATAAAGATAGAATATATTGGAAATGTGTTGGATGTGGTAGGGAAGAATGGGTTATTCCTTATATGGCATATAAAAAATATTGTACACATAAATGTTATTCTAAACATATAAAAGGCATGCCAATAAAAGAAAGATTATCGAAAAACCACAAAATTATTTCTATTAGAAGATTAGGTTTTTCTGATGTTTATAATATAACTGTGGAGGAAAGCCATAATTTTGCGTTATCTTCTGGAATAGTTGTTAAGAATTCCCAGATAGAATTACGTATTTTAGCTCAAATAAGTCAAGATCCTGTAATGTTAGAAGCTTTTAGAAATGATGAAGACCTGCACCAAAAGACAGCAGATGAAATGGGAAAGAAGATTGGAAGAATAATTTCCAGGCACCATGCTAAAGGGCTTAATTTTGGGATTTGCTTGATTAAGAGTACAAAGATAATTACATTAAATGGAATTAAAAATATCGAGGATGTTTTAGTGGGGGATATCGTTTTAACTCACAAAGGAAATTGGAAAAGCGTTATTTCAACACAAAAAATGTTAACAAATAAGTTAATTGAAATTACAACGAATACTGGAAAGATGGTTTCTTGTACGCCAGATCACATGTGGCTTGTTCAGTTTCCAAGTAGTGGAAATAAAAAACCCAGGGATTTTATTTGCAGAAAAGGTTTTGTAAGGGCTGATGAGTTAGAAGTTTACGATACAATACCGACGGTTAAGGTTAAAAGAAAGGAATTTATTAATAGAAAAAATGAAGTTAAATGTGAAGAAAAGATTGTTAAAATAGATAAAATCGATTTAGAAGACTCTGTTGAAGTTTTTGATATTACTGTAGAAGACGATCATTCATTTTTAGCAAATGGTTTATTTACTCATAACTGTTACGGTGAAACTAAATATGGATTGGCAGAATCTTTGGGACTTTACTTGGAGGATGGAAGTTTAGATTTAAAGACATCCCAGATGTACCTTGACGAGTATTTGAATGTTTACAGAGGTGTTAAAGAGTACCAAGAGAAACAGAAAAGCTTTTTACGGCAATTTGGTTATGTTCAAACGCTTTTTGGAAGAAAAAGATGGATTAAGTTAACTGGTGATTATAAATTAGATGAAGAAGCGTACAGAAAAGCCGGAAATACTCCGATACAAGGAACGGCTTCAGATATTAACACAATGGCATTTTTTATGTTGATTAAACTATACAGGCAGGAAGGTTATAAATCTTTTCCAATTTCAGTTATCCACGATGCTATTATGTTTGAATTACATGATGATGAGTCTTTACTGAAGGATTTGAATCTTTGCGTAATGGAAAACCTTCAACTTCCGTTTTTGACTGACGTTAAATTAAAAGTGGATTGGTCCCAAGGGAGGACCTGGGGAGAAGCAAAGGGAAAATAAGAAGGAGGTTAGTATGACTATCGTTAAATGCCCGTTGGTTTCCTGTGCAAATAATTTTGCAAGGGAGTGTAATTTGGATGTTATAAAGTTAACTACTGATGTAAAACGTTTTGAAAGGGGACTTCCTTATTGTACCAATTACATAAAGTTGGAAAAAAGAGAGAAACGAAATGACAGTTGAAGCCTCTTACGGGTTTTTGCCTACGTCTGTTTGGAATATTTTGAAGTCACGGACGTGGACAAACCTGATCCAAGATAAAAGTGATGTTAGAGGAACCAGAAAAGGTGCGGCTGGAGACCGTGGACATCTTAAAGGAATCGCTTTTTCTGAGTTTAATCCAGATCTTGCTGAAAGGATTATTCGGTATTGGTCTATTGAAGGGGATTTGATTGTTGATCCCTTTGGTGGACGAGCGATCCGAGCTATTGTTGCAATTAAATTAAAACGTAACTACATTGGGTATGAAATTGCTCCTTCCGCTTACCGTTTTACAAACGAACGTTTGGATTATGTAAGGGAAATGGCTGAATATGCGTTCGATTTTGACAACACTTTGGGGGATTCAACAATAATACTTGGGAATGGTTGTAAAATGTCGGATGTTTCTACCGATACAGCCGATATGATTTTCACATGTCCGCCATACCACAATTTGGAAAAGTATGAGTCAGTTGAAGGGCAATTATCTGATATTGATGAATATGAAGAATTCTTGGAAAAGATTTTACTTTGTGCACAGCATTGTAAAAGGGTTTTAAAACCAGGAAAATTTGCTGTTTGGGTTGTTGCTGACTGGAGAAGAAATGGTTTTAAATGTTTTCATAAAGATTGTATTGATATATTTTTAAAACAAGGGTTTGAATTATGGGATATTGTAGTTAGTTGTTATCCGGGTCAGTTTATTTATCTTAACATAGAACGATGCGAAGATTATAAATATACAAGTAAAACTCATGAGTATGTTTTAGTTTTTAAGAAGTAACAGGATTAAACAATTTAAGTTCCATAGACAGTGGAAGGAGGTTGATAAAAGATGGCTGATTATGAACTTGCTAAAGAAGTCGAAACTATTGCACAAGGTTTGGTTGGATCATTTCATTCACATTTAAAAGAAGCAAAAATCTCCTATGTTTTCCAGGATAAGGCATGGACGCAGTCAGATGGAAGGACAATTTTAGGAAAAGCAGCCGGAAGAAATAAATTGGACAAACTCCTTTCCGAAAGAAAAGAAGATTTTGTTATCATTATTGGGAAGGACAGATGGGAAAAGATGAGCGACGTTGAAAAACGGGCTTTGGTGGACCATGAATTATGCCACTGTTTTTTCGGAACTGGCCGTATTTCAATTTATGCTGCGGATGGTTGGAAACCAATCAGAAGAGTTGCTGTTGGGGATTTAGTTTTGACCCACGAAGGTAGGTTTAAAAAAGTTTTGGAGGTATTTAAAATTCCGAAGCAAGAGATAAAGTCGGCGGTTACATTACGGTTTTCTACTACTAAATTTGGAAGTTTAAGCGTAACGGAAAATCATCTTTTTTTAGTAAATGGTATTTGGAAGATGGCTAAAAATATTGAAATAGGTGACGAAATTCAATTTTTGGCTTCAGTGTGTAAAAAATGTGGAATAGTAATACCATATTTTAATAAATTTTGTAGCCAATCCCATGCAAATTCCTTTATTTTAAAGAATATGTGGAAAAGACCTGGGTTTAGAAAGTTTATGTCTAATGCGGTTAGTGAATCTAACAGGAGAAGGGACAATTCAACTTTTATTGAGGCGGGTCATAAAAAAACAAAAGAACTTTGTGGCAAAGGGCTACATCCATTTGGAAATGGGACCGCCATTAGAAAAAGTATGAGCATTTCCGGGAAACGAAAAAGAAGTTGGGGAGAAAGAAAGTTTGAATGGCACCTTGTTCAATCTTTTGAACAAGAAGTAGCTCCTCAATATCCTATTTTCAAGGGAGTTATGCCACATAATAATGCCAAAAGATTTTATTTTGTAGATTTTGCTTTGCCAAAATATAAAATAGTAATAGAAATTGATGGACTTCACGATAACAGAAGTGAAAATGATGCAAGGAGGCAAAAATTTATTGAGGATTTAGGGTGGCAGGTTATAAGATTTTCTGATATTGAGGTTAAAACTAACGGTCCTGCTTGTATAGAAAAAGTGAAAAGACTAATTCAAAATCATGAGGGAAGGTATAAATTTACAACAGCAAGAGTTAAGGAGGTGAAAAAATGGCAACCAAAAAGAAAAGAAACTTTGTATAATTTAAAGGTGGAAGATGACGATAGCTATATAGTAAGGGGGTTTGTTTCTCATAATTGTGGAATTTCCATGTCCAGTTCTGGAGAAACAAAGTTTACTCTTCGTGGACACCCGATTGAAGAATTTCCTGAAAATTTAGCCCGATTTGAACATCGGAGACAGAGAATCGGTAAATTGATTGAAAATCCTCCAAGTGCCATTGCTATCAAGCAGGAAGAGGCACCACGTAAGGTTGAAGTGGGTGACGAAGAAAAAGAAGAAAAATAAAATGAAATAAGGAGGTGCTATTATGAATACAGATAGAATTCAAAAAAAGATTGAAGAGATGAAAAAGAAAAAGGATGCGAGAAAGAAGGATTTCTGGTTTCCAAAACCTGGGAATAATGAAATTCGTGTTCTTCCACATTGGTCTGGAGATATGGAAGCGGATTTTTATTATGAAACAAGTTACCATAAAAATTTGGGACCATCCAATGACAAATCCCTTGTTTGTCCAATTGCAGAAGGCCTTGAAGAATGTCCAGTTTGTAACACAGTCAAAGAACTTTATAGGACGAAAGATGCTGAAGACAAGGTGTTTGCAAAAAGCATAAGAGCACAAACTCGTATTTATTGGAACATTGTTGATTTGAAAGAAAAAGACAAAGGGGTTCAGGTTTGGATGACTGGTGGAGATATCCTGGAACAGGTATTGGAATTCTGCGCAAATTCAAAATATGGAGATGTTACAGATCCCATCAAAGGACGTAACATTACTTTGATATTTACAGAAGCCAAGAACACAAAAAGTGGATACAATGAATATGCTGTTCAGCCAGATCCAGATAGGACTTCAGTTGATAGTCCTGAATGGTTGGAGCAGTTGTCTGATTTGAAATCTTTTGTAAAACTGACTCCAATTGAAGAAATGGAAGCTATTCTTTGGGGGAAAGAAATTGTGCAGAAAGGTTATGACA
>Ga0315273_10002066_pt1 | contig 23443 bp, 24 predicted proteins | sample YL17G02_0_MG_FD_205753 | JGI IMG/M metagenome (GOLD analysis project Ga0315273, IMG submission 205753) | Sediment microbial communities from Yellowstone Lake, YNP, Wyoming, USA - YL17G02_0 | ecosystem: Environmental > Aquatic > Freshwater > Lake > Sediment | place: USA: Wyoming | collected...
TATCTCATGCAGCGCCTGTTCCCCGGCGCGCCGCCCGCCCTGCTTCCCGACGTCGTGGTGCTCACCGAGATGAGTGGCGACGCGACGAACGGCGCGCTCGGCATCCGCCGCGGCCAGCGCGGCCGCATGACGATCGAGGTCCGGGTGACCGGGCGCTCGTGCCACGGCTCGATCCCGCGCGAGGGCCTGAACCCGCTCGAGCACGGCGCTGCGATCCTCGCCGAGGCCGCGGCACAGCACGAACGGGGCGAGGGGTTCCTGCACGACCCGCTGCTCGGATCCGGCTCGCGCACCGCCTCGTGGGCCGAGGTCGAGACGCCCAGCGACTGCTCCGTGCCCGAGCGCTTCCGCTTCCGGTTCGATCGCCGGCTCACCACCGGCGAGTCGCCCGGGCAGGCGCTGCGCGACGTCGAGTCGCTCGAGAGCGTGCGTCGCGCGCGCGCCGCGGGCCTCGCGGTCGGGATCGCGGTGCCGGTCTACGATCAGCCCACCTGGCGCGGCTACGTGCCCGGCAACGCGCAGGTCTACCTGTCGTGGCAGACGCCCGAGGAACACCCCGCCATCCAGGCCGCGCTGGCGACCTATCGCAGCGTGGTGACGCCGCACGTGGACGCGCGCCGGGAGGAAGGCGGCTCCCTGCGCCGCGAGCCGTACGTGGACCACTGGCTGTTCTCGACCGACGGCGTGGGCTGGCCGGCGCCCGTGAGCGAGCGGGCGCTCGTGGTGCCGGAGTCGAAGCGCTGGGTCACCGCGGGCGGGGTCCGCCACCCGGGCATGTTCGGCTTCGGCAGCGGCATCATGCAGAACGCGCACCAGATCGGCGAGGTGCTGGACCTGCGCGAACTGCAGCACGCGATCGCGTTCCTGGCGCGCTACCCGAGCGTGTTCGCGGCGTCTGAGGTAGTCAGGTAGGCGGTCCGCTCGCTGATCGAGTACCAGACCAGAAACCCGCGGTCCGGCGGGTACTCGATGGGTAGCGTCACCGGTTCTTCGGCAGCCGGCTAACCCCGCACCTCGTCCACGGCCTGCGCGGCCACGGCTTCGGTGGGAGCGCCCGACGCAGCCGCCCCGGACGCCGGCTCCGCAGACTGCGCTTCCCCCACCAGATCGGTGTCCCCCTTCACCACGCGCAGGCCGACGCTGAACACCTGGTCCTCCAGGCAGCGGAACATGACCGCGAGGTCGGCAGGCACCTCCCCCACCTCCTCCGTCACCACCTCGGGCGTCCCCAGCTTGAGTTCGAAGCCGCGCGAGTGAAGGCCCGCGCGGATGCGGTCGGCGATGCTGTTCACGAGCTCGCGAATCACCTCGGAGCTGCCGTCCTCGAACGTGCTCTGCCGCCGCAGCACCTGCGAGCCGATCTTCGCCGTCTGGGCCTGCCCGATGAGGAGTTCGGCGTGCAGGGTGGTGCCACTCACGGCGTCGCGCAGGGTGACCCGGGCGCACACGCCGGTGGGGCACTCGATGCCCTTCTGTTCCTGCTCGCCGAAGGCCGAGACCTCCTTGCCCATCATCACGCCCATGGTCTGCTGGGTCGCCGTGACGAGTTCCCGGCGCAGGCCCTCGCGCACGAGATGACGCAGCTTCTCGAACGTGCTCTGGTCACGCAGCACCACCCGGCGGAAGTCCTCCACGAACTGGTCGGGGACGAATGACTTGCGCACCACCCCCGAGTAGCGCATCGCCTTCACGGCGTCCACGTCGTCCGAGTTCGAGAGCAGGAAGATCCGCGGCGGGGTCGCACCGTCTTGGATGGACATCTTGCGGATGACGTCCGCCAGCACGTCCTCGTTCATGAGCGGGAGCCCCTCCGCCAGGCACACCAGGCTGGGCTTCACCGTCGACTCATGGAAGCGCACAGCCGCCTGCGTGCTCGAGGAGACGTCGGTGAAGTCGAACTCCTGGTCGAGGAGCGGCCGCGCGAAGGCCAGGAAATCGGGATCCGCGTCCACCATGAGCAGGGTGTTGAAGGTCCCGCCCTCGCGCCGCTGACGCCACTGCGTCGAACGCAGCATGACGCTCTTGAAGCGCTGCAGCGCCTCAACCGGGTTGATGGGCTTGAGCATGTAGTCGACGACGCCGAGCCCCAGCATGCGCGTCACGTTCTCCCTGGTGCTCGACGCCGAGACGCAGACCACGGGCACGTCCGCCCGCCGGGGCGACTGGCGGATGGCGCTCAGGGTCTCCAGCCCGCTCAGGATCGGCATCTCGACGTCGAGCACCAGGAAGTCGGGATCGACCTGCTCGAGCTGCTGCAGCGCCGTGAGGCCGTTGTCCGCCTCCACGACCTCGACGTCGAGATGACTGAGGAGGCGCTTGATCACCGCGCGGGAGATGCGGTCATTGTCGACGATCAGGGCTTTCATGGCTCAGGACAGCTCGAAGCCGGCCTGCTTCAACGTGCAGGCCACCATCTCCCGCATCGTCGCCGGATCGTCGACCATCAGGGTGTTCTTGCTCACGGACCCGCCTCGAGTTGAGGGGTAGTGGCTGACACGTCCCCGCCCGGGACATCGGCACCCCGGTCGGGCCGTGGGCCGTGGAGGCTCTGCGTTGAGTATCGGGCCGGGGGCGGATTCCTTGAGGCCTATTCGAGACCTCCGCCGGCCCGGAGCCCCGGCACCCCGCCGGCCCTCAAGCCGCACTCTGCCAAGCCGATACTGGATGCACGGCCGTGCGTCCACCGGCCCTGAGCGAACCCACTGGGAGTGCGCGAATGATTGCCCTGATCGGACTGATCATCGTGATCGGGTCTGTGGTCGGCGGCTTCACGATCGCCGGGGGGAAGCTCATCGCCCTCTTCCAGATCTCGGAGATCATCGTCATCCTCGGCACGGCCGTGGGGACGGTGCTCATCGCGACCCCCCCTGCGGTCCTCAAGTCGCTCGGCGAAAAGCTGCCCAAGATCGTGCAGCCCTCTCCGTTCGGCAAGGCGCTGTACCTCGACGTTCTGAAGATGATGTACGAAATCTTCCAGACCGCCCGCCGCGACGGCCTGGTGGCCATCGAGACCCACATCGAGGCCCCGGCGAAGAGCTCGCTCTTCGCCCGCTACTCCCAGGTCCTCCGCCACCGCCACGCGATCGTCTATCTGTGCGACTCGCTGCGGCTGGTGCTGGTCGGGAGCGTGCCGCCGCACGACCTCGAGGCGCTCATGGACGGGGAGATCGACGTCCACCACGAGCAGGAGGCGATGCCGGTGACGACGATGACGCGGGTCGGCGATGCGCTGCCCGGCATCGGCATCGTGGCTGCGGTGCTGGGAATCGTCGTCACGATGGGTGCGATCTCCGGCCCGGTGGAGCAGATCGGCGAGCACGTGGCCGCCGCCCTGGTCGGCACGTTCCTCGGCGTGCTCTGCGCCTACGGCTTCGTGAACCCCATCGCCGCGGGGCTCGAGCACATCAACCTGGTGGAGTCCCGCATCTTCTACGTCACCAAGGCAGGCGTCGTGGCCTTCGCGAAGGGCTTCTCCCCCATCGTCGCCGTCGAGTTCGGGCGGCGCGCGATCTTCGCCGAGGCGCGGCCGACCTTCGCCGAGATGGAGACCGCCTGCAAGAGCCTCAAGGCGCAGGGCAAGGCCGGAGGGGCGAAGTGAACAAGAACCGCGAGGCTCCGGTCATCATCATCGTGAAGAAGAAGCGGCACGGCAGCGGCCACCACGGCGGCGCCTGGAAGGTGGCCTTCGCCGACTTCATGACCGCCATGTTCGCGCTCTTCCTGGTGATGTGGATCGTGGGCCAGAGCACCGACATCCGCTCGGCGGTCGCCGGCTACTTCCAGGACCCGCTCGGACGTGCCGACGAGTTCGGCAGCTCGATCATGCCCGGCGAGGGCGCGCAGAGCTCCACGGTGCGGCCGCTCACGCCGACCGAGGTGGTGGACATGCGCCGCAACCGGCTGGGGGCGCTCGCCCAGCACCTGGAGAGTCAGCTCGACGAGCTGCCCGGCCTCGGCGCCGCCCGGGACAAGATCGAGGTCCAGCTCACTACCGACGGGCTGCGCATCCAGTTGCTCGAGGACTCGACCGGGGTCTTCTTCGATACCGGCAGCGCCGTGCCCAACCCGCGCGGCTTCCAGATCCTGGCGCTGCTCGGGCGGGAGCTCGGCTCACTGCCCAACGCGGTGCGCATCGAGGGCTACACCGATGCCCGCCCGTACTCGGGCAACAGCGCCTACACGAACTGGGAGCTGAGCGCCGACCGGGCCAACGCGGCCCGGCGCGTCCTCGGGCGAAACGGCCTGGGGCCCGACCAGGTGGTGCAGATCCGCGGCCTCGCCGACCACGAACTGCGCGATCCCGCGCACCCGTATTCGGCCTGCAACCGGCGGATCACGATCACCATGCTGATGGAGTACGCACGGCCACCCGGCACGCGGTCGCCCGACGGCCTGCAGTCCGACTCCACGGCGAGCGACCCCCGCCCGCAGGCGCCAGGGACGTCTACATGAGCGGCCCGGCGACCGTGCTGCTCGCGTCGGCAGACGACGCGATGGTGGAGGGCTTCCGCACGATGCTGGCCCTCGAGCCCGGGGTCCGCCCGCTCGTGACCCCGCGGGGAGCGGAGGTGCTGGCCATCGTGCGGGACCTGCAGCCGAACCTGGTGATCGTCGACCACGAGCTCGTCGGCGCCCGCGCCTTCGACCTGTGCCGCAGCCTTCGCGCCCAGCCGGGCATGGCCGATGCGATGATCGTGCTGGTCGTGTCCCCCGACAGCGCCGAGTTCAAGCGCCTGGGGCTCGCCGTCGGCGTGGACGAGTACCTGACCCGGCCGGTGGAGCCCGCGGACCTCCTGGCGAAGGTACGCTGGATGCAGCGCATCAAGCGCGTCAACGACGAACTCCGCTCCGACCGCCTTGAGCTCGAGCGGCTGCACGTGGAGCTCCGCCTGGGCTTCGACCACCTGCTCGAACTGCTCGTGAGCCTGGTGGACATGCGGCTCCCCGGGGCCGCCGCGCGCGGCGAGCGGGCCGTGGAGCTGGCCCGGGGGCTCGCCGAGCGGTTCGAGGTCCCGGCCTCCATGTGCCGCGACCTCGACATCGCCGCCCGCCTGCACGAGATGGGGCGCGTGCTGGCCGCGAGCGACGAGTCCGACACCGAGACGTACCTGCCGGGCGTCCGCGACACGCGATTCGTCCTCGCCACGCGCGCCCTGCTGCAGCGCGTGGACGGCCTTCGCGAGGCCGGCGATCTGGTGGGCGCGATCTTCGAGAACTGGGACGGCTCCGGCTTCCCGAGCCATCTGCAGCAGGGCCAGATCCCGCTGCGCTCCCGGATCCTGCGGGTGATCATCGACTTCACGACCGCGCTCGCGGCACAGGGCGAAGCCTCCGTCGATGAGATCCTGGACGGGCTCGAGGAGCGCCGGGGCACCTGCTACGACCCCATGGTGATCGTGCATCTGCAGGAGATGCTCGCCAACGGGCCCCAGCGGGAGTTGCGCGACTCGCGCATCCGGCTGGCCGTCCCGGACCTCCAGGCGGGCATGGTGCTGGCGGAGGACCTCTGCACGGACTCGGGCCTCAAGCTGCTCGCGCGCGGCACCCGCCTGTCGTCCTCGGTGCTGGAGACCATCCGGAGGCGGCACCGCCTCGAACCCCTCCTGGAAGGCGCGACCGTCCTGCGGCAGTCCGCCTGACGCACGGGCCGGGCCTCGTGGCCCGGCGATGGACGGTGGGTCGGCGCCACCCGGAGCGGCTCGAACGCCACTACCGCCGCGAGGTGCTCACCCGCCGGATCCCCCACGGCGTGCGCCACCGGCTGCGCTGCGCCGACGGAGCGAAGCGCCGGGGGACGCATCGCCCCCCGGCGGCTCCAACCCGGACACGATCCTCAGAGCAAGGCTAGCGGCGTTTCATGAATCGTCGGGCTAGATCATCTCGAGCACGGACTGCATCATTTCGTTGGCGACACTCACGATGCGTGCGGCCGCCGTGTAGGCCTGCTGCTGGCTGATGAGCGCGACCATCTCCTCGTCCACCGAGACGCCGCTCACGCTGGCGCGCAGCGTGTCGGCATGGTCCACCATCGCCAGGTGCGCGGACGCGTCCTGCGATGCGCCGCTCACGCTGGACCCGATCACTCCGGAGAGGTCGATGTAGAAGTCCCGGAAGCTCCTCCCGCCCAGCCCCGCGACACCGGTCGTGGCGAGCGCTGCGAGTTGCTGCGCGATCGTGCCATCCCCGGGGGCCCCGATCCCGGCCGCCGCGATGGCATCTCCCGAGGCGACGATCGCGGGCGCCAGCGCGATGTTCCCCGCGGTCACCCCCGCCGGGTCGAAGAAGTCGGTGTTGGTCGCGCCGCTCAGGGTGAAGCCCGAGCGGTGGATCGCGTTCATGGTCGTGACCAGCGTCCGGGCCAGCGTGTCGAGTTGAGCCTGGATGCCGGGCAAGGTCGTCGTGGTGAGCTCGCAGAGCGCCCGCAGGCTCCCCGACTTCGGGTCGATCGTGCCGCCCCCGGCCGTGGTCAGGCCGAAACCGCCCCCCCCCAGTGCCTGCACGGCAAGGGTCTGGGAGCTCGCGCCATCCACCAGGATGGTGTCGCCCGCGGCCAGTCCGATGGTGCCATCGTTGCGGTCCAGCACCCGCACCCCGACCAGGCTCGAAAGCTGGTCCACGAGCACGTCGCGCCGGTCCAGCAGGTCGGGGGAGCTCCCGTTCGGTCCTCCGCCGGAGAGGACCTGCTGGTTGAGATCGGCGATCCGGCGGGCCAGGTCGTTCACCTGGCCCACCTGCTCGCGCATCTGCGCGAGCGCGCCGTCCGCGACCTGGTGCACGGTGGCGTCGAGCTGCCGGAGTTGCTGGACGAAGCGTCGTCCGGCCTCCTGGACCAGCGAGCGGCTGGTGGAGCTGGCCGGGTTGTTCGCCAGGTTCGCGAAGGAGCCGAAGAGCCCGTCGAGCGAGGCCGCGAGCCCGTCTGCCGAGGGCTCGTTGATGGCCGCCTCGACCTGGCCCAGGAAGTCCCCCATCGTGGCCGAGTTGCCCAGGAGTCCCGACTCGCTGCGATAGCGGGAGTCGAAGAAGGTGTTGCGCACGCGCTGGATGCCAAGCTCGGTCACGCCCCGGCCCATGGGTCCGAACGGCGTGAACTCAGGGGTGGCCGCGGAGAGTTCGATCCGCTGGCGGCTGTAGCCCGGAGTCTGGGCGTTCGCGACGTTGTGCGCGGTCACGGTCATCGCACGCTGCTGGGCAAACAGCGCGGAGCGGGCGATGCTCAGCAGACTGGAGAGGGACATGGTCAGGCCCTCCGGTTGAGGATGAAGCCGGCGCTTCTCGGGGGGGTCTGGCGCTCGGCCGCGCCGTAGACCGGCGAAGGATCCTCCGCGGAGGAGAACAGCGCCTGGAGGAACGCGTTCCCTGCTTCGACGGCGCTGCGCAGCACGGTCCGATTCACGGCCGCCTCGTGAGCTGCCTTCTCCGCCTCGCGCCGCAGTGCGGCCCGCGCCGCGGCATAGGCGCCCGCGCCCCGGGTGCCGGGGGGGGGCTCGAATTCCTCGAGCGAGGTGCCCGGAGCCCCGCCCAACTCGGTCACCACCGCCACGCGGTGGCGGCGCGACTCGTCCACCGCCAGCAGGAGACGCCCCACGTCGTCGACGCTGGCGTTCACCGCAGCGATGTCACTGGCGGCCACCGCGGAGCGCTGCTGCACGAGGGCTTCGCCCAACTCGCGGACGGCCACGATCTCGTGCTCGATCGCCGCGGTGAGCCGTTCGAGCGACTGCATCACACCGGAGGTCGCGGGCACCGCGGGCCGCGACGCGTCCAGCACCAGGTTCAGCGACTGCGGCTTCATGGCCTGACCTCCGGCGTCGGTGGGGTTTCTTCGGGCGGGAGCCGCCTCGCCATCTGACGATACAGGGCTTCGCCGAGGCCGCCCTTCATCCGCTCTGCAGCCAGGCTGGCCAGGCGCTCGTCGAGCAGGGAGGTGAAGAGTTCCTGTCCCGGAGCCGCCTCGATGATGCCGTCCTGTGGCACGCTCGCGCGCATCGCCTTGAAGAGCTGATTCAGGAATACGCCTTCCAGTTCATGGGCCATCCGGCGGAGTTGGGCGTGCGCATCGGGACGCGGCGCCACGGCCAGTCCCGCGGGCCCACGCACGGCGCTCATCGGACCACCACCTGGGCCTGGAGCGCACCGGCCGCCTGGAGCGCCTCGAAGATGGCGGCGATCTCCTCCGGCTTCGCCCCGGCGGCGTGCAGCCCGGCGGCCACGTCGTGCACGGAGGCCTGTGGCTCGACCCGCACGATGCTGTCTGCCGCCCCGCCCGTCGCGGGTGGACCGCCCACCAGGAGCGTCAGGCCACCGTGGCTCACGGAAGCCGGACCCACCGTCGCGCCGCCGCCGGCGACCACCGTGCCGTCGCGCGCGCCGATGATGATGAGCGCCTGCTCGCGGGTGGCCACCAGGACGGTGTCCACGGCGGCGAGGAAGGCATTCACCCCCTCGGTACGGCCGGCGGCCAGCGTCAGCGTCACAGCCCCAGGATCCTCGGCCTTCGCGGTATTCGCCCCGAAGACCGCGTTCACGGCATCGGCGATGCGGCTCGCGGTGGCGAGGTCCGGACGGCGAAGCAGCAGCCGCGTGGACATGGCCTCCGCGGGCAAGTCCACTTCGAGCACGCCACCCTGCGGGATGCGCCCCGCGTTGCCCTGCCGGGCGCGGAGCGCGCGGGACTCCCCACCGTCGGACACGAGCACCGTGCCCTGCGCAGTCGCCAGCGGCGGCTGCGCGGGGTCGGTCACGAGCGGGGTCATCCACAGCACTCCGCCCCGCAGCGAGGTCGCGTCGCCGATCGCGGAGACCTGGACTTCGAAGCGACCCCCGGCGCGCAGGTACGGAGAGGCTTCCGCCGTCACCAGCACCGCCGCGACATCGCGCATGCGCATCTGCTCGGCCGGCACCTCGATCTGGAACCGGCGCAGCAGGTTGACCACCGAGCGCACCGTGGGCGTGCCGGCGGTGGAGCGTCCGAAGTTGCGGTCGCCGGTGCCGTCGAGACCGACCACGATCCCGTAGCCCACGAGGCGGCGCGGCACGTCGCCGGCGTGCAGAGTGAGATCCCCGATGCGGCCATCGGCCGACGCGGGCGCAGCCAGGGCCAGCACGAGGAGCAGGGCGCCGAGGACACCGGAAGGACGCGCGCTCATGGCCACAACATCCCGAGGAAGCGGCCGACGATGCCCATGGTCGGACCGATCTTCTTCCCCTTGTAGGTGATCTCCGCGTTGGCGATCCGGTTGGAGAACACGCAGTTGGTCGCCGAGACGTCCTGCGAACGGACCAGGCCCTTGAGCGTGATGTCCTGCACCCTTCCATCCACGGTGACCTGCTTGCTGCCCGCGATCCGGATCGTGCCGTCACCCTCGAGCCCGGTGACCTGCACGGTCAGCACGGCCGTGAGGTCGCCCCGCCGGCCGGCCTCCCCCACGTCGCGGGAATTGCTCTTGATACCCGAGCCGAAGGACTTCGCCGGACCGATGGCCACGTCCGTGCCGATGCTCGCGTTCAGGTCGGCGCGTATGGCGCGATCGCCGGTGGCGACCTTGGAGACCCGCTCGCTCGCCGCGGTGGCCTCGTCCACCACGACGGTGAGGAGATCCCCCACGCGCAGCGGCATGCGGTCGGAGGTCCACGAGAGGCGCACGGGTGCGCGCCCGGTGAGCCCGGCGGGCGCGGCCGCGCTCGAATCCGGGGCGGATTCCACGGCAGGCGGCTCCGGGGTCTGCGCCATGGCAGCTCCCGGGACCGCCAGCGCGGCGACCAGCAGAACGGCAAGGGATGCTCTCATCGGTCTCCCCCACTCGAAATCACCACGGTGCCCGTGGCGGTGGCGGTCCCGACCAGCCGGTCGGATCTGCCCTCCACCCGGGCCCTCACCAACTCACCCTGACGCGCGCGGTTGAGCGCGACGCCGACCACCGACACCTGGACCGCGCCTTCGGCCCACACCAGCCGCACCGGCTCGCCCGCCACGACAAGCATGGGCGGAGCCACCGCGGGACGCTCCAGCGCTTCGCCGGCCGCAAGTGCGCGGCGCACCTCCCACCCGGGCCCCGGGCGGGACTCGGACGACGGCGCGGGCGGACCCCAGCACACGCGCGACTCCAGTCGCACGTCGGCGGGGCCGAGGAGCGTACCGGTCACGAGCGGCCGCGCGGCCACCAGCACGGTGTCCTCCACGCCCGCCCGCAGGCGGACGGCGACGGCGTCCCTGCCGGACGGATCGAACACCACGACCAGCCAGCCCGCCACACCCCGGCCCGTGACGCGGAACGGCAGGGTCCCGCCGGGCAGCGCACCGGACGGACGGCCCCACTCGAGACGGACCGCACCCTCAGACACGCCCCACTCCCGGGCGAGCCAGGTGCTGACACCCGCCGCCACGGAGTCCGGGACCGCCGCAGGCGCGGGGGTCACGAGCTGCAGGAGGACGAAGAGGCTAGCGAACAAGGCCACTGGCGGCCTTCGCCATCTCGTCGCAGGTGGTGATCGCCTTGGCGTTGATCTCGTAGGCGCGCTGCGCCGCGATCATGTCGGTCATCTCCTGCACGATCTCGACGTTGCTGGTCTCGAGCGCGCCCTGGAGCACGCGACCGAAGCCGTCCTCCTGGGGAGACCCGGTCATGGGCTGACCCGCGGCCGGGGTCTCGACGTACTGGTTCTCGCCGATGCTGAGCAGGCCGCACGAATTCACGAAGCGCGCGAGCTCGATGCGACCCAGCTCGACCGGACTCTGGCTGCCGGCCGCGATCGCGCTCACCGTGCCGTCGGGCGCAATCGTGACGGAGGTCGCGTCCCCGGGCACGGTGATCATCGGCAGCACCGCGTGGCCCCCGTTCGTCACGAGGGTGCCGGATTCCGAGAGCGTGAAGCTGCCGTCGCGGGTGTAGGCCGTGGTGCCATCGGGGCGCTGGACCTGGAAGAAGCCGTCACCCTCGATGGCGACGTCCAGCGGCCGCTGCGTGGTCTCGGGGGCGCCCTGCCCGTGGAGGCGCAGGACCGCGCCGATGCGCACGCCCTTGCCGATCTGCACCGGCCCGACGCTTTCGGAACCCTGCGCGGTGGCGGAGCGGGGACCTTGCAGGGTCTCGTAGAGCACGTCCTCGAAGCTCATCCGGCTCCGCTTGAAGCCGGTCGTGTTCACGTTGGCGAGGTTGTTGGCGATCACGTCGATCATGCGCTGCTGTGCGGCCATGCCGCTCGCGGAGGTTCGCAGGCTCGAATTCATCGGTCGTTCTCCCGGCGGGGTCGCGTGGCGCCCGTGGCGCCTGCGCCTCGCCCTGCGGGCCCGGTCACTGGACCCTGCCCACTGAGTTGGTGACGACGCCAAGCACGCCGTCCAGCACCTTCAGCACATCGATGTTGGCTCCGTAGGAGCGCTGGATGTTCACGAGTTCCACCATGGACAGCAGCGGATCGAGGTTGCCTTCCTCCACCGAGCCCTGACGCACGAACACCTGGGTCTCCGGCACGGGGCGCAGCGCGCCCTTGGGCACGTAGCGTCCGGAACCTTCCTTGAGGAGCGAGGCTGGATCGTCCACGGTCTCGATGCGCAGGCGTCCGGCACCAGTGCCATCCACGAGCACCGTGCCATCGGTCCTGATCTCGACCTGGGCGCCGTTCACCCGGATGGGACCCTCCGCGCCCACGAGCGGGTCGCCCCGCCCGTCCATGAGGCAGCCCGATGCGTCCAGCCGGAGCGAGCCACCGCGGGTCAGGCGCTCCCCCCGCGGAGTACTCACGACGAAGTAGCCCGGGCCCTCGAGGGCCACGTCGAGTGGCCGGCCGGTCTCGTGCAGACGTCCCTGCTCGAGATCCGTCTGCTCGATCGGCACGGGGTACTCCAGACCCGGGAGCTGCCGGGCGGTCATTCGGTCGGCCTTGAACGCGTCGGTATTCGCGTTCGCGAGGTTGTTGGCCGTGACCTCCTGGAGCCTCCTGTAGTACGAGAGGGTGCGGGCCGTGTTCACGATGCCCCGCATCGTCATGGTTCCTCCTGCTTCCGTTCCCGGCGCTGCGCGCCGGGGTTCCATTCCCCTGTCAGCAAGGCGCATGCCGTGCGGGTCAGGGTCACGGGCATCCGGCTAACTGCTTTCGACCCAGCGCATCCCGTTTGCGACCGGCGTCTGCCCGTGTCCGTTCCGGGGGGTCAATCCTTCCGGCGCGGAAGGTTCTTCCCGGCGCCGGCGAGACCGTCGGCGCCCGGCGCGGTCGGGACGCAGGAGCGTGCGCACGGCATCCTGGGCCAGCCGCGTGCGGCGCGCGACGTTGGCGATGTGACGGCCACCGCGCACCTCGCGGACCACGATCTTGAACGGGTCGCGACGGCGGCAGACGAGTGCGAGCGCGAAGAGGGCGCCCGCCAGCGCGGCCAGGAGCGCAGCCGCGCCCACGGCGACGGCGGGTGTCTGCAGCTTCAGCACGAGCGCCGGAAGACGCGCGACAAGATCGTCCCCGAGCGCGGAGCCGGCGACGACGATGCCGCCCCACAGCGCCGGCGTGCGCGCGACGATGCCGTCCCACAGCGCGGAACCGGCAACGAGCCACGATGAGGGCAGGCGACCTGGCAGGTTCCCCGCGATGACCATCAGCACGACCGTGACGAGGACCGCCGTCCAGAGCTTCCTTCTCATGGCTCACCTCCGTTACGGGTGATGGCTTCCCGCAGGCGCCCCAGCGCCCGGGTCCGGATCTGGGAGACCCGTGACTCGCTGACGTGCAGGACGTCACCGATCTCCTTCAGGCTCAGGTGTTCGTAGTGGTAGAGCGACAGCACCAGCCGATCCTTGGCCGGGAGCGCGGCGAAAGCTTCGTGCAGCCCCTGCAGGGCCTCGGCACGCGCCAGCTCGGCGCCCGGATCCGCCGACTCGGTATCGGGGATGGTCTCGGAGAGCAGCGCATCCCCTTCCTCACCCGTGCCGCCGGGCGCGTCGAGCGCCAGCAGGACGCGGCCCTCGGCCTGCTCCGACCAGTGCCAGTAGGTGTCCATGTCCACGTCGAGGGCCCGGGCCACTTCCGCCGCCGCCGGGGCGCGCCCCAGGCGCTGCGCGAGGTCGTCACGCACACGGGACAACTGGCGACCGCGGGTCCGCACCGAGCGCGGCACCCAGTCCTGGGCGCGCATCTCGTCGAGCATGGCTCCCCGGATGCGCGGGACCGCGTAGCTGCTGAACGCCAGCCGGCGCTCGAGCTCGAAGCCCTCGAGGGCCTGCACGAGCCCGAGCGTACCCGCGCTCACGAGTTCGTCGAGCTCGATCTCACGCGGGGCTCGCCGGATGATCTCGCGGGCCGCGTGATGAACGAGGCCGATGTAGCGATCCAGCAGCTGGGAGCGAGCCTCCGGGTCGCCATGGGTCCGGTAGCGCTCCCACAGGGCGTCGTTCAGGTCGGTCATGGCGCGCTGGTCGCGTGGGGCGATTGGAGCAGGTCCACGCACCTGCCCTGCGCTCCGGACGCCTTCGATTCGATCAGGAGCGCGATGGCTTCGTCCACCTCGGTCGGCGCCGCGGCGAGCAGCGCTCCCGGCCGGCGGATGTCGGCGCGCAGTGCGTCGTCCTCCGGCAGGGTTCCCAGGTAGCCGAGCTCCCGGCCCAGGAAACGTGATGCGGCCAGGCTCAGGCGCTCGAAGGCCACCAGGCCCTCCTCCGCGCTCCGCGTGCGATTCACCAGCACGGATGCGGGCAGGGCCGGGATCTGGAGGCTCACGATCTTGATGAGGGCGTAGGCATCGCTCAGCGCCGTCGGCTCCGGCACCGTGACGACGACCAGCCGGGTGGCGCTCATCGAGGCGACGCGCACGACGTTGTCGATGCCGGGGCCGCCATCCACGACGACCGCCTCGAAATCGTCGTAGAGGGAGCTCAGCTGGTGGTGGAGCCGCGCCTGGTCCACGCGACTCAGGGCATAGAGCGATTCGGCGCCGGAGTCCGAGGGCAGGAGCCAGAGGCCGGGACTCACGGCCACGGGGAGCTGCTCCAGGTCGGCTTCGCCGGTCAGCAGGTCCTCGAGCCGGCCGGCGGGGCGCACGCCCAGCAGGATGTGCAGGTTGCCCTGGTTCTGACAGCCGTCCACCAGCAGCACGCGGCGCCCGTTGCGGACCAGCGCGGTGGCGAGCAGCACGGAGAGCACGGACTTCCCCACGCCTCCCTTGCCGCTGCCCACGACGATGACCTCCGCGCCGGGCGACCCGGGCCGCGGATGACACGGTGTCTGCACCGCGAGGCTGCGAAGGGCGGCGGCCTGGTCCATCACAACGCTCCTGCCATGGCGAACTCGCGTGGCACCCGCGGGGACGAGGACCTGGCCGCGTACTGCGCCGCGGCCCGCAGGTCGGCGGGCACCTCCTGCCCGTCGGCCGCCCAGCGCACGGGCAGTCCGCACGAGGCGGCCAGGTCGAACAGGGAGCTGTCTCCGGGCAGCTCGTCCAGCTTGGTCGGAAGCAGGTGGGTCACACCCCACTCGCGGTAGTCGTCCACCAGGCGACGGGCCAGGCGGGTCTGCAGTCCCGCGGGCAGCGTGAGGTGCACCTCGTGCGGCGCCAGCTCGCGCAAGGCAACGCAGGTGGCTGCCACGTCACCGCGGGCGGCGGGTCCGCGTCCCGCGGTGTCGACGAGCACGACCTCGCAATCTGCGAGCCGCCGCAGCGCGCGCTTCAGCTCGTGCGTCTCGTAGACGACCTCCAGCGGGATCCGCGAAAGCTCGGCGTAGATGCGGGATTGCTCGACCGCACCGATGCGGTAGGTGTCGAGGCAGAGCAGGCCGACCGAGTGCCCGCCGAACACCTGGGGATGGTTGGCGAGCTTGGCGATGGTCGTGGTCTTGCCGGCGCCCGTCGGCCCGACCAGCGCGATGACGAGCGGACGGCCTCCCCGTTCCGCCGGATCGACCTCCGGGGCGGGCCCCGTCCCGGTCCGGGCCGACTCGTGGGCCGGCAGCGGCATGTGGCGCCGCCGCGGGATCGAGCTGGTGGAATCGGCGGCCACCAGCTCGAAGCCGGCAGCCGGGGCGGCCGAGACCCGGCGCGACGAGACCACGATCGCGTCTTCGCCGAACACCACCTGGGCCTGGGCGAGCAACGTGGGGAAGTCGGGTCCGCAGAAGGTCTCAGTCGGCATGGGTCAGCTCCCAGGTGCTGATGTTCTGGATGGGGGTCTGGGCCGGCAACTCGCCAAGCGAGATCACCGGCAGACGGGGCAGGATCGGCTCCACGAGCCGGCGGATGCCGACTCGCAGCCCGGGCGGAGTCACGAGCGGCGGCATCTGGCCGTCGCGACGCGACGACTCGACGATGCGGTGCAGCGAATGCAGGGCCGAGGTGAGTTCCTCGGGATCGAGGGTGCGCTGTCCTTCGCGACCCCGCGGGCTGAAGAGCTGCATCAGCCCGACCTCCAGCCTCGGACCGACGGTGATCGCCCGGATGGGCGCCTCGCCGCCCCCCAGCATCTGCACGATCACGGTCGACAGGGTGCGCCGGACGTGCTCCGTGAGGACTTCCGGATCCTTGGTCTGCTCGGCCGCATCGGAGAGCGCTTCGAGGATGCTCACCAGGTCACGGATCGGCAGGCCCTCACGCAGGAGCCGCTGCAGCACGCGGTGCACGACGCCCAGCGAGAGCTTGTTGGGAACGACGTCCTCGACGAGCGCCGGGTGGGTCGCCTTGAGCTCATCGAGCATCTCGCGCGTATTCTGGCGGCTCAACAACTCGGAGGCGTGATCGCGGATGGTCTCCATGAGGTGGGTCGAGAGCACGGTCTGCGGCTCGACGACGTTGTATCCAGCGGCCTCCGCCTGGCTGCGCTGATCGGGCGAGATCCACACGGCCGGCAGGCCGAAGCTGGGGTCGGTCGTGGCCACGCCCTCGACGGGCGTCGCGGTCCCGGAGGTATCGAGCGCGAGCAAATGGCGCGGCATGAGCGCCCCGCTCGCGATCCGCGCCCCACGCAGCCGGATGACGTACTCGTTCGAGGGGAGCTGGATGTTGTCGCGGATGCGCACCGCCGGCACCATCATCCCGAGCTCGAAAGCCAGTTGCTTGCGCATGACCCGCACCCGCTGGAGCAGGTCGCCCTGCTGCGTCTCGTCCACGAGCGGCACCAGGGCGTAGCCGATCTCGGTCTCCAGCGGCTCGACTGCCAGCAGTTCCAGCAGCGGGGGCATCCCCGTGGGGAACTCCAGCTCGGCCGCCGCCGGCCTCGCCGCCGCAGCCGGATCCGCACGGCGCCCGCGGATCGCGTAGGCCACGCCGGCCGAGACCCCCGCGAGCGCCAGGAAGGGCAGCATCGGCAACCCGGGGACCACGGCGAACAGCGCGAGGATCCCCGACGCGGTCCACAACGAGCGCGGGCTGCTCGTCAGCTGGGCCACGATCGAGGAGGCCACCGCCGTGCCCGAGGATCCGTAGGTCACGAGCAGGCCGGCCGCGGTGCTCACGATGAGCGCGGGGATCTGGGTCACGATCCCATCCCCCACCGTGAGCACGGTGAAGGTCGAGAGCGACTCGCCGGCGGACATGCCGTGCTGGGTCATCCCGATGATGAATCCTCCGACCAGGTTGATTCCGGTGATGACGAGCCCGGCCACCGCGTCGCCCCGCACGAACTTCGCCGCGCCGTCCATGGAACCGTAGAAGTCCGCGTAACGGTTGATCTCCTCGCGCCGCCGCCGCGCCTCGGTCTCGTCGATGAAACCCGCGCCCAGGTCCGCGTCGATGCTCATCTGGCGGCCGGGCATCGCGTCGAGGGTGAACCGCGCGGCCACCTCGGCGACGCGCCCGGCGCCCTTGGTGATGACCATGAAATTGATGATGACCAGGATCAGGAAGATGACGAGCCCGACCACGTAGTTGCCGCCGATCACGAAGTTGCCGAAGGCGGCGATGACCTCACCGGCGCGGCCGGTGCTCAGGATGAGACGCGTGCTGCTCACGTTGAGGCCGAGGCGCAGCAGGGTGATGAGCAGCAGCAGGCTCGGGAAGATGCTGAATTCGAGCGGATCGCGCGACGACAGGGCCACGAGCAGGATGATGATCGAGAGCGCGAAGCTCAGCGCGAGGCAGGCGTCCAGCAGAAACGGTGGCAGCGGCACGACGAGCAGCGCCACCACGCCGACCACGCCGATCGCGAGGTAGGTCTCGGCCGTCGAGGACAGCAGTCGGCGCCCGAGCGGCACCGCCCCCGCCCCTGCGGCCGCGCCCGCCCCCGCGCTGTGCGTGGAGCGCCCGGCGGCCGCGCTCCCCACGGCCGTGCCGGAGACCGGGGCGACCGCGTTGGGAAGGGTCACGACGCTCACGGCGTCCTCCGCTCATGCGAGGCGGGCAGCACCCCGCCGCGGGTGACCCGCTGCCGGTACACGAACGCCAGGATCTCGGCCACGACCGCGTAGAGCGCGGACGGGACCATCTGCCCCACCGTGGCGGTGGCGAGCAGCGCGCGCGCCACGGCGCGGTTCTCGATCACCGGAACGTTGGCCTCGAAGGCCAGGGCCTTGATCCGCTCGGCCAGCTTGCGCTCGCCCATCGCCACGACGATCGGGGCGGGGGCCGCGTCGACGTCGTACTTCAGGGCGACGGCGACGTGGGTCGGATTGACCACGACGACGTCGGCGGTCGGCACGCCCTGCAGCATCCGCTGCCGGGCAAGGGACCGTGCGAGCGTCTTGATGCGCCCCTTGATCATGGGGTTGCCCTCGGAATCCTTGTACTCGCCGATCACGTCCTGCTTGGTCATGCGCAGGCTCTTCTCGTATTGGAGGCACTGGTACCAGTAGTCGGCTCCGGCGATGACCAGGAACGCGAGCCCCACGGTGAGCGCGAGCTTGACCGTGATCATCCGGGCGACCAGTCCGACCTCGATCGGGCTCGCCCCCGCCAGCGAGACGAGCTCGGGCAGGTTCGACCGCACCACCTGCAAGGTGATGAGCGCCAGCAGTGCGATCTTGACCGAGGACTTCAGCAGCGTGACCACCGAGTCGAGGCTCACGATGCGCTTGATGCCCCCGAGCAGGTTCACATTCTTGAACGATGGGGTGATGGGCTTCAGCGAGATCACGCCGCGCGCCTGCGCGAGGTTCACGCCGACCACGATGCCCGTCAGGCCCAGCCCGAACGGCAGCATCGCCATGACCAGGCCCTGCGCCGTGTCCCGCAGGATCTGGATCGCACCCAGCGAGGTGAGCGGGCCGGAGGAGAGCGTGCGCGCGCTCTCCTGGAGCAGGCGGACCGCGAACGTGGCGAGTTCCCGCCCCCCCACGCCCGCCAGCAGCACGGTGCCCGCCAGCAGCACGGCGGCCGTGCTCAGATCCTGGCTGCGCGCGATCCGCCCCTCTTTGCGCGCCTCTTCGCGTCGTCTGGTGGTCGGTCTCTCGGTCCGGTCCTGTCCGCTGGATCCTTCGGCCATGGCTCAGGGCCCTGCCGGGGCGGCCTGCAGCGCCCCCAGGAGGGTGACCACGCTGCCGGGGAGCTGGTGCATCCAGCCCTCGATGCTCGTGGCCAGGAAGGGCAGGGCCGCGCCGGTCATGATCAGGCCGACCCCGATCGCGATCGGGAACGAGATCATCATCGCGTTGATCTGCGGCACGGCGCGGCTCAGGAGCGCGACCGACATCTCGGCAAGCAGCAGGGTCACCATCACCGGCGCCGCGGCGCTCAACGCGCAGCGGAACACGCCTCCCGCCGCCAGGGCGGCGTCCCGGCCACCGGTCAGGTCCATGGGCAACCCGGGCGGCAGTGTCTGGAGACTGTCCGCCAGCCCCCGCAGCAGCACGAGGTGGCCGCCGATGCCCACGTAGATGAGCAGCACGAGGTTGCTCAGGATCAGCCCCATGCCCGAAACCTGAAGATCGGGCATGGGCGCGAGCTGGGGCGCGAGGGACAGGCCCATCTGGAGCGAGATGATCTCGCCCGCCAGCGCGACGCCCTGCACGAGGATGGCCGCGGTGAGGCCGATGACGATCCCCACGACCATCTCCAGCGCGAACGGCAGCGGCAGCGCGAGCAGCTCGTCGGGCAGTTTCGTGGCGGGCACCGACGGCAGCAGCACGATCGAGAGCAGCACGGTGATGGCCGCGCGCGCGCGCCCCGGCAGGTTCGTCATGGACCAGAGCGGGGCCGTGAGCATCAGTCCCGAGAGCCGCGCCGAGACGAGCACGAAGGCGGGCCAGCGTCCGGGGGCCAGGACCTGTCCGAAGAGGTCGGGGATCATGAGGCCAGCGTCGGGAAGCTCTGCAGCACGCCGACCAGGTACTGGACCAGCTGCGCGAGCGACCACGGCAGGAGGATCACGAAGACGGCCGCCATCGCGACCAGCTTCGGGATGAAGGTCAGGGTCTGCTCCTGGATCTGCGTCACGGCCTGGATCAGGCTCACGAGGATGCCCACGGCGAGCGAGGTGATGAGCAGCGGAGCCGCCACCAGCAGCGCCACGGTGAGGGCCTGGCGGATGAGCTCCACGGCGAGGGTGGGGGACATGCGGCCTACCGGAAGCTCGCGACGAGACTCTGGACGACCAGCGTCCAGCCGTCGGCGAGCACGAAGAGGAGGAGCTTGAGCGGGAGCGAGATCATCACCGGCGGCAGCATGAACATGCCGAGGCTCATGAGCACCGAGGCCACGATGATGTCCACGACCACGAAGGGCAGGAAGATGACGAAGCCCATCTGGAACGACGTGCGCAACTCGCTGGTCACGAACGCCGAGACCACGACGAAGATGGGGAGTTCCTCGACGGACTTGACGTCCGAGGCATGGGCCAGCTCGGTGAAGAGGGTCAGGTCCTGCTCGCGCGTGTTCGCCAGCATGAACTCGCGGAACGGCTTGACGCCCTGCTCGTAGGCCTGCACCTGGGTCATCTGTCCGTTGAAGTAGGGCTGGAGCGCTTCGCGGTTCGCCTGCTGGAGCACCGGGTTCATGACCACGCCGGTGAGCAGCACGGTGAGGGCCACGAGCAACTGGTTGGGAGGAACGGTCTGGGTGCCGAGCGCGGACCGCAGGAAGTGCAACACGATGAGGATGCGCGTGAAACTGGTCATGAGCAGGAACATCGCGGGCAGCAAGGTGAGCACACCGATGAACACGACCAGGCCCACCGCTCCCGAGAGCTGCAGGGCGTCGCTGCCCTCTCCGATACGGACCTCCATCCGGGGTGCCGCCGAACCGCCGAACACGGCGGCGGGCACACTGGACGCCGGGCCGCGCGTCGCGGGCGCCGGGATCGCGGCGGATGCGGCGGCGCGCTTCACGGCCGGCCGGGCCGTCGGCGCCGGTCCCACGGCAGCCGCGCGCGGCGTGGCCGTGGGCGGGGAGGTCTGCGCGTGCACCGCCAGCGGGGCACCGAGCAGCATCAGCACGAGGGCGACGCGGCCCAGGAAGGGCAGTCGCCACGGCCGTGCGGGCGGAGCGGCGAGGCGCTCGACCCCGGCCTCCAGCAGCCGGTCGCGCGCGGATCCTTCGAGTTCGGTCAGCAGCCGGGTTCCGCCTTCGGCCAGGGAGACCAGGAGCACGCGGTCGGCGACCTGCACGACCGCGAGCCCCTGCCGGGGTCCAAGGGGGACGCGCTGCAGGACGCGCAGGGTGACGCCGCGGCCGGCCTGGGAGACGCCGCCCTGCATGCGCTGGACCAGACGCAGCGCAAGCACGAGCACGCCGATCGTGGCGGCCAGCGCACCGAGCACCCCGATGAACCCGGAGGTGATCACGCGGCGCTCTCGACGCCCTGGTTCACCAGCACGCGAGTGATGCGCACGCCGAAGTACTCGCCCACGACCACGACTTCGCCCTGGGCCAGGCGCCGGTCGCTCACGTAGATGTCCACGGGCTCGCCCACGATGCGGTCGAGCTGGATGACCGAACCGGCGCCGAGCTGCAGGACTTCCTGGACCGTCATCTGGGCGCGCCCGATCTCGATCACGATGGGCATCGAGACGTCGAGCAGCGCGTCGAGCGTCGCCGCGCTCTCGGCGCGACCGACCACGGCGAGGTCCAGCGGGGACGGCTCCGGGGCCTTCTGGGATTCGACTGGGTTCATAGCACTCTCCCCTGCCGGTCGCGCTCCGACCGCTCGGTGACCGAGGTCGTGACCGGCTGCGTGATTTGGAGACAGACTCGCCGGCGCTGCTGACCCAGGGAACCCAGGTAGCTGACCCGGCTGTTGACGAGGATCTCGACGGGAACGTCGAGGAGGAGTCCGGTCTGGATCAACTGTCCGGCCTGGAGGTCGTTGACCTCGCGGGCGCTGAGCCGGAAGACGGGAAGACGCGTCCGCAGCACGAGCTGGGCGGTCTTGAGGCTGGCCTCGACGAGCGCGCGGGCGCCGCTCACGTCCGCGCCCCCGCTGCGGGCCTGGAGTTGCCGCGCGGCCTGCCGGCTCTGCAGGGACTGCTCGATGATGCCCATCGGCAGGCAGATGGTGATGAAGCCGTTGAAGCCACCCGCGCGCATCTCGAACGTCATCAGCAGCACGGTGTCCTCGCGGCTCGTGATCTGCAGCATGTCCGGGATGGACTCGAACAGCACCACCTCGGGGTTCATCTCGAGCTGGTCCTGCCAGGCGTCCCGCAGCAGGCCGACCCCGCGGTCGGCCATGCCGCGCACGACCGTCTGCTCGAGCGGGGTGAGGCTGCGGCGTATCTCGCACGGCTCGCCGGGACCACCGAACATCCGGTCCACCAGGTGGTACGCGACGTCCGTGCTGAAGTCGATGACCCCCTGGCTTCCCAGCCGGTCGCCGATCTTGAACACGTAGGCGGCGCACGGAGAGGCGAGGGAGAGGATGAACTCCGAGAAGTTGGCCTGCTCGACGCTGCTCAGCACCAGGTCGATGGGCGTGCGCAGGCGCGACGAGAGCATCGCCTGCATGGCGAGCGCGAACCGCGTGTGGATCGACTCCAGCGTGGAGCGGCGGTCCTTGTTGACCCGGGGCGGTCTCATGAAGTTGTACGCCACGATCTCCGCCGCCGCGAGGGGCTCCGCCGTCGCCGACGTGTTGAGCGACGCCGTGCCACACAGGAGGAGGTCGATTTCTTTCTGAGTGAGCGTCTGCGACATCGCGGCCCCTACTGGAGGACGAACTGCGGCAGGTAGACGCGCAGCTGCTGGTGGCTGGGCATGAACGGTTTGATGGCGGCGGCGAGTTGCCGCTTGAGGCCGTCGCGCGATCCGGGGGTCGCGAGCATCTCCAGCGTCTGGCTCTCGAGCGTGGAGATCACCGCGTCGCGGACCTGGACCTCTTGCTCGCGCAGCGCGGCGGCCGCCTTCTCGTCAGGCAACTCGAAGGCCACGCTGGCCATGAGGAAGCGGGTGCCGGCCGAGCCGGCAGGATTCACGACGATGTTGTCGATGCGATAGACGGCGGGCTTCTCCCCCTTGACCTTCTTGTCTTCGTCCTTCTTGCCTTCGCCCTTCTGAGCCTCGCCACCGCCTTCGGCCTTTTCAGCCCGGGCCGGAGCCGCAGGCCGTGCGTTCCGCGCCGCGATGACCTGTGGCGCGATGAGCAGGCTCCCGAGCAGCGAGCCGGCGGTCAGCGAGACCACGATCGCGGCCGCCAGGATGGCAGACTCGGGGATCTTGAACGGCAGGGCGGGCCCCTTCTCCCCTTCTGGCTCCTTGCCCTTCTTCTCCTTGCCCTTCTTCTCCTTGTCCTTCTTCTCGTCCTTGTCCTTCTTCTCGTCCTTGTCCTTCTTCTCGTCCTTGTCCTTCTTCTCGTCCTTGTCCTTCTTCTCGTCCTTGTCCTCGTCCTTCTTCTTGTCCTCGTCCTTGCGGACGGCCTTCTCCACTTCCTGGGCCGCGTCTCCGCCATTCATCGGTGCCTTCGCCTCGGCTGCACCCGGGGCGGTGCCCCCAACTCCATCGGTGGTCGTCTTCACGTCTTTCCTGGGTTCTTCGCTCATGGCGCGCCTCGTGTCCGGATCTGCCTCGGTCGGGGGACATCGGGAGAAGACCCGGAAGTCCGCGCTTGCATTGAGCAACGGCCGTACCAACGTGACCGGCAGGAACGGAAGCGAGGAACGGGGCGGATGACCAGCGGGCTGGCACGGCTATCTCGCATGCGGGTCATCGATTGCGAGGGCGGCTGCCATTCGGTGCTCACCAGGGAGCGGAAGAAATGGCTGCGGCCTGGGGCAAGGAGCGAGGCCGGGCGGAAGGGTCTTCCCGGGAAGCGGCGTTTCCTGCCGGAAAGCGGCGCCGCCCCCCTGCGGGAGCGGCGCCACCGGTGCGGCCGGGACTAGCGGCGCAGGTTCACGAGTTCGTTCAGCATCTCGTCAGCGGTCGTGATCACGCGCGCGTTCGCCTGGAAGCCGCGCTGGGCGATGATCATGTTGGTGAACTCCGTCGAGATGTCCACGTTCGAGCCCTCGAGCGCGCCCGGGGTCAGGGTCGAGCGGTTGGTGGCGCCGGCGAACCCGATGACGCCCGAGCCCGAGTTCGGGGACTCCTCGTAGATGTTGTCGCCGG
>Ga0315273_10002067_pt1 | contig 23442 bp, 11 predicted proteins | sample YL17G02_0_MG_FD_205753 | JGI IMG/M metagenome (GOLD analysis project Ga0315273, IMG submission 205753) | Sediment microbial communities from Yellowstone Lake, YNP, Wyoming, USA - YL17G02_0 | ecosystem: Environmental > Aquatic > Freshwater > Lake > Sediment | place: USA: Wyoming | collected...
TCCCCGGCTTCGGTGTGATGTCGCGTTCCGCGAATCCAGCCTTCATCTCTTTCCTCCTTCCTCCCGAAGGTTTCATACCTTCGGGAGGGTATGCCGCAGAGTCCCTGAATAACCTCCCGAAGGTATGAAACCTTCGGGAGGGGACGCAGCCTACCGCCGGAGCTGGTTGAGGCAGGCCGTGATGGCCTCGGCTATCGCGCGCTGGCCGCCGGCGTTGGGCAGGCGGAGGACGAGGCGGTCGTCCTTCGGGTCCGCGAGCCAGTGCGCCTCGGCCATCCGACCGCCGAGATCGAGATGGCGCGCCTGGTAGGTGAACGCGACGCGCTCGACCGCCTCGCGGTACGGAGCCAGCCGGGACCGCGACCGGCCCGGACCGGCGGGCGAAACGAGAACGAACTGGCGGCACCCCTGGGCTTCGAGCTGCTGGACGATCAACTCGAGTGCCCGGCCGAACAGCAGGACATCCGTCCCGAAATCCAGATCGCGCCAGCCGAGACAGAGTACGGCCAGGTCCGGCGTGGCCGCCTGCGCCGCGGTCAGCGCGGCCACGGCCCGGAGAACGGGGAACCCCCCGTCCCGTTCCCCCGACGGCACGGCCAGGACCGAGGTCGCCCAGGGCGCCGGCGGGCTGGCCAGTTGGGCGAGGTACCCGTCGCGCGGCGAGCCGAGGTCGTCGCCCACGACGAGCACGCGGCCGAAGGTCCAGCCTTCGCCCTGGATTCTGCGGCGGACCCAGCGGACGAGCGGCCACCGCTGCTCGACCACGCGGATGCGGTGGTCGATGCGGACGACCACGTGGCGCCCCTGGGCGTCGGCGAGGCCCGTTCCCTGGAGTTCGAGGCGGGGCAGAGCCTCGCGTCCGTTCAGCACACGCAGGGACGTCGTGGCCAGCGGCGCGCCGTCCGCCGTACGGCGGACAGGGGCCAGCGAGAGAGTGAGGACCGCGGGCGTGCCCGTGCCGGCGGCCAGCGTGCTGGTGTGATGCCAGGGTGCCGAGGGCGCAGGCGTCCCCTCGGCCGCATCCGAGGCGAGCGCGTTGCCCGCCGCATCGCTCAGCGAGACCGTCAGGCGCACGGCCAGCGGCGCTCCGGCGGCCTCGACTCGCGCGCAGACCGTGATCGGCTCGTCCTCGTAGACGATGCCGGAGACGTACTCGACGCAGAGTCTGGGCGGCTGCGCTTCGCCCGACGCGAGCCCCGCGCAGAAGGCCAGCACCAGCGCAGCCGCTACGCGCGCGCGGATCGCTGCAGGCCTGTGGGACCCGTGGGACCGGTGGGACGCATGTAACCCAAGCAACCCATTGGTCCCATTGGTCCCACCGGTCCCACAGGTCCCACCGGTCCCACCGGTCCCACAGGTCCCACCGGTCCCACTCCGCGCCAGTTCGATGCGCTCAAGGCTCATGCGGTCTGTCTCACTTGCACCCCCCATCGGCTTGTGTTACCCTGAAAGTAGCGCCGGCGAAGTGGGGGAGAGCCTCTGAACCCAGAAAGCCAGAGTCATGCCCGAGCCTTACCCCAATCAGTTCCTCAGCATACCGCAGAGCATCGTAAGTCTCAAGCATTACTTTCGGGTTTACGATCAACCCTTCCGGCGTAGCCTGATGTACCTGGGGGTGATCGCGCTGGCGATCGCGGCGATCGGGGCCGCGACGGATTACTTCCGCCACCACCGGTCCGCCGCGGCGGAGGCGAAGACGCTCACCGAGAAGCTCGCGGACGTGCACCTCGCCGATGGACAGGCCCGCATTGACCCCAAGGAGTTGCCTCAGCCGGCGACCCTCTGGAAGGGGTCCAGCATTGTCCTGGTCGCCGATACGACGGGGAAGGTGGACAACGTCGGCAAGGCGATGGATTACCTCGGGTGCCCTAATTCCGCCCGGTTCTTGTTTTTCGGGCCTGAAACGGTCCTGCGGGTCGAGGAGCCGAGCGCCGAAAAGGAGAAGGCCGAGAAGGAAAAAGCCGAGAAAGGGAAGGGCGCTGGCGAGGAGATTCCGTATACGGACGCCGCGAAGCTGGCCGAGGTCCGCAAGCTCCTGGAAACCCACGGCGGCAAGATGCCCGACATCAAGCTGGTGGACGGGAAGGCGGAGTTCAGCCTCGGGCCGAAGAAGCTCTACATCCTGGTGCAGAACCCCGCGTTGTTGGCGATCGCGGACACGTCGGGGAAGAAGAGGTCGCCCAGGGATGCCGTGTTCGAGGCGATCCAGGCCGAGCCGGAGCTCCACGACCGGTTCGTCCCGCCAGAGTTCCTGGCGCTGCTCACGGCGAAAGAAGCCCAGATCAGTCAGCTTGGCCAGAAGGAGGTGGCGACCTGGGCTCTCTCGGAGGAGTCGAGCGCCGCATCCCTCGCGGAACACATTGCGGCGGCTGTCCGAAACGTGCGCACGCAATCGATCTTCCCCAACGCGGTCACGGTCATGGTCTTTGGCTCGCTGATCCTGTTCGTCTTCTCGCTGATGTTCTCGGTGGCGGGGATGATGGCGAACGCGCTGGTGCGAGCGAACCTGGCCTATGTCGAGCTGCTGACGATCTCAATCTACGCGGTCACGCCTGCCGCCGTGGTGTCGCTCATCGCGGCCGTGCTCCTTCAGGGGCGGGGCGGCTCGTGGCCACTGCTGGTTCCCTTCATCGTGGGGATATCGTACACCGCGATGGGCGTCCATCGCGTGGGGCGGGAGCTGGCCCTCAGCGGCGCCAGCGGCGCGCCCCAGCTCTGAGAGGAAGACAGGGTCTCACCGCAGAGGACGCGGAGAACGCCGAGAAGAGAGAGGCAGAATCATGGGTGGCAGAATCATCCAGACCCGGATCTGATCTTCTCCTATGATTCTGCCACCCATGATTCTGCCTAGGGGTTTCCACCTTCGAACACACTGGAGATCGGCGGCGTCTTTGGCGCCTTCGCGGCGGCATCGAGCCGCGCGATGAGGGCCTCGAAGCTCCGGCGCGTCTCGGTCGCGCCTTCCCCCTGCCACCCCACCCAGTCGAGGCGAGCCCGAAGGACGCTGGCCGCCCTGGCCACGCGGCCCCGGCGGTAACTGCGGCAGGCGTCAGCGAGAGCGTAGACGTTGTCGGTGAGGCAGATCGCGCGCTCGGCGGCGGCCAGGAAGGCGTCGCGAAGGGCGGGTTCCGTCTGGACGCTGCCCCAGAGCGCACGGACCCGGCGAGCGCGCCGCTCGTGCTCCGAGCGCTCGCGGGGGAACTGCTTTGCCCGCTCGTCCGCGGCCTTGACGCGGGCGAGGAAGGGGATCGGCGAGGCCGTCCGGGGGCAGACGTTCAGGCATTCCTCGGTGAGCTGGAGCGCCTCGGCCGCGGCGTCGGTGCCAAACGTCGCGCGCGCAAAGCGCCATCGGAAGCTCGCAGGGTCCGCCCCCGTTGGGTTCCAGGCCCGGTCCGCGAGCATCGCCTCTGCGTAAAGCCCCGCCGGCCCGGGGAAGTTCCAGATGGCGACCTCCGGTGGAAGTTGGCTCCTGGGCGGCTGGGGAGGCGTCAGGATCTGCACGGACCACCGGGGCGCCAGCTCGCGAAGGCGCGCCCCGACGGCACCCTCGACAAGCCACTCCGGGGAGTCCTGGCGGATGGCGTTGACCTTGAGCTGAGCCAGGGTCTGGAGGTAGCGTTCGACGCCCTCCGGCTGGCTCGGGGGACGGAGGACGCGGGCGGGCCGCACCGCGTTCGACGGCCGGTCGGCCATCCAGAGGCAGGGGATGGTCGGGCCGCGGCGGGCGCGGAAGAGCGTGCTCGGGGCCGCCGGGCGGACGAGCTGGGAAAGCGTCTCGACGCCGTAGAGCGTCCCGGCGTCGCTGGCGCCGTGGACGACGACCTCGGCCATGTCCACCCGGATGAAATAGCCTTCCGCGCGCATCGGATCGGTGAAGGCGAGGGCATCGACTCCGATGGTGTTGGCGGGCGAGTGGTTCTCCCCGGCGCCGATGACCCAGATGGCCTTGGCGTGCCGCTGCTCCGCGAGGCGGACGATCCGCAGGTCGATGCCGTGGCGCTCGCGAAGGGCGGCCTGGAGGACGCGCGCCGCCCGTCGCGTCGCCTCCGACGCCTGGCCCGAGACGAGGATCACCGTCTCCCCGTCGATCTCGAACGCCTCGGGGTCAGAGGTCACCTGCTGGGGCAGTGGGACGACATCCACCCGCGCCACCTCGCCGCCGAGACAGGCAAGGGACAGCCACAGAGACACAGAGAACACTGAGAGGACAGGGAGGAATCGGACCTTGCTGGGCATCTGCGCTGGTCTCCGGAAACGGCCCGCCACAGTGAGACGACAAGAGAAGACGATCACAGATTCCACAGATTTCACAGATGAAGACAAGAAGGGGACTTGGGTTGAAGCCAGAAAGCACGAAGCCAGGACTGATCGCTTCTTATCCTGACCCAGGACCATCCTCTTCTCTTGCTTTATCTGTGAAATCTGTGCAATCTGTGATCGCTTTCTCCTCTTCTCTGTGCCCTCTGTGCCTCTGTGGCTAATCCTTATTTCCCCGCGGCCTCGAAGCCGCCGAGATCGAAGCGGCTCGGATAAAGCGGGTCGAGCGGCTGCGGACGCGTGTCGTCGAAAAGGGTCAGGGAGTGAATGGTGCAGCGGTAGCCCAGCAGCCGGAGGGGTCCGTGGAGCCGATAGGGCAGCCAGGGGAGGCGATTGTTCGAGCCGAGGAGGAACTCGCGTCCGTCGCCAGCCACCAGCACGACCTGGCGGACGACGGGGTCGCGGCGCCAACGCGCGATGAGCTTGTAGCGATGGTCGTCAGCGAAGATCGGAGTCGGCTTCTCGCCGAGCGGCGCGCAGAGCGCGGCGACCGCACCGCCCACAGCGAACCCGTCCCGCGTGAGACGAAACTGCTCCCCCTCGTCGGACAGGATCTCGATGCCCTGGCCGGTCGCGGTGAAGTCGATGTGCAGCTCCCCGCGGTCCAGCAGGAGGCCGCCTTTCGCGGAATCCGCCCCGCCCAGGCTCACGGGGATGGGCGTCTGGGGCTCGGCCGGCGTCCGCAATTCGAAGACGACGCGCTTGGCGGGCGGCGCCGGCCCGGTCTTGAACGTCAGGTCGCCCAACGCCTTGGCTGAGGAGAACGCGTTGCCGCACGGGTCCGTGAGGACGAGATCGTAGTGGTAGGTCGAGTCCGGCTCGAGGTCGGGGAGGACGACGGTGGGGCGCCGCGAGAACCGCCAGTCGGAGGCCGTCTGCTTCGCCTCGGGGCCGCGCCAGGCGGCGACCGCGATGTCGGCCATTTCGGGGTTCTCGGGCGACGTGGCGAGTTTGGGGCGGAGTCGTGCCCAGTAGCGGCCGTCGGCAGGCTGGACCTCGATCGCGATGTCGGCCGCTGCCGCGACGCGCGGCGGCGTCGTGTCGGGCACGGTCAGCCGCAGGTCGGGCCGGTAGAGCGGGTCGCCGACGAAGCTCAGCACCCAGTCGAGGTACACGGTGGACATCAGGAAGCACTCGCCCAGCTCGTAGCCGCGCAGGAGGTGATGGTAGAAGACCTGCTCGTCGGGCCACGTGCCCGAGGTATCGTGGGCGCCGTGGGCGCTGAGCGCGCAGACCGTCGCCCCCGCGTCGATCATCCGTTCGGGATACCGGCTGTTGCTGTCGTAGAGCTGGGAAACTTGCCGGCGAAACTGCCAGCCGAGCAGCGAGCGGACGCCCCAAGCGACCGAGCCCGGGTAGAAGCCGCGCGTGAACGGAACCGGCGGCTTGGCGGGATCGTCCGCGTACTCCGTGCTGTAGCCGAAGTCGCCGAAGTAGAAGAGGCAGCGCCCGGCCTCGAACGGCTTCGGCTCCGCCGGCGGCTCGCCGCGGAATTCGAAGTACCGCAGCTCCGCCGCTCCCTGAGGCGCCGCCCCGTACGTGCCCGCCCAGAACCAGCCGTACTCGGGCGTCAGATAGCGGCTGCCGTAGAGCGCCCCGTCGACCTGGGCTTTGGCGATCTCAGGATGGCGGGCGTCGATGCGCGATCCGAAATAGAGGAAGTGCGTGCCCCAGTGCCGGCGGAAGTCCGGCGTGAAGTGCGGGATGCGGCGCGCCCCGTACTCGTAGGACTCATAGAGCGGCGGGTTCGGCAGCCCCTTGCGAACCCCGCGTGCGGGCTCCCGGGGGACGTGGCTCGCGGGGTGGGCGTACGGGTTCACGCCCAGGATGGAGGCTCGCAAGCCGCTCGCCAGGAAGATGTGCGGCACCTCGTCGTGCCGCGCGGGAACGAGGATCACGCGTTGGCGGGCCGAGACGTCGAAGTACATCACCGCCAGGCGCTCTTCGAGCGCCGACCCCGAGCCGAGGTCCACCCACGACCCGGTCGGGATGCCCCGCCTCACGCCGTAAAGCGATTCGACCTGCTTCGGCAGGCCGTAGCAGACGGCAAAATAGAGGATGTGGTCCTTCAGCAGCGTGCCGTCGGGGAGGCGGTTCTTCGGGTCTTCGAGGAACGCCTTGATCGGAGTCTCGACGTCGTCGAGATAATTCTGGTCGTCGCGGATGCCGTCGAGGCCGGCTGGATCGAACTCGAGCTGCTCGCGATGGCAGAACGGCGCACTGTAGTTGCGAAGCTCTTTGCCGTCCTTCGTCTTCGCCGCCACCCAGGCCGTGAAGCCGTCGGGGAAGGCGGTGGGCTTGGTGAAGCCGTAGCCGATGAGACCCGCGGCCTCCGACTTCTGGAGGGGGACGCCGGGCTTCGCCGCGCCGTCGGCGTAGATCACCTGGGCATCGCCCTCTTTCCCCGACGCACTGGCCCGGATGACGAGCGACGCCGGGTCGAGCTGCTCGAACTCCTCGGTTCGGAACGAGACGATCTGCATCGCGCTCCAGGGCAGATCCTTGACCGCGGCCTTCGTGCGGACGAATCGCAGCCCCAGGGCGTTGTCGTCGCTCTGCTCCGCGAGGCGCATCTCATTGAGCCGCTTCGCCCCCTGCTCCTTGCACGAAAGCCCCAGGAGGTACGGCCTCTTGCCCGTCTTCGGGTCGGTGTGCTGTTCGACGTAGTAGCGGGCCACCTCCAGCGAGTCCTGCCCAGGCTCCGTCCCGTCCAGATCCTCGGTCCAATCCGCATTGTAGAGCACCAGCACCTGGTCCGGTGCCGTTTCGGCGCGGGCCGGCATGGCAGCGAACAGCGCCCATAGCGCCAGTGCTGGCGCGAAATGATGAATGGCGAATGACGAATGACGATTCAATGCCGAATTCCGATAGTCTTCGTTTGGAGTCCCGCCTTCAGGCGGTCCTCTCTTCCTCTTGTGCCACGGCTGGCTTGTCCAGCCGTGTCCTTCCGTGCCGCGCAAGCCGCACGGTCGGGCAAGCCGACCGTGGCACGAAAACGTTCGGAGTCCCGCCTCCAGGCGGTCTTACCTCTCCGACGCCGACTGCGAGGAATCGCTCCTGCCGCTGAGCCCTCTTGCGATAATAGCCGCCCGCGCCGGCCGTGTCAACCGAAGTTCCGGCCCCAATGTGGCTCAATGTTGCGCAAAGTTGCGCCCACATCACAGGTGCGCAACTTTGGACACTGCCTGGGGGCGGTCCCCCAAGGTGCTCAATGAACCCCAAGGTGCTCACCGTGCCGTAGTGAGCACCTTGGGAGCAGGTGAGCATCTTGGGAGACCCCGCGACACCAGGTCCGAATCCTGGTTTCCATTCCTCTGCCCCCATTCCCCTGTCCTTATTCCCCTGTCCCAATCTTCCGTCTTCGGTTTGACTCCCCTCCCCGGACTCCCGACAATGGCCTGCGCCCTTGGCAGGAGGTCCTCCATGCCCAGCCCTCGATGCGCTTCCCTGTTTTTCGCCATTCTGTCCCTGGCCGCGGCCGGCGAACTCGACGACTTCCACTGGCGCGCGGATTTCACCGGCGTCGCCCGCTGGATCGCCCAGCCATCCTGGCTGAGCGCCCCGTCGCCGACGGCCTCGGTGACGACCGATGGCCACACCGCATGCTTCCGCGTCGACGAGCCGCGGAAGGGCATGAAATGGTCGCTCGCCCTTCCAATGGTCGCCCTCGCCGAGACGCCCTGGCTCGTCCTCCGCTACCGAGCCGAGAATCTCCTTCGGCAGAGCGACGACTATTTCCTCTACCTCGACGACGGCATCGAGGGCCGCCAGCTCCACGCCCTCCGGCTCTCCGAGGCCGTCTCCGACGGCCAGTGGCACCTCGTCGCGGTCGACGTCTCGACTCTGACCCGCGCCGAGGCCATCCGCGGCCTCGCCGTCCAGGTCCAGAGCACGGAGCGGGGCGCGCGACTCTGGCTCGATCAGCTCGCCTTCGCCGAGTCGCCGCCCGAGGGCGCCGAGACACCTCGCCGCGTGGCACAGCCGCCATCGGCTGTCCGGCCCGACTGGATCGCGCCTCTCGCCCAGGCGAGATGGAATCCCCAGCTTGGCTGGCTCGCCAATCCCGCCTCTGAGGGCCGACACAGCGTCGAGCGGCGCGGCGAGGCCACGCTCTTCCGCGTCGTGGAGTCCTCGAAAGGCATGAAATGGTCGTGGGACCTCCCGGAGCCTGCTCCCCTTGAGGCCCATCGCTACGTCTCGATGCGCTATCGCGCGACCGGCTTCTCACCATACAGCGACTATGCCCTCTGCGTCCTCGGCCGGCCCCGAACCGGTGGCCACGAGTACACGCCCGTCATCGCCCCCTCCGAGCTGATCTCGGACGGTCGCTGGCACACGCTCCACGCCGACCTTCGTCCCGCCGCCAGCCGCTTCCCGACCATCGGCGCCTTCGCTCTCCAGGCCCAGGCCGCCGCGCCGGATGCGACGCTCGAAGTCGCCGACATCCGTTTCGTCAACGCCATCCAGCCCTCGCGGCTCGCCGACGCCATCGACTGGCAGCCCGGCGCCCGTTTCGACGGCTTCCAGCCCATCCCCCTCGGCGACGCCGCGAAGAGCGACCTCGCCCCCTGGCTCCGCCGTCTCGCCCTCGCCGACTGGTTCACCGCGCCCGAGATCACCGCGCAGGGCATCCCCTTCCGGCTGGCGGCGGGCGCGCCGGTCCGATCTGTCGGATCGGTCGGATCGGTCGGATCTGTCCGAGGGATCCCTGCCCCCCTCGCCGCCACCGGTGTCCGTGCGAAGGGCGATCTCCGCTTCCCCTGCGACCTGCGGGCAAGCGAGATCTATCTTCTCCTCCTCGCCGCCTTCGTCGGCCCCGAAGAGCCCGTCTACGGCGGCGGGAAGCTCAACGCCCTCCGCGACCTCGACCGCTTCCGCCTCCGCCTCGAATACGCCGACGGCACCGCCGACGAATGCCTGCCGCTCAACGCCGCCACGAAGCAATTCGGCATCGTCGCCGGCCCCCAGGTCATCGTCGCCGCGGCAGATGACTCCAAGCCCCTCAAGGCCATCGTCCTCCGCGACGCCTGCAAACAAGCCGCCTTCGCCGTTGTGGCGATCACGGCTCGGCAAGCCGGCGCCCGGGCATTCGCTGAGGCCATCGAGGACTCACCTCCACTGAAAGCGAAACCGTCGGACGTGGGATGGCAGCGGGCGACGGTCGATACTGCCGACTTCGAGGAACACAAGCGCCTCACGGTGACGAATGGGCCGATGCGGTGCGTCCTGGACATGAGCCGCTTGCCAAGGCTCGAAAGGCTCGTTCACCTGCCCGCTGGCCGGGATCTCCTTGCCGCCCCTTGCGATCTGGCCGAACTGACTGTGGACGGGCGGCGAATCCGCCGAGATCAGACCATTTTTCTGGAGCGGGTCGGGAGGCCCGAGACCATCACCGCCGCCATCGTTTGCGAGTACGCCATCGCGAACGAAGGCCAACTCCGCTTCAGCGTCGTGCTCGACTGGACAACCGGGGCGGGTTTGGGAGCCAAAGTCTTCGTCACGAACAAGGGGCGGGAGCCTCGCAAGATTGCCTTAGTTGCCCCGCGGATTGGGCCATACCGGCTGTCTGACCGTCCTGAGGGCGATTGGTACCTGTTCCCAAAGCGAGGCGCTGTCCTCGATCATCGTCCCTGCTCCCTCCGCGAACCCTCCAGCGGCCTTTTCCCGATGCAGTTTGCTGACACCTTCAGTCCCGGAGAGGGCCTTGGCCTGTCGCTCGAGACAGAGGTCTGCGATCACGTTGAGGAGTTCGGCGTCCGCCGCAAGACTCACTTCCTGGAGAAGACTGGCGGGACCTTCACGATCGGGATCGAGTATCCCGAGTTTCTCCTAGAAGCGGGCAAGGCATTCCACACTTCCTATGCGAAGCTCCGCTTTACGGACGGGCGCTGGAGCAACGGCCTAGAATCCTACGGTCGGCGGCTGAAGATGTGGGACAGGATGTGGAAGTGGCGTGAGGAAGACGCTCCAGAGGAAGTCCCCAAGGCCCTCATCAAGCACCGCCAGCCCTGGTTCCGCGAAGTCTTCAACTTCCGCCAACGGTTCCTCTGGGCGCACGACCCGCTCTACGATGCGAAGACGGGCGAGTTCCATCTGGAGGACGCCATCGAGGAGGCGAAACGGGAGTTCGGCGGAATCGATTTCCTGCACCTCTTCGACTGGGGGAACTGCGGGAAGTACGGGCGGATCTATGGGCGAACGGGCGATTATTCGCCCTATGACACCTACAAGGGCGGCCAGGAGGCGCTGCGGAAGGCCATCGCGGGCGTCCGAGCCAAGGGCGTGCCCGTCGGACTCTACATCGAGGGCTATCTGCTCGACGAACGCGGCAAGCTCGGGCAGCAATTCGGCAAGCTCTGGCAGATGATCGGCCCCGACGGCAAAGGCCGCTGGTGGCCGCAATCAACGGAAATGTACGTCTGCCCGTTCGTCCCCGCCTGGCGCGAAGTCCAGGCTTCGACCTACGCCGCGAAGGTGAAGGAGCTGGACGTCGATGGCATGTACCTCGACGAGTTCGGCTTCGCGGGGGCGAACGTGGATTGCTGGTCGAAGGAGCACGGCCACGAGGTGCCCGGCTATGCGGTCGTCGGCGAGCGCGACTGCACGAAGCTGGTCCGCGAGCGGATCGAGGCGGCGAAGAAGGGCGTCGTGCTCTACACCGAGGAATCGCCCGTCGACGTGACGACGCAGTTCCAGGACGGCAGCTTCACCTACGCGATGGCGGAGGCGCGGCGGACTCAGACGCTCGTGCCGCTGAACCTGGCGCGCTTCGCGTTCCCCGACTTCAAGACCATCGAGATCCTCGTCTGCGACCATCCGACGGGGAGCTGGGCGACCGGGGTGAAGTGGGTCTTCTTCAACGGCGAGGCGCTCTGGATCGAAGGCCCGCCCGACTGGTTCGAGCCGGAGACGCGCGAGGCCATCCGCCGCTGCTACCGCATCCTGCGCAAGCACAAGGACGCCTTCACCAGCCTCGAGCCCGTCCCGCTCGTCCCGACCGAGATGGGCGGCATCTGGGCCAACAAGTTCCCCGTCCAGGGCAAGACCGTTTTCACCCTCTACAACTCGCGCCACCGCACCGTCCGCGGCGAACTCCTCCGCGTCCCCCACACCGAGGGCGCAACCTACTACGACGAGTGGAACCAACGCCCCGCGAGCTTCCGCCGGCTGGGCGGAGACGCCGCGATCGCGCTGGAGATCGGCCCGAACGACGTTGGCTGCCTCGTGGTCGAGAAGAAGTGATCTCACACAGAGATCACGTCGATCCCATCGCGGCAAGAGTCCTTTTCTCCGGCTGCCTTGACTCCCCGGTCGCGGGCTGGTTTGATGGGGGTAGCCAAGCCGGCCGACGCCGGCTCATCAGACAGGAAACTGGGCATGCGATGCGCTCCGTTGATGATCCTCGCGGCGCTTGCTGGTTTTGCGGGAATGGCCTGCGAGGCGGCAACTGAGCCGAAAGCCGCCTGGGAGCACGCGGATTCGCTCCCCGTCAATCTCACCGAGCTGTTCGACAACGACGCGATCTCGGAAGTCACGGACCGGGCGGACGGCAATTTCGATTGCCCCGACCATGCGGATGACATCCCCGGCTCGACCTACCCCGCCGAGAACCTGCCCGCCACGGGCTCGACGTTCTCGTTCAACGGCATCTACTTCCTCTTTCCGAGCCACGACGCGGGCGCGATGAACAACCTCGCCTGCGCGGGCCAACGCATCGAGCTGCCGCCAGGCCGCTACAAGGCGCTCTACATCGTTGGGGCGTCGGAGAACGGGAACAACAAGGAGCCGCTGGCGCTGAGCTACAGGGAAGGCCCCGCCGAGGCGGAGCTGGCGCTCACCGACTGGTGCCAGGAGCCGAAGTTCGGCGAGCGCGTGGCCTTCGAGGCCGACTGCCGCTACACCTATTCGCAGCAGCGCGCCAAGGTCGTCCGCGAGGAGATTCACACCCGCCTCTTCCTCCAGACCATTCGGCTCGACGCGACGAAGACGCTGGAATCGCTCACGCTGCCCTACAGCCGCCGCATGCACGTTTTCGCGATGACCCTGGAGGCCGCCGCCTGGGGCGACGAGCAGCGCGACCAGGCCAACGCGACGGCCGATGCCTATGCCTCGCTCGGACGGCGGCAGCCGGCGGCGGGGGACGAGATCGCCCGCAAGTTCGAGACGCTGGCGAAAGAGCTGGACGCGCTGGCCGCGACGCCCTGCCCGTTCGCCCGCCAGTTCGGCTGGCTGCGCACGCAGGTGGGCTACTACCAGCGCCACCTGACGGGCCGCTCCGGCGGCTCAGGCGATCTCTCGTGGACCGGGCTGCGGCGGCGGGTCGGCGCGGCCTACAACGCGGGCCGCGACTACACGACCTTCACGTCCGACCTGCGGGCGCTCCAGGCCGGCAAGGACCCGTTCCCCGCCCGGCGCGGCTGCTTCCTGCGCTCCTACCGCTCGGAGGTGGACGGCTCGCTCCAGAGCTACTCGCTGGCCGTGCCCCGCGACTACAAGGGCGACAAGCCCTTCCCGCTCATCGTCTGCCTGCACGGCCACGGCTGGTACGCCCCCTTCCAGGGGCATCCCGTCCACGTGGACGACGGCGTGATCCAGGTGGCGCCGCAGGGCCGCGGGAGCCAGGACTACATGCTCGCCGCCGAGGGCGACGTCCTGACGGTCATCGACGACGTCGTTCGGGACTACAAGATCGACCCCGACCGCATCATCCTCGAAGGCCACTCGATGGGCGGCACGGGCTCGTGGACCGTCGGCGTTCACCATCCCGACCGCTTCGCAGCGCTGGCGCCCGTCTGCGGCAACGCCGACCGCCACGCCTGGGACGCTTGGTCGATCCCTCGAAAGAACCTCCGGCCCGTCCCGCCCCGCTTCCAGGCTCTGCGGAACCAGCTCCTCGATGCGACCGACCCGATCACCTATGCCGGCAACCTCCTGAACCTCGGCGCGCTCGCCGGCCACGGCGCCGAAGACGACGTCGTGCCCGTCGAGAACTCGCGGAACATGGCCGCGGCTCTCCAGAAGCTCGGCTGCCCCGTCGACTACAAGGAATTCCCCGGCGTCCGCCACTGGGGTTTCCCGATGAGCTTCTATGATAAGCGATGGGATTGGATGCTCGCCCAGCGGCGCACCGCGGCGCCCGAGCGCGTCCGCTACAGGACCGCCAGCCTTCGCGACGACAGCGCCTACTGGGTTCGCATCGACCGGTTCCTCGAGCCGCTCGCCATCGCCGAGATCGACGCGAAGCACGTCGGCGAAGGGCGCTTCGAGATCGCGACGAAGAACATCGCGGCCTTCTCCCTCGATCTCGCCCGCAGCCCCTTCGCCCGCGGCTCGTCAGATCCGTCCGATCGGTCCGATCGATCCGATCTCCTGATCGATGGGGAGCGCGTGCGGGCGCGCGGCGCCTCCCCGACCTTCGTCCGCAGCCGCCGGGGCCATTGGTACGCCGAAGAGCTTCCCAAGGGGCTGGCGAAGCGAAAGGGGCTCGAAGGCCCCGTCGCCGACGCCTACCTGGGCAGCTTCCTGCTCGTCCGCGGCACGGCGTCGACCGACGAATGGGAGCGCGAGGCCATCCGCCGCGAAGTCGAAGTCAAAGCCCACGACTGGCAGCGCCTCTTCCTCTGCCGCCCCCGCGTCAAGGACGATACGGCCGTCACCGACGACGACATCCGCCAGCACCACCTCATCCTCTACGGCGGCCCCGGGGCCAACGCCGTCACCGCGCGCCTCGCAGGCAAGCTGCCCATCCGCATCGAGGCCGACCGCATCCGCATCGGCCGCCAGACCTTCCAGGGCGCCAGCGTCGGCGTCAAGCTCTGCTACCCGAATCCGCTCAACCCCGAGCGCTACGCCGTCGTCTTCGCCGGCCTCTCGCCCGACGCGCTCCATCAGATCAACAACCGCTTCGGCAACTGGTTCGGCTGGGGGCCGTACGACAACTACGACTGGTTCGACTACGGCATCTTCGACGCCCGCACGCTCTCGCCCGAGACGTTCCTCTGCGTCGGCTTCTTCGACGAGAAGTGGGAGCTGGACGACCGCTACCAGTTCCCCGGCGACCCGGCAGTTCGGGAGACCGTTCCGCCGCAGAAGGTGCCCCAGGAGCACGTCCTGCCCAAGACGCCGCCCGCGGAGCTTTGCCTGAGCGACCTCATGCCCACGCGGATCGATCAGCACAAGGGCACCGTCGGCTTCGACCGCACGTTCGAGGGCAACAAGCTCTCGCTAAGCGGCAAGAGCCACGAGCGCGGGCTGGGCGTCCGTGCGCCGTCGCTCATCGAGTATCCGCTCGACGGGAAGTACGCGACCTTCCGCGCGACCGTCGGGATCGACCTCGAAGGCGAAACGGAAGTCGGCAAGGCGCGGGCGCGGGGCGAGTGGGTCCAGTTCGTCCTCCACGGCGACGGCCGGCGGCTCTACAGTTCCGAGTGGCTCCAGTGGAACTCGAAGCCCGTCGCGGTCGATGTCCCGATCAAGGGCGTGAAGGTCCTCAGCCTCGAGGTGGACTGCAGCTCCTCCCGCTGGCTCGTCGGCAGCGCCGACTGGGCGGAGGCAAGGGTGGTCGCGAAATGAGCGTTCGGCGCGGGCCTGTGAGCCTTGACTTCCGGCTGTGGTGTGATTAGCATGAAACCGTGGTTGGCGAGGAAGGCCGAAAGCTCTAATCGAGGTACTTTCCGTGGCTCATCTGTTGGACGAAGTCGAAAAGCAGGCCCTGGCTCTGCCGGAGAAGGATCGCGCCGCTCTCGCCGAACGCCTCTTGGCATCCCTGGATGAAGGGGAAGACGAAGGCGTTGAGGAGGCCTGGGCCGTCGAGGCCGAACGGCGCGATCGCGAACTCCAGGAAGGAAAGGTCAAGGGGAAACCCGCCTCCGAGGTCATCAACCACGCGCGGCGAAGCCTCCGGTGAGCAGAGCAGAGAAGGGTGGCGTCAGGAGGCAGGGAACCAGCTCTGGAGGATCTCGCGGAAGTGGATGAAGGCGCGGTCGGTGCATCTCCCGAAGTGAACACTCTCCGCAAGCGCCTCGTAGACCGCAGACGACCTGGGCCTGTGCAGGCGAGCGAGTGCCCGCTCCAGAGCTTCCTTCGGGTCGCGAGGCTTCGGGGCGCTCCTTGGCCACAAGCCCCCGGCACAGAGCCATTCCCGAAGAGAAGGCGGCCCCGACCAACCTAGACCGCGGTCGATCTCGGGAGAATCCACCCAGACCCACGCCTCCAGCTCCGGATCCAGCACCACCGCGGTTCCCCTCTCGTCCCAACCACACCGGCTGAGGTCCCGTGTTACGAACTCCTCAATCCCGGTAGGGTCCATTTCCTCCCTGCCGCACCCTTGCCTGTCGAACAGGACCATGGCACGGTGATGCGTGGGGAGGTACTCCCGGAGGAACTCGGCTGACTCCAGTAGACAGCCGGGATCGCGGTTTGCGTGCGTGAGTATGTCGAATGTCATGGGGCAGGTGCCGAGTTCACGGCAGCGGCGGAGCAGGGCTGGGATCGCACCCTGGTAGTTGTGATCGGGCACTAGGATGACCAGGTCCTTTCCCATCGAACTCGACCTCTCATGAGCTGAGAACGCCACTGGCGAACAGGACACCGAGATTCACCTCGCCCCGCCAGTTCCTCAGAACGCGATGCTCCTTTCCTGGCACCACCTGCGTCGATCCGTCGTCGGCCTTGCTGAAGCAGAGGACCTCACCGAGGTCCGCGAGGCCCAGAATGACCGGTGAATGGGTCGCCACGATCACCTGCCCATCATAGACGGACCTGAGCGAATCCAGCACGGCCTCGATTGCCGTCGGATGGATCGTGTTCTCCGGCTCCTCGATCAGGTAAACACACTTCGTGCTTGGCAGGTAGGGAAGGAGCGTCAGGGCAAGGAGCCGCAAGGTGCCGTCAGACACCAGCCAGGAGCGGACCTCGGCGCCGTTGGTGTAGTGGAGCTTCACGTACCGGGTGTTGTCTTCCTCCCGCAGAAACGTCGTGATGTCGCGTAGATCAGGAAGAACAGTCTGAACGTGGCGCAGCCACTGTGAGCGCCTGGCGGGATCCATCTGCTCGATCAGCCAAGGCAGGTTGGCCCCGTCCGGGCGCAGGGTATCCGTGCTCCCACGGGGACTGGGCGCTCGTATGGCCTCATTGTCCAGAACAATGCGGCGCGTCTGCGCGAGCAAGTGGCGTCTGAACCACGTAGTCACCGGGAACATGCCCTCGTCATCGGGCAGATTGGCTAGCGCCGACTTGCGGTGACCCAGGTTGAACGGAGCAGCCCACGTTCCGTTCTCCGCGTAGAATTGGTCCGTTGGACCGCTACCGGTAGGAGGTCTCTTGAACAGAACAATGAGCCTGTCCCCTACTACATTGCCAGGGAAGAAGGCGGGCTCTTGGATCCCCCATCCACGGGATGGCACTGGCGCTTTGACATTGGGGTCCAACGCCGCCAGACAGAGCGATACGGTCTCCTCCAGAATACATAGCTCATCCAGCGCATTGCTGACCCGGCCAATCGATAGTTCGTATCTACATGAGATAGGGGGCTGCTTCTCCAACAGGTAGCGCCACGCACTGTAGCGATCGATCTGAGGAATGCCCGCCAGCAAAGCGGCCCGCCGTTCCTCAGGCACCTGAGCTTCGATCGCCACTTTGAAACGGTCGCCACTCCGCAGCCAGAACAGGTATGAGTAATCGGGGGCACGCCGCGAGATCGCGGGCTCCAAACCGTCTCGAACCATATCCCCCATGAGGACGGGCACGTCAAGAAAGCTGCTCTTCCCACTTCCGTTGGCCCCCACCAGGATCTGGAACGGCTTCAGGTCTTGCTGAACGGATCGGAGGCAGCGGTAATTCAGGGCTTCGATGCGGGTGATCATGGGGCACCTCGTCACCTTTCGGTGAGGGTTTCCTGGACTTTCATGCCGAAGTGGCGGCCGCCCGTCGTGACGTGGGCGAGGACTTCGTCGCCGGGCTGGAGCGTGGCGACGGAGAGGGCCGAGCCGTCGGGACGGGTGAGGCGGATGGTTTCGGCGTTCTGGAGCACGAGCGAGATGGGCTGGCCGTCGGCCTCGGCTTCGACGAGGAGCATCGGCCTCCGCTCGATCTTGCTCCGGCCGAGGTAGGCCACCTGGGTCGCGCCGTCGAAGCGGACGAGGAGCACGGGGTCGCCCGAAGCCAGCTCGCTCAGGTAGCGCGTCCGGCCTTCGGGGCCGAGGACGTAGGCGTGGACGGCGCCGGCGTTGACGCGGAAGGGGCGCGTGGCGACGTAGGGCGTCTCGATGGACTCGGAGTGGACGAGGAAGAAGGCGCTGGAGGTGTTTCCTATGAGCATGCCTTCGCCGGGCTGCATGTTCGTGCAGGTGTCGAGGCACACGCGGTCGCCCATCCCGAGGGCTTTGACCCGGGTGATCTTCGCGCGGACGAGCGGAACCGCCTCGGCGTAGCCGTGGACGGCGTTGGCGGCGCGCTTGATCTCGCTGGGGTCGTCGGTGACGAGGACGATGCCGTCGACGCCCTTTTCGAGGATCTGGGTGACGGTGCGGGCGTCCTCGGCGTGGCGGACTTCGACCATCAGTCCGCCGCGCTGGGCGACGAGGTTCTCGAGCGGGATGACGGTCCAGTCGCGCATGCGGAGGATGAGCGTCTTGTCGCGGAATCCTTCCCCCTTCGCCGCGCGGACCTCGTCTTCCTTGCTGGCGATCTCGAAGCGGAGGACGTCGGAGCCGAGGCGGATGTCGCCGTCGGGCGCGACGGTCGCGATGCGGCCGAGCGCCTTGGCCCGCTCGGAGCAGCCCTCGGGCAGGACGACCGCGTCGGCGCCGGCCTCCAGCGCCGCCGTCACCAGGTCCTCCCGCCAGGGATCAACCTGAACCCAGACTTTCTTCATTGGGACCACTCGCCGGGAAACAGGGGCAGGCCCGAACCGCAAAGGTCAAAGCGAAGACGAAGAGTGTTCAACCGCGAAAAACGCGAAAGGACGCGAAAAACAGCCCAGAGAAAGCATTTGACCACGGATGGCACGGATGACACGGATGGGAATAGATAGGATAAGCGAAGATTGGATTGGGTTTGAAACCCAGAGATCTTCTTATCCGTGTCCTCCGTGTAATCCGTGGTGAAACCTCTTCTCTTGGCTGCTTTTCGCGTCCCTTCGCGTATTTCGCGGTTAGCCCTTCTTCGGTTTGCCTCGTTCGAGGAAGGCGAGGCTTTCCTGGATGCTCTGGCCGCCGTGGACCATCATGGCGATGGCCTGGACCATGCGCTGGGTGTCTTCGTGCTGGAAGGCGTTGCGGCCGATGGAGACGCCCGCGGCGCCGGCCTTGAGGGCGCCCTCGATCATCTGGAGCACCTGCTCGTCCGTCTCCATCTTCTCGCCGCCCGCGATGACGACCGGGATGCTGACGCCGTCGACGACTTCCTGGAAGCTCTGCGGGCTGCCGGTGTAGTTGACCTTGGCGACGTCGGCGCCCAGCTCGGCGGCGACCCGCGCGGCGTGCTTGACGAACTTCGCGTCGTACTCGCTCGTGATCTTGGCGCCCCGCGTGTACATCATGGCGACCAGCGGGAGGCCCCAGTCGGTGCAGCGGCGGGAGACGTCGGCCAGGTGCGCGAGCATCGTGTCGTCGGTCTGCGCGCCGAGGTTGATGTGGACGGACACCGCGTCGGCGCCGAGGCGGATGGCCTCTTCGACCGTGCAGACGGGGACCTTGGCGTTGGGGTCTGGGCTGAGGGAGGTCGAGCCCGAGAGGTGGACGATCAGGCCGATATCTTTCCCGCTTCGCCGGTGGCCGGCGGCGACGATGCCCTTGTGGATGATGAGCGCGTTGGCGCCGCCTGCGACCACCTTGCTGACGGTCGTCTTCATGTCCTGGAGGCCGGGGATCGGGCCGAGCGTGACCCCGTGGTCCATGGGCACGATGACGGTCCGCCGCGAATTGCGGTCGATGATGCGTTCGAGTCGGATGAGCTTGCCGATCATGCCCCAACTCCTCGGCGTGGGAGTGATGAAATGGTGGACGGTTCGCCGAGCGAACCCTGCGAGCATTATAGCGCGCCGGCATCGGGGCGCAAGTCTCGCCTACCGATCATCCGCATCCTCCGCGATCGAGGAGGGTCTCACACAGAGGCCCCATCGCGGCTCATGCCGCAACCAGAGAAAGAAGAAAGGGACAGGGGAATGGGAGCCAGCAAGGAGAAAGCCAAAGAGGTTCGGCAAAATGATTTTGGGCAAAATGATAGGAGAAGAAGGGGCCGGGGCTGAAGCCCAGAAACCGCAACATCTGGGTTCCAACCCAAATCCGATCTTCTCTTTTCCCATCATCTTGCCGACTAATCATTTTGCCAGAAGCCTTCTCTTCTCTTCATTCCCCTGTCCCATTTCCCCGTCCTTGCCTTCCGGTTCCCATGATTCTGCCGTCAATGATTTTGCCTATCGTTTTCTCTTCTCTGGGTTGGTCGTGGTGCCGCGCCCCGCGGCAGTTGATCCGGGCGCGGGAGCGGAGTAAGATCCGGGAGGTCGGAGTTCGACCGGGCTGGTGTGGGCCGCTGGGAGCCTATGATGAAGCGAGTGCTCCGCTGGTTCCGCCGATGGTGGGGCGCGTGGGTGGTCGCCATCGCGCTGCTGCTGGCCCTCTACATCGGGTTGGCGCCGGTGGTCGCGCGTTGGGCCGCGGTCAGGACGCTGGAGGGGATCGGCCTCGAGGACGTCCAGCTCGAAGTGAGCGGCGTGTCGCCGAGCTACGCCGAGATGAGAAACGTGACGGTCGGGGGGGAGGGCCGCGTGCGCGTGGCGGCGGCGGGCGTGACCTTCTCGCCCGGCGGCATCGCCCACGGGCGCGTCCGGACCATCGACCTGGCGGGGGCCGAAGTCCTTCTCAAAGTGAAGGACGGCGTTGTGGACTTCGGGCCGCTGGCCGGCCTCCTCGCCGTGAAAGGCTCGAAGAGGAAGGCGAACCTGCCCTTCGCCCGCGCTGACCTGCGCTCGTCGGCCCTCGTGCTCGACTGGGAGGGCCAGCGCCTCCGCATCCCGGTCCGCGGCTCCGTCGAGAACCTCGGCGACGGGAAGGCGAAGCTCGACGCCCACATCGAAGTCGCCGGCACCCATCTCCGCGTCGCCGTGACCGGGGACATCAACACGCTGGAAGGCGAGGCGACTATCGAGGGGCAAGCGGCGGATTTTGGGGGGTTGCTCGCCGCCATCCCGCCGAAGGTCGCCGTGCTGCCTGGCCGCGCGGGGGGTGTGCTCTCATTCAAAGTCACCGTGTCGAGCAAGGCAGGCGGGATCGAGGCTTCCTTGTCCGCGGCGGTCGAGGGAGCCGCTCTTTCAACAGGGCTGTCCGGGAGGAGCCGGGCTCTTTCGGCTGACAGGATCGCGGCCGGCGGCCGGGCGCGCCTGGCCCACTCGCTGGCGCTTGACTCCCTCACCGGCGAGGTGCGAGCGACAGGCATGCGGCTCAACGGCGAGACCGTCCACGTGGCAGCTCTGGAGGTGAAGACGGCCGCCACCGCCGCCAGCCTCCACGTCAGCGCGTCCGGAGAGGGCTGGGATGTCTCGGCCTCGGCGGCAGACTGGCCGGGGCCGTTTCGGATGCCGGAGCCCGGCACGACGATCGAGATTCCGCTCTCCGCACGCGCGAAGGGAATCCTGCCCGGCGCGATCCGGAGGGCGCTGAACGGGTACGGCATCAATGTCGAGAACATGGGCCGCGTCACCGTCGACGCGACAGCGCGGGCGCATCTCCATCGCTTCAGTGACGAGGTTTCGAAATGGGCCCAAGGGGAGTCGCCCTTCGCTTGGGCCGTTGACCCTCTCGAGATCAAGGCGACCCTGGAGCCGGGAGATTTGTCCGTCGGCCCGGCTGGCGTTGTCCTGCGTGGGCTCAAAGGCCAGATGCAGGTTCGTGCCTGGTTGGATCCATGGAAGGCGCTGGGTTTCTTTGACGTATTCATCGATCCAAGGACTCAACTGAGCGTCAACGGAATGACGGGGCGATGGCCCGGGGTGGAGCTGGATCTGGCGCGAGGAGACACTCCGGGGTTGGAAATCTTGCCAAGTTCCCCATGGGGTCCGCCCAGTGAGAGCGTGGATCCTTCGCTTGCCGAGCCGGAGTGGAGAGTCCACAGCGACGGCTTGCGGGTGGCCTTCCGTCGGGGGCGGCTGGTGATGCCCTCGTCGGCAGTCGAGCTGGGTGGGCTTTCGGGCGAGCTTTGGGCGGCCTTCGAGGTTAACCCCAAGGAGGTGCGGGTGAGATTGTCCCCGGGCGCCAAGGTGGCTGTCGGGTCGCTGGCCGCCGAGGCATCCGGGATTCGCCTGGTTTCCGCCAAGGCGGGTGAGTCGGTCGCCACGGCAGAAACGAGAGGGGACGAAACCAAGTTCAATGCCGAGCGCAGGGACGGAAAGGTGAGCTGGGATGCGGCGGCTCCGGAGGTCCTGCTGCGGTTGGGCGACCAGCACGCGTCGTTCGCAGGTGGCGATGTCCAGGTCGAGGGGCTTTCGGGAGCTGTCCCCGTTACGGTCAAGGTGGAGCCGGCCGGCGGGAAGGCGTTCGCGCTGGACGGGGGCAGCGTGGCCTTCAAGGCGGCGGAGACGATGATCGGCGGGATCCGCGAGCGCACGGGGCCGGCTCTTCTGGGCGTCGATCCGGATGGCCAGCGGCCGCTGTTCCAGCTCGATTTCGCACCCGTTGCGAACGGCGCCGCCGATTCTCTCCCGAAGGGTTTGCCCCTTCGGGGGGGTAAGATCCCGGAATACCCTCCCGAAGGTGTGAAACCTTCGGGAGGGGCGGGGGAAGGTGTGAGACCTCCGGGAGGGGCACCGGCAGCATGGACCGTGCGGCTGGCGGCGAGCGCGAAGGCGAAGGGCGTGGTCGACGTGGCGGTGGGAGAGGGTGGGTCGGTGAAGCTCGGCACGCTGCGGACGGAGGTCACGTTTACCCACGACTCGGAGGGCAGGATCGCGGTGAAGAGTGCCTCGACGGCGGAAGCGGTCGAGGGGAGCCTGAAGGCGCCGCTCTCGGCCGGCGCGTTGACGGCGAGCAGCGCGGGGGGCGACCTGCGGCTGGCGATCGCGGGCGAAGGCAGGTCGGGCGAGATGTCGAAGGTTCCGTGGAAGCTGGATTTTGCCGTGAAGACCGGCCCCGCCAAGATGCGCGTGCCGCTTTCGTCCGGCGAGATCGGCGTGAGTGTGGCGCAAGGGGAGTGGAGCGGCTCGGCCACGGTGGGCGTCGAGCCGCGCCTCCTCGACACGAGAGTGGCCTTCCGCGGCGGGATCATCGGGCACGCGCCGAGCGGGCTCACCGCCTGGGACATCACGGGCGAGGTGCCCGTGACGGCGAACCGCGAGGGCGAGGCCGCCGACGGCCGCTTCGAGATCGGGTCGGTCGCCCTCGGAAAGGATAAACTGGCCCCGCTGGGCAAGCTCGCCGGCACGATGCGGGTGTCCGGCTGGAGGGCCGACTTCGCGGCCGCCTGGCCGCTCGTCAAGGGGGCGACGCTGAACGCCCAGGGCTGGGTGGACATCGGCCGCGGCACGCCGCAGGGCGAGTTGAAAGCCGCGATCGCGCGCTTCCAGATCGCCGAGGACAACCCGCCGGGCAAGGTCCTCCCCGCCCTCAAGGGCTTCGACCTCCGCGGCGCCTTCACGCTCGACGCGCGCCTCGCCTTCCTCGGCGACCGGCTGGACCCGGTGATCCGCCTGGGTTTCGAGGACGCCGAGCTGGCGAGCAAGGAGTGGGACGCCTCCGCTCAGGGCGTCAACGGGGCTATCACCCTGAACGGGCTGACGCCCCTGTCGACTCCCGGCAACCAGCGCATCGCGTTCAAGAGCGCCCGCATGGGGCAGTTCCAGACGCGGGACGGCCTTGTCGTTTTTCGCCTGGAGGATCCCCACTCGCTCCTGGTCGAGACCGCGCGCTGGGGCTGGGCGGGCGGCCGCCTCTACACCGAGGCGTTCCGCATCGATCCCGAAGACCCGGACGTCAACGTGGTGATCTACGGCGACCGGCTGAAGCTGGGGGAGATCCTGGCCCTGCTGCCCGACCAGATGGCGAAGGGCGAAGGCGAACTCTACGGACGGATGCCCGTCCGCGTTCGCTGGCCGCGGCTGAAGTTCAGCCCCGGCTTCCTGTACGGCACACCGGG
>Ga0315273_10002068_pt1 | contig 23423 bp, 22 predicted proteins | sample YL17G02_0_MG_FD_205753 | JGI IMG/M metagenome (GOLD analysis project Ga0315273, IMG submission 205753) | Sediment microbial communities from Yellowstone Lake, YNP, Wyoming, USA - YL17G02_0 | ecosystem: Environmental > Aquatic > Freshwater > Lake > Sediment | place: USA: Wyoming | collected...
CAGGAGACCCGCCGCGCACAAGTCGGCGTGTGAGCGCTGTCGCACGCGGCAACACTCACTCGGCGGGGGGCTTCCTGCGCCCGGCAAGCTCCTCGAGCGCCCCGGCGGCCTCCTGATGGCCACCCTCGCGGGCGCAGTCGAGGGCGGTGCTGCCCCCGCGGTTCGTGGCGCCCACCTCCGCCCCCTTCGACGCCAGGAACCGGATCATCTCGGCCTGGTTCCGGCGGGCGGCAACGTGCAGCGGCGTCTCGCCGGCCTGGTTACGGGCGTTGACGTCGGCGCCCTTGCGGAGGAGCAGCTCGGCGGTCTCCTTGTCCCCTTCGCCGGCTGCATAGTGCAGCAGCGTCTGGCCCCAGCCCTGGGCGGTGTTCGGGTCCACGCCTTCCTCGACGAGCCGGCGGACGGTCGCACCGTCGCGGCTTGCGGCAGCGTCCAGGATCTGCGACGCGCGATCCTGGCCGACGGCGCCCCTGGACGCGAGGAACTCGGCCATCCCGGTGCGGCCGTTCTCCGTGGCATAGGCCAGCGGCGTCCGGTAGGTCGCGTCGCCCTGGTTGACCTTGAAACCTTTGTCGATGAGAAGCCGAGCGATGTCGGTGTCGCCCCCGGCGGCCGCGCGGTGAAGCGGCCCGGCCGTCTTGCTCGGCGAGGCGGCGTAGGGCAGCGAAGGGCACTTCTCGAGGAGCCTCCCCAGCATCGCCCGGTCCTTGCGGTCGACAACCGCATTCAGCACCCGCGTGGCCGGCGGGCCGGTGAAAATCGCCACCATCCGGAGGTCGCCGAGGATGGCCCCGACGCGGCCAACGTCGCCGGCCTGCACGGCCTGCTCGAGGCCCGCCAGGGCGGCCGTGTCCGCGGCCTGGGCCTGGGCGGCCAGTCTCTCGCCATGGACGTGGAGGGCGATGACGCCCGACTGGGCGCCGACGTTGACCGCCATCGCCAGCGAGGACGCCACAAGGGCGATCCTGAGCGGGGCCAATCGCTTCCGGAGCAGAAAGAGAATGATGCTGAAAATGAGTTGCACCACCAGCAGCGGCACGCCGACCACAGCGATCATCCAGACGAAGAGGCTCTCGATCCCGCCGTCCCAGGCCGGGGGGAGCACCAGGAGCGCAAACAGGAGCAGAAACCCGGCCAAGCCGAGCGAGAGGATCGACAGGAGGGTCAGGAGGATGCGGCCGATCCGTTTCGGCCACGTTGCCGCAGGTTGGCTGGATGTGCTCATGGTCTTCCCGCCATTTTGCGCGGCGGGTCTCCTGACCCGCCGCGAACGTGCCTCAATCGGCCGACAAGACGCGTTTTCTGCGCGGTGAGGGCCGGCGCGGGCGACTCTCCGGTGTAACGCCGCCGCGTGCCACGGGTTGCCTGCCCACCCGTGACGACGGCGGTCCTCTTACTTGTTCGGCGCCGGGGGCGCCGGCTCCCGCTCGAGCGCGGCCTTGAGCATCGGCACCCAGAGCCCGTAGCCCTTGGGATTCATGTGCAGCATGTCCTCAAGGAAAAGCTCGGTGCGGGGCTTCCCCTGGGCGTCCATCATGACCTCGGCGGCGTCGACGTAGCCGGCGTTCGGCGTCTTCTCGAGGAACTCGCGGACGAGCTGGTTGGCCTTCCTCGCCTCGTCCCAGAGCCTGGCCCGCGACGGGCTCGGCTTGATCGAGATGAACAGAATCCGCGCCGCCGGCAGGGCCTTCCGGACCTTCTCGACGAACGTCTTGAAGTTTCGCGCCACCTGCTCCGCCGGCGTCTTGCTCGCCACGTCGTTGTCGCCCGCGTAGAAGACGATCGTCTGCGGCTTGTACGGTATGACGACCCGGTCGGCGTAGTAGACGAGGTCCGGGACCGTGCACCCGCCGATGCCGCGGCCGATCACCTGCAGGGGCGCGAAGTCCTTCTCCAGCGTCTTCCACATCCGGATGGTCGAACTGCCGACGAAGAGGGTCGCCCCCGCGGGGGGCGGCGACTCCTTGTCCTTCTTCTCGTACGCCCGGACCTCCGATTCCCACTTCGTTGCCGGGTCGGCCGCCAGCTTGGCCGCCGCTTCGCCCGCCGCCTTGGCGGCCGCTTCCTCGGCCGGCGCCGGGCGCGTCAGGGACATCGCGGCCAGGATGGCCAGCGCCGGCAGCAGCCTCGCGTGAAGCCCGTGTTTCATGGACGCTTCTCCTTTGAACGCCGACGGTGCCGGAGGCCACTTCCGGTGAGTGTACCGCGTTTCCGGGCTCTGACAAGCCTGTTGCTGCCGGCCAATGGCTGCATGCATCCTTGACAGTGAGACCTTCAGGGTGTAGATTCACAAGAGAAGTCGGCCGTCAAGGTTGTCGTCGGCAAAGTGGCCTGTATCGCGGCCGGCTGTAACCTCTTCCGAACATGATGGTTATGGCGGTGTAGCTCAGTGGTAGAGCAGGGGACTCATAAGCCCTTGGTCGGTGGTTCAAATCCACCCGCCGCCACCAGCATGATACACGGTCCGGGGCCCCGAAACGGTCCTGGACCGCTCTTCTTGGCGCCGAGCGCCATGCCGGCCGCGAGCTTGATGTGTGATTCATACGCTTCCCGCCAAGTGGCTTCGCGGCGGGCAGGACAGCCCACCGCGCATAGCCTTCTTGCGACCTGCATCCGAGGGCCGGACGGAGGCTGAACTTGTCCTGGTTTCGTTACTGCTCGACGTAAGAATCGAAGACCCGGACCTTCTTCCAGTTCGCCTGGTTCTCCTCGATGAACTTCAGGTGCCGCTCGGCCTTCTGGTACTCGTCCTGCGACGCCTTGTCCTTGAAATCGTCGCTCTCCTTGAGTTTGATCAGGGCGTTTCGTGCGGCACCAATGTATCACGGCGGCGCCGCTGGCGCAAGGAGAAACCGCACGCAGGAGAAACCGCACGCGGGATGCACAGGATGGGGGCCAGGCGCGGCGGCAAGCGGGTATCTATAGAAGGGGCCGGCCGGACCTCCCCCAAGGGGGGCAAGGAGGTAGGTCGCACATACCGGCCCCTTCATTTATCTTCGCACACCGGCCGTTGAAGTCAAGGGGTTGCAGCGGCGTTTGTGGCCCAGGTGCCCTCATCTGGGCCGCGTCGCTTGCCGCCGGCGCACCGTGTCATCGGGCAGCCGCTTGTGCCTTCGGCCCGATGCCGGGTAGAATGCGCGTAGCTCTCAGGCGATGCACGGCGGCCGGCCAAGCGGCCGCGCCGATGAGCGGGGGCCTCGCGGCCGCCCGTGCCGTGCCTCCGATCCTGGAGCGGCCGGCCAGGGAGACCGCCCATGAAGCAGAGCCACTTCAAGGTCTTCTACGAGTTGATCGCGGGGAATCTCATCATTGTAGCGATTATTTTTGTCGTGGCGGGAGTGGTTTCCTACCGTTCGCTCAACGCCCAGTACCTGAGCGAGGTCGAGGCGTACCAGCACCAGCTCACCGGCGTTGCCGAGCAGTACATCGAGCATCTGTGGCCGCTGCCCGACGCCCAGATGGAGAAGGTGTGCCGGCAGTTCGCGGTGGTGCCGGCCCATGCGCCGGTCGGCGGCGCGCCCGCCCCTTCGGCCGGCCTGCCGATCCGCCTGACGGTGATTGCCGGGGACGGCCGCGTGCTGGGCGACAGCGAGCACGATCCGGCCCGGATGCAGAACCACAAGACGCCCGACCGGCCCGAGATTCTCGAGGCCCTCGAGGGCCGGCTCGGCCAGGACACGCGCCGCAGCGAGACCGTGGCCGTTCAGTATCGATACATCGCCATGCCTATCAGTCGCGACGGCAAGATCGTGGGGGTCGTCCGGATCGCCATGCCGGTGCTGGCCATCGCCCGGGCACAGAACGTGATCCGCGACACGATTCTCTGGACCATGGTGATGGCGGTCGTGGCCTTTGTCCTGGTCGGACTGCTGGTGAACTGGGTCTGGTACGCCTTGCTGAAGCAGAGGTCGGCCGCCCAGGCCGCGCCGCCGCCGGAAACGAAAAGGCCCGACCTGTAGGGCCGGGCCTCTGATCGGCCATCGGGCGGGGCGAATCTGCCGACCTGCCGCGCGGCGCCTCAAGGGCGCCTAGCGTTTCCGCAGGTCTTTGACCTGGTCCTCGAGCTGGTCCTTCTCCTTCTTGAGCATCTTGTTCTCGCGTTTCAGCTTGTCCACTTCCTGCCGCAGGTAGTCGTTCTCGCCCGCCAGGCGCAGCACTTGCGCCTCCAGGGCGGGCTTGTCCATGGCCTGGACTTGAGCGGTGGTCTGCGGCGACGGCGGACGGGGCTGTTCCCGGACGGTGACGTACGGCCCCTCCGGCACGTTCACCTTCATGCACCCTGCCACCAGGGCCAGCGCTGCCATGAGCACGGCCACGAGCCACAGAAACCGACGAGCCATGTGTGCCTCCCTCGTTTTTGAGGACTATGTATGAACATCCAACCATACTAAGGTGTCTAGCGTTGTCATTCCGAGCGAGCGCAGCGAGTCGAGGAATCTCGCTGTGGTCGTTGCCGTTCGACGATTCCCACGGCGAGACCCCTCGACTCGCGGCGCTCGCTCGTGGTGACAACACGAAAAGGCAACGCTTACCGCATCCAAAATACCATTTGGCCCCGTAAGATCAAGGCCAAAGTTGCTTGACTTGGCCGCCGCCTTGGCGCACTTTGGGCCTATGGCGTCGGCGATTCCCATCCTGATCATCACCGGCCAGACGGCGAGCGGCAAGGAGCGGCTGGCCGTGGCCGTGGCGGCGAGCCGGGGCGGCGAGATCGTCTCGGCCGACTCCATGAAGGTCTACAGCGGCATGGATATCGGCACGGCCAAGGCGTCGGCCGACGAGCGCCAGGCCGTGCCGCACCATCTGCTGGGCGTGGCCGACCCCCAGGAGACGTTCTCGACCGCTCTCTGGCTCCGCCTGGCCGACGCGGCCATCGCCGACATCCACGCCCGCGGCCGCGTGCCGGTCGTCTCCGGCGGCACGCCGCTGTACCTGAAGGCGCTGCTGGAGGGCCTGTTCGAGGGTCCGGCCGCCACGCCCGCTGTGCGCGAGCGTCTGGTGGCCGAGGCCGAGGTGCAAGGCACGCCGGCGCTGCACGCGCGCCTGGCGGAGGTCGACGCGGCGGCGGCGGCGCGAATCCATCCGAACGACCTGCGGCGGATCGTGCGGGCCTTGGAGGTGTGGGAGCTGACCGGCTCGCCGATCTCGGACCTTCAGAAGCAGTGGGGCAGCCGCCGGCCGCGGTACCGGCCGCTGGTCGCGGCGATCCGCCGGGGCCGCGAGGACCTGACGCGCCGCATCCAGGAGCGCGTGCGGCGGATGGCCGAGGCGGGCCTGGTGGAGGAGGTCCGCCGGCTGGCCGTGCGGCCGGGGGGGCTGGCGCGCGGGCCGCGGCAGGCGCTCGGGTACGCCGAGGCGCTCGATTACCTCGACGGGCGGATGGCGTGGGAGGAAACGGTGGCGGCGATCGTGGCCCACACGCGGCAGTTCGCCCGCCGGCAGATGACGTGGCTCAGCCGCTTCGAGGGCGTCGCCTGGCTCGACGCCGCGCCCGACACGTCGGTCGAGACGCTGGCGGACCAGGTGGTGGAGTTGTGGGGCAAGCATGCGTCGAACATGTAGGGTGGGTGCTATACACCCACGCGGGAGCTGTCATTCCGAGCGTGCGCGCCCAGCGTCGCCCTGGGCTTGACCTCGTACGCGGTGGGTCTCTCGCCACGGCGAGTCTTCGACCTGACCCACCGCGCGGCAATTGCTTCCGGGCGGCGAGATAACGCTGGTGCGCGGCGGGTCGGGAGACCCGCCGCGCGGAGTGCAGGCCCGTTTAGCCGTCGCCGGCACGGCCTTGCCGTGTTTAGCCGTCGCCGGCACGGCGACGTTCGTCGTGTGCGGCCGTGTAGCGCATTCCCGTCGCCGTACCGGCGACGGCTAAACGGGAGGGGGCGGCCTACGTCCAGTGATAGGGACACTTGTGTATGAATTCGCGCGAAAGGTTCGTTGCCACGCTTACCTTCGGCGCGCCCGACCGGATTCCTTTCAGCCCCGGAGGGCCGCGGGAATCGACGCTGGCGGCCTGGCGCACCCAGGGCCTGCCGCCGGGCGCCGACTGGTGGGCGTTGCTCCTGGAGACGCTCGGCATCCCGCCGGAGCCCTCGCAGGCGCCCGTGGACCCCGGCGTGGATTTCCGGCTCATCCCGCAGTTCGAGGAGAAGGTGCTGGAGCGCAACGCGGGGCATCTCATCGTCCAGGACTGGAAGGGCAACATCTGCGAGATCTCCGACCGGTTCGACGTGACGTACCTGAGGGTCTCGAAGGACTTCGTGACCCGGCGGTGGCTGAAATGCCCCGTCGCGAATCGCGATGACTGGGAGCGGATGAAGGAGCGATACCGGGCCGACGCGCCCGGCCGGTTCCCGCCGGACTTCGGCTCGCGGTGCGAGCAACTGCACGGGCGCGACTATCCGCTCGTGGTGTCGTTCTCCGGCCCGTTCTGGCAACTGCGCGAGTGGTGCGGCTTCGAGGGCCTGTGCCTGCTGATGGCCGACGAGGCGGACCTCGTGGCCGAGATGGCGGCGTTCTGGACGCGGTTCGTCTCGGACCTCTTGGAGCGGATCTTCCGCGGCGTGACGCCCGACATGATCTACCTCTCCGAGGACATGGCCTACAAGGCGCACGCGATGATCTCGCCCGCGATGGTGCGGCGGTTCCTGGTGCCGAGCTACGAGGAGTGGTCGCGGCGGGCGCGGGCCGCCGGCGTGCCGCTCGTCGGCGTCGACAGCGACGGGTACGTCGGCGACCTCATCCCCATCTGGCTCGAGTCGGGCACCAACCTGTGCGACCCGATGGAGATTGCGGCCCACAACGATATCGCGCAGTACCGGCGCGTGTACGGGCACGCCGTGGCCTACCGGGGCGGCATCGACAAACGGGCGATCGCGCGGGGCGGGAAGACGCTGCGGGCGGAGCTGAAGCACATCGAGCCGGTCGTCCGCGACGGGGGGTACATCCCCAGTTGCGACCACAGCGTTCCGGGCGACATCTCGTGGCCCCACTTCGTCGAGTACAGCCGCCTCCTGGCGAAGATGACGGGGTGGCTGTAGCGGCCAACATGCTTCCGTGCGCGGCGGGTCTCCCGACCCGCCGCGCGCAAACGCTCTTGCTGCCCGGCGAATGACGAAGTCCGAATGACGAATGAAACGGCAGGCCTCAGTGACGAATGGCGCGGCCACGGCCGACCTGTCTTCCGAGCCGTCGCGTCGAGGGAACGCACGCACCCGGCGGGTCAGGAGACCCGCCGCGCACAACGTTCGGCGTTTCGTCATTGTCGTTTCGTCATTCATTCGTCATTCGGATTTCGGGTTTCGTCATTGTGTCGGCGGGGTCGGGCCATCGGTCCTGGTACAGAAAGGATACTGTGATATGGAGACCAAGATTCCCACCCGCGACGAAGCCCTCGCGCTCCTGAAGGAGTACAACCGCAGCGAGGGCCTCATCAAGCACGCCCTGGCGGTCGAGGCCGTCATGCGCTACATCGCCCGAAAGCGCGGCGACGACCCGGAGAAATGGGGCGCGATCGGCCTCATCCACGACCTCGATTACGAGCAGTTCCCCGACCAGCACTGCCGCAAGACCGGGGACATCCTGCGCGAGCGCGGCTGGCCCGAGGAGTACATCCGGGCCGCCGTGTCGCATGGCTGGGGCGTGTGCAGCGACCTGGAGCCGCAGTCGGACCTCGAAAAGGTCCTGTACGCGGTGGACGAGCTGACGGGCCTCGTGGCGGCCACGGCCCTGGTGCGGCCGTCGCGGAGCGTCCTCGACATGGAGGCCCGGTCCGTGAAGAAGAAGTGGAAGGACAAGGCGTTCGCGGCCGGGGTCGACCGCGAGGTGATCCGCAAGGGGGCCGAAAGGCTGGGCGTGGACCTCGATGCCCTGATCACCGACGTGATCCTGGGCATGCGCGAGGTGGCGGAGGCGATCGGCCTGAAGGGCAACATCGCCTGAGACCCGCCGCGCACCTGTTGGAGTAGCGCTGCTGCACCCCGGATGAGGGCGTGCGGTTGCCTGGCCACCTGCGGTGCTCTATAATCGGCGGAAGGCGCTGAAGCGATCCTGGCGAGTGCACCATGGCGAAACGCGACTATTACGAGGTCCTCGGCCTGAAACAGGGGGCCTCGGACGACGAGATCCGAAGCGCCTACCGGCGCCTCGCGCGCAAGTATCACCCCGACCTCAACCCCGGCGACCGGGCCGCCGAACAGAAGTTCAAGGAGCTCAGCGAGGCCTACGAGGTCCTGGCCGACCCCAAGAAGCGGCAGGCGTACGACCAGTTCGGCTTCGCGGGCGTGCAGATGGGCGCCGAGGCGGGGGCGGGCGCACCGGGCGCCGGCGCGGGGCCGGGCGGCCAGCGCTATACCTGGAGCAGCCAGGGGTCGCCGTTCGAGGATGCCGTCTTCGAGGCCTTCGGCGGCGCGGGGCCCGAAGGCGCGAGCTTCTTCGAGGACCTCATGAGCCACCTCGGCGGCGCCCGGGCCGGGCGCGGCCGGGGCGGCGCCAGGGGCAGGCGCGCGGCCGCCGGGCAGGACATCCAGAGCGAGGTCGCGATCGGCTTCGAGCAGGCCGTTCACGGCGTCCAGACCAGCCTGACGCTCGAGCGTCCCGCGGCCGACGGGTCGCGGCGGCAAGAGCGGCTGACGGTCCGCATTCCCCCGGGCGTCCGCGACGGCCAGCGCCTTCGCCTGCGCGGGCAGGGCGGGCCGGGCTTCGGCGGGGGACCGCCGGGCGACCTGTACCTCGTCATCCGCGTCGAGGAGCATCCTTACTTCCGCCGCGAGGGGCAGGACGTGTACATCGACCTCCCGATCACGGTGACCGAGGCGGCGCTCGGCACCACGGTCGACGTTCCCACTGTCCATGGCCGCACGGCCGTGCACGTCCCGCCGGGGACGGCCAGCGGCATGAAGCTGCGTCTGAAGGGGCAGGGCGTCCCCGGCGCGACCGGCAAGACCCGCGGCGACCAGTACTGCGTTATCCGCATCGTCCCGCCCAAGCGGATGGACGAGCGCGAGCGGAAGCTGTTCGAGGAGCTTCGCAGTCTCCAGAGCGAGAACCCCCGGACAGGGGCGCCGTGGAATCCCTAGGAGCAGGCCATGCCCCCGACCGAACCCGAAACTTACACGCTCGACCAGGCCGGCGAGACGCTCGGCGTTTCGGCCGCCGACATCCGCTCGTACATCGACGAGGGCCTCGTCGTGCCGCGCGAGGGGCCCGGCGGCGAGGTCCTTTTCACACGCGTCGAGATGCGGCGGCTGTGGAGCATCGCGACGCTGCACCGCGACCTCGGCATCAACCTGCCGGGCGTGGCGGCGGTGCTCCAGCTTCGCGAACAGTTCGAGCAGGTGCGGCGCGACCTCGTGACGCTCGTCGAGATCGTGGAGCGCGAGCTCGGGCCGGACGTCTGGGACCGCCTGTGGCCGGAGGGCCGGCCGCGGCCGGACGCCCATATCTCCGTCGAGGGGTTCTCGGATCTTTCGCCGCCGTCCGCGCCGGGGGATTCTGCGCCGGGGGGCGAGACGACCGGCGGCGATCGGGAAACGCCGGGAGGGACCTCCACGTGATCGCCGAGATCCTGGCGAAGAGCCGAGTTCTTCTGACAAGGGTGGCATGCCCACGCCGCTGTTGCGTGGGCATGTTTTCCTCGAGGGGCGACAACATGCCCAGCGAACGACGCGCTGGGCATGCCATCCCCGATGCCGACTTTCGCCAGGAGATCTTTGGGCTTCCAATCTTGGCGGCCGCAAGCGCCGAAGCCCGCGAGGAAGGATGGTTCTGGTGGTTCGCGACGGTGGCCGGACTGGCCATCGCCCTGCTGGTGGTGATGGCGGTGCGCCGACGCCTGGTGCGGCCCATGCCGCTCGAACCCAGCGACACCACCGACGCGTGGGCCGAGGCCGGGCGGCGGCTCAAGGTGCCCAAGGCTCAGAAGCCCGGCGAGGCGGCCTCCGACGACAAGGAGTCGCCATGACGGCGCCGGGCGAGCGGGCCACCCTCGGGCGACACCAGCGGCTCCTGAAAACCGGCGCGTTTCGCGCGGTCTACGCGGCGCGGGCCCGGGCGGCCGACGGGCGACTGGTCGCGTACGCGCGGCCGAACTGTTCGGGCGTCACGCGGCTGGGCCTCTCGGTCGGCCGGCGCTGCGGCGGGTCGGTCGAGCGGAACCGCCTCAAGCGGCTCCTGCGCGAGGTGTTCCGCCAGGCCCGCCGCACATTTCCGGACGGCTACGACATCGTCCTGGTGCCGGTGGCGTCGGACTACACGTTCGCCGAGGTGGATCGGCGCCTCCGTGTCTTGGTGCCGGAGGCGATCCGCCGGGCGGCGCGGAAGCAGGGGTGAGCCTATCGGCCGCTCGCGCGCGGCGGGTCTCCGTTTGCCTGTTTAGCCGTCGCCGGTACGGCGACAGGAACGCGCGGCCCGCCTGGCATCGTTTAGCCGCGGCCGGAACGGCCGCGATTATTATTCGTCGCCGTACCGGCGACGGCTGAACGATGGTGAGGTCGATAATGCGCAAGGCGGCAGGCGCTGTCAGCCGGACGATCGTGGCGGGCCTGGTCGTGCTGGTGCGCGGATACCAGAAGCTGATCAGTCCGCTGATCGGCCCGCACTGCCGGTTCGCGCCGACGTGCAGTCAGTACGCCATCGAGGCGCTCGCGCAGCACGGGGTGGTGAGGGGGCTGGGGCTGGCGGTCCGGCGGATTCTGCGGTGCCATCCGTTCGCCGAGGGCGGGCTGGACCCTGTGCCGCCGCGACGAGACCGCAGGTAAAGTCTCCCGCCGCTTCCGCGGCGGGCGCGAAAAAAACCGGCGGGCGCGAAGAACGCGGCGGGTCAGGAGACCCGCCGTGCCTCTCAAGGCTGTCACCCCGAGCGAGCGAAGCGAGTCGAGGGGTCTCGCCGTGGGACCCCGCGAACGGCAACGACCACAGCGAGATTCCTCGACTCGCTGCGCTCGCTCGGAATGACAACGATCAGCAGGTATGCCCCAGCCGCGCTGGGCGCGAAAAACGCGGCGGGTCAGGTCGAAGACTCGCCGTGGCGAGAGACCCGCCGCGCAGTACTTGTGTGTATAGGACGTCGGTCTTACTCCACGACGCCGGCGCGGACCTTCAACTGGTCGAGTCCCTTCCGGATTTCCGCCGCCTGGGGCGAATCGGGGTACTTCTCCATCAGCTCGACCGCCAGGTCGTAGGCCTCGCGGTGCCGGCCGGTCTTGATGTGATCGGCGATGCGGGTCTCCCATTCCTTGCGTTCGGCGATGGCGGCGTTCGTGCGCAGCTCGTCGAGCTGCTGGCGCAGGGTGTTGGCCTCGAGGCTCTCGGGATGGTTCTCCAGAAGCGTCTCGGCGGCGCGCAGGGCCTGGCGCCAGTGCTTGCGGGCAACGAGGTGCTCGATCTCGCGATAGAGGCGCTGCTGTTCCTGCCGGCGGCTGGCCTCCTGTTCGAGGCGGACCGTCTCGGGCAGGCGCGAGGCCTCCGGGTTCTCCGGGAACTGCTCGGCCAGCGAGCGGGCCATCTCGAGGGCGCGTTCCCAGAGGCCGAGGCCCATGTACCGCTGGACCTGCTCGCCGACGTGGGCGATCTCGGTGCCCTCGTGCTGGCGGAGGGCCTCGGACAGTTGGGATTCCATCTCCACGACCTGCTGGCTGTCGACGGCGTAGCGGAGGCGGAACTCCTCGAGCCGCTCGTGGGCCTCGCGGTACTTGCCGGCCTTGATGAATGCCTCGATCTCGCGCCGCAGGGTCTGCTGGCGATGTTTCTTGGCGAGCTGGCACTTGGCCGCCTTCTCGGTGTCGTCGAGCAGCGTGTTCTCCATGATCTCCGACAGGAGGCTCACGACCTCCTCGTGCCCGGCCCCGCCCAGGTCCGACACCGGCTGCCCGACCTCGATCTTCTGGAGACTGTCGCGCAGGGCCCGCTCCATCAACTTCGCGCTCACGGCAGCGCTGAAGGCGTACTTCGCGACCAGCGCGAGGCCGAGGGCCATCCCGCCCAGGAGGACCAGGGCGACGGCCGACACGCCCAGCTCGATCCACGTCTCGGCGGCCACATCCTTCACCACCAGCGCCAACGCCACGATGCCGGCGGCGGCGGCGACCCACAGCACCAGGCCCAGGATCCACAGCACGATCACGGTGCCTTGCGGGCGCGGGAGTTCACGGCCGATCTGACTGCCTCCGAGGAGTCTGCCCATGCCACCTCTCCTTTTCTGAGTGTCGCAGTTGCGGGTCGCGGCTTCCTATGGCTATCGGCTTCCGAGCGGCCGGAAGCTCCGTCAAAAACAGTTTAACTTTATCTTGACAACGGCAAACGCCGAAAGTATAGTAGTCCGTTAATTCTGAACAGCCCATCCCAGCGCAAGGGCCTCACCCATGCGTCCATGACGTGTGTGGTGGGGCCCGCTTTATGCGCCCATTGTAGCACAGCCCGTTCGGACGGAAAACAATTTCTGAACGATGGAGTGCTGTTTCCGGAAAGGCCGCGCTGCGGCGCAGGGCCTCCGCGCAACAAAAAACGCGCGGCGGGCCACAGGGCCCGCCGCGGCAGGGTCAGCGATACTCCGCCCAACTGGGATTATGAACGTGACAAGCGCCGGCGCGCGAGCAGGGCCGTCGCGGCCAGACCGAGCAGCGTGAGCGTCGCCGGTTCCGGCACGGCTGGCGTGGGCTTCGACGGCGGACTCACCGCCGTGGCGGGGGTGCCACCCCCCGAGACACCTCCCCCGGACCAGGAGATGGGGCGGCCTGCCTCCGCCAAGAGGGGTTGGGCGCCCACGGCCGTCGGGTGTTGCCACGGCCGTTCACGCGGCGCCCAGTCCACCGGCAGTTCCGTCGTGCCCACCACGGCGACGGTGAGGTTGCCGGTGCTGGTCCCGCGCGAGGCCACCACCGACACGTTCAGGCCCATCTGCGAAAGGAACGTCGGCAGGAGGCCAAGGTCCAACCCGGCCGCCAGGGCCGTATGCGGCTCGTCCGCCGGCGTCGGCCTCGTGCGGAGGCCGAACCCCTGCGTGGACTTTCCGAGGTCGGCCGAGTCCACCCGCGTCACGTGGTCCACGGTCAGGTAAGCGTGCGGTTCCATGCCGGGCCCTTCGAAGCCGTCGGCGCCGCTTGCAAGCGGCATCTCCATCGCAAACATCATCTGAACGTTCACGTGCGGACGCACGTAGCTCATGGCCGTCTCGGCCGCTTGGGTCCAGTTCTCCATGCCGCCCGGTGAGCGGCCGGTCATGACCCGCCCGAAGCCCCCGGGGCCCATCGTGAGAAAGGTGGTGTTCCCGAGCGGGACGGCCCGCTCATCGGATTCCGACCCGGCCAGGCCCGTCACTTCCGGATAGGCGAAGTACGCCAGATGGTCGGGCGGCACGGGATCCCCGCCCAGAATGACCGCCGACACGGGCGCATGGACCGCAGCGGCCGACAGCGGAGCGTCGTAGGTCGTCACGGAAACCCTTGCGGGTGGCGGATCGGCCAGCAGGACGTCGATCGCCAGCGGCGCCCGACGTGCGTGCGGCGCGAGATACAAGGCCATCTCGTCGCGCACGTCGGTGGTGGAGCTGGTCGCAACGGCCATGCTGTCGACAAGGAGGGCCGGGGCGGCAAAGTTACGGGGTCCCGCGGCCAAGTCGGCCGTCATGGCCGCTGTCAGTAGAGCGGAAACTAAGAGCAGACCGATATTGGGTTTACTTTTGTACACTCCTGCGACTCCCCTCGCAGCGGCATTCTGGAGACCGACCGCCTCGTCTGCGTCCGTGCCTGAAGGGAGGCCGGGCACAGTAAAAATACGATCGATCTTGAATGCGTTGCTGCCCTGATTCCCCGGGTGCTTCAGCGGGAAAACTCTTCCGCCAACCGTAGTATACGCGAAATACGGGGAAAGGCAAGTCGGACGTGGAATCATTCAATGGAGGGTATTCAGCTTGGGCGAGGCCTGCCGCAGGGGCAAGGAGTTGAGGTTCAGGTCAGGGCGCCCCCTGCCTGTTGGGGTCGTACTGGGAGGTGCCTTGCAGATGCCTTCAGGTTCTCGGTTGCTCGATGGCCGTAGCGGATCCTTCGCAGGCCGTCCGGCCGGAGGCAGGAGCCATTGCGGCGCACGCCCCAGTCACGCCGAGGCCCCGGCCTCCGACCTGGCAGCGGGAGCCACCGCCGCCGGCCAAGTGCAAAGCCACCACTATAGTAATGGAAACGTTGGCCAAGTCAAATCGCCGGCACGGTCGCTAGGAGCGGCGTCTGTAAAGTCTTGCGAGACAACGCGTTGCGACTTGGAGTCGGAACGGCCTCAGTTCATCGGCCTGCGGAACACCGCCCGAAAGAGTTCCGGAAAGGCTAATCGCGCAGCTCCACGTGCCAGTAGGCCGTGTCGAGGAACTGTTTCCACGAGCGGTACTTCTCGTTCCCGGCGTGCAGCGAGATGACGGGGCTGAACCGCGGCTGCACGGGCGGACGGACGAGCCGCATGCCCGCCTCGTCGGGCGTCCGGCCGCCCTTGCGGACGTTGCACCTCAGGCAGGCGCAGACCACGTTCGGCCACATGGTCCGGCCGCCGTGGCTCCGCGGCACGACGTGGTCGATCGACAGTTCCGTGGTCTTGAACTTCTTGCCGCAGTACTGGCACCGGTTGCCGTCGCGGGCGAAGAGGTTCCGCCGGTTCAGGCGCACCCGCGTCTTCGGGATGCGGTCGTAGCTGAGGAGGCGGATGACCTTCGGCACGGCGATCTCGAACCGCACCGTGCGAATCCACTCGTGCGACGCCGGCTGGAACTGCCGCTGAAGCTGCGACATCTCGGTCCAGGAGGAGAAATCGTAGCAGTTGAACGACTCGTCCTCGACCGACACGACCTCCGCCACGTGCTTCCACAGGAGCACGAACGCGTGCCGCGCGCGCACCACCCGCACCGCCATGAACAGCCGATTCAGAACCAGAACGCTCGTGTCCAAGGCGCTCGGCCCGGAGACCACGATGGAGACCGCCGTACTCATCTGCCGCCGACCTTTCGCGAACCACATGAGGCCGGCGAAATGTTAGCGTAAAGAAGGGGCCGAGTCCAGAGGGAATCCTACGGCAGAATCGCCAGCGGATCGCTTGTCACCCACCGGAGGGTCCGGGCGTCGAGGCGCTCCATGCCTTCCTTCGCGGCGGTGCCGTCGCAGTAGTCGGCCCGGTTGTACTCCAAGATGATCTCCATCGGCTTCGTGGGGAGCAGGGGCTTGCCCTTGCCGACGAGGGCCATGGCCTTCCGGGCCGCCTCGCGGATGCGGGCCCGGGCTTCCTTCGTCTCGACCAGCTCGGCCCGGTTCCGCCCCAGGCCGCGCTTGACCACGGCGACCTCGACCGGGTTGAAGAACTGCCGTGCCTCGACGCCGGCGGCCTCGTCGCCGCTGACCATCAGCATCGGCACGCCCCAGTTGCCCGCCACGATGGCCCACTGCGCGAGCTCCCCCATCCGCCGGCGGTTGATGGAGTAGTTGTGCCACGCCACCGACGACTGCGTGTGGTCGAGGAACGCGTTCACGGTGCCGGCCATGGCGTGGGCGCCGATGAAGAACGTGCCCTGGTAGGACGCGTCGAGGATGCCCCACCATTTCTTGTTGGGCCGCGTGTCGTTCTCGGCTCGCGGGTCGAGCATGCCGGCGAGGAAATTGTTGCCGCCGCCGTGGCTGTCGAGGACCGTGATGTGCTTCGCCCCGCCGGCGCACGCGCCGTCGATGGCGGCGTTGATGTCGCCCATCAGGAGCTCGCAGCACTCATGGTACCGGCCGCCGGCCCGCTCGATCATCTCCGTCGTGTCGATGCCCGCAATGCCTTCGAGGTCGGTGTGGATGTAGATCTTCATGGCGCGTTCCTCCGCTTGGGTGGCATGTTCATACCATCGTTCATCCGCGGCCGATATCGTTTAGCCGCGGCCGCATACGGCCGCGATGATTGTTCGTCGCCGTGCCGGCGACGGCTAAGAAGCTGTTTCAAGACTGTGGCACGCCCGCCCTCGGGCGTGTGGAATAGCCCAGGAACAGGCACAGCCGAGGGCGGCTGTGCCACAGAAACCACGTTGTGAAACAGCTTCCAAACGATATTTCCGTCGACGGCTACCCGCTGCACGGCGGCCAGATCCGTCTCAGCGCCTCGCCCACGCGGCGGATCGACTCCTCGCCGGGGAGCGACGCGAGCTCCTTGACGAACGGCTCCGGCACCACGGGGCCGTCGTACCCGATCTTATCGAGGGCCCCGAGGAACCCCTTGAGGTCCACCACGCCCGTCTCGCCGGGCAGGCGCCGCACGTTATCTTTCTGGGCGTCGACCGGGATGCCCGCCGGCGCGTCGTTGATGTGCACGTACACCACCTGCTCCGGCCGGAGGGCCAGGATGTCCTCGACCGTCCCGAGCGAGGTGTACCAGTGCCACGCGTCGAGGAGGAGCCCCACGTTGGGGCCGACCGCCTCGGCCAGCTCCAGCATCTGCTCCATGGTACGTACAAATGGATACTTGTGCCCCACGCGGCAGGTCTTCGGGCCGATGAACTCCAGGCCCAGCCGGCACTTGTGCCCCGCCAGAACGCGGGCCGCCCGGCCGAGGCGCTGCACGTGCCACGCGAAGTTCTCCTTGAAGGGCCGCGTGTCGGAGAAGGGGAGGATCCAGGTGGCGAACCGCGTGACGCCGATCTCGGCGGCCCGCGCGGCTTTCGGCTCCAGGGCCGCGATGGAGGCGTCGTACGCCTTGTCGTCGCCATGGAGGTTCACGGGCAGGCCCGTCCCGCCGACCTTGAGGCCGTGCCGGGCGAGGGCGTCGGTGATCTTCGCGGCCGGGACCGCGGGGTCGGGGTTCACGTCGATCCCCTCGAATCCGTGCTTCTTGGCCAGGGGCAGACACTGGTCCCAGGGCAGGCTGACGCCGATGGCGCCGGGGTTCAGGCAGCGGAACATGCGGGCCTCCTTGCTGACGGAACGGGTGCGATACCATCATGCCAAGATTCCGCAGTGCTTGCAAGGAAATGGGTGCCGCGGAAATGGGTGCGGTGCGCGCTCGGGTACGGCGTTTAGCCGCGGCCGCATACGGCCGCGGTAATTGTTCGTCGCCGTATGCGGCGACGGCTAAACGATCCGGCGACGGCTAAACGATGCCTGCCAAACGGGGATCGAGCGAGCCGGAATGAAGTGGAAATGCGCCGCCGGCCTTGGTATGCAAGGGCATCCACCAGAAGCGGGAGGGCAGGGCATGGCACGGTTCACGATCAAGCGCAGCACGTTCGGGGCTCACGAGGCGGTGGTCTTGGAGGACACGGGCGGGGGGACGAAGGCGGTCATCGCCCGCCCCGGCGCGACGCTCCTCAGCCTGCACGTACCTCTTGGCGGCGAGCTGTTCGACATCACCGACGGCTGCGCCACGCCGGAGGAGCTGGCCCAGAGAAGCTGCGGCCGGGCCATCCTCATGGCCCCCTGGTCGAATCGTATCGACGATGGCAAATACGAGTTCGGCGGCCGGACCCACGACCTCGGCGTCACCGACACGAAGAACCGCACCATCCTGCACGGGTTTGTCTCGAAAGGGGTGTGGGACGTGGCGGCCGAGACGGGGGGCGAGGCGTCGGCCTCGGTCACCTTCGTGACGCGGGCGCTCCGGCAGGGGGCCTTCCGCGGCTACCCGTTCGACGTCGACGTCTCGATCGCCTACACGCTGAAGCCGTCGCGCCTGGAGGTGGAGATGGCGGGGCGCAACGTCGGCAAGACCGACGCCCCGTTCGGCGGCGGGTGGCACCCGTACTTCCGCACCTCGGCGAAGAAGATCGACGGGCTGCGGCTCCTCATCCCGTGCCGCCGGAGGATCGCGTCCGACCCGCGTCTGCTGCCGCTGGCGGGCGACGCGGCGTATGTACCCATCGAGAAGTCGCCGGAGTTCGACTTCCGCCCCGGCCGGCCGGGCGACGGCAACGTCCTCGCGAAGCGGTTCATCGACGGCGCGTTTACGGAACTCGAGATCGACTGCGGCGGCTGGGCCCACACCACGATCGAGGACGTGGAGACGCGGCGGCGGATCGTCGTCTTCCAGGAAGGCGGTCTGATGCACGTGTTCACGGGCGACCCGCTGCCGAGCCGGCCGCGGCAGGCGCTGGCCCTTGAGCCGGTGGAGTTCATGACGAACGCGTTCAACCGCCCCGAGTGCCGCGCGGGCATCACGCTGAAGGCGGGGGCCGAGCGCCGCTTCCGCTTCGGCGTCGAGGCCGCGACGTTCTGACCGCGCCTGGCACGGCAACACACGCGCGGCGGATCTCCCGGCCCGTACGTGTTTAGCGTGTTGCCCCGGATAGCCGGGTGGCATGCCCACGCCGCTGTTCGCGTGGGCATGCACGCCGGACCTCGGCGAACATGCCCAGGCAAAGGCGGCCTGGGCATGCCACCCTGCAAGTGAACGTCCGCGCGCCAAACAGGTACCGGGGCGTTGCCCCGGCCTACGCGAGAGGTGCGCGTCCTCTCAATCCGCAATCCGCAATTCGCAATCCGCAATCCGCAATCGTCTCACGCCTTGAGGCCCCTGCGCACCGCGTCGGCCGCCAGGTCGCCGACCTCGGTGGTCGAGTAGCCCATCTTGCCGGCGGCCAGGCTCCTCAATTTGCGGGCGGTGATGTACGCGATGGCCGCCTCGACGCGGTCGGCGGCCGCGGGCTCGCCGATCTGGCGCAGGAGCATCGCCAGGGCGCCGATGGCCGCCAACGGGTTGATGACGCTGCGGCCCGTGTACTTCGGGGCGGAGCCGCCGATGGGCTCGAACATCGAGAGGCCCTCGGGGTTGATGTTGCCGCCGGCCGCGATGCCCATGCCGCCCTGGATCATCGCCCCGAGGTCGGTGATGATGTCTCCGAACATGTTGCCCGTGACGATCGTGTCGTAGTACTCCGGGTTCTTGACCATCCACATGCAGCACGCGTCAACATGATTGTAATCGCGCGTGATGTCGGGGTACTCCTCGCCCACCTCGTTGAACGTGCGGAACCAGAGGTCGCCCACGTACGTGAGCACGTTCGTCTTATGGACGAGGGTCAGCAGCTTCTTGTCGTTCCGGCGGCGGCACAGGTCGAAGGCGTAGCGGATGCACCGCTCGACGCCGTGCCGGGTGTTGCACATGATCTGCGTGGCGACCTCGCGGGCGGCGCCCTTGTGCTGGCAGCCGCCCATGCCGGTGTACAGGTCCTCGGTGTTCTCGCGGACGATGGCGAACTCGACGTCCTCCGGGCCCTTGCCCGCCAGCGGGCACCGGACGCCGGGGTAGAGCTTCACGGGCCGCAGGTTGATGTACTGGTCGAGCTCGAAGCGCAGGCGCAGCAGCAGGCCCTTTTCGAGGATGCCGGGGGCGACGTTCGGATCGCCGACGGCCCCGAGGTAGATGACGTCGAAGGTCTTGAGCGTGGCGATCTCTTCGTCGGTGATCACGGGGATGGAGGGCGTGGCCGGGTCGCCGCCGCGGGCGAGGTACTTCGCGCCGCTGAAATCGAAGTCGCGGGTCTCGTACGTGAACTTGTGGACCTCGGCCGCCGCCGCCAGGACCTTCAGGCCTTCGCGCACGACCTCCGGTCCCGTCCCATCGCCGCCGATGACGGCGATGCGGTAGGGTTGCTTCGCCTGCTTCGCGGTTTTCCTCTTGGCCATGTGGAATCTCCTGTTGCACGGCGGCGCGTGAGGCCGGGGCCGGACGCAACCTTTTACCATGCCGAGCCACTCTTGGCAAGCTTCCGTGGGCTCGTCTGCGCCGGCCGAAAGAAGCTTGACCCCCGCGCCGCCGGACGGCTAGAATCGGCTGGAAGGAGCGTGCCATGAAACTGATTGTAACTCTTGATCGCGACGAAACCGGAATGATTGTCGCCGAGTGCCCCGCCATTCCCGGCTGCGTCTCCCAAGGCAAGTCGGAGGAGGAAGCCCTGGCCAACATCCGCGAGGCCATCAAGGCCTGCATCGAGGCCCGCGCCGCCAACGGCATGCCCCTGACGGTCATGAGCTGAATTCAGAATTGCCCTCCGTTTTCCCTTGGGAAAAGCGTTCCTGAAGTCCTGCCCCCGGCCTATAATGCGCCCCGACACGGCGAACCTCACCCTTTCGCGGGCGCGAGCTATGAGTCGGCACCGACACGGCGGTCCCCTCTTACTCCAGCGCCCGCCAACCCTTGGCGCGGTGGGTCTCCTGACCCACCGCGCAGAAAGCCCCGCACGCGGGCCGGGAAGCGCACGCGCGCGGCGGGTCAGGCGACCCGCCGCGCCCCGTGGCGCTATCGTGCGGCGCCACATCCTGGCGGCGCTCGTTCTCCTCGCCCTGGCCGCGCCGGTCTTCGCCGGCGAGGGCCAAGCCCGCGAGAAGGTCATCTTCTGGAACCTCTTTACCGCCGGCGACCAGCTCAAGGTCGTCACGGAGCTGGTGGACCGGTTCAACCGGTCGAACCCGGACTACGAGGTCGAGAAGGTCGATATCCCCTATCAGCATATCCATCCGAAGATGCTTCCGGCGGTGGCGGGGGGAACGCCGCCTGACGTCTCGATCTTCGACCGGTACCTGGTGGCCAGCTACGCGGCCCGCGGCGCGTTCGTGCCCCTCGACGACCGCGTTGCCGCGGCGGGCCTCACGCGCGAGCAGTTCTTCGACGCCCCGTGGGACGAGTGCTTCTACGACGGCAAGCAGTACGCCGTGCCGTACGACACCGACGTGCGGGTCATGTACTATAACAAGAAGCTCTTCCGCGAGGCCGGCCTGGACCCCGAGCGTCCGCCACGCACCTGGAGCGGGGTGGAGGCGGCCTCGGAGAAGCTGACCAAGCGCCGGCCCGACGGGCGGCTGGACCAGGTCGGCTTCGTCCCGCTCTGGGGCAACACGCAGCTCTATCTCTACGGCTGGCAGAAGGGCGCCGAGTACATGTCGGCCGACGGCCGGCGCGTGACCCTCAACGCTCCCCGGATCGTCGAGGCCCTGGAGTGGGTCCGCAAGGTCGTCCAGAATTACGGCATCGACAACCTGATGACCCTCCAGACGGGCTTCGGCTCCGACGCCCAGAACCCGTTCATCACCGGCCGCGTGGCCATGATCGTGCTGGACGTCGGCGAACTCAGCATGATCCAGAAGTACGGGAAGGGCCTCGACTGGGGGGCCGCGCCGTGCCCGTACGCCGACGACGGCGCGCCGGCGACGTGGTCGGGCGGCTTCAGCATGGTCATCCCGCGCGGCGCCCGGTGCGCCGAGGGCGGGTGGGCCTTCTCGCGGTTCATCCTCTCACAGGAATCGCAGCGGTTCATGGCCACCTCGAGCAACAAGCTGCCCGCGCGGCGGTCGGCGGCCAACGACCCGTTCTTCCGCGAGAGCGCGTTCTGGCGTCTCGCCGTCGACCAGATGAAGTACTCGCACTACCGCCCCGTCACGCCCGTCGGCCAGGCGATCGCCACCGAGATGGTCATGGCGGTCGACTGGGTGGTCCACGACAAGATGACGGCGGCCGAGGCGCTCGACGTGGCCACGCGCGAGTCGCAGAAGGAGCTCGACCGTTTCATGGCCGAGGCGGCCGGCACGCCCGTCGACTGGCGGCTGATCGGCGGGGCGCTCGGCGGCGGCATCGCGCTGCTCCTGGCGGTGCGCGGCTGGTATTCCTGGCGGCGCGTGCGTGCGGCCAAGCTTCACCGCCGGCAGGCGATCGCGGGGTACCTTTTCGCGGGGCCGGCGATCCTGGGCCTGGCGCTGTTCATGGTCGGGCCGATCCTGTTGTCGGTGATCTACAGCTTCACGCGCTACGAGATCCTGACGCCGGCGACGTGGCAGGGCCTGGAGAACTACCGCCGCCTGTTCGTCGAGGACCGTTTCTTCCTGACCGCCCTGTGGAACACGTTCTACTTTGCGGCCGTGTCGGTGCCGGTGAACATCGCACTGGCGCTGGGCCTGGCGCTCCTCTTGAACCGCGAGATCGGCGGCCGCTCGTTCTACCGCACGTTCTTCTACCTGCCGAGCGTTGTCCCGGCGGTGGCGGGGAGCCTGCTGTGGGCGTGGCTCTTCAACGGCGAGTACGGCCTCGTGAACGTGGTCCTCGATTACCTGGGCCTGCCGAACGTGCCTTGGCTGACGAGCGAGTACTGGTCGAAGCCGGCCCTGATCCTCATGGGCCTGTGGCAGGTGGGCGGCGGCATGATCATCTTCCTGGCGGCCCTCCAGGGCGTGCCGCGCACGCTCTACGAGGCCGCCGAGATCGACGGCGCCGGCGTGTGGACCACCTTCAGCCGCATCACGCTGCCGATGATCTCGCCGGCGCTGTTCTTCATGGTGGTGATGGGCGTCATCGGGTCGCTGCAGGTCTTCACGCAGGCGTACCTGATTACGTCGGGCGGGCCGGTTAATTCCACGCTTTTCTATGTGTTGTACCTGTTCCGCGAGGCGTTCGAGAACCTGCACATGGGCTACGCCTCGGCGATGGCGTGGGTGCTGTTCGTGTTCATCCTCCTCCTGACGGGCCTCCAGTTCGTCCTGGCCAAGCGCTGGGTGTACTACGAAGGAGGCCCGCGATGAGCTTCGGCCGCCGGGCCCGGAACCGCGTGACCCACACGGCCGTCCACGTCATCCTCGCCGGCGTGCTGGCGGTGTTCCTGGGCCCGTTCTTCTGGCTCGTGGGGACGTCGCTGAAGACCAACGAGGCGATGTTCCGGATGCCGCCGCAGTGGATTCCCGACCCCGTCACCGTCGAGCATTACGTCGACGCGTTCGTCACCTTCCCGGCGCTGCGGTACACCGGCAACACGCTCGTGATCGTGGCGTTCTCGGCCGTCGGGACGCTGCTGAGCTGCTCGATGGCCGCCTACGCGTTCAGCCGGCTGCGCTGGCCCGACCGCGGATTCGTCTTCGGCCTGCTGATGGCCACGATGATGATCCCGGGGCAGGTCACGATGATCCCGGTGTTCGTCATGTTCAGCAAGCTGCACTGGGTAGATACGTTCCTGCCGCTCATCGTGCCGGCGTTCTTCGGGAACGCGTTCTTCATCTTCCTGCTGCGCCAGTTCTTTCTGACGATCCCCGAGGACCTGCTGGAGGCGGCGCGGCTCGACGGGGCGAGCGAGTGGCGGGTCTTCTGGACGATCATCATGCCGCTGTCGAAGCCGGCCCTGCTGACGGTGCTGATCTTTGCGGTCCTGCGAGACTGGAACGACTTCATGGGCCCGCTGATCTACCTGACGAGCGAGAACCACCGGACGCTGGCCCTCGGCCTGGCGCACCTGCGGGGCGTCCAGACGACCGAGTGGGGCCTGCTGATGGCCGCGTCGCTCGTGATGGTCCTGCCGGCGCTGCTCCTGTTCTTCGTGGCCCAGCGGTTCTTCATCGAGGGGATTGCCCTGACGGGCACGAAGGCGTAAAGTCCTTGCCTCGGTGCGTCGCCCCGCGCGGCGGAAGCACATTGTCGTGCGCGGCGGAAGCACATTGTCGTGCGCGGCG